>WNFK01117810.1_pt2 | contig 16561 bp, 14 predicted proteins | sample 5400281 | NCBI WGS metagenome assembly WNFK01 (sample SAMN13153350, study PRJNA577476) | soil metagenome | isolation source: 20 cm soil on Douglas fir-dominated hillslope | place: USA:California | collected 2013-09-17 | reverse complement strand
CACCGCATGGTCGTAGAAGACGTGCGCCTCGACGGGCGGGTCTCCGTCGGTGAACCCGGCGCCGCCGTACACCACGAAGAGATCGAGATCCGAGCCGGTGGTGAGCTCGCGCCCGCCAAACTTGCCGAGGCCGATGATCGCGGCGGGCACGAGCCGGCCCTTGTCGTCGCGCGGGACGCCGCCGTGCTGGGCCACCGTCTGCTCGAGAGCCAGCATCCACGCCACCGCGAGCGTGGCCTCGGCGAGCGCGGTCATCTCGAGCGAGAAGCGCTCCGCGTCCGTCACCCCGAGCAGCATGCGCCAGATGATGCCGAGCTCCTGGGCCTGCTTGAGCCGCCGCAGGGCGTCCGCGCGCTCGCCGGCGGCCAGGCGCGGCGCGAGCACCGGGGCCAGCTCCCGGCGAAAGTCGGGCACGCGCTTGCGGGCCGCGAAGGTCTCCGGGCTCGCCAGGCCGTTGAGCAGCTCCGGCTGGGCGATCAGGAGCTCGGTCAGCAGCTCGCCCCGCGCGCAGAGCCGGACCAGGTTGGTGAGGAGCTCCGGGCGGTCGGCCAGGAGCTCGAGGTACGCAGTCCGCGGCCCCGCCGCCGAGACGAAGCGCTCGAACTGGCCCAGGGCCTCGTCGGGATCCGGGCTCTGCCAGAGCGCGTCCAGCAGCACCGGGAACAGGCGGGCCACCGCGCGGCCCGTCGCGACCGGGTACGGGATCAGGGGGCGGCCTTCCAGGACCAGCCGGAGATTCTGGCGGGCGCGGTCCGGGTCGGTGAACCCGGTCGCCTTGAGCGCGGTGTAGCTCGGGATGCGCAGCGGGCGCGCGGCCGCCGCGGGCGGAGCGGCGAAGAACTCGCGGAACGCGCGGTGCACCAGCGCGGTGACGCGCCGGTGCTCGACCATGAAGCGCCGCGCCGCCGCGGCGGGGGGCCCGCTCACGCCCATGCGCCGGGCGAGAAGGCCGAGGGCGCGCGGCTCCTCCGGCAGCGTGTGGGTCTGGAACTCGTGGAGGATCTGCAGCCGGTGCTCGACGGTGCGCAGGTAGACGAGGGCGTCGCCCAGCTCGCGCCCGAGCGCGTGCGACAGGTTCGTCGCCGCCGTAGAGGAGCTGCATGGCCTGGACGAGGAACTCCACCTCGCGGATGCCCCCGCGGCCGAGCTTGACGTTGCGGGACGAGGCGTCCTTGCCCCGGAGGGCGCGGTCGATCTGGGCCTTCATCTCGCGCACCGCGCGCACGATGGCCGGGTCCAGGCCGCTCCGGTAGACGAAGGGGCGCACCGCTTCGAAGAAGCGCGCGGCCACCGCCTCGTCCCCCGCGCAGGTGCGCGCCTTGATGAGGGCCTGGCGCTCCCACATCTCGGCGCGGTCCGCGAAGTAGGCGCGGTAGCCGTCCACCGAGAGGATCAGCGCGCCCGATCGCCCCTCCGGGCGCAGGCGCAGGTCCACCCGGAAGACGTGGCCCTCCTCGGTGACCGATTCGAGCGTGTCCACGATCGACCGGACCGCCTGGGCGAAGAACTCGCCGTTGGCGATGCGGCCCGACGCGCCGCCCGCCGTCTCCCCGTCGTCCCCGTAGACGAAGACCGGATCGATGTCCGAGGAATAGTTCAGCTCCTCGCCTCCGAGCTTGCCCATGCCGATGACCACGAGGCCGGTGGGCACCCCGTCGGGCCCGAGCGGCGCGCCGTAGAGCCGCTCCAGCCGCTCCCGCGCCCAGTCCCAGGCCGCGGCCAGGCACACGTCGGCCATGTGCGAGAGCTCCTCGGTGGTCACGGTCAGGTCGGCGTCGCCCAGGATGTCGCGGCAGCCGATGCGCAGGAGCTGGCGATACTTGAAGCGGCGGAGCGCGTTCAGCCGCGCCTCCGGCCGCTCGAAGGCCTTGAGGCTCGTGGCCAGGTCCTCGGCGAGCTCGTCCGCGAGCCATTGCCGCATCGTGCGCGGCTCGAGCAGCCAGGGCAGCAGCGTGGGGTACCGGCGCAGGGTGTCGGCCAGGAACTGGCTGGTGCCGCCCAGGCGCGCCAGCAGCGGGATGGCGCCGGGATGCGCGCTCAGCAGGCGGAGGAAGGCGGCGTGCTCGCCCTGGGAGCCCAGGCGCTCCAGGTTGTTCAGCGCCATGTCCGGATCGGGCGCGGCGGCCAGCTCGGCGAGCAGGCGGGGCAGCGCGGGCGCGAGCAGCTCGGCCTCGCGCGGGGTGAGAGTCAGCGCGTGCAGATTGCGGAGCGCGGCGGCGGGGTCGGCGAAGCCGAGCTTCTTGAGCCGCCGCAGCGCGGTGCGATCGTCGGGCGCGGCGGCCAGCAAGTCCTTCACGCGTTGTCGGCCGACTGGGGGAGTGCGGGGGCCATTTCTGGGCCCCCGCATATGGAGAGCCTGAAGAAGTAAGCGGTAGAGGGCGCCGGAACATTTGACGGCACAGAAAACCCCCTCACCCTACCCTCTCCCCAAAGGGGAGAGGGAGGAGAGGGCGCTCAGATCGCGTCTTCGCCTTTTTCTCCGGTGCGGATCCGGATCGCTTCGCCCATCGAGAGGACGAAGACCTTGCCGTCGCCGATCGAGCCGGTCTTGGCGGACTGGCAGATGACCGACACCACCGGGCAGGAAGTCGATCGTGTACTCCGAGCCGCGGTAGAGCTCGGTGTGCCCCTTCTGGCGCCCGAAGCCGCGGACCTCGGTGACGGTCATGCCGACGACGCCCAGCTCGTTGAGCGCTTCCTTCACGTCGTCGAGCTTGAACGGCTTGATCACCGCCTCGATCTTCTTCATGCTGGGCCTCCGTGGCTAGCGGGCGCTACGCGCCCTCAGGGCTTTGCGGTAGAGAGTAACGTATTCCCGCGCCGATGCGTCCCAGGAGAAGTCCTCGGCCATCGCGTTGCGGACCAGCGCCTTCCAGAGTGCGGGCTGCCGGTACGTCGAGGCGGCCCGGCCTACCGCGGCGAGCAGCGCGTCCGGCGTGAAGGCGTCGAACACGAAGCCGGTGCCGGTCCGCCGGGCCGGGTCGAACTCGGTGACGGTGTCGGCGAGCCCGCCGGTGCGCCGCACGATGGGGGCGCCGCCGTAGCGCAGCGCGATGAGCTGGCCCAGCCCGCAGGGCTCGTAGCGCGAGGGCATGAGGAAGGCGTCGCTGCCCGCGTAGATGCGGCGGGAGAGCTCGTCGTCGTACCCGATGCGCACCGCCACCCGGCCCGGATGCGCGGCCGCGGCGGCGCGGAAGGCCTCCTCGAGCCGCGCGTCGCCCGAGCCCAGCACCACGAGCTGGCCGCCCTCCTCCAGGATGCCGGGCAGCGCGTCGAGCACGAGATCCATGCCCTTCTGCTCGGCGAGCCGGGCGATGATCCCGATCACCGGCCCCGCCCCGTCCTCGAGCCCGAGCTCGCGCCGCAGGGTCTCGCGACACACCACCTTCGGCTCCGGATCCTCCGCCGAGTAGGGATGGGCGATGGCGGGATCCTTCTGGGGATTCCACAGCTCGTGGTCGATGCCGTTGACCACCCCGTGGAGGTCCTGGCTGCGATCCTCCAGCACGCCCTCGAGCCCGGCGCCGAAGGCGGGGGTGCGGATCTCGCGGGCGTAGGTCCGGCTCACCGTGGTGAGCAGGTCGGAGAAGACCAGCCCGCCCTTCATGAAGTTGAGCTTGCCGTAGAACTCGAGCCCGGCCGGCGTGAAGAGATCCCAGCCGAGCCCGGTCATCGGCATGTCGTAGTGCCAGAACACGCCCTGGTAGGCCAGGTTGTGGATGGTGAACACGCTGGCGAGGCGGCCCAGCAGCGGGTGATCCCGGTAGAGCGTGCGCAGGTAGACGGGCAGGAGCCCGGCCTGCCAGTCGTTGGCGTGGATGACCTGCGGCTGCCAGCGGGTGCCGGGCTTCGCGGCGTCGAGCCGCGCCATGCCCTCGAGCGCGGCCCGGCAGAAGAAGACGAAGCGCTCGCAGTTGTCCCAGTAGTCGCCGTCGCTGGTGCCGTACAGGCTCTCGCGATCGTAGTAGTGCTCGTGCTCGAGCAGGTACACCGGGACTCCGGACGGGGCGCGCCCCTCGATCAGCGCCCCCTCGGCCTCCCGATCGCCCAGCGGGATCCGGATGTTCGGCACCACGAGCCGGGTCTCGCCCGCGTGGGCCTCCGCGCCGCGGTACTTGGGGAGCAGGATGCGCACGTCGCGAAGCCGGCTGGGCACCTAGGGCTCCTCTTCCAGGATCGGGTACACCAGCGCGGTGATGTGCGAGGAGATGCGCTTGAGGTTGGTCAGCACGTCGAGGTGGATCTCGGAAGTCTCGAGCGATTCGGCCAGCCCGCGCCGCAGCCGGGCCAGGTGCGAGTCGCGCAGCTCGCGCTCCCGCTGGCGCACCAGGGGCCGCATGTCGAGCACCTCCTGGGCGAGGCTCCGGTCGTTGGCCGCGAAGCCGGCGATCGCCCGCTCGAGGTTCTTCGAGACCAGGGAGTGGAACTCGATCAGCTCGGCCTCGCCCGCCTCCGAGAAGCGGCGGCCCTGGTAGAGCTTCTTGCGCGCGAGCTCCATCAGGTTCTTGTCGATGATGTCGCCGATGTTCTCGAGGTTGCCGATGAAGGAGATGAGGGCGATCTCCTTCTGGGCCATGTCCGCGCTCATGGTCTCCCGGCCGAGCCGCGCGATGAACAGCTTGATCTCGCGGTCGAGGTAGTCGAGCTGATCGTCACGCCGCTCCACGTCTTCCAGCAGCTCCTGGTTGTCGGTGCGCAGCACCACCATCGCGTCGCGCAGCATGTTCTGGGCGACGTCCCCCATGCGCAGGGCCTCCCGCGTCGCCTGCCCGACCGCGAGGGCCGGCTGGTCGAGGTAGCGGTCGTCGAGGTAGCGCGTGCGGTAGGGATTGTCGCCCCGCTCCTCCTCCGGCACCAGCGCGGTGATCACCCGGGCCGCCCACGGCGCGAACGGCAGGAAGAGCGCGCTGATCGCCACGTTGAAGAAAGTGTGGGCGTTGGCGATCTGGCGGGCCACGTCCCCCGCGGTCTGCGCGACGAGGCTCGTGAGTGGCCCGATGAACGGGAACACGAGCGCGACCCCCAGGACCTTGAACGCGATGTGGGCCACCGCCACCCGGCGCGCGTCGGAGGACGAGCGCAGGCTCGCGGCGAGCGCGGTGGCGCAGGTGCCGATGTTGGCGCCCAGCACCACCGGGATCGCGGCGCCGAGGGGCAGCAGCCCCTGGTGTCCGAGCGAGAGCGTGAGCCCGATGGTGGCCGCGGAGGAGGCCATGCTCGCGCTCAGCACCGCCCCGGCCAGGAGGGCGAGGAACAGGTTGTCGGCCAGGGCGACCAGCACCTGGCGGGTGAGCTCGTTCTCGGTGAGGGGGGCGAGGCCGTCGTTCATCACCTTCATGCCGAGGAAGATGAACCCGAAGCCCAGGATCACCTGGCCCAGGCTCTTCACGAGGCCCCGGCGCGCGAAGAAGGTCATCGCGAAGCCGGCCCCGACCAGGAGCAGCGAGAGCTCCTGGACCTTGAAGGCGAGCAGCTGCACGGTGACGGTGGTGCCGATGTCGGCGCCCAGGATCACCCCGAGCGACTGGCGAAACGTGACGAGCCCCGCCGAGACGAACCCGATCAGCATCAGGGTGGTGGCCGACGAGGACTGGATGATCGAGGTCACCAGCGCGCCCGAGGCCACCGCGGCCAGCCGGGTGCGGGTCATGCTGGTGAGCAGGTGGCGCAGGTGGCCGCCCGCCGCGCGCTGCAGGCCTTCCCCGATGAGCTGCATGCCGTAGAGCAGCAGGGCGAGGCCGCCGAAGAGGGCCAGCAGCGTCATGTCAGCCGTGGCATGTCAGGGATGAAACGCGGCGGTAGCCGCGGCGTCGATGACGCGCAGGTGGCCGGTCTCGTTCACCGAGACCACCCGCGGCGGGGCGACCTCGGAGAGCGAGCAGTTGTTGACCGCGATCCGCCAGATCGAGGACAGCGGCAGCCCGAGCCAGTGGGCGAGCAGCGCGCTGATCACCCCGCCATGCGAGACGATCAGGACGTCGTCGCCGTTCGGATGCGCGGCGGCGATGTGCTCGACCACCCGGACCACGCGCGCCTGGACGTCGGCCAGGGGCTCGCCCCCCGGCGGCAGGCACTCCACGGGGTCGCGCACCCACCGGGCATAGGGGTCGCCGGGCTGGGTCTGGATCTCCTCGACCGTGCAGCCCTCCCAGTCGCCCAGCGACAGCTCGCGCAGGTCGTCCACCACGGTCAGCGGCAGGTCGAGGCCGGCGAGCGCGACCCGCGCGGTATGGCGGGCCCGCTCGAGCGGGCTCACGTACACGTGGGCGATCGGCCGCCGGGCCACCGCCACGCCGAGCGCCTCCGCCTGACGGATACCCAGCGGCGACAGCGCCACGTCCTGCGCGCCCTGGAATCGCTTGACCGCGTTGGAGACCGACTGGCCGTGGCGCGCGAGCAGGAGCCGCCTCATCGGCGCGCCTCCACCGCGGCCGCGGCGGCCTTGAGCCGGGCGAGCGTCTCCGCCCTGCCGAGAATGCTCACCACCTCGAAGATCGACGGGCTCGCGGTCTTGCCGGTCAGCGCGATGCGCGTGAGCTGCGCCAGGTCCACGAGCTTGAGCCCGAGGTCGGCGGCGAGGAAGCGGTAGAGCTCCTCCAGCGCCTGCGGGTCCATCGAGGTCTGGGCCTCGAGGCGCTTGATCAGGATGGCGTAGCGCTCGGCGGCCTGCTCCTTCCAGAACTTGGCGGTGGACTGCGGATCGTAGGCCTCCGGCGGGCGCAGGTAGAACGCGGCCTGCTCGGCCATCTCCACGAGGGTGCGGGCGCGCTCCTTCAGCGTGTCCACCACCCGCGCGAGCCACTCGAGGTCGCGAGGAGCGGGCAGGCCGGCCCGCTCGAGGAAGGGCAGCAGGTCGGCCGCGATGCGCGCGGCGGGCAGCCGCTTGATCCACTGGTGGTTCACCCACGTGAACTTCTCGAGGTCGAAGACCGCGTCGCCCGCGCCCACGTGGGCCAGGTCGAAGTGCCGCACCAGGTCGTCCCGGGAAAAGATCTCCTGATCTCCGTGCGACCAGCCGAGGCGCGCCAGGTAGTTCAGCATGGCCTCGGGCAGGAGGCCCATGTCGCGGAAGGCCAGCACCGAGGTGGCGCCGTGCCGCTTGGAGAGCCGCGTCTTGTCCGCGGCCAGGATCATCGGGATGTGGGCGAAGACCGGCAGCGGGTAGCCGAGGGCCTGGTAGCAGAGCACCTGCTTCGGCGTGTTCGAGAGATGGTCGTTGCCGCGGATGACGTGGGTGATCTTCATGGTCACGTCGTCCACGACCACGCAGAAGTTGTAGGTCGGCGTGCCGTCGGTCCGCACGAGGATCCAGTCGTCGAGCTCGGCGTGGCTGACCGTCACCCGGCCGCGGACCACGTCGTCCACGACCGTCTCGCCCTCGCGCGGGATCGCCAGGCGAAGCGCGTGGGGCTCGGACGCGGGCACGTTGGCCTCGCGGCAGGTGCCCGGGTAGCGGAAGGTCTCCTTGCGGGTCTCCGCGGTCCTCCGCAGCGCGTCCAGCGTCTCCGGCGTGCACCGGCAGCGATAGGCCTTGCCTTCCGCGAGCAGCCGCTCGGCGTGCGCGCGATAGATGTCGAAGCGCTCGGTCTGGCGGTAGCCCGGCGTGGGCGGGCCCTCGTCCCAGTCGAGCCCGAGCCAGCGCAGCGCCTCGAGGAGCGATTGGGTGTACTCCTCGGTGGAGCGCGAGCGATCGGTGTCCTCGATCCGGAGCACGTACACGCCCTGGTGGTGGCGCGCGTAGAGCCAGTTGAAGAGCGCGGTGCGGGCGCCGCCCACGTGGAGATGCCCCGTGGGACTGGGAGGAAAGCGAACCCGCACTGCCTCGGACATAGGGACCTCATTGTATCAGCCCTTGCCGGGGCGGCCGTTCTCCCCACCACCGTGGTCCGAACCCGCCGGATGCCGCAGCGTGTGATCCGGCGTTGCCCTGGCACCCCTCCGGTGACGAGAATGCGGCCAACCGGGAGGTCAGCATGAGCACTGGCAGGAGACGCACCCAGCGGCTCGCCGTCATGGGCGCGATCGTCGCCCTCGGATTGCACCCGACCGCACCCCGGGCGCAGGCCGTCGAGTACCGGGTCCAGGTCGTCAGCATGTGGGATACGGGGTTCAAGGCCTTCGCGAGGCCCGGCGAGCTGGCCGACGGCGCGACCGGGCCCGGGCTCGAGGAGATGATCGCGAAGCTCGACCGGGGCGAGGCGCCCCGCGGAGCGCTCCTCGGCGACCGGACCCTCCGCTGGGCGAGCGAGGCCATCGCGCGGGCGTACGGCGCGGTACGCGTGCTGGCCGACATCAAGCCCGGCGGGGGCACGGCCCCGTGGGACGTGGTCGCGTGGACCGGCCCGCCGGGCGAGCGCAGCGTGTGGGTGGTCGAGCCGAGCGGGCGCGGCCGGCCCCAGCAGCTCGTCGACGTGGTCCTGAAGGCGGGCGGGCCCGCCCGGCATTTCGTTCCCGCCACGCCCGCGGCCGCCGACAGGGTGGTGGCGCTTCGCTATCCGCTCGAGTTCCTCTCGTTCCACGAGGAGCGGGGTGATCTCTGGGAGAAATATCTCTCGCGGCCTCTCGACCTGAGCCATCGCGTGGCGGTCGTCGGGGGCGCCAACTCCAACGTGCTCTTCCCCGACGTGGCCCGGATCGTCGTGGACCATGCCGAGCAGGCGACGGACTACAAGGTCGTGCTCGTATGGCGTCAGCCGCCTCAGGACTTCGAGGCTCCGCGGAGCCCGCGCCGGCCCTGATCCACGCTCGGCGGGCAACCGATGTTAGGATCAGGCCCATGGCCGAGCCCACCAAGCCCTCCCACTTCGTCCGGGACGCAGTCGTCGAAGACCTCGACGCCGGGCGCTTCCCGCGCCCGGTGGTCACCCGGTTCCCCCCGGAGCCCAACGGCTACCTCCACATCGGCCACGCCAAGGCGATCTGCCTGGACTTCGGCCTGGCCCAGGAGCTGGGCGGGCGCTGCCACCTGCGCTTCGACGACACCAACCCCACCAAGGAGAGCCAGGAGTACGTGGACGCGATCACGCGCGACGTCCACTGGCTCGGCTTCGACTGGGGCCCGCACCTCTACTTCGCGAGCGACTACTTCGGCCGGCTCTACGAGTGGGCGGTCCAGCTCATCCGCGCGGGCAAGGCGTACGTGGACGATCTCTCGGCCGACGAGATCCGCGAGCACCGCGGCACGCTGACCGAGCCCGGGCGGGAGAGCCGGTGGCGCAACCGGCCGGTCGACGAGAACCGGGACCTCTTCGAGCGCATGCGCGCGGGCGAGTTCGAGGACGGGAGCAAGGTCCTGCGCGCGAAGATCGACATGGGCCATCCCAACCTCAACCTGCGCGATCCGGTGATGTACCGCATCCGCAAGACCGCGCACCACCGGACCGGCGACACCTGGTGCGTGTACCCGATGTACGACTGGGCCCACGGCCAGTCCGACTCGATCGAGGGCGTCACCCACTCGCTGTGCACGCTCGAGTACGAGGACCACCGCCCGCTCTACGACTGGTACCTCGACGCGCTCGGGGTCTACCACCCGCGCCAGATCGAGTTCGCGCGCCTGAGCCTGAGCCACACCGTGATGTCCAAGCGCAAGCTGCTCACCCTCGTGCAGGACGGCCTCGTGAGCGGCTGGGACGACCCGCGCATGCCGACCCTGGCCGGCCTGCGGCGGCGCGGCTACACCCCCGAGTCCCTGCGCGACTTCAGCGAGCGCATCGGGGTGACCAAGGCCGCGAACCTCGTCGAGGTCGCCCTGCTCGAGCACTGCCTGCGCGAGGACCTGAACCGGCGCGCGCTCCGGCGCATGGCGGTGCTGCGCCCCCTGCGGCTGGTCATCGAGAACTACCCCGAGGGCCAGACCGAGGAGATGGAGGCGACCAACAATCCGGAAGACCCGGGCGCGGGCACCCGCAAGGTCCCCTTCTCGCGCGAGCTGTGGATCGAGCGGGACGACTTCCGCGAGACGCCGCCGCCCAAGTACTTCCGCCTCTCACCCGGCGTCGAGGTGCGGCTGCGCGCGGCCTACGTGATCAAGTGCACCGGGCTCACCAAGGACCCGGCCACCGGCGAGGTCACCGAGGTGCGCGCCACCTACGACGCGGACACCCGCGGCGGCGAGGCCAAGGGCCGCAAGATCAAGTCCACCATCCACTGGGTCTCGGCCCGCCACGCGGTGGACGCGGAGGTGCGACTCTACGACACGCTCTTCACGGTGCCGAAGCCCGACGAGGCGCCCGACTTCAAGAGCGTGATCAACCCGCAGTCGCTCGAAGTCGTCCGCGGGGCCAAGGTGGAGCCCGCGCGCGGACTGGAAGGACCACCGGCCCGACCGCCCGGTCTTCAACCGCAGCGTCGGCCTGCGCGACACCTGGGCCCGGCTCGAGAAGACCGCCGGCGCCTAACCGGACGCCTCGGCGCTCGGCCTCAGTGGAAGAACACGCCCCCGTCGATGTTCAGCACCTGGCCGGTGACGCTGTCGGTGCGGCAGAACGCGGCCACCTGATCCGCCACGTCCTCCACGCTGGCCGCGCGCTTGAGCACCGCGCGCTGGCGCGCCCCGTCGGCCAGCTCGGGGCGCAGCCGTGAGGTCATCCGAGTGCCCTCCATCAGCCCTGGGGCCACGCAGTTCACGCTGACCTGGGGGGCAAGCGCCACCGCGAGGCAGCGGGTGAGGTGGATGAGGCCGGCCTTGCTCGTCGCGTAGGCGATGCTGCTGCCGCCCGGATTGAGCCCGGCCACCGAGGCGATGTTCACGATGCGGCCGGAGCCGGTCGCCTTCAGGTGCGGGGCGGCGGCCCGGCAGAGCAGGTACGGTCCGCGCAGGTTGGTGGAGAAGAGCCGGTCCCAGGTCGGGGCGTCGAGCGTCTCCAGATCGGGGAACGGGATGCTGACGTTCCACGCCGCGTTGTTGACCAGGGCGTCGAGCCGGCCGAACTGCCGCGCCGCCGCCTCGATGGCGACTGGGATCGCGGCGGCGTCGGTCTGGTCGAGCGCCACGCTCCACGCCTTCCGCCCGAGCGCTTCCACCGCCGCGCAGGTTTCCCGCGCCGCGTCCTTGCGCTCGAGATAGGTGATGCCGACGTGGGCGCCCTCCTTCGCGAGGGCCCGCGCGATGGCGATGCCGAGTGTTCCGGTGCCGCCGGCCACGAGCGCGACGCGATCTCGCAGATCCATGGCCGCGTAGTCTAGCAGACCCGGGCGCGTCGAGTAAGGACAGGTATGGCTTGACCCTCATGGGCCTGCCCCCTAGGCTCGGCAAGGAGCACGTGCGAAGGGAGGGGCCAATGAAAACGGCACGCATCGCAATGGCCTGGGGCGCGGGCGTCGGAGCCGCGCTCCTGGCGTGGTGGGACGTCGCGCTGGCTGCCGATCCTCCGAAGCCAGACGCGGGCGTGCTTGTCGACAGCCTCGGAACCCTGGCCCTCGCCGCCGGGGCCCTCGGCACCGCCGCCTTTGGCATCGTCGACGGGCTCAAGGTGATTCCCTGGATCGATCTCGCCGGGTTCGAGCGGCTCTTCTCGCGAACGGGCCGGCGGTGGCCCACCAGGATCCGGGCGAACCTTGATCCGCTGCTGCCGGCGCTGACTCTGGCGTACGGCGACGACGTCATGGAGCTGCTCAAGGCCCAGTATCGCAGCGGACGCGGCAAGGGGGATCTGCCGCGCACGCTCCGCCAGGGCGTGCGGATCGGCCTCGGCCTCATGCCCGACTCCGGGGTGGCGACGACCGCGCAGGGCCTCGGCCTGCCCGCCGCGACCGCCGGCCAGGTCGGACGGGCCCTAGTGGCCGCGCGGAGCGCCCGTCCGCCCGCGCTCGGGCAGCCGGAGGCGATCGTGGCACCGCTGGCGATCACCGAGGACGATCGCGCGGCGCTCGCGCGGCTGGAGAACGCGATCGACGCCCGGATCGACGCGGCCCTGGTGCTGGCGGATACCCTCTACGTAACCCAGACGAAGGTGGTGGCGAGCATGGTGGCGGTCGGCATCGGCGTCCTCGTGGGCACGATGCTGGGGCGGCCTTGGTGGGTGGGGCTGTTCATCGGATTGGTCGCGGTGCCCCTGGCCCCGGTCGCGCACGACGCGGCGACGGCGCTGCAGGAGGCGGTCAAGGCGGTCCAGGCGGTGAAGCGGCGATGAGCACCTACGTCCTCGACCTGCGCGAGCGCGACGTCGGTGGCGCGGTGACCAGCGGCCACCTGTACGTGGATGACGACCTCGGCCTCCTCGACGCCGACGGGCCCGCCCTGCCCGCTTTCACGGCGCTCACGCGCGGCCGCGACGTCGTCCTGCTGCTGCACGGGTACAACACCACGCGGCCGGCGGGCCTGGATTCGCTGACGCGCTTTGGCCGATTCCTCGAGGTCGCCGGGACCACCGCGCTCATTGTCGCCGTACTGTGGCCGGGGGACGGCTGGGCGAAGGCCCTGACCTATCCCTTCGAGGGCCGGGATGCCGACGACTCCGCCGCATCGCTGGTCACGTGGATCAAGAACCACGTGGACCACACCGCCCGGATCTCGCTGGTCGCGCACAGCCTCGGCTGCCGGGTGGCGATGCGCGCCGCCCAGCTCCTCGCCGAGGCGGCCGCCGCGGCGGTGCCCGGTCTCGGCCGCGTGTGCCTCATGGCCCCCGCGATCGACAACGACTGCCTCGGGCGGGACGGGATCACGTGCTATCGCCTCGGCACGCTGGCCACGGAGCGGCTGGCGGTGCTCGCGTCCGCAGACGATCGCGTCCTGGGGTTCGCGTTCCCGCTCGGCGACCTCGCGCAGACCGTCCTCTTCGGCGGGCGCTGGGGCCGCGCCCTGGGCCTGACCGGCGTGAACGAGCGCAACCCGGACGTCCTGGCCCGGATCGAGCACGTCCCCCTCAGCAAACCCGGCCGGAAGATCGACCACTGCGACTACCTGGGCGTGCACGGCGCGGACGTCCACACCATCGCCCAGGCGGATGAGTTCGTAGCGAGCTTTCTCGGGAGCGCCCCGGCGCCGCACGTCTGGCTGGCCGCCCTCTAGCCGGGGATCTTCGCGAGCCGCGCCCTTGACTTGTCGCGCGGCGCTACCGAATACTCGCCGCAGATGAGCGCCGATCTCCTCCTCCGGCACGTCCGCCCGATGGCGGGCGCCCCCGTGGACGTGCTGGTCACCGGCGGCGCGATCGCGCGCGTGGCGGCCGGCCTCGCGGCCCCCGCGGGTGTCCCGGTGATCGACGGCGGCGGCGGCGTCCTCCTCCCGGGCCTCGTGGACGCCCACATGCACCTCGACAAGACCTTCTGGGGCCTGTCGTGGCGGCCGCACGAGGCCGGGCCCACCACGCTCGAGCGCATCGAGAACGAGCGGCGCCTGCGGCGGGAGCTCCGGCTGCCCGCCGACGTGCAGGCGGAGCGGCTGGTGCGCCAGGCGGTGAGCCGCGGCACCGTGCACATCCGGACCCACGTGGACGTGGACACCGAGGTCGGCCTGCGCAACTTCGAGGGCGTGATGACCGCGCGCGGCCGGCTCCGCGACGCGGTGTCGATCCAGGTGGTCGCGTTCCCCCAGAGCGGCGTGGTCAGCCGGCCGGGCACCGCGGACCTGCTCGAGCGCGCGGTGAAGGACGGCGCCGAGCTGATCGGCGGCGTGGATCCCAGCGGGATCGATCGGGACGCGAAGGGCCAGCTCGACGTGATCTTCGGGATCGCGGGGCGCTACGGCGCAGGCGTGGACATCCACCTCCACGACCCGGGCGAGGAGGGCGCCGCGCAGATCCGCATGATCGCCGAGCGCACCCGCGCGCTGGGCCTCGGCGGCAAGGTGGCGGTCAGCCACGCCTTCTGCCTGGGCATGGTGGACGAGCCCGAGGCCGCTCATCTCATCGACCTGCTTCGCGAGGCGCGCATCGCGATCATGACCACCGCGCCCGGCGACCGGCCCACCCCGCCGGTGCGGCGCCTCCGGGAGGCCGGCGTCGCGGTGGGCGCGGGGTCGGACGGCGTGCGGGACGCGTGGACGCCCTTCGGCAATGCGGACATGCTCGAGCGCGCGATGCTGATCGCGTACCGTAACGGCTTCCGGACCGACGCGCTGGTCCACGCCGCGCTCGACGTGGTCACGCACGGCAACGCGGCGGTGCTCGGCCTCGACCGCTACGGCCTCGCGGTCGGCGCCCGCGCCGATCTCGTGGTGCTGCCGGGCGAGACGCTCGGCGAGCTGGTCGCGATGCGCCCGCCCCGCGCCTGCGTCATCAGCGGCGGCCGGGTCATCGCCCGGGATGGGCAATGCGTTCTCTGAGGGCCCTCGCGGGGGCTCTCGTCACCCTCTACCTGCTAGGAGCCTGCGCCACCATGGCACCGATCTCTCCGGCTGTCCGCTCCGACTTCGCCCCGACCGGCACGATGCGCGTCGGGATCAACCACGGCAATCTGGTCCTCGCCCAGAAGAACGCCACCACCGGCGAGGTCAAAGGCGTCGCGGTGGACCTGGCCCGCGAGCTCGGCCGCCGGCTCGACGTGCCGGTCGAGCTGGTCCAGTACGGCTCGGCCGGTCAGATGACCGATGCGCTCGCGACCGGCGCGTGGGACGTGGCCTTCCTCGCCCGGGAAGCCGGACGGGCCGGTGAGATCGGCTTCACCGCGCCGCATCTCCTGATCGAGGGCACCTACCTGATCCCGGCCGGGGCTCCCTACACCCGCGTCCCCGACGTCGATCGCACCGGCGTGCGCATCGCGGTCTCGGAGAAGAGCGCCTACGACCACTTCCTCACCCGCAACATCAAGAGCGCCACCCTGGTACGCGCACCGGGCAACAGCGCCGGGGTCGGCCTCGTGCAGGGCGGCAAAGCCGATGTGATCGCGGGCGTGCGCCAGCTCCTTCTGATGGACCAGGCCAAGCTCCCAGGCTCGAAGGTCCTCGACGACCGCTTCATGGTCATCGAGCAGGCCATGGGCCTGCCCAAGGGCCGCGACGCGGGCCTCGCCTACGCCAGGCAGTTCATCGAAGAGATGAAAGCCTCCGGCTTCGTCGCCCAATCACTGGAGAAGTCGGGCGTCCGCGGCGTGCCGGTGGCACCACCCGAGCCCGCTCGCTAGCCCGCCCCCGCCCCTGCCCGGCCCCCGGCCACGCGCGTGTTCAGGCCAGTGGGACGATCGCGTAGAAGCGCGGCGTCGATCCGACCGCGCGGGTGACGTGGCCACGCCCGGTGAGATCCTCCGCGAGCAGCACGTCGCCCGGCCCGACGCGCACCACGGTGCCGTCGCCCACCTCGATCTCCGCCTGCCCGGCGAGCGTAATCGAGTACTGCCGCCGCGGCGCGCAGTGCCAGTCGAGGACGTAGCCCGGCGGGGCCACCCGGAACGCGAGGCCCGCGACGGCCTGCATCGGGGTGCCTTCCCCGTGCGCGCCCTCGGTGTCGGTGAACGGCTTCATGGGGAGCGACACTTCCTCGACGTGCGACTGCCCGTCCGCGCCGCTGTAGACCCGCCAGATCTTCGGCATACGATCCCCTTCCGTGAAGAGCTCTCGTGAGGCGCTAGAACTGCACGCGGCGCAGGACGGCGCGCGGCAGCGCGCGGATGACCAGCATGATCCACCGCCAAATCCCGGGCGCGTAGACCTGGTGGCGGCCCCGGTCGATGGCCCGAACCACCGCGGCCGCCACCGCCTCCGGCTCGCCCGCGAAGGGCGGGACGGGCAGCCCCGCGGTCATCGCGGTCCGGACGAACCCGGGCTTGACGCAGAGCACGCGCACCCCGCGCTCGCGGTAGACGAGGTCGAGGCCGTCGAGGAACGCCGACAGCCCGGCCTTGGACGCCCCGTAGAGATAGTTTCGCCGGGCGCGGTCGCCCGCCACGCTGCTGAACGCGCAGACGAGTCCCCCGCCCCGCGCGGCCAGCCGCGTGGCCGCCTGCTGGCAGAGGAGCGCGGTGCCGGTGAAGTTGACCTCGAGCAGCGCGGCGAGGCGGGCCGGATCGCCGGCCAGCTCCTCCTGGCGGCCGAAGGCCCCGCCGGTCACCACGAGAGCGTCGAGGCCACCCAGCGCGCGATCCGCCGCGTCGAGCGCCTCCGCGAATCCGGCCGGGCGCCCGAGGTCGAGCGGCGCGTGGCCGACCGGCGCACGCGGGCCGCGCGCCTCCAGGTCGCGCGCGGAGCGCGCCATCTCGGCCGCGTCGCGCCCGAGCAGGAAGAGCGCGTCGCCGCGCTCGGCGAGCGCCCGCGCGAGCGCGCGGCCCATGCCGCGGGTCGCGCCGACGAACGCCACCTTCACGCGCGGTCCCCGAGGAGGCGGACCGACTGGGCGGAGCGGAAGCGATGGCCGGGATCCCAGCGGTCGCGCACCGCGCGCCACTCGGCCAGGCGCGGCACCATCCGCGCGAAGTCCTCGGCCCGCGTCACCGCGTCCTTGGCGAGGTAGACGCGCCCGCCGTGGGCGATCACCACCGCGTTCAGCTCGTGGATCAGGGTCTCGGTGGCCGCGCCACGGTACGCCATGTCGAGCGCGAGGGTGGTGCCTTCCATCGGAAAGGAGAGATAGGCGTCGGAGGCGGGGCCGCAGTCCTTGATCACGGCCAGGAACGAGGCCGCGCCCGC
>WNFK01170950.1_pt1 | contig 16565 bp, 13 predicted proteins | sample 5400281 | NCBI WGS metagenome assembly WNFK01 (sample SAMN13153350, study PRJNA577476) | soil metagenome | isolation source: 20 cm soil on Douglas fir-dominated hillslope | place: USA:California | collected 2013-09-17 | reverse complement strand
GGGCGGTGTCCAGGCCCGTCTGCGCATCGACCCCGTGCGTCGGCGCAATTTTGGACGCGTGGGGTAGGGCGGTGTCCAGGCCCGTCTGCGCATCGACCCAGTGCGTGGCGCCGGGGCTCGACTCGGGCGCGAGAAATACGCAGCGCGCGGCTTCGGTGCCACTGAATCTCAGCAGGCGTCGGATTCTCGCCAGCTTGCGTGGATCGGTCTCGCACACGTAGACCGGGTCGGCGCGTCTGGCGCGCAGCGCCCGCAGCGTGCGCCACCAGGCCGGGTCAAACACCCATGCCGTGTAGCGATGCAGGCACGAAACGCGCGCCACATCGCTGTGCGCAGCGTAGATCTGCGCCGGCCAGGAACCGGCTCCGATCACGTGACAGGGACTGCCGAAGCGTCGATGCAGGACCTCCAGCAGCGCGGACAGCAGGATCAGGTCCCCGACCCGGCCGAACCAGATGACGATCGGCTGCACGGGGGGTGCCGGCATGACTCCTCAGCGCTGTGGGAAGCACATAAGCTATTCGGGTCGGGGCAGCCGTGGCAAGCAGGTCTTTCGATGCGTTCCTTTGCATGGTTTCTGGGCTTGACGGCGCTGGCGCTGGCGGCGATCGCCGTGTTCGCCTATCCGGCGTGGACGCTCCTGCACCCGTTTTTCGACTTCCCGTTCCACCGCGTCGGCGAGCGCATCGGCATGCTGGCGTTGCTGGCGGGCTTCCTGCTCGTCGCGCGGCGCTTGAGGCTCGCCGACCGCGCCAGCCTCGGCTACGGGCTCCCGCGACGCGCTTTCCTGCGCGAGACGAGCCTCGGGCTCGCGCTCGGCGTGGCGAGCATGCTGGCAGTGGTCGGCCTGATGACTGCGCTGGGGCTGCTCGACTGGAGGCCGGCCGCGGGCCTTACCGGCATGGATCTGCTGCGCCTCGTGGCGCTGCGCGCCGGCAGCGGCTTCGCGGTGGCGTTCATCGAAGAAACGTTCCTGCGTGGAGCGATGCACACCGCGATCGAACGCGAATCCGGAACGCGCCTTGCTGTGCTGCTGACGGCGCTGTTCTACGCGGCCACGCATTTCTTTGCCAGCTATCACATCGCGCCGGGGCAGGTCACAGCGCGCAGCGGGCTCGAGCTGCTGGCCGGGACGCTGCACTCGTGGGCGCAGCCGGCAGGGATCGCCGATGCGTTCCTCGCGCTGCTGGCGGTGGGCGTGGTGCTCGGCATGGTGCGCGCTGCGACCGGCAACATCGCCGCCTGCATCGGCCTGCACGCCGGCTGGGTGTGGGTGATGCTGGTCGCGCACGAGCTGACACGGCCGCGGAGCGACGCGCCGCTTGGCTTTCTGCTCAGCCGCTTCGATGGCTTCGTGGGCTGGCTGGTACTGGCGTGGACGGTGTTGCTCAGCGTGCCGCTGTGGCACTTCTACTCAAGACGCGCCGGACGGGCGGCGCACGGGTGAAGAGGAACGGGAGCAGGCGTGAGCGCAAAACAGGATCTTCGCGGGCGTGCGCGCCAGGGAAGGCGCGCCCGCAGCCTACAGGGACGTACTTGCGGCGGCCGCGAAAATCCTGTTTTGCGATCGCGGCCTGCGGCCTGCGCCTAATTCAGCTGCACCGGCGTGAATCCGTCCTTGCGCAGCAGCTCGAGCAATCCCCCGTCGCCCACCAGGTGCAACGCGCCCACGACCACCAGGCAGTTGCGCTCGCCATGCAGCAGCTGCTCGATCTGCGGCAGCCAGCGCTGGTTGCGCGAAGTGACCAGCGGCCGATACAGCGCCGGGAAGGCGCGGTATTCGCGCGCGAGCAGGCTGGCGAGCCCGGCGGCGTCGCCGCGGCGCCAGGCGCTGAGCACCGCCTGCAGCTCGCTTTGCGACTCCTTCAGCTCACTCAGCGTCTGGTCCAGCAGCCGCAACTGGTCCTCGCGCGACAGCGCCTCGAGGCCTCCGAGCTCTTCGGAAAGAGTCTCCAGGCCCGCGGTTGGCTTGTCGTCGGATCGCGCGCGGTGCACGAGCTGCTCCTCGACGCCCTGTTGCGGGTCAAAACCCAGATGCAGGTACTCGAGGTCGGCGAGCTCGATCCCCACGACCCAGGGCGACTGGCTGTCGAGGAGCTGCATCGAGAGGCCGAGGTCGGCCGCCGCCGCACTCCCGCCGGCAGCGCGCCGTGCTCCATCATCCAGCCGGCCGCCTGCAGCGGATCGAGCTGGCCCAGATCGAGCTCCATCACGAGCTTGCCCGAATCCGCGTAGGCGCGGTCGAACGCCGGCGGCAGCGCCGCGTCCCCTGCGGGCAGCAGGTGCACGGAACCGGCCAGGTATACGGTGTTGTGTGCGCCGCGGATCGCCCACACGGGGCTGGCGGCATGAGCGCTCAGGCTGCCGAGCAGACCGAGCGCGAGGAACCACCGGAGTGCTGCTGTTCGACCCATACACCCTCCGTCAGCAGCGAGCCGTCGGCGCGCAGCTCCAGGGTACGATAGGCCGGCGGGCGGCGGTCCACCGCGAACTCGTCGACGTTCGGCAGGAACTGCGCGCAGGTCGAAGGCGTCGCCAGCAGCCGCACTCCCTTGCGCAACGCGTCGTAATTCTGATGCACATGGCCCCACACGATGGCGCGTACGTTGCGATGCCCGTCGATGACATGCAGGAACTCGGCCGCATTCGCCAGCCCCACGCGATCGAGCCAGCGGCTGGCCATCGGCACCGGATGGTGGTGCAGGCACACCATGCAATGGCGTGTGCCGGCGCCGGCTAGCGCTTCCTCGAGCACCGCGAGCTCCGGCGCGCTCAAGGCACCGCTGGCCGAGCCCGGCAGGCAGCTGTCGAGCAGCACGATACGCCAGCGCCCCAGGTCCACGAAACCGCCGAGCACGAACGGCGCTCCGGAGAGCTCGCGCTGCATGGCCTGGGGCTCGTCGTGATTGCCGGGCAGGCACAGCACCGGCACTCCCAGCGTGCCGAACAGGCGGCGGAAGTGCGGGTACCCCGCAGGATCATCCTGTACAAGGTCACCGGTCACCAGCACCGCATCCGGCGGCCAGTCGCGCGAGCGCGCCTGGGCCAGGGCCGCGGTCAGCGCAGGCAGCGTCGCCACCCCACGCAGCGACTCCCTCTCGTCACCATAGAGGTGCGGGTCGGTAAAATGAGTAAGACGCACAGCACTCATGAGGGAAGCGTAGCAGAGGCCCTCCGGCGGCCGCAGTGAACCAGGTCGCCGCGCGAAGCGTGTCACTGGCGTGCGACATGACGGGGTACCGCTCCCTGATGCGGATAATGTGAAACAGGCCCGCGCTCAAGTCGCGTATGCGGGAACTTAAGTCACCTCGGGGCATACTCGCAGGGGCCTTAGCTTATGCCAACTGTGATTGAGCATCGGGCGCGACTGGTGGAGAATGCGCGCCCCGCACTGTGCGCGCGCCCTGAGCCGGAAGAGCCGCATGACTACACGCCGCGAACTCGCCAACGCCATCCGCGCCCTGTCCATGGACGCCGTGCAGCGCGCGAACTCCGGACACCCGGGCATGCCGATGGGAATGGCCGACATCGCCCAGGTGCTGTGGGGGGATTTTCTGCGGCACAATCCGGCAAATCCGCGCTGGCCCGACCGCGATCGCTTCGTGCTCTCGAACGGTCACGGCTCGATGCTGTTGTATTCGCTGCTGTATCTCACCGGCTACCCGCTCACCATCGAGGACATCCAGCACTTCCGCCAGCTCGGCAGCAAGACCCCCGGCCACCCCGAGTACGACCTGCCCTGCGGCATCGAGACCACGACCGGGCCGCTGGGCCAGGGACTCGCCAACGCCGTCGGTATGGCGCTCGCGGAACGGCTGCTCGGCGCGCAGTTCAACCGTCCGGGCTTCAATGTCGTCGATCACTACACCTACGCCTTCTGCGGTGACGGCTGCCTGATGGAAGGGGTGTCCCACGAGGCGTGCTCGCTGGCGGGCACGCTGGGGCTGGGAAAGCTCATTGTTTTCTACGACGACAACGGCATTTCGATCGACGGCCAGGTGAGCGGCTGGTTCACCGACAACACCCCGGAGCGCTTTGGCGGCTACGGCTGGCACGTGGTGCCCAAGGTCGACGGACTCGACGCCGGCGCGGTGAGCAGCGCGATCGAGGCGGCGCGCGCGGCGCGCGATCGTCCGTCGCTGATTTGCTGTAAGACCATCATCGGCTACGGCGCGCCCCACAGACAGGGCACCAAGGAGGCGCATGGCGAGGCGCTGGGCGCCGACGAGGTGGCCGCAGCGCGCCAGACTCTGGGCTGGCCCTACCCGCCGTTTATCGTGCCGGAGGAGATTCGCGCCGCCTGGGATCACCGCTCGCAGGGAGCGGCGCTGGAAGCAGCGTGGCGGGAGCTGTTGGCGCGCTACGCGCAGGCGTTCCCGGAACCGGCGCGCGAGTTCGAGCGCCGCATGCGCGGGGATCTGCCGCGCAACTGGCAGCAGAGCACGGCGCAGACCCTGGAGACGATGCTCAAGCAGTCCGCGCCGCAGGCCACGCGCCAGTCCTCGCAGGCGGTACTCAACATCCTGGGTCCCGCGCTGCCGGAAGTTCTGGGCGGTTCCGCCGATCTCACCGGGTCGAACAACACCTTGTTCAAGGGCGCGCGCACCATCACGCCCGCGCAAGCAGCGGGCGACTACCTGCATTACGGCGTGCGCGAGTTCGGCATGACGGCGATCATGAACGGCATCTCGCTGCATGGTGGCTTCATCGTCTACGGCGGCACGTTCCTGGTGTTCTCCGACTACGCGCGCAACGCCGTGCGGCTCGGCTGCCTGATGAGCCTGCGCGTCATTCTGGTGTACACGCATGACTCCATCGGCCTCGGCGAGGACGGGCCGACCCACCAGCCGATCGAGCACCTCAGCAGCCTGCGCGCCATGCCCCACATGAATCTGTGGCGCCCGTGTGATGCGGCGGAAACCGCCGTGGCCTGGACGCTCGCCATCGAGCGCCAGGGGCCGACGGCGCTGGTGCTCACCCGCCAGCCGCTGCCGCAGCAGCCGCGCACGCCGCCGCAGCTGGCCAACATCCGTCGCGGCGGCTACGTGCTGCTCGATTGCAGCGGTACGCCGGAAGTGCTGGTGATCGCGACCGGTTCCGAGGTCGGCATCGCGGCGCAGGCGGTGACGGCTGCGAACGCCGCCGGCCGGCGCGTGCGCCTGGTGTCGATGCCCTCGACCGAGGCGTTCGACGCGCAGGACGCCGCCTACCGCGAAGCCGTCCTGCCGCGCGCGCTGACGCGCCGCCTGGCCGTGGAGGCGGGTGCGACCCAGAGCTGGTGGCGTTACGTGGGCAACACGGGTCGGGTGCTCGGCATCGACCGCTTCGGCGCCTCCGGCAAGGCAGCCGACGTGCTCCCGTATTTTGGTTTCACGGCCGATAATATCGCGCAACAGATACGCCAACTGCTGGAGGAATGAGCGCATGGCAATCAAGGTCGGCATCAACGGTTATGGGCGCATCGGACGCAACGTGCTGCGTGCCCTGTACGAAGGCAAGCGCACCGGGCAGCTGCAGATCGTGGCGCTCAACGACCTGTGCGACTCCAAGGCCAATGCGCACCTGACGCGCTACGATACCGTGCACGGCAGGTTCCACGGCGAGGTGCAGGTCGACGGCGACTACATGGTGGTGAACGGCGATCGCATCCGCGTGTTTGCCGAGCGCGACCCCGCGAAGGTTCCATGGGGCGAGGTGGGGGTCGAGTACGTGCTCGAGTGCACGGGACTGTTCACCAGCAAGGCGAAGGCCGGCGCGCACCTCAAGGGCGGCGCGAAGAAGGTGGTGATCTCCGCCCCCGGCGGCGACGATGTCGATGCGACCATCGTGTACGGCGTGAACCATAACGTGCTGAAGAGCGGCTACACCGTGATCTCCAACGCATCCTGCACCACCAACTGCCTGGCGCCCGTCGCCAAGGTGCTGCACGACAAGGTCGGTATCCTTGCCGGCATCATGACCACCATCCACGCGTACACCAACGATCAGGTGCTGACGGACGTCTACCACCCCGACCTGCGGCGCGCCCGCTCTGCGACCATGTCGCAGATTCCGACCAAGACCGGCGCCGCCGCCGCCGTGGGCCTGGTGCTGCCCGAGCTCAAGGGCAAGCTCGATGGTTTCGCGGTACGCGTGCCGACGATCAACGTGTCGCTGGTGGATCTGACGTTCACCGCCAAACGCGCCACTTCCGTGGAGGAAGTGAAAACGACGCGCCGCTGGTGTCGATGGACTTCAACCACGATGCCCATTCCTCGGTGTTCGACGCGACGCTCACCAAGGTGATCGAGGGCACGCTGGTCAAGGTGTGCGCCTGGTATGACAACGAGTGGGGATTCTCCAACCGCATGATCGACACCACGCTGGCGTGGTCGCGGGCCTCATGAGGGTATTGCGCATGGCCGATACGGATCTGCGCAACAAGCGGGTCCTCATCAGGGAAGACCTGAACGTGCCGGTGCACAACGGGGTGGTGACCAGCGATGCCCGCATCCGCGCGGCGCTGGCGACCATCCGCTATGCCCTCGACCAGCACGCCAGGGTGTTTGTCCTCTCGCACCTCGGCCGGCCGCAGGAGGGGCAGGAGACCGAAGCGCTGTCGCTGGCGCCGGTGGCGGTGCGGCTGTCGGAGCTGCTCGGTAAACCCGTGCCGCTGCGCAAGCAGTGGCTGGACGGCGTTGACTGTGCGGCCGGTAGCGCCGTGCTGTGCGAGAACGTGCGCTTCAACAAGGGCGAGAAGCAAAACGACGAGCAACTGTCGCGGCGCATGGCGGCGTTGTGCGAGGTGTTCGTGATGGACGCCTTCGGCACTGCGCACCGCGCCGAGGCGAGCACCCACGGGGTGGCGCGCTATGCGCCGGTGGCCTGCGCCGGTCCCCTGCTGGTGGGCGAACTGGAGGCTCTGGAGCGCGCGCTGCTGCAGCCGGCCAGGCCGCTGGTGGCGATCGTCGGCGGCTCCAAGGTCTCGACCAAGCTGCTGGTGCTCGAGTCGCTGCTCGAGAAGGTCGACCGGCTGATCGTGGGCGGCGGTATCGCCAACACCTTTCTTGCCGCTAGCGGCGTCAACGTCGGCAAGTCCCTGTGCGAGGCGGAGATGCTCGATGTCGCGCGCCGCCTGCTGGACAAGGCGCGCAGCCGCGGCACGCAAATCCTGCTGCCGACCGACGTCGTGGTCGGCAAGGAATTCGCCGCCACGGCGCACGCGGACGTGCGTCCGGTGAGCGAGGTGCGCGCCGACGACATGATTCTCGACATCGGGCCGGACAGCGCCGACCGCTGCAGCGCGCTGCTGCAGGACGCCGGCACCATAATCTGGAACGGGCCGGTGGGGGTGTTCGAGTTCGCGCAGTTCGGAGAAGGCACGCGCGCCATCGCCCAGGCGATCGCGCGCGGCAAGGCCTTTTCGCTCGCCGGCGGCGGCGACACACTCGCCGCCATCGAGAAGTACGGGGTCGAGGACGGCATCTCCTACATCTCGACCGGTGGCGGTGCATTCCTGGAGTTCATGGAAGGCAAGACCCTGCCGGCGGTCGCCATACTCGAGGAGCGCGCACGTGGCTGAGCGGCCGACGCCATTGTTGAGACGCACCAAGATTGTCGCCACGGTGGGGCCGGCCACCGACTCGCTGGAGGTGCTCACGGAAATGATGCACGCCGGTCTCGACGTGGTGCGCCTCAACGCCTCGCACGGCACGGTTGCGGACCGCAGGCGGCGACTGTCGCTGGTGCGCGAGGCCGCACACCGCGCCGACAAATGCATCGGCGTGCTGCTCGACCTCGGCGGACCGAAGATCCGCATCGAAGGTTTTCGCGACGGCCGCGTGCAGCTTGTGGAAGGCGCCGCCTTCACGCTCGACACCGAGCTTGATCCGAAGGCCGGCACCGCAGCCATGGTGGGCGTCGCCTACAAGGATCTGCCGCGCGATGTGGCCGCCGGTGACACGCTGCTGCTCGCCGACGGGCAGATCGTGCTGGACGTCGAACGCGTCGGCGCCACGACCATCGAGACCCGCGTGCGCGTCGGCGGCGAGCTCTCCGATCGCAAGGGACTGAACCGCCAGGGCGGCGGCATCTCGGCGCCCGCGGTGACGGCGCGCGACCACGAGGACATCCAGTTCGTTGCCGAGGAGGGCGTCGACTACATGGCGGTATCGTTCGCGCGCTCGGCCGCTGACATCGAGGAGGCGCGCGCGCTGCTGCGTGCGGTGGGCGGCGAGGCGCGGCTGGTCGCCAAGATCGAGCGCCACGAAGCCGTCGAGAATCTCCACGGCATCATCGACGCGAGCGAGGTGGTCATGGTCGCGCGCGGCGACCTGGGCGTGGAGATGGGCTACGCGGAACTCACCGGCCTGCAGAAAACCATCATCCATGAAACCCGCACGCACAATCGCGTGGTGATTACGGCGACGCAGATGATGGAGTCGATGATCCAGAACCCGGTGCCCACGCGCGCCGAGGTGAGCGACGTGGCCAATGCGGTGATGGACGGCACCGATGCCGTGATGTTGTCGGCCGAGACCGCCACCGGACGCTATCCGGTCAAGGCCGTGCAGGCGATGGCCCAGGTCATCGAGGGGGCCGAGAAGTATCTCACCCACACCCGCCCCCGCATGCGCAGCACCGGCAGCCAGTTCCAGGGCACCGAGGAAGCGATCGCCATGGCCGTCATGTACACGGCCAATCACATGAAGGTGCGCGCCATCGTGGCGCTGACGGAATCGGGAGCCACGCCTCTGTGGATGTCGCGCATCCGCTCCGACATCCCGGTGTACGCGTTCACGCGCCACGAAGCGACCCGCCGGCGCGTGACGCTCTACCGCGGTGTCTACCCGGTGATCTTCGCCGTCACCGGGTCGGACCACTCCACCGAGAACCTGTACCGCGCGCTGTTCACGCGGCTGCTCGAGCTGCAGCTGGTCAAGAAGCGCGACCTGGTGATTCTCACCAAGGGCGAGCTGTCCGGCGTGCAGGGCGGCACCAACTCCATGCAGATCCTCAAGGTCACGCTGGACTGAACCCGCGCGCATGCGGACGCTGAAGTACATCGGCGCCGCCGCTGCCGTGCTCCTGCTCGCGGCGCTCACCCTTGGCATTGGGTTGTTGCGTGCCTCGCTCCCGCGGCTGGAGGGTGCGAGCAGTGAGCCGGGCCTCACGAGTGTCGTGCGCATTACGCGCGATTCACGCGGCGTGCCCACCATCGAGGCGGCCAACCGCCTCGACCTCGCGTACGCCACCGGTTTCGTGCACGCGCAGGACCGCTATTTCGAGATGGATCTCTCGCGGCGTCTCGCCGCCGGGGAGCTGGCGGAGCTGTTCGGCAAAGTGGCCCTCGAGCAGGACCGCACAGCGCGCCTGTTCAGGTTTCGCTCTGTCGCCCGCGAGGTCATCGCTCAGGCAACAGCTGCGGAGCGTGCGGTGATCGAGGCGTACGCGCGCGGCGTGAATGCCGGGCTCGCAGGTCTTGCCGGACGGCCCTGGGAGTACTGGGTGCTGGGGCAGCCGCCGGTGCCGTGGCGCGCGGAGGATACGGTGCTGGTCGAGCACGCGATGTGGTGGGATCTGCAGGTGAATGGCCTGCGGCGCGAGATCCTGCGGCAGGAGATCAACGCGCGGCTCGGCGGGCCGGAGTGCGGCGCGGGCTGGAAATGCGGCCTCGGCTTCCTGTACCCGGCCGGAACCAGCTGGGATGCGCCCGCGGCGCCCGCGTCCGCTGCGGCGGTGGCTGCGGCGCAGGCTCCGGTGCCGGCTGCGGAGGTGCTCGATGTGCGCAACGGCAGCGCTGCGGCGACTGTGCCCGAGAGCGTCCCGCGCGCGCCGGCGGCGGCGGGCAGCAACAGCTGGGCGGTTGCGGGCCGCCTGACCGCGACGGGCGCCGCGCTCATCGCCAATGATATGCACCTCGGGCAGCGGGTGCCGCCGGTCTGGTATCACGCACGCCTGAGGACCGTCTCCAGCGCCGCCGCAGCCGCACTCGACCTGAACGGCGTCACGCTGCCCGGAGCGCCGGTGCTGGTCGCCGGGTCGAACGCACACATCGCCTGGGGCTTTACCAACAGTTACGGCAGCTGGCTGGATGTCACCAAGGTGCCGTGCGGCACGGTAGCGCTGTCAGTGGTGCGGGAGGAGATCCGGGTGCACGGTCAGGCCGCGGTTGTGCTGGAGGTGAAATCCGCTCCTGCAGGCGTGTTGCTGCGCGCCGATGAAGCACAGCACAGCTGTTGGTTCGGCTCCTGGCTGGCGCAACAGGCGGCGGCGACCAACCTCGGCCTGCTGGCACTGGAGCGCGCAACCTCGGTCGTCGAGGCGCTGGCGCTCGCCCCCGGTATGGGCATTCCCCACCAGAACGTGGTGATCGGCGACGCCCAGGGCCACATCGGCTGGACCATCTATGGCCGCATCCCCGAGGACACCGGCGCGACGCGCGCCCGCGGCGGCGCGCCCTGGACCACCACGGCGGATCACCCACGGATCGTGGATCCGCCGCTGGGGCGCATCTGGACCGCCAACGCGCGCGTGGCGGCCGACGATCGTCAGCTGCAACTCATCGGCGGGGACGTGGCGACGCTCGGTGCCGAATACGATCTCGGGGCGCGGGCCGGCCAGATCCGCGATGATCTGCTGGCATTGCAGGGCAAGGTTACGCCCGCCGACATGCTGCGTATCCAGCTCGATGACCGCGCCGTGTTCCTGGCACGCTGGCGCACGCTGCTGCTCGGTGTGCTCGATACCGAGGCACTGCGCGATCACCCGCGGCGCGCGCAAGTCCGGCAGCTCATCGCGAGCTGGAATGCCAGGGCGAGCGTCGACTCGGTCGGCTACCGCCTGGTGCGCGCCTATCACGATCGCACCCAGCAGGCGGTGTGGGACATGCTGCTCGCGGGGCTGCATCTCCCGGCGCAGGACGCGGCGCCGCCGGCGCAGTTCGAAGGTCCGCTGTGGCAGCTGGTCACCGCGCAGCCGCTGCATCTGTTGGCGAAGACTTATCCCGGCTGGCCGGAGTTTCTGCGTGCGCAGGTCGACGCCACGATCGCCGAGCTCGGCGCGAGCTGCCCCGAGCTCGCGCACTGTGCCTGGGGCGCACACAACATGGTGCGCATCCGCCATCCGCTGTCGCGCGCCCTGCCGTGGCTCGCCTCATTCCTCGACATGCCCACCGTGGAACTGCCGGGGGACCACGACATGCCGCGCGTGCAGGACGGCGCGTTCGGCGCCTCCGAGCGCTTCGCGGTCTCCCCCGGCCACGAGCAGGACGGTTACCTCCACCTGCCGGGCGGGCAGAGCGGGCATCCGCTGTCGCCGTATTACCGCGCCGGGTTCGGGCAGTGGGCGCTTGGTACGCCGCTGCCGTTTCTGCCGGGACCGGCTGAGCACACGCTCACTCTGACGCCCAACTGAGCCGCAAGGGCGGCGTCTCGCGCGAAAAGGTCCTTTCGGGGACGCCGTGGATCCATCCATGGAGGCTCCGGCAAAAACGTCCCTGTTTTTGACGGCCCCGAAAGGACCTTTTCGCGCCAGCCCCCGCCCCGTCGCGCACCTTGCGGCGTTCACGTTAGACTCTGTTGCGTATGAGTAGTCAGCGCTTCACCGGCACCGAGCAGTATGTTGGCAGCGAGGATCCGAGCACAGCCCGTCGGTGCGCACTCGCGCGCGCTCTCGTGGGTCAACGGACGTTTCCGCTGACGATCGCGGGACTGGATCCCGCCATCAGCGAGCTCAAACACCCGTCGCGCGGTGTTGGGGTTGCGCACGCGGATGCCGCTGCGACTTCCATCACACAGGGTCCGGCGCCGGCGGTTTCATAATAGCCGGCGGGGGGTACTCACCTATGGATGGCTTCGTCGATTCTGCGCCCAGACCCGACCACCGCCCGACTGTCGGGCTGGTGCTGACGGGCGGTGGCGCACGTTCGGCGTACCAGGTGGGCGTACTGCTGGCGCTCGCCGAGCTGTTGCCGCGGGCGCGCAATCCGTTCCAGATCATCGTCGGCACCTCCGCGGGCGCGGTGGCGGCGGGCGTGCTGGCCGCCGAAGCGCATCACTGGCGGCGCGCGGTCGCGGGCCTGGAGCGGGTGTGGGCGAACTTCCGCTCGAGCCAGGTCTTTCACGTGAACGCGCGGCACATGCTGCGCGCCGGCGCCCACTGGGTACTGGCCCTGGTCTCCGGGGGCCTGGTGCTGTCACCGCCCAGATCGATGCTCGACAACACGCCGCTGCGCGAACTGCTGGGCGTGCATGTCGATTGCGCCGGCATCCGCCGCAGCATCGCGCGCGGGCACCTGCGGGCGTTCGCGCTGTGCTCCACCAGCTACAGCACCGGCCGCTCGGTCGCCTTCTACGACGGCATCGACTCCATCGGCGACTGGGCACGGGTGCAGCGCATCGGGTGCCGCACCGAGCTGACGCTCGATCACCTGATGGCGAGCGCCGCCATCCCGCTGCTGTTTCCGCCCATCAAGATCGGTGAGGAGTACTTCGGCGACGGCGCCATGCGCCAGGTGCACCCCCTGAGCCCGGCGATCCACCTGGGAGCCGACCGCCTGCTGGTCCTCGGCGTGCGCGCGCGGCGTGCCGCCGGTGTGACGGTCGACCGCCTGCACACCATCATGCCAACGCCGGGGGAGATCTTCGGCTACATGCTGGACACGCTGTTCACGGACCAGATCTACGGCGATCTCGAGCAGCTCGAACGCATCAACGTGCTGGTGCACAGTGCACCCCAGGCGGCCCGCGGCGAACGGCCGATCGAGACGTTGATGCTGGCGCCGAGTGTCGATCCGCGCGAGATCGCGGCGCGCCACGTGGGCGAAATGCCGCCGGCAGCTGGCGAGCTACCTCATGTTCGAGGCCGGCTACACGCGCGCGCTGATCGAGCTCGGTTACCGCGATGCCATGGAGGCGCGCTCGGCGCTCACGGCGTTCATGAGCGGGGAGAAGCTGCCGCAGGTGATGACCGCCGCCGGGGTCGCGCAGGCGACCTGAGCAGCGCGCCGCGCGCTTCGTGCTCTAAGGAGCTTCGGCGGCCGCGGTGCTGCGTGAACGCGGCTGAAAGAGCTTGCCGCCCGGCAGGCTGCTGTGGCGCGCCGTGACGTTGCGGAACTCGCCGGCGAACTGCTCGGCCAGGCGGTCGACGATATACACCGAGCGATGTTGTCCGCCGGTGCATCCGACCGCCACCGTGAGATAGCCACGGTTGCTCGCCTGGTAGTCCGGCACACGGCCGCGCACGAAACGCGCGATGTCAGCCACCAGCGTCGCCACGTTGGTGTGGGTCTCGAGAAAACGGATGACCTCGGCATCGCGGCCGGTGAGGTTGCGCAGGCCCGGTTCCCAGTAGGGGTTGGGCAGTGCGCGCGCGTCGAACACGAAGTCGGCGTCACCCGGGATGCCGAGTTTGAACCCGAATGACTCGAAGCTGATCGACAGGCGTCCGGCGCTGCGCTGCTCGACGCGCTTGTGGATGATGTCACGCAACGCGTGCACGCTCAGGCGCGAGGTGTCGATCAGCAGGTCGGCGACCGAGGCGATCGGCTCGAGGAGCGAGCGCTCCATGGTCATCGCTTCGCGCAGGCCGACGTCGCTGCGGCTCATGGGATGCTTGCGGCGCGTTTCCGCGAAACGCCGCAACAGCTCATCCTCGGCCGCGACCAGGAAGATCACCTCGCACTGCAGGCCGCTGCGTTTCAGCTCATCAACCAGCTGCGGAACGCTGGCCACCTCGGCCGCGGTATTGCGGGCGTCGAGCCCGATGGCGGTGCGCTCGTAGGTGGTCTCGGGCCTGCGCACCGTGTAGGAGACGAACGGGTTCAGCAACGCCGCCGGGATATTGTCGATGCAGTAGAAGCCAAGGTCCTCGAGCATGTGCAGGGCGACGCTCTTGCCGGACCCGGACAGGCCGCTGAGGATGATGATGCGCACGCCTCACAGCCGCAGCGCGCGGCGCCCCTCGGCGGCATGGTGATCGGCGCGCTTTTCCTTGTGCTTCTTGATGCAGCGGTCCAGCTTGTCCGCGAGGCGATCGATGGCGGCGTACATGTCTTCTTCGGTTGCGTCCGCGTGGATGGCGCTGCCGCTCACGTGCAGCGTGGCCTCGGCTTTCTGTCGCAGCTTCTCTACCGTCAACACACAGTGCACGTCGATGACCTGATCAAAATGTCTGCCGATGCGCTCGAGCTTCTTCTCGACATAACCCCGTAACGACGGGGTGACTTCGACGTGATGACCGGTGACGCTTAGCTGCATGGTCCGTCTCCTGTGCTTACATCTGTTTCAGTCCCGCTCGCCGGCGCTCGTTCGAGGCCGCGATGCCCATCGCTTCGCGGTACTTGGCAACGGTGCGACGCGCCACCGGAATGCCCTCGGCCGAGAGCAGTTCCGCGATGCGCCCGTCGCTCAAGGGGGCGTCGGCGTCCTCGTCCTTGACGAGCTTGCGGATCTTGGCGCGGATGGCGGTGGAGGAGGTGCCGGAGCCGTCGGCGCCTTCGACCTGGCTCGAGAAGAAGTAGCGCAACTCGAAGACGCCGCGCGGCGTGTGCATGTACTTGCCGGAGGTGACGCGCGAAACCGTCGACTCGTGCATCGCGACCGCTTCGGCGATGTCCTTGAGAATCATCGGCCGCATGTGCTCATCGCCGTGCTCGAGGAACGCCGTCTGGCGCTCGACGATGGAGCGGGCGACCTTCATGAGGGTTTCGTGGCGGATCTCCAGGCTTTTCAGCAGCCAGCGCGCCTCCTGCAGCTGGGCGCGCATGCTCGCATGGCTGGCGTTGCGCCCGATGAGGCTGGCGTAGCCTTGATTGAGCCGCACGCGTGGCAGGGTCGCCGGGTTGATCTCCACGCCCCAGCCGTGGTCGGTGCGGCGCACGAACACATCCGGCACCACGTACTGCGCGCTGCCGGCGCTCACGGTGGCTCCGGGGTGCGGATGGCAGGAGCGCACCAGGGCAAGCGCCGCGGCGAGTTCCTCCTCGGTGGCGCGCAGCTCGCGGCGCAGCAGCGTCAGCTCGCGCTCGGCGACCAGCTCCAGGTGCTGGCGCGCGATTTGCAGCGCGGTGCCCAAGCCCGGCGTAGCCGGATCCAGCTGCCGCAGCTGCAGCTCGATGCACTCGGCTACCGAACGCGCGCCGACGCCCGGCGGGTCGAGGGCCTGTACCCGGCCGAGCACGCTGTGCACTTCCTCCGCCGAGCACTCGAGCTCCGGGCGCAGCGTGTGCGCGATTTCCGCGAGCGATTCGGTGAGATAGCCGTCGTCGCTGATGGCATCGACGATGGCGCGCGCCACCGCGAGTTCCCGCGGTGCCAGGCTGGCGAGTTCCAGCTGCCACATCAGGTGATCCTGCAGCGACTGACCGCTGGCGTCGGCGTATTCCTGCTGGCGTTCGTCCTCGTCGGCGCTCCAGGGGGCTTCGGCAGGGCCCACGCTGTGCTCGCCCCAGCCGTCCTCGAGCACTTCGACCGTGCTCTCCGCGGTGCGCTCCGCGGCCCTGGGCTGCTCGGCGGCGGTCACCAGCACCTCGAACGTGCCGGTGCTCTCGGCCTCGTCGGGCTCGAGCATCACGTTCGTCTCCAGCAGCTCGCGGATGTGCGCCTGGAGCTCGAGCGCCGGCAGCTGCAGGAGCCGGATCGCCTGCTGCAGCTGCGGGGTCATGGTCAGTTGTTGACCCAGCTTCAGCTGCAGAGAGGGTTTCAGCATGGTGACTTGCGAAGGGCTGGTGACCGCCCTTCCAGATTCATTTCGTAGCTATCCCAAGTACACCTCACGGACTTGGGGGTTGGCAAGGACTTCTTCCGCACTCCCGGATGCAATGACCGTGCCCTGATTGACGATGTAGGCCCGGGCGCACACGCCGAGCGTCTCGCGCACATTATGGTCAGTGATCAGGACCCCGATGCTGCGATGGGTGAGCTCGCGGATGATGCGCTGGATATCCAGCACGGACAGCGGATCCACGCCCGCAAACGGCTCATCCAGGAGCATGAACCGCGGCTCGGCCGCCAGGGCGCGGGCGATCTCGACGCGCCGCCGCTCCCCGCCCGAGAGCGCCATGCCGAGAATTCTGCGTACGTGGCCGATGCGCAGCTCCTCGAGCAGCTGCTCGAGGCGCTGCTGGCGTGCGGCGCGCTCCAGGTCCGGCCGGGTCTCGAGAATCGCCATCACATTGTCTTCCACCGTCAGCTTGCGGAACACCGAGGCTTCCTGCGGCAGGTAGCCGAGGCCGAGCTGTGCCCGGCGGTGCATCGGCAGCAGCGTGATGTCGGTGTCCTCCAGGCGAATGCGGCCCGCGTCGCACGGCACGAGCCCGACGATCATGTAGAAGGCGGTGGTCTTGCCGGCACCATTGGGCCCGAGGAGTCCGACGACCTCACCGCGGGCGAGCTCGAGCGACAGGTCGCGCACCACCTGACGGGACTTGTAGCTCTTGGCGAGTCCCGTAGCCTGCAGGGCGCTCATGGCTGGGCGGTCGGTTGCGGTTTGGCAGCGCCCTCGCCGGCATCGGGCGGCGGCGGTTTCGCGGGTTCAGTCTTGCCCGGGCCGGGCACGCCGTGCGGTGCGATCGTGATGTGCACACG
>WNFK01242463.1_pt1 | contig 16595 bp, 16 predicted proteins | sample 5400281 | NCBI WGS metagenome assembly WNFK01 (sample SAMN13153350, study PRJNA577476) | soil metagenome | isolation source: 20 cm soil on Douglas fir-dominated hillslope | place: USA:California | collected 2013-09-17 | reverse complement strand
CGCGCAGGAGATGATGATCGCGCGGCTCAGGAGCCAGCCGGTGCCGATTCGCTCGCTCCGCTCCGATGTGCCTGACGCCGTCGAGAAGGCGCTGACGAAAGCGCTGCAGACGAATCCGGACGACCGGTTCGCGACGGCGATCGACTTCGCCGAGGCGCTCACCGGCACGGGCGGCGCGCCGTCGGCCGGATTGTTCGGCAAGCTCAAGGAAAAGTTTTCGTGACGTGAAGCGGTTCCCCGCCTTCGACCCACCGGAGTACGTCGACTGGAAGCCTGATCCCGCGCTGATCCGGGCATTCCGAGCCAACATCCAAAGTGATCCCGAGCGCGCTTCGATCGTATCAGCCCTGACTCCTGACGCCAAGCTCCAGTTGTACCGCGGCCTGCTGCGCGCCCGCCTGCACGACATCGAGCTGAAGCGCTGGGTGCGCACCGGCGTCATCTCCAAGGCATGGCTGGGGACCGGCGAAGAAGCGACGACCGTCGGGCCTGTGCACGCGCTCGAGCGCGGCACAGACATCGTCGCGCCGATGATCCGCAACGCCGCGGCGTGCTGCGAGATGGGCATGTCGATCGCCGACATGCTGCGTGCCTACCTGGCCACCGCGGACTCGCCAAGTGGCGGGCGCGACCTTCACGTCGGGTCGTTCCGGCACGGCGTGCTGCAGCCGATTTCGCATGTCGGCGATATGGTACCGGTGATCAGCGGCATCGCGTTGACGTTCAAGATCAAGCGCGAGCCGCGCGTCGCGCTCACCTGGGTGGGCGATGGGTCGGTCAACACGGCCGCGGCGCACGAAGGCACCAACTTTGCCGCCGTGCAGCACGTCCCGGCCATCTTCATCATCGAAAACAATCAAGTCGCCCTCGGCACGCGGCTCCAGCAGCACCATCTCCCGGCTGATTTCAAGGATTGGCCGGCAAGCTACGGCGTCTGGGGGGCCACGTTCGACGGCAACAATGTGCTGGATGCTTACGCGGCCACACGCATCGCCGCCGAGCGGTGTCGTAAGGGCAACGGCCCAGCGCTGCTGATTGCCGAAACGTTCCGCATGGGTGGGCACGCGACGCATGACGAGCGCGAGGCGCGGGAGACGTTTCCGGCGGAGCTGTTCAAGAGCTGGGGCAAGCGCGATCCCATCGGGCTCTACGAGGAGTACTTGAAGGAAGAGGGCGTGACGGCAAAGACTCTCGGCGAGTTGGAGCTCGAGATCACGGAACAGGTGGAGCGCGCGGCTGCAGAAGCGTTGGCGAGTCGCGAGAAGATGCCCAAAGGCGAAACGGCGCTGGATGGAGTGTATGCGAACGGTCGGTAGCCTGCTCGCGGCGTTGTTCCTGTCAGCACCGGCGGTGGCGCAGCGTGGCGGAATCGATGTAAAGGACTACTTGTTCTCCATTACGATCCCCGACTCGGGTAGCGCGATCCGCGGTCACACGAGTCTGTATTTCGAGCGGCGCGTCCCCGCAGACAGCGTGCTCACGCTCGACCTCGTTGGGATGACCGTTGATTCGGTGCTGCTACTTGGGGCGCCCCATGAACCAAGCAGGCGATTCACATACGACGGCCGCATGCTGCGCATTCCTGTGCAGGCGATTTATGCACCCGGGCTCAACGTCGTCATTTGGTACCACGGCTCCCCGCAGGACGGGCTGATCATAGGACTCAATGCACGTGGGCGGCGCGTCGCGTTCGCCGATAACTGGCCGGAGCGGGCGCGCTTCTGGTTGCCCGTTGTCGATGATCCGAGCGACAAGGCGACAGCCGTCTTCTCCATTGAAGCGCCAAGCGCCTGGCGCGTGATCGCGAACGGGGCGCCGGCATCGGCGCCGCGGGATGTGCGTGGGTGGATCGAAGCGCATCCGATCCCCGCGTATACCATGGTCATCGGCGCCGGCGAGTTCACCGTCTCCACGCACCGGCCTGTGATCAACGGCCGCGACACGATCCCGATCGAAATCTGGACCTACCCCGAAGACTCGGCGTTCGCCGACTCAGTCCCGTTCCGGCGCGCCACCGAAATCGTCGAGGTAATGCAGCGGCTGATCGCGCCGTTCCCCTACGAGAAGCTCGCACACGTGCAGTCGTCCACGAAATTCGGCGGCATGGAGAACTCGAGCGCGATCTTCTACGCCGAGAAACCGTACGTCGAGCGGAAAATGGGCGAGGGCGTCGTGCGACACGAGACCGCGCATCAATGGTTCGCCGACGCGGTCACGGAGCGCGACTGGCCTGATATCTGGCTCTCTGAAGGCTTCGCCACCTACTTCGACGGAGTGATAGGGGCGGCGCTGGATGGAGACAGCGTCCTCGTGAACCGCATGCGCTCTAACGCCGAGGCGTACTTCAAGTCCGATGTCACCGACCGGCCGATCGTGGACTCGGGGTATGCTGCCGACCCCATCAAGCTCCTGAACGCGAACAGCTATCCCAAGGGCGCGTGGGTCCTGCACATGCTGCGCGGCCTGATGGGCGATTCGGCGTTCTTCGGCGGGCTGCGGGCTTACTACCAGACCTACCGTGACTCGACCGCCACCAGTGAAGACTTCCAGCACGTCATGGAGCGGGCGTCCCGCACCGACCTCGGGTGGTTCTTCCGGCAGTGGCTGCATCAGCCGGGGTATCCCCAGCTCGACGTCTCCTGGCAGTACGACGCGGGAGCACGGCGCGCCGTTGTTGGTATCACACAACATCAGAAACCCGAGTGGGGCGTCTTCCGCCTCCCCGCGCTGACGCTCGAGTTTCACGGACCTGCGGGGGCCGTGGCGCGGCGCACGGTCGCGCTCACGGGCCGCGAGAGCAGTTTGAACGTCGCCGTGCCCTTTGCTCCGACCGAGATCCGTGCGGATCCGGATGGGTCTCACGGCGATCCTCGCCGTCGCCTGCCAGGGTCCTCCCGCGGCGCGGGGGCAGGGCGCGGACGACGCGCTCCGCGTTCCGGCGGGCTTCAAGATCGCGGTATATGCCGACAAGCTCCAAGGCGTGCGGTACCTGGCGCTCGGTCCCGGCAACGCCGTCTATGCCTCGCAGCCGGGATCGGGCGTCATCGTGAAGCTCACCGATGCGAATCATGATGGCGTCGCCGACAGCGTCGTCACCGTGGCGAGCGGCTTGAGCGGTCCGTTCGGCATCGCGTTCCGCGGCGACACGATGTACGTCGCCGAAGTGCGCGATGTGAGGCGCTTCGCTCCGAGCGGCGCCGCGCCCGTGACGATTGTGCCAAACGTTCCAGACGGCGGGCACTCCACCCGCACCATCCTGTTCGGGCCGGATGGCAAGCTCTATCTCGCCGTCGGGTCTTCCTGCAATCTCTGTGACGAGAGCGATTCGCTGCGCGCCGCGGTATCGCAGTTCAACGCCGACGGCTCGGGCGGCCGTATCTTCGCGCGCGGGCTCAGGAACACAGTCGGCCTGGCGTTCAATCCGACGACCGGCGAGCTGTGGGGCGGTAACAACGATCGCGACAATCTGGGCGATGACCTGCCGCCCGAGCACATCAACATCATTAAGGACGGCCGCGACTACGGCTGGCCCAAGTGCTACCTCCCGGGCAAACCCAATCCCGAGTACGGGTCGGCGAGCTGCTCGAACGTCGAGCCGCCGGCGATCACGGTGCAGGCGCACTCCGCACCGCTCGGGCTCGCCTTCTACACCGGCACCGCGTTCCCGCCCGACTACCGGGGCGACGCGTTCGTCACGCTGCACGGCTCGTGGAATCGCTCTGTTCCGACGGGCGCCAAGGTAGTGCGGGTGCAGGTCGACAGCGGTGGCCGGCGCGCCGTAGGTGTGGATGATTTCATCAGCGGCTGGCAACGCCCCGACGGCTCACGCTGGGGCAGGCCGGTCGGGTTACTCGTTCTTCCGGACGGATCACTTCTCGTGAGCGACGACTACGGCGGCAAAATCTGGAGGGTGAGCTATGGACGGTAATACGGCGGCGAAGGGCGGCGAGGGGCGGCGAATGGCGGCAAAGGCTATGGTTGTGGCCGGCGTGGGGATTCTCGCGACAGCGGCGATAAATTTGCCGCCCTCCGCCGCCCGCCGCCGCCCCTCGCCGCCCGACATTCATTCCGAATACGTGAAGTATCTCAGCGGCAAGGACACAGTCACGGCCTACATCGCCTACCCGGAGCGCCCGCAGCCCGCGCCTGCGGTGATCGTGATACACGAGATTTTCGGGATGTCCGATTTCATCCGGCAGACCACCGAGCAGCTGGCCAAGGACGGCTTCGTCGCGATCGCGCCAGACCTCTTGTCGCGCCGCGGCGGGACGCCGAGCTCGCCCGATTCCGCGCGGAAGCTGATCGCGACGCTGAACCCGGACACCGTGACCATGGACCTCGACGCGACGCGCGCCTATCTCAAGACGGTCAAGTCGGCCCGCGCGAACGATGTCGGCATCATCGGCTTCTGCTGGGGCGGCGGGCAGAGCTTCCGCTACGCCACGAACTCACCCGCGCTGAAGGCCTTCGTGGTCTGTTACGGGCCCGCGCCAAACACGGCCGACATGGCGAAGATTCGCGCCAAGGGGCTCGGCGTCTACGCGGAGAATGACGCGCGCATCGATGCCGGGTTGCCCGATGCCACGGCGGCGATGAAGGCGGCGGGGAAGGACTATCCGTACGCGATCTATCCCGGCGTCGGGCACGGATTCCTGCGCACGCGCGACAAACCGGAAGTTGCCGACAGCGCGTGGAATGCGGTGATCCGCTTTTTCCGCGCGCAGCTGAAGAGCTAGCGTCGCGCCGCTTCGGCGAGATAGGCCCGCGCTTGATCGAGCGCGGCGTCCCGTCCGGCGAGCACGTCCTGGGCCCGCACCGCCACCGGGAATTGCGGGACGATTCCCGTACGCATGAACTCCTTGCCGTCGGGGAAGGCATCGCGCGTCACCGTCACGCGCAGCTTCCAGCCGCCCGCCCCGGCGAGCGTCAGGACCGCAGTCTTCCCGGTGCTTCCCGCTGACGGCTCGCCCATAATCGGCCCACGGCTGCCCGCGTCGAAAGCCACGAGAAAGTCCTCGGCCGCTCCACTGGTGCGGGGTGAGACGAGCAGCACCACCGGGCCAGTGTACGCGAGCCGCTCGCGCCTGACCGGCGGCCAGATCGTATCGGAGCGCGTACTGAGCCACGCGCCGGCCGAATCGAGCAACGGGCTGTAGAGCGGGGTGCGCCGGCGCGAGGTGAGCAACGGGCGCTCGATCAATTGCGAGAGAATGGCGTATCCCTGGCCCTTGGCGTCCGCCGCCGATATGGCTTCCCGCAGATCGAGGATGAGGCCGCGGTGACGCGGTCCCTCGCGGGCGGCGTCTCCCAGCGCCCGATCGAATTGGTCGACGATATCCGGGTCGGCAAAGGAGCTCACGCGCATCCAAATCGCACCATCGGGGAGCGTATCGGCTTCCAAGGCCGGGTGCTCGAGCGGCCAGCGCGCCGTCAGCGGCACACTGCGGGTGACGCTCGCCCCGCGCTCGGCGCCGCCGGGCAGCCGCAGCAGCAGATGCACCGCGGTGCCGCGCTCGCCCTCGAGCATCTGCGCCACCGCGCGCTCCCAGCGGCTCGCTTCGGTGGCGGCCGCGATCTCGGGCAGGACCGAGTCGCGAATCCAGTCCGCCGCGGGGATGCCCTGGACGGCGAGGATTTCCGCCAGCCGCTCGGGACGGGCGACGCGCATCTCGTCGTTCGCGGCATAATCCATGATGAAGGGCCGGCGCTCGATGCTCCGCAGGGCGAGCGGCGGCCGCGCGATGCGGTTCGCGATGCTTGCGGGCGGGATGATCTCGAGTTGCCCGTCGTTCAGCAGCGCGGCCCAGCGCCGCAGTCGGCGATAGAATTGGAGGTCGGTGGGAGCGGGCCGCGCCTCGGCGTAGGTGACCGTCGCCGCGAACGCCGAGTCCCAGTTCGCGTGCACGGCGTCCCAGTAGGCATAGTTGTAGCGCGCTTCGGCCCACATGCCCGCCGCCACCAGTTGCCGATCGACCGGTGTGGCGCGCTGCGCGATAAGTGGAAGCGCGACGACGGGGAACCAGGCTGACAACCACGGCGTACGGGATGGCATGGCCATAATTTATCTGTTGTTGTTCGCGGCGCCCCAGGTGCTGCTGTACCTCTATCTGCGCGAGCGGCTGCCCCTGGCCGCGCGCCGCTGGCTCACCCTCGTCTTTGTTGTGTTCAACATCCCGTGGGGCATCGTGGCCGTGCGGATGTTCTCCGGCAGCCTGTGGGGCGTCAGCCGCGTCCCCTACATCGCGCCGTGGATCGCGTGGCAGTTTCTTGGCTGGATATTCTGTGGTCTGGTTACGGTGTACATCCTGGGGAAGGCGGTTGGGCGGTTCGGCGGTTGGGCGGTTCGCAAGCTGCGGGGTCCTCCTACCGCCGAACCGCCTAACCGCCCAACCGCCATGTCCCGTCGCCAATTCCTCGCCCGCGCCACATACGCATATGGCGCAGTCGGTGTCGGGTTCTCAGCCTACGGCATCTGGAACGCTGAACGCCTGCCTGTGGTGACGCGCCGCACCCTCGTGTTTCCAGACTTGCCGGCGGGACTGGATGGATTGCGCGTCGCGCACCTCTCGGATGTGCATGCCGGCATTCACATGTCCGAAACGAAGATGCGCGAGATCGTCACGCTGACAAACGGTCTGGGCGCGGATCTGATCTTGCAAACGGGAGACATGATCGACATCTCCCAATCCTTCATCCCGGACTATGTGCGCGCGTTTCGGGATCTCAGCGCGCCACTCGGCGTCGTCACCGTGCTCGGCAACCACGATCGCTACACGGGCGAGGACGCGGTGATTCGCGGCGTGAAAGAGGCGGGACAGGTGTTCGTGAAAAACGGCGCCCATGTGATCGAGCGCGGCGGGGCAGCGCTCGCGCTCGTCGGGATCGACGACCCGCGGAACTGGCGCGCCGACGACCCCCAGGACGATGACCTGGCGCAGGCGCTGCGGCTCACCCCGCCCCCGAAGGACGCGTTCCGGATCCTGCTCGCCCACCGCCCGGGGGCCTTCGACGGCGCCGCGCCCCGTGCCATTCCCCTCACCCTCGCCGGCCACATCCACGGCGGCCAGTTCTATCTGCCGGTGGTCGGCTGGTCACCCGGACGGCTGATCACGAAGTACGTGATGGGGCACTTCGTGCAAGGGAATAGTCAGCTCTACGTGAGCCGGGGGATCGGCGTGGTCGGTGTGCCGCTCCGCGTGTTTGTGCCGCCCGAAATCGCGTTGTTCGAGTTGAGGCGAGCGTAAGCGCGTAGTCGATGGGCCCCGCGTAGCACTGTGCGGTTTTGTGCGGAGCGGGGCCCATCGGTTACGCGCTTATGGCTTTCCATGCCGCATCGATTACCAGCCGCACCCCCGTATCAGCCGGCTTCCAATCGCCCGCGACGACCTTCTCCAAAGCATCCTTGAGAGTCGCGAGCCAGACACCCACCCAGATCTCGACCGCCCCCGTCCGCACCGTCCCCTGAGCTTTGCCTTCAGCCACAATCCGCTCGAGCGCCAAGCGAAACTCGCGCGCGGTCTTGCGGCTCTCGTCGTCGAGTACGGGATCGAGCCGCTCGAGCAACCCCAGCTTGACGACGGCGGTGTCGCGGGCGGCACCCTCGATCAACCCATGCGCCACGGCCGTCAGCTGCGCCTTGGCCGCCCTGGCATCGGGATCGTGCGCGGTCTCTTGTACGACTTTCGCAGCCCAGCGCTGTGCGGCGCGGTAGAGCTCATTCACGAGCTGCTGCTTGCTCGCGAAGTGCCGGTAAATCGTCCCCTCGGCGATGCCCGCCTTCTTGGCGATCTGGGCCGTTGTCGTGTCGTGGTACCCGCGCGCGGCGAAGAGGTCGAGCGCCGTTCTGATCAAGCGTTGCCGCGTCAGTTCTGTTGCGGTCACGGCTGCGAATCTACTAGCTTTCCGCCCGCATTAACCCCCACATCCATTATTTGGAGGCGTTACCGCGATGCGCATGCTCGTGCTGGGCGCTGGGCTGCAGGGTTCTGCCTGCGCGTATGATCTGCTCCAGCGCCCTGAGGTGGAGCGCGTCACCCTGGCCGACCTCCATCCCAGACGGGCGGCACCGTTCCTCATAAAGAGGAAGAACAAGCGGCTCGTCACGGCGCGCCTGGACGCGAAGAGCGGGCCACGGCTCCGGAAACTGATGCGCGGCCATGACGCCGTGATGAACGCGCTGCCGTATTACTTCAACTATCCCGTCGCCAAGGCCGCGGTCACGATGGGCCTCCACTGTGCGGACCTGGGCGGCAATACCGAAATCGTGCAGAAGCAGAAGACGCTCCACGCCGCCGCTCAGAAAAAGCACGTCTCCGTCATTCCCGACTGCGGGCTCGCTCCGGGGATGGTCAACATCATCGCGGCCGAGGGCATCCGGCAGGTCGGCGACGCCGACAGCGTGAAGATCTTTGTCGGCGGCCTGCCGCAGCACCCCGAGCCGCCGCTCAACTATCAGATCGTCTATTCGCTCGAGGGCGCGCTCGATTACTACACGACGCCCTCATGGGTCCTGCGCGAAGGCCGTCCGGTCCAGGTCGATGCGTTGTCGGAGCTCGAAGCGGTCGAGTTTCCGAGCCCCGTGGGAACGCTCGAGGCATTTCACACGGGCGGTGGCATCTCCACGATGCCGTGGGCGTATCGCGGCAAAGTGCGGACGATGGAGTACAAGACGCTGCGCTACCCAGGCCATGTGGCGATCATGCGCCCGATTCGCGAGCTGGGACTGCTGGCGCTGGAGCCGGTCAAGGTGAAGGGCACAGAGATCGTGCCGCGCGACGCGTTCATCGCGACCGTGTCGCCGCTGCTTTCGAAGGCCGGCGGCCGCGACCTCGTCGCGCTGCGCGTGGAGGTGGTCGGGAAGAGCGGCCGCCGCGCTGCCTGGCAGCTGCTCGATTACTTCGACGCAGCGACGGGCATCAGCGCCATGATGCGCACGACGGGCTACTCGCTCGCGATCACGGGTGTGATGCAGGTGGACGGCCGCGTCACCTCGGCTGGTGTCTACACGCCGGACGAAGCGGTCCCGTTCCGAGCCTATGTCGATGAGTTGAAGCGGCGGGGCGTGGAGATTCGCGCCGTAACGGCCTAGTAGCTCCAGGTCGCGGCGAAGCTGAACTGCGCGCCCTCGGTGCCTTTTCCGCCGAAGAAGGTGAGGAGTGTGTTTCGCAGCATGGCCACCGCGCCGCCGCCGCCGAGTGCGGAGTGGAGGCCCTGACGGGTGAGCCGCACCGATTCTCCCGGCCCGAAGACACGCCCCGCATCATAAAAGGCGAACAGCTTCACCTCGAGCAGGCGCGGCGCCCACATCACGCCGTAGCGAGCCTCGAGCCCACCGATGAGCTTCCCTGGTCCCACGAAGCGGCCGTCGTAGTAACCACGCAGTGAGCGGTACCCTCCCAGCGCGACGACCGGACCTTCACTCGTTTCCATGGTCAGCTGCGCGCCGATCGGCGGGTTGCCGCTCATCTGCTCGGCTGCGATTCGCCCGGTGATGATCAGCCGCTCGAGCGGATGGGCGTAGGCACGGAGGGCGCCGGTCGTGCGCGTATAGCCGTGACCGCGGCTCACCAGCGCTTCGGCGAATACGCCGCGGTGTGGGTCCACCTCGAGATCGCGGGAGTCGAAGACGACCCCGGCGCGCCCCACCGCATCGTTGAACGGCAGTTCATCTGGCCCGATGACGCCGGCGATGATATCGCGCTGGAACACGCTTTCGCCCGGCAGCTCGCGGAAATCGGTATGCTCGAGCGAGCCGCCGACGAGCACGCGCAACGGCCCCACGATCCGGCGCTGCACCGTCAGCCGCGCGCCGTGCGTCCGGCGACTCACGCGGTAGAAGTAGGAGTGTCCCGGCCCGGTGGTGCTGTCGCGATCGTAGGTCGTACCGTTGCCCTGGCCGAAATAACCGAGGCGGTTCGCGCGGGTCAGACTCAGCGTGAGTCCCAGCCGCCAGCCGTCCCAGTAGGCGGGCGCCTGGGCATCGAGGCTGAAGGCGTAACTGCCCTTGGTGCTTGCCCCGGCGTCGAGCGCGACCCTCGCGAATGTCGGCTCGGGGCGCTCGGAGAATCCCATCGGGCTCGACCAGTCGTAATGGCCGGCCAGCCAGAACCCATCGACGCTGCTGTAATAGATGAGTGGGTATAGGTGATCGACCCAGGTGTGCTTCGCAGCCGGCTCGGTCTGTGCGGCGAGTGGCGACGCCACCGCCAGCGCGACCAGCAAAACGGTCAGGCGCGCGGGAATAGGTAGGCCGTGTCGCGGATCTTGGCGTCCGTGCCGTCGTGGACCGCGAAGCGATTGGGATAGAGTGACGCGGCGCCGAACTCGCCTCGCTTGGTGAGGGCGTAGAAGACGAGATCGAACTTTGGCTTGCCCTGAGGATCGAGGAGCCGCGCCTCGGTCTCGGCGACGACGCGTTTCAGGGTTTCGAGACAGGCATCGGTCGGCTTCATGCCGCGCCGCAGATGCTCGACCGTCAGGAACCCGCCACACACCTTGATGTTCGCTTCGCCCAGTCCGGTCGATCCCGCGGCGCCGATGTCGTTGTCGCAGTACTGGCCGGCGCCGATGATCGGCGAATCGCCGACGCGCCCGGGGATTTTCCAGGAGAGGCCGGCCGTCGTCGTGACCGACGAGAGGTCGCCCTGCGGCGTCACGGCATCGCAGTTGATCGTCCCCGTCTTGGTCACGACCAGGTGATCGGAGTCGGGGACGTCGAGGTAGTTGTCGGTGGGGCTCAGGTTGGCGCGCCAGCGCAGCCACGCCTCGCGCGAGTGATCGGTGAGGAGGTCTTCTTCCTTAAAGCCGAACGACAGCGCGAACCGCTTGGCCCCCTCGCCGACCAGGAAGATGTGCGTCGTGTACTTGAGGATCAGCTTGGCGACTTCGGACGGCGTCTTGATGTTTTCGAGCGCGCCGACCGCACCCGCGCGCTTCGTGGGGCCGTGCATGCAGGAGGCATCGAGCTGCACGACGCCTTCCGCATTCGGCAACCCACCATAGCCGACAGAATCGTCGTTGGGGTCGAGCTCCTGGATCTTCACGCCCTCGACCACGGAGTCGAGCGTGTCGGCGCCCTGCATCAACATGTCGAACGCCTTTTGCACGGCGCGCAGTCCGTTGGCGCTCGCGATCGCGACCGGCTTCGCCGCCCAGCGGGACTCGGGCGGCAGCGGGCGCGGCGGGCGCATCGGATGCGGGATCCCCATCACGGCACTCGCCGCCATACCGCCGGCGGTGGAGCGCAGGAACTCGCGACGCGACCAGGTCTCGGAGGGCATGCACGGTTTTAGCCACTCGTCTTGCGGCTGTCAACTTGCTATCGTTCCCACCCCGTGGAGCTTTCGCTCGTCGTCCCCGCGTATAACGAACGGGACAACCTCGCGCCGCTACTTGCCGAGATCGCGGCCGCGCTGAGCGGCCGGCGCTACGAGGTGATCGTCGTGGATGACGGCTCGACCGACGGTACACTCGAGGCGCTCAAGACCCTGCGGCGGCAGTATCCAGCGCTGCGCATCCTCGCATTCGAGCGCAACGCCGGTCAGACTGCGGCGTTCGCCGCCGGCTTCCGCGCCGCGGCTGCCCCGATCGTCGTCACTCTCGACGCCGACTTACAAAACGATCCAGCTGACATCCCCAAACTCGTCGAGACGTTGCAGCGCAGCGGGGTCACCGCCGTGGCCGGGTATCGCGCCAATCGCCGCGACACCTCGTGGAAGCGCCTGCAGAGCCGCATCGCCAACGGGGTTCGCAACCGGCTCAACGGGGAAGTGATTCGCGATACCGGCTGCTCGCTCAAGGCGTTTCGCACCGACGCGGTGCGGGACTTGCCGCTCTTCTCCGGAATGCATCGCTTTCTCCCGACCCTCATCAAGATGCAGGGCGGTAGCGTGAGCGAGGTGCCGGTCGGTCACCGGCCGCGGCAACATGGCGTGACGAAGTACGGCATGTGGAATCGTGTGTGGCGGTCGCTGGTGGACGCGTTCGCGGTGCGCTGGATGCAGCGCCGCGCGCTGCGCTACCGCGTCCGCGAGGAGGTCTGATGGCTGATACCCACGAACAATGGCTCGCCCAGATCGACGCCGAGCTCGACGGCGAGCTGCCGCTCGCCGAGCGTGCCGCGCTCGCCAAGCATCTGGTGACCTGCGCGCACTGCGCGGGCGCCCGCGCGAGCCATCTCGAGGTGCGCGTCGCGCTGGCGCGGTCGGCGGGCAATCCGCATGCGTTCGTCGTGCCACGACCGTCGATCCGCGCCGGGACGCTGGCGCTCTGGGTCGCCGCCGCCCTGGCCAGCGGTCTCATCGGCGGATGGTTGGCGAGCCAGCGCTGGGGCGGGCCAGGTGGGGGCAGCGCACTCGAGGAGACGCGTGGGACTATCGTCGTTCAGTAGCGTCCTCCTCGTGCTGTCAGCGCTCCAGGGGCCGGGCACCCGGCTCACCTACCGCATTCGCGTCATCGCGCCTGACGCCGGCGCGCAGCACGTCCTCGCGAGCGGCGCCGTCAGCGGCCCTATCGACACCGACATGCGTTTGACGCTCCGGACCGACACGGCCGAAGTCGAGGCGTTGTTTCAAGTGACGGCGGTCGGCGACACCGTCAGTCTCGGCGGGGAGTTCTTCACGCGGCGGCGCGTCGGCAGCTCGCGGCGCGACTTGCCGATCTGGGAAGAGGACACCTACCGCCGCCTGATCCAGGTCACGTGGGCCGATACGGCGCGGGTCTACCCCTTCGGTTCACGCGCCAAAAGCGGCGCGCTCTGGGTGGAGTTGGTGCTCGAGCGGGAGTTTGCCGGTGGTGAAGCGCGTCCGGCGGAGTCGTTCGACGTGGCTGATTCGACGCTCGACTTTCGCCTCGAAGCGGTCGTGCGCCCGCGGCGGGCCCGCGTGATCCTGAACCTGGTGCGCGGCGATACCGTGAGCGCGCCGCGGCCGGTTGACCTGGTGCCGGAGCAGCCGCCGCGCGTCATGCAGCTCGTGCTGCGGGGCCGCGCGACGACCCTGTTCGTGGGTCTCACCCGTCCCGAGCCCGCCCGCTCGCCGCGCGACCGCGGGCTCGGTCGCGACGCCGACGTCGTCTGCCTGCGGGTCGCCGCTCCCGCCGCTCCCCCCGGGGAAATACTCGGCACGATCTGCGGGCGGCTCAACAACATCGCGCGCCAGCTGCCGCTGCCGAGCGGCGACACCCTCACCGCCACGTTCGCCTGGCCCGGCCCGCGCTGATGGCGCCGCGCAAGAAGCGCCTCGATCCGTCGATCTTCCATCTTCCCGTCGACAAGATGCGGGAAGGCTATTACTCCGACAAATACTTCGTGCGCGCGCGTGATCTGGTGCGCAAGGATCGCCACCGGCCGCGCGTGACGATGCAGGTGTTCGGCAAATCGCACGCCTACCTCGGCGGGATCGACGAAGCGATCGCCATTCTGAAATTGTGCGCGGAGCGCTGGGACGAGCTCGTCGTCCACGCGCTGTACGATGGCGAAGAGATTGAGCCCTGGGAGACGGTGCTCCTGGTCGAGGGGCCCTACGATGCGTTTGCCGTGCTCGAAACGCTCTACCTCGGCGTACTCGCGCGCCGCACCCGTGTGGGAACGAACACACACGAAGTGGTGCAGGTCGCGAAGCCCAAGGAAGTGATGTTCTTCCCCGCGCGCCACGATCACTGGCTGGTGCAGACCGGCGACGGTTACGCCGCGCACATCGCCGGCGCGATCGGCGTATCGACCGACGCGCAGGCGTCGTGGTGGGGATCGGAGGGCATCGGCACCGTGCCGCACGCGCTGATTGTTCGCCGATCTATCGGACCCGGCGATTCGCCTGATCACGCTCGTCGATTTCGACAACGATTGCGTGGGAACGTCGCTCGCGGTCGCGCGCGCCCTCGGCGACCGCCTCTATGGCGTCCGGCTCGACACGTCGGAAACGCTGGTGGACAAATCGGTCATCCCGCAGATGGGGACGTTCAAGCCCACCGGCGTCAACCCGCAGCTGGTGCAGAACGTGCGGCAGGCGCTGGACGCAGAGGGCTTCCGCCACGTCAAGATCGTGGTGTCGGGCGGCTTTACCGTGGAGAAGATCCGTCTGTTTGAGGAGCAGAAGATTCCCGTCGACGTCTACGGCGTGGGGTCGAGCCTGTTCCAGGGGCGGTTCGACTTCACGGCCGACGTCGTGATGCTGGAAGGGAAGCCGTGCGCCAAGGTGGGCCGGTCGTATAGACCGAATCCACGATTGGAACGCGTGACGTAGGAGCGCGGGATGGGTGGATGTAGGGGCGCCGCATGCTGCGCCCCTACCAACCCGCCTTGCATTGCCCTCGGCATCTGCATAATTTTCCGTCCAAATGAATAATCATGCATCCATCCCGGTCGGCGTGCTGGGCGCATCCGGCTATGTGGGCCCGCCGAGTCAGCGGCGGGGGAGTGGGTCGACGGGCACCAGCTCATCAAGGCGGACGACGCGCCCTGGCAGCAGGCCGAGATCATTCTCTCTGCGTTGCCACACGGGGTGTCTGCCCGCTACGTCCATGAAGCGCGTGCCGGCGGCAAACGGGCCGTCGATCTCTCGGCGGACTTCCGGCTGTCGCCCGACGCGGTATACGGACTGACCGAATTCACCCGGCCGCGGCTCGCCGACGCAGATCTCGTCGCCAATCCGGGGTGCTATCCGACGGCGGCGCTGCTCGCGCTGATCCCGCTGGCGCAGCTTGGGCTCATCGATCCCGCGCGCGAAATCATCATCGATGCGGCCTCCGGTGTCACCGGGGCGGGGCGCAATCCCAAACGCGAGCTCCTGTTCGGAGAAGTGACCGAGGACTACCGCGCCTACGCCATCGGCAACACGCACCGCCACCTCGCCGAGCTGAAACAGTCGCTGTCGCGCGAAGGTGGATTCACCGGCGACCTGGTCTTCACGCCGCATTTGCTGCCGGTGAAGCGCGGGATCCTCGAGACGATTCACGTGCCACTCACCCGAGTGCTCGATCAATCGACCGCCGAGGGGCTCTACAGTGCGACCTACGACGGCGAGCCGTGCGTGCAAGTGATGCATGGCGCGCTCCCGTCGCTCAAGGACGTCGTGTACCGCAACCGCGTCGCAATCGGCGTGGCGGAAGTCGCCGGCGTCCGCCGGCCGCGTCTCACCGTCATCGCGGCGATCGACAACCTGGTGAAGGGTGCTGCCGGGCAGGCGATCCAGAACATGAACGTGATGCTCGGGCTTCCGGAAACGGCGGGACTCGCATGCTGAACGTGCGCGTCGTGAAGATCGGCGGCAACGAGCTCGACCGGCCGGAATGGGTGGCCGAGTGCGCTCGGGCGCTGAGTACGATCGGCCCGGTCGTGGTCGTGCACGGCGGCGGGCAGGCCGTGAGCGCCTGGTCACGTCGGCTCGGTTTGCCGGTCGAGCAGCGAGACGGCCTGCGTGTCACCACGCCGGAGATCGCCCAGCTGGTCGAGATGGTGCTGGGTGGCCCGATGAACCGGCTCCTGGTGACGGCGCTTCGTACGGCCGGGCTCGATGCGATTGGCCTGTCAGGCGTGGACGGCGGCCTGCTGGGTGCGCAGCCGCTCCAAAACGGAACGGCGCTGGGTGAGGTCGGCGAGATCGTCAGCGTACGGGCGTCGCTGCTCCAGAGCCTCCTGCTGGCGGGACTGACCCCCGTGGTGGCCCCGGTAGCTCCGTCGCTCGCCCCCCCGGTGCGGCCCCTCAACGTCAACGCCGACCAGGCGGCGTCCGCGATTGCCGCTGCGTTGAGTGCGCAGGAGCTGCTCTTCGTTTCAGACGTGCCAGGGGTGGCCATCGCTGGCGTCGCCCAACCCACCCTTGCGGCGGCCGAAATCGAGACGATGATTGAGGGAGGCGTTGCGACGGGCGGCATGGCCGCCAAGTTGCGCGGGCCGTACGGATCGGCGATCTCGACATGTTCGCGCACGCCACCGCCGGCACCCGCCTCCTTGCGGCTCCCGCTCCGGCAGTTCAATCCGCGTGACACTTCCTCTGACCACCACCGACGCCACAGCGCTGCTGGGCGTCTACGCGCGCGTCGGTCCGCTGTTCGTCGCCGGCGAGGGGTCGGAGCTCATCGCCGAAGACGGCACCCGCTACCTCGACTTTGTCGCCGGCATCGCCGTCAACGCCCTGGGCTACAACAGCCCGGTGATTCGCGAAGCGGTGCTGCGGGCGCTCGACTCGGGACTGATCCACGTCTCGAACCTGTATCGCACCGAGCCCGGCGAACGGCTCGCCGCCGAGCTGACGAAGTCATTCGGCGGGGAGGGCGGCCAGGTCTTCTTCTGTAACTCAGGCGCCGAAGCCAACGAGGGTGCGTTCAAGTTCGCGCGCAAATGGTCCAAGCGGACCGAGATCGTCGCCTTCACCGGCTCCTTCCACGGCCGGCTCTTCGCTTCGCTCGCCGCAACCGATCGGCCCGACTACCGCCGTCCCTTCGAGCCGCTGCTCGCCGGTGTGCAGATCCTTCCGCTGGGTGACGTCGAGGCCGCAATGCGTGCGATCACCCCGGGGCGGACCGCGGCCGTCATCATCGAACCGGTGCAGGGCGAAGGCGGCGTGCGCCGAGTACCTGATGAGTTCCTGGCCTTCCTG
>WNFK01159381.1_pt2 | contig 16600 bp, 12 predicted proteins | sample 5400281 | NCBI WGS metagenome assembly WNFK01 (sample SAMN13153350, study PRJNA577476) | soil metagenome | isolation source: 20 cm soil on Douglas fir-dominated hillslope | place: USA:California | collected 2013-09-17 | reverse complement strand
CCAGACGTGAAGACGATCTGGACTGGGTCCATAACGAACCGCGGGATCGGGGTGAATGTCGCGGCGGACGCCAGATCGTGAGCCAGGAGAATGCGGGATGGCGTGTCGAGTGGTCGCGGCTGTCGTGCCAGCAGGTCCTCGGACGTGATGAGTGCCGTGGCACCCGACACCGCGAGTGTGTGCTCGACTTGGCGTGGTCGCAGCGATTCGTTGATCACGACCGCGATGCCACCGGCCGCTGCCACGCCGAAAAACGCGGCGATCGCGTCGGTCCCGCCCTCCAGGAAGATCCCGACCCGGTCGTAGACCTTCAGGCCCCCCGCAATCAGGTCGGCGGCGATCCCGGCGGCGCGCCGCTGCAGGGCCGCGTAGTCGGTGACACATTCGCGCTCGATGACGGCAGCGTGCGCGGCATGCGTTGCAGCCGTCTTCCAGAGCAGATTGGCGATGTTCAAGGTCAGGGCACCTCCGGCCGTCACCCACGTATCGCATCCCCTGTACCACCACACGCCTGCGCCTTGTGAGACTCTTGGTGTTGCGTCCACGCATCACCTGAGGAGACTTCGGGCAGGTCCGGCGCACCAGTCCTGCGGCGCCATCCTTGCATAAAGGCACCGCGCCATCTCTTCGAGGATCGACGTGAGTTTGGGGAACGGCCTGCAGATCAATCCAGCAGCGGAAACCGAAAAGATCGCCGCCGCACTGCGGCACCAGCTTGGCGAGTCGCTGAGCCGGCGTGGACTCGTGGTCGGGATGAGCGGCGGGATCGACAGCTCCGTCTGCGCCGCCCTGGCGGTCCGCGCGGTGGGAGCGGCGCATGTCTTCGGGCTTCTGATGCCCGAGCAGGATTCCGATCGCGCGAGCCAGGGGATCGCCGCGCGGTGGGCCGATGCGCTGGGCATGCAATACACCGTCGAAGACATCACACCGATGCTCTTTGCCGTCGGCTGCTATCGCCGCCGCAACGCCGCGATCCGGCGGGTGGTCCCCGAGTTTCAGGACGATTGGCGCTTCAAGGTGGTGTTGCCGGGCGGCCGGCTCGACTCCGATCGGTTGAACGTCTCGACGCTCGCAGTCGAGGTCCCGCAACACGGGCGACGCGAAGTACGCCACGTGCGACTACCGCCGGCTGAGTATCGGGAGATCGTCGCGGCGACAAACTTCAAGCAGCGCGTCCGCACGATGCTCGAGTACTACCATGCCGACAGGCTCCACTACGCGGTCGTGGGCACGCCCAACCGACTGGAGTACGATCAGGGATTCTTCGTGAAGGGCGGTGATGGACTCGCCGACGTGAAGCCGATCGCGCATCTCTACAAGTCGCAGGTGTACGCGCTGGCCGAGTATCTGGGAGTGCCCGCCGAGATCCGCTCGCGTGCGCCGACGACCGACACGTACTCGCTCCCGCAGACGCAGGAGGAGTTCTACTTCGCCCTCCCGACCGCGACGCTCGACCTGATCCTGTACGCGCACAACCTCGGCAAGGGCGCCGCAGCCATCGCGGTGGAGCTCGGCCGCACGCCCGACCAAGCGGCCCGGGCGCTGCGGGACATCGAGCAGAAGCGCGCGGCGACACGCTATCTCCACCTGCCCCCGCTTTTGGTCGAGCCCGTGGCCGAGCTCGCGCAGTTCGAGCAGGAACCGGCCTGATGTGCGGACTCGCCGGCGTGGCCCGTCGCGAGCCGCGTGGTGTGGCGCCTGACATGCTCGACCGCATGGCGGGAGCGCTGCGGCACCGCGGCCCCGATGGCGCGGGACGCTACGCCGATGCGCGGGTGGGTCTCGCGCATGTGCGTCTCAGTATCATCGATGTCGCAGGCGGTGCGCAGCCACTCGGCAACGAAGACGGATCCGTGCTGATCGTGTACAACGGTGAGGTCTACAACTACCTGGAGCTGCAGGCGGAGTTGCAGGCCGCCGGCCATCGCTTCCGCACACGCAGCGATACCGAAGTGCTGGTGCACGCCTACGAGCAATGGGGCACCGCGATGCTGTCGCGACTGAACGGGCAGTTCGCGTTCGCGATCTACGACACCCGGGCCGGAACCGTGTTCCTGGCGCGCGATCGCTTTGGCGTCCGGCCGCTCTTGTACACCCTTGTGAAGGGCGATCTGTTCTTTGCTTCCGAGGCCAAGGCGTTGTTCGCGACCGGTGAGGTCGAGGTCGGGCTCGATCCGATCGGGCTCGATCAGGTCTTTACGTTTTGGGCCGCCCGCCCGCCGCGAACCGTGTTCCGCCACGTCTCAGCGCTCGAGCCCGGGACGTTCGCAGTGTGGAATTGGCGCGACGGCATGCTGCGCCACGGCCGGTATTATGCGCTCGACTATCCGGAGGCACGCGAGGAACCGCCCGACGCGCTCGCGAGTCTCGGCGGGTTGCTCGACACGAGCGTCACGCTGCGCCTGCGCTCCGACGTCCCCGTCGGCGGGTACCTGAGTGGCGGCCTCGATTCGTCGATTACGTGCGCGCTCGCGGCCCGCGAATCGCCGTTTTCGCTGCGCACGTTTTCCGTAACATTCGACGACCCGGAGCTCGATGAGCGGGAGTTTCAGCAGCTGGTGGCTCGGCAGCTACAGAGCCGTCATCACATCCAGGCCATCGGCGCCCACGACGTCGCCTCGGTCTTCCCGGAGGTCGTGCGTCACGCCGAGACGCCGCTGGTGCGCACCGCGCCCGCCCCGATGTATCTGCTCGCCCGGCTCGCGCGCGAGCACGACATCAAGGTGGTCCTCACGGGGGAGGGATCGGACGAGCTGTTCCTCGGCTACGACCTGTTCAAAGAGACCGCACTACGGCTGTTTTGCCTCCGCCAACCGCAATCGCAGCTGAGGCCCCGTTTGTTCGATCGGCTGTATCCTTATCTCGATCCCCGCGGCCGCCGCGGTGACTTCTGGCGCCGCTCGTTTCTCGACGCCGGCTCGCCCGACGACCCCCTGTTCTCGCATCTGCCGCGGTTCCTCCTCACCGCGCGGATCAAGGACTTCTACTCGGGCGACCTCCGCACCGCGCTCGCCGGAACTGCCGCGCTAGAGGAGCTGCGGGCGAGCCTGCCACCGCAGTTCGCCACGTGGTCACCGCTCAACCGCGCCGCGCATCTCGAGATGGTCACGCTCCTGTCCCCCTATCTCTTGAGCGCGCAGGGCGACCGGATGTCGCTGGCCCACGGCGTCGAGGCCCGCTACCCCTTCCTCGATCATCGCGTCTTTGAGTTCGCGGCACGCCTGCCGACTCAGAGCAAGCTCCGCGGTTTGCGGGAAAAGGCCATGCTGCGCCGCTGGGCGCGGAACGTAGTTCCGCCGGTCGTACAGCAGCGGCCCAAGCAGCCGTATCGCGCGCCGGATGTGCCCGCTTTCTTCACGCCGGCGCCGCCGGATTACGTTGAAGCGTTGCTGGACCAGCACAGCATCGCGCGGACCGGCCTGTTCGAACCGGAGGCGGTGGCGGGTCTGGTGCGACGCTGCCGAGCCGGCGCCCCGATGGGATTCCGCGAGAGTCAGGCGCTCGTCGCGATTCTCTCGACAGAGTTGTGGCATCGACACTTCATCGGGAGTAACGCCCGAACCACGGCGCCCCCAATGCCGCTCGCAGACCGCGTCGCGGCGGTAGGATGATGAACCCAACGGAGACACACCCCGCTATGGACGAGGCAGCCATCCTGGCGCGCACTCGCGCGTATGTGACCGAGACTTTCCTGTACATGCGTCCAGGTTTCACGCTCGCGGATCAGGATCGCCTACTTCAGCGCGGCGTGATCGACTCTATGGGGGTGATGGAATTGATAGCGTTTCTGCGAAGTGAATTTGGCGTCGACGTTGCCGATGACGACATCACCGAGAGCAACCTGGGCACCCTCGCCGATATCGCCCGTTACGTCACGGCCAAGCGCGGCAACGGGACGCCGCCTTCCGGTACGAATGGTGGACGCCGCTAGCCCGTAGGCAGCGCGTCGCGACGAGTCGGCTCCCACACCGGCGCGGCTCGCCCGGTGATGAAACGCAGCCAGGCATGCAACACGGCCACATTCCCCGCCACGACATAGGCCGGGAGCGCAAGCGCGCGGGGGAATCGGAACGTGGCGGACCACAGCCAGCCGATTCCCGCGAGTGCTGCCACAATTCCGGCGGCGGCGAGCAACGCGCGGGCCCACAGGGCGGTGAACGCCAACGCCCCGAGTGCGGCGAGCGCCGCCACGCCGGCCCATGGTAGGAGCCAGCGGCACACCTTGTGGCTGAAGAGCATCCAGGAAAACGCACCGTAACGCAGTGGGTTGAGCAGGGCACGTTGGTGCGCCAGGGTGGCGAGGCCCCGCGTGATGGTGCGGACCTTGCGCCGGTACTCCTGGTGCAGTGACCCGCCACGCGGCACGTAACAGATCGCCTCCTGCACCGACACCGCCCGAAACCCGTGCTCGCGGGCCGTCAACGCTGCGGCAAAGTCACGGCTCAGGTCTTCCCGAACGGGGAGCATGTGCAGTGACGCGCGGATCGCGTAGAGGCAACCGGACGCACCCACGATGCCGTGCACGGCCGTCTCGAGACCGCGAATCCACATTTCGTATCCGACGTACGCGCCTTCCCCCCCGTTTACTGGCGCGGCGGCGACGTTGGTGACGCTCACGTCGCGCGCCGAGGCTACCCCGACTGAGTCGTCGGCGAATGCCGCAACGAGCGCGCGGATCGCGCCGCCATCGACCCGCACCGATGCATCCGTGTTGACGATAATCTCGCCGGTGAGCAGCGGTCGCGCGGCGTTCTCGGCCGCGGTCTTCCCCTGGCGCCGCGGCAAGCGCAGCAAGTCGACGCCGCGGTTCGCAAACCGGGCGACAATCTCATCGGTGCCGTCCGACGACGCGTCCGACACGACCAGGATCTGCCGGCGGTTGGAGGGATAGTCGATTGCGAGAATCCGTTCGAGCGTCGCGGCGATGACGTTCGCTTCATTGTAGACGGGCAGCACAATGCTGATCCGCGGAAGACCCGAGGCTCCTCCCCTCGCACCGCGTGGCGCGCGGGCGCGCAGGCTCAGCAATTTGAGAATGGCGGGATACCCGACATACGCGTACAGGCCGACACCCAGAGCCAGCGCGAGCACCACACCAGGGAGCATCAGGCCGCAGCCGGTGCCGCTGCGCGCCGGGTGATGAGTCGGTAGATGTCCACGTAGCGATCGAGCCAGGGACCAACATCGAATTCGCGCTCCAAACGGACACGCGCTTCCTGGGCGCGCCGGGCCGCCGCGGCGGCGTGCTCATACACATCCCGGATTCCCGCCGCCAATGCGGCCGGGTCCCCGGGCCTGACGACCACGGCCTCTTCTCGCGACACGACATCCGGCACGCCGCCCACGTCGGTCGCGACGACAGGAACACCTGCGGCAATCGCCTCGAAGAGAACCATCGGCGTGCCCTCCGTCCGCGAGCTCAACACACACACATCGAATGCTGCGAACACTCGATCCGCATCCGGCACGATGCCGTGCCAGCGCACGCGGTCGGCAACTCCCAGCTCGCGGGCGCGCCGCTGCAGTAAGAGCTGCTGCACCCCGGTTCCCATGACCGACACCAGCAGTGGCACGTCGTTGAGATGCGGCAGGGCATCGAGCAAAATGTCCGGTCCCTTCTCGCCGCTGAGTCGGCCAACCCAGCCGGCCACAAACCCCTCTGGTGGGAGGCCCAGCAGCCGGCGTGCCGTCGCGCGATCGAGCGCAGGCGCGCGCCGACGCCACGCATTCGGCACGGTGTGGATTCGCGACTGCGGCACGCGGGCCCGCGTCAGGTCGGCGGCGAGCACGCGGGAGACGGCCACGACGGCGTCGAACCGGCGGAACGCGCGTCGCTGTAGATATTCATAGACTCGATTTCGCAGGGGGCCGCCGGTGAATCCATGCGCCGTCGTGACAACCGGAATCCTCAGGTGTCGAGCCACGCCCGCGTCGACGACGTCCGGTCGATAGCCATGCGTATGGACCGCATCGGGGCGCACTGCGCGACACAAGGCCGCGATCGCCGCGCGCTCGCGCCGATACGCCCGGGCGGGTACCACAATCCGATGCGTATAGACCCCGGCGCCGCTCAGGGGAGCGAGGAACGGGTCCCCGGTCGCCGCAGCGGGGAGGACCGCCGCGACGTGCACCTCATGACCCAGGCCCCGCAGCCCTCCCCCCAGCATTTGTACCACGCGCTCGAGGCCGCCGAATTCGGCGGGCGCGACGACGTGGACGATCACCACGTGCCGCTCGACACCGTCTCCAGCGTCACCGTGGCGGCGCCGCGCCCTTCCCCATGGCGAGGGGGGCGAGGTGCCGTGCGGGTTCGTGTACCCTCCAGAATGACCACAGCCGCGGCGAGGCCCGGTTGGTGGGTCAGGCTGACATGCGCTCGCCGAGCGCCGCGACCTCGCGCGCGCTCGGCGAGCGCGCCGGCCAGCCGCAGCTGCGGGGCACCCGATTGCATGGACAAGATCTCCACTTCGTGCAGCGCGCTCTCCAGGATCCCCGCGCCCAGCGCCTTGAGGCAGGCCTCCTTAGCGGCGAAGCGCGCGGCCAACGCTTGGACCCGGTCCGCCCGGCTCGCGCAGGCCATCAGCTCGCGGGCCGTGAAGACGCGCCCCGCAAACCCCTCCTCCGCGGATCCCAGGGCGCGTGCAAACCGCGTCGTCTCGACGACGTCGAGCCCAATCCCGATGATCACACCTGCCCCCACCGCAGGTTGAGTGCCTCAGGGAAACGGCTTACGCACCGGCGGGCGGGAACGACAATCGCTGCGCCGACGCAACACTCGCTGGGCACGGTGTGCGCGCGCTCGATGAAGGATTCCGACGTTAGGGACCGACGAGGGACCCGGATGCACTCACGGCGGGCGCGGGAGCCGCCGACGGTGCGGGTCCCTCCAGCAGGGCGGTCGCCACAGCCCGTGCAACGACTGCCGCCCCGTCGGGCGTAAAGTGGTCGTGGTCATAGTAGTGGTGTAACCCCTGGCTCAACAGCGTGCGCAGGTTCATGTGGTCGACACCGAGCGCGTCCGCGACTTGAATCGCGCGGGCATCGACGAGCCCCAGGAGCCGGTTCACGACTTCCAGACTGAAATACACGCTGACCGTTTCCCTCCAGGGCTTGCCCACCCCGCCATGCCAGAAACGGGCTGCCTCCTCGGGCGTGTAGTCCTTCTCGAACCACGGCTGTCGCACCACCAGCACGCGGTCGGCACGAGCCAGAGCCCGCCGCAAGAGGCGCCGGAAGTGGTGCTCGAAGTGGTCCAACACGAGGGTCGGATCGGGAACCGTGGCGCGAAGCTCCTTGGCCTGCGCGCGCATCTTGCGTCCCGCCACCAGCCAGGCCCCGGCATGCTCCTTCACCTCCACGGGATGCAGCCACACGCGCTGCAGCCGGCGAGCCACCTCGATCAGGGCGCACCCGCGAAGCGTCCAGGTGAAGGGCCGTCCGGGGTGGCAGGAAAACAGCAACAGCTCCGGCACTACCGAAGGGGGCTGCGATGGCTGAGCGCCGTCTTCCAGCCAGTGGTACACCGTGCTGGCGCCGACCATGATGATAATCAGATCGAGACGACGGTACTGAGGAAGCACACGCTCCAGGATGCAGTCCAGATCGGCCGCGCCGACGCCGGAGTGACCGATGTTGCCTACGTGCACGCGGCGGGCTTGCAGGACGTCGAGGCTGTCCGGTTCGTTGAGCAAGCGCTCCAGCGCTCCGGGCCAGCTGGTGGGCTGGTCCAGCGCATAGCATTCGACGGAGCTCCCCCCAGCCACCAGAATCCGATACAAGCCGTCCTCGTCACCGCGCACGTCGCCGCCCCGCTCACCGTCGGTATTAATGTCGAAGCGAACGCGCGGCTCCACCTCCGGAAAAACCTCAGGGTCCTGCCGTGTCTCGTAACGCATCCCGGGCGGCCACACGTGGTAGCGGCTGCGCCGGCGGATCCACCAGCGGCTTCCGATCTCGGCAGCGACCAGGAGAGCGAACGCCGCGAGTCCGGCGACGACAATCCAGGTCGTCATACTCGGACCAGCGACCGCAGCCGCGGCAGCCACCGCCGCACATCCACGTACGGATCGTTCCGATACACGAAGCCCACCCAGGTCACGGCGAACACCAGCACCATGGCGAATCCTGCACCGGCCAACGCGGCGACACCATGAACGTCGAGGCCGAGCTTGAACCACAGGAGCAGCGCCAGGACCGGCAACGCCCCCAGCACGGCTCGCGGCGCCACGTAGCGGAGGAACTGAACCACCGAGACGTCCAGCTCGCGGCACGCTTGCATGAACACAGCGCCGGCGAACAGCACATTCGGGATGGCGGTGCCGAGCGCGACTCCGGCCAGCCCAAACGGACGCACCAAGAGGATGCTCAGGCCGAGGTTCAAGACGCCGGCCACGAGGAAGCCGATCGTCGGCAGGCCCGCCTTGCCCAGCCCCATGAGAATCGGGAGGGCGACGCCGCGGACGGGTAGGAAGATGATGTACGATAGCATCAGGATCTGAAGCACCTGGCCCGCCGGCTGCTCGAAGGTCGGGTCGACCCACCACGCGATGAATCTCGGTCCGAGCACGATGAGGAACAGGCCCGCCGCCATGGTCAAGGACAACGCGATCTTGGACCACTTGAAAAAGATCTCCCGCAGCGCCGCGCTGTTCCCCTGGGTTTGCAGCCGGGTGGCGGTCGGCATCACGACCGCAGCGATCGCAATCAGAAACTCCATGAGGTAGATGATGAAGCTGTTGGCGACGGTGAAGTAGGGAATCGAGCCGACGTCCATGTACGCACCGATCACGACGGAGTCGGTCTCAAACGAGAGCCGGGCGCCGGCGTTCAACACCAGGACGTAGAGGCTGAACGCGAAGATCGCGCGCGTCATCCCCCAGTCGAAGTCCGCCAGCCGCATGCGCGTCGTCGGGTACTTGCGCCGCACCAATAACAAGCACAAGACAAAGTCGAATACCATGCAGGCCAGCTGCACGATGGCCAGCACGGTCAGCGACGCTTGCAGCGCCAGCAGCCCGAACGTGAGCCCGAGCCGGAGCAACACGCCCCACAACCGGACGATATTGCGCGGTACGAAGTCGTCGTGTGCCGCCAGGACGGCGTTCGGCAGGAGTCCCACGAACCCGAGGGACACGAACACCACCGTGACCGCAAAGGCCGACTTCGCGTCGGCATGCAGGGTCGTTGGGATGTTGTAGGCGTGCGTGAAAAAGAAGTACATCCCGCCGCCCACAACGAACGCAATCCCGCCGAGCAGCACATACAACGCCGTGCAGCTGCCGATCGCTTGATTCAGCTTGCGCGTGTCGCCGTTGGCAACGTGTTGGGCGAAATACCGAACCGACGCCATCGGCACGCCCGCCACGAGCAGTCCCAAGTACCCGGTGATCGAATTGATGAGATTCCAGGTTCCGTAGCCGGCGTCGCCGAGTTTATGGATGGTGAACGGCGTGAGGAAATAGACCGCGACCACGGTCACTACGGTCACAATCCAGTTGCTGCCGACGTTCTTAATCACAGATCACCACCCGGAGTGAGGGACCGCGCCCGCAGCCGCACGCCGAAGCGCACGTGTTGTGCCATCGCGGTGTTGCGTCACCCCAACAGGGCTGCGGCCTCGCTGAGCGTGGCGAAGGTGAGGGGAGTCATCCGCGCAAGGCCCTCCAGATACGCCTCTACCGCGGCGTACAGACGCGCGACATCCGCGGCCGTGGCGGCGAAGGGGCTCAGCCCCGGCTTGAGGCTGGGAGTGTGCCAGGCGAGCTGCAGGTAGGGGACACCCTGCTCGAGTAGCCGCCGCGACAGCGTCAGCATGTCGGCCACCGAGTGGAGCTCAGGGCTCAACGACACGCGTCTGAGCAGGCCTGTACGGTGCGCGATCCCGGCCAGGTGCAGCCAGCGAAACGGCGCCGCCTCGAGGAGGCGACGCGCCGGATCCCAGAAGCCGAACGGGTTGCGGTTGAACCCGTAGGAGAGCGGAATCTCCAGCACCGGCCCACCGGGGTCGGGCCGCCGGACATCGCGGTCGGGCCCGAGGCGATACGGCGTGATCGGCGCACCTACGAACGTCGGACCGTCGTCCATCTTTTCCAAGTTGATGAACGGGCTGACACTGCTGTCCACGCGGTAGCCGCACACCCCTAGCGAGGCGACGGTGTCGGGACCCAGACCGTACCGCCCGGCGCGAAACGACCGTGGCGTGCGATCGAACGCCTGCTCCAGCGCCGCCGTGAGTTCCCGCAGCTTGGCCAGTTGCAGCTCGGCCGGCAGGTTCTTGAGCATCGAGTTTCGAGCGACGAACGCTTCGGTGACGGGAGGAGTATTCCACGGGTGCAGGTGGGCGCCGATCTCACCCCGGTCCCCGTCACAGACCTCGCGCAACACGTCGGCCGCCTCCGGCTCCTTGGCGACATGATAGGTCGTGAAGTAAGTCGGTCGCACGCCGAGGCGGTCGAACAGCGCCGCCAAGCGGCGGAGCTCGCAGATGTTCTCGACGGTGACGTCGTCGCGGCTGCGATACCAGTTGTCCTCCTCGGTGTCGAGCGACACGAGGAGCAAGACGCGGTCCTTAGGCATTGTCTGGAGCGCTCCGGCGCAGCGCCGCAACGGCGTCGAGCGCGCGCAGCCAACGGCCCCCCCACCCCGATCGGAAGACAACCGTCTCCCGGGTCGTACGCCGGGACGACGTCCACTGCTGCTTGTACGCGTCGTCCCCGCGCAGGAAGTTGAACGCGCGGTACCCCCGCTCGATCGCGCGTCGAATCATGATACCCATCAATACGAGCCCGACGCTTTCCTTTTCCCAGCGCGGGTCGCGTCCGCCCTGGTAGAAGTACACGGTGTCGCCCGACGCAAAGCCGTACCACGCCGCCGCGGGCTGCCCGTCCAGGTCCAGCGTGGTGAGCCACAGCTGCCGTCGCTCCACCATGGCGCGCGCGAACTGGAGCTGCAGGCGCGCACTGCGCGAATCACGAAAGGCGCCACCTCCGGCACCATCCCAGCGCTGCTGGTGCAACGCCATCAGGTGGGCCCACCCCTCGTCGAGCCGATCCGCCCCATAGTCGGTGACGACCACCGCGTGACCGCCGCGCAGACTGCGCTCTTTGCGACGCACGATCTGCCGGCGATTGGCGCTGAGCGTGGCGAGGTACGCCTCCCACGAGGAGGGAAGATCGAGCTGCGGGCAGGTCCACAGCGGACGCCGTCGCGCCGCGTGTCCACGTCCGACCAACGCAGCGGTCAGCTGTGCCGCGTTCGGCGCACCCGCCGTGAGATTGCTCAGGATGATCACCTGCCACGGGAGGCCGTCCAGCGCCGTGGCGAGCGCCGGCCAATCAGCGCCAGGAAGGCCGGGCACATCAAGCTCGTCCGGACAGCCGATATCCTCGATCGCCCACGTCAATGCCGGCACCCAAACTCGGCGAAACCGCACACGGCCGAGGCGGACGGGCAGTAGGGCCTCGAGCGATCCACCCGGGCCGTTGAGCGCCAGCACCTCGCTCGTATGCGCCTCGTCGGGCGAGGCGGAGTCCGCCCACGCGCGGTGCCACGCCCACGTCATGAACGGCGAGGGCGACGCGGAACGCGCCTGCAGGCCGTCCCAGGCGGCGGGGCCACACGCGAGGGCGTCCGAGAGCGACATCCGCATCACGCCGACTCGGGAGCTGACTCCAGGGTACTCGGCGCGACGGACGTCGCCCCCGTCAGCAGCGAGCCCCATCATCAGCGGCAGACCTTCCACCCCCACCCTCCTCGTCGATCGATCCGGCGTGATGACATCCGGTTCTTGCAAGAGACACGCCGTGCTAAATGTGTTGCGCCAACGCCTCATCATCCGTGGCAACACTCTTGCTCTCGAACAGCGCGATATGTGCGGCATTGCTGGCATCGTGTATCGCGACCGGGATCGTACCGTGTCCGAGTCGCTGGTGCGTCGGATGTGTACCGCCCTGCGGCAGCGTGGCCCTGACGACGAGGGACTCCACGTGGCCGGAGCGGTCGGGCTGGGGATGCGGCGCCTCAGCATCATCGACGTGAGCGGCGGCAAGCAACCGATCTTCAACGAAGACGGCTCGAAGGTGATCGTCTTCAACGGAGAGATCTACAACTACCGGGAGCTGCGCCGCGGCCTCCTGGAGCGCGGCCATACGGTCCGCTCGTCGGGCGACACCGAGACCGTGCTGCACCTGTACGAGGAGCACGGCGCCGACTGCGTCTCGTCTTTGCGCGGCATGTTCGCGTGCGCCATCTGGGACGAGCCGGCGGAGACGCTCTTCCTGGCCCGCGACCGGTTTGGGATCAAGCCGCTCTACGTCGTCACCGCGCCGTGGGGCATCGCGTTCGCCTCCGAACTCAAGGCGCTGCACGCGGCCGGACTGACGTCGCGCGAGCTCGATTGGGAGGCGCTCGACGCGTACTTCCAGCTCGGGTACATCCCCGCCCCCGCATCACCGTTCGTCGATGTGCGCAAGATCGAGCCTGGGCATACGCTCGTCTGGCGGCGGCACGGGGGCGCTACCACGCGCCGTTACTGGCAATTCCCGCCGCACGATCAGCCCAGCCCGCCCGATCCCGAGCGACGCGTTCGGGAGCTGCTCGACGAATCGGTCGCGGCGCACCTGGTGAGCGACGTGCCCGTGGCCGCGTTCTTGAGCGGCGGTCTGGATTCTTCTGCGGTCGTGGCGAGCATGGCGCTCACGGGGGACACGCCGCACGCTTTCACAGCGCGATACTCGGGATCGGGGGCGACGACGGCCGACGAGACGGATCTCGCCCGCGCCCTGGCGGCGCGGCACGGCGCGGAGCTCACGGTGATCGACATCCACCCGGACATTCGGGACACCTTCGAGCCGATCGTCAATGCGCTGGATGAGCCGCATGCCGACGACTCCGCGATCCCGACCTGGCTTCTCTCGCAGGCCGTGGCCAGCCGCTACAAGGTGGCGTTGACCGGCATCGGGGGCGACGAGTTGTTCGCCGGATACCGGCGCCACATCGGCCTCCTTGCCGCCGAACACTACGCCAAACTGCCGACGGGGCTGCGGCGACTCGCCGGCGCCGCCAGCCGGCTGATCCCCGAGCCGCGGAACGGGACGCTCGGCGTCGACCGTCTGAAGCGTTTCCTTCGCACCGGCAACGGCGCCGTGCCGGACCGATTCCTCGGCATGATGAGCCGGCTCTCGAACGGTGAGCGTCTGTCGCTCTACAGCTCGGGGCTGCGGGCACGGATCACCGGCGGCGCGGCCACCGCCCGCTTCCGCGAGCTGTTCAGCTCCCAGCGCCGATACACCGGGCTGGCCGCCGGCTTGTACCTGGACTACACGACGTTTCTCCCCGACGACATCCTCTCGCTCAGCGACCGGCTGGCAATGGCACATTCGCTCGAGGTGCGCGTGCCGTTCGTCGACCATGTCCTGATCGAGGCCATCTTCCCGATTCCTCAGCACGTGAAGATCGGCACCTGGTGGCAGGGCAAGCGGCTGCTGCGACGCGCCTTGCGCCCCCGGCTGCCGGCTCCCCTGTTCCGGGCGCCCAAGCGTGGGTTTGTGGGCCCGACGTCTTCCTGGCTGCGGCACGAGCTGCGCGACATGCTGGCGGACGAGCTCTCACCCACCCGGCAGCGCCGCCTGGGCTACTTCGAGCCTTCCGAGGTTGACGCCTTGCTCCAGCAACACCTCACAGGACGCCAGAATCAGGAGCGGATTCTATGGGCGCTGCTCTGCTTCTCGACTTGGCATCGCCTGTACGTGGAGTGAGCACACCGAGCCACTGCAGGGTCTCCGCGACGAACGGCGCCGGATCACGCCAGCGCCAGACTTCGCTGCGGTCCCGGCGGGAAACACGGAGGAATGCACGCAGCGCCTGGAGGCGCGAGCCCACGCCCGCCCCGTCGCGCAGGCGCAGATACAGATGGTCCACATCGCCCCAAAACCAGCGACTCCGAACCCCTATGCGGTAGGGACCGGCGTCGGGAACCGTTTCCCCCGCAGCGCAGCGGACCAGCAACGCGGGGAAGTCGACCCCCGCATCAATGGCCAGCTGCAGCGAGCCCCAGAATCGACCGTTCACCTCCATGATGATCTGGCGGCCCGTGATCGCGTCCCGCTTGCACTCGATCATGGCGACGCCCTGCCACCCGAGCGCGTCGAGGAGGCGGCGGCCGGGAGCGGCCAGTGCATCATCGAGGGGAATGCTTTCGCGGTAGACGCTGACGCCGCCCGAGGGCGGCTTTTCGCGCAGGCGCCGATGGGCGAAGGTCGCAACCGTCCGACCGCCCCAGCGCAGCCCGAAGAACCCCTCGCCCACACCATCCACCCATCGTTGCAGCAGAACCGGGAAGGCCGCCGGGGGAAGGCCGGCCAACGCGCCACGGCACGCCGCGGCATCGGCAACCGGCGTCACGACGAGTTTACGTCGCGTCCGGCCGACGGTGACGACAGAGCGGTGGGGCTTCACCACCGCGGGGAAGAAGGCGGCCTCGGGAAGCGCGCTCCTCGGCCCCGAGAGGATCCGCGTCTCAGGCACGTCGAACCCGCACTCCCTCGCCAGTGCGAGCACGCGCTCCTTGTCGGACGCGGCCCGGTAGGTGGTGAGATCGGCAAACGGCAAAGCGACGCCCGCGGGCCGGGTCGCTCCGTACTCGAGCACGGCCTCGAGTGACGGGTCGGTGATCGGGAGCAGCAGGTCCGCGCCTTCACTCGCGACGAGTCGGTCCACCGCCGCCGCGTAACCCGCCGGGTCGCTGAGGGGATCGGTCGCGAGTCGTAAGGGTCGCACGGCACGCGAGGCCCCCGCGAGGGACACCCGCGTCGGAGCGGCGACGCAGACGTCGTGTCCCGCCCGTACCAAGGACCGAGCGGCAGCGAGGGCCGCCCGCTCATTCCCGTCGGTAATCAGGATGCGCATGACTGTCTCTCCACCGGTGCAACATGCGGGCCGGTCGGCCCGGCGGGCGGGAGCATGGCGACGACGCAACAGGTCGCGCCCGCTCCGGGCGCTTCCGCCCCCTCTGTGCTGTGGCGCCAGTCTTGCACGGGGGAAGTCCCATGACCGGCATGCGCGGCTCTCAGCCGCTGCGAATCGCATTTATCGGCGCCGGCGCGATGGCCGGCAACCATCTTCAGGCGTTGCGGCGCGTCCCGACGGTGCACACGGTTGTGGGCGTTCATGACGTGAGGGACGGTGCGGCCAAGGCCTTTGCGCGGCGTGCCGGCGCTCGCGCCTACGCCACCGTGTCCGACCTCCTCGACGAAGCGCGGCCGGACCTCGTGCACATCTGCACGTCGGCAGGCATGCATTTCGAGCCGGCGCGGCAGGCCCTCCTGGCCGGCGCGCACGTGTACGTCGAGAAGCCGTTCGTCGAGACGCCGCAGGAAGCCGAGACGCTCCTCGCGCTCGCGCAGGAACGGGGGCTGCTCATCTGCGCCGGGCACCAACTGGTCCGGGACCCCGCGTTCCGCCGGCTGATCCGAGGCGCCGCGGCGCTGCAGCCCGTCACGCTCGTCGACAGCACCTTTGCGTTCCGGCCGCCGCGCCTCGATCCCTACCAGTCGCCAGGTCGCGCCCTCGCTGAACAGTTGCTGGACGTGCTCCCCCACCCGCTGTACAGCCTGGTGGCGGTGCTCGAGACCTTCGGCGACGCAACGGCGCTCGAGATCGTCAGCGTCACGGCAACGCCGACAGCGCTGTACGCGCTGCTGCGCGCCGGCGTCGTGACCGGGCGCCTTTGCATCAGCCTGCGCGCGCGTCCGGTCGCGTCGACGCTCACCATCGTCGGGGCGCAGGGGTCGCTCACGGCCGACTTCGTCCGCGCGATCGTGCTCGGCGCGGCGAACGAGGGCACCAGCCCTATTGAGAAGATCGTCAATCCTTTCGTCGAAGCGGCACAACTCGGCTGGCGCAGCGCGGCGAGTCTCACGCGGCGGCTGGTTCGCGGCGCCGACTATCCGGGGCTCGTGGAGCTGCTCGGGGATTTCTACGCCGCCGCCGCGGCGGGCGATCCCTCGCCGCTCGCTGTCGATCATCTCCGGCGCGTGACGGCCGTGTATGAGCAGTTGGCGGCGAATCTCCGAGGCAGCGTCAGGGAGCGGGGAGTCACGCTTGCGCGCCCGACCCCTCCCGCGGCGGCGGCCGCTGGCCCGCTCGCCGTGGTCACGGGGGCCGCCGGGTTCTTCGGCCGCGCCATCAGTCGCGAACTCGTGCGGCGCGGCTTCCGCGTCCGCGGCATCGGTCGGTCGGAACGCCCCGACGATCCGCACGTGCACGAGTGGGTCCGCGCCGACCTGGCCGACGGGATCGAGCCAAGCGCCCTCGCCGGCGCGGCGGTCGTCGTGCACGCCGCGGCGGAGACCGCCGGCGGGTTCGACGCGCACGAACGCAACACGGTGGGGGCGACTCGCCAGCTCTTGCGCACTATGGTGGCCGCCGACGTTCGCCGGCTGGTCCACGTGAGCAGCATTTCGGTGCTCCGCCCGCCGCGCCCGTTCTGGGAGCGGCAGACGGAGCAGACGCCCCGGGCAGCTCGCGCCGAGCGGCTGGGCCCGTACACGTGGGGCAAGTGCGTCGCCGAAGAGCTGGTCGCCGCTGCGCAGGCGCGGGGCGA
>WNFK01208833.1_pt1 | contig 16602 bp, 13 predicted proteins | sample 5400281 | NCBI WGS metagenome assembly WNFK01 (sample SAMN13153350, study PRJNA577476) | soil metagenome | isolation source: 20 cm soil on Douglas fir-dominated hillslope | place: USA:California | collected 2013-09-17 | reverse complement strand
TCGCCTGGTGGGCGCGCTGGCGGACCTGAACGCCGGCGTCTTCCAGATCGGCCCCGACATCTCCGGCGGCGAGGCGCAACGCCGATTCCTCGCCCGGCTCAAGCAGGTGGCGGTGGAGTCCGGACGGCCGATGATGTTCGGCGTCCTTTCGAGCCGCCAGGGCGACAAGCCCAATCCGTGGACCTATCAGCTCGACTATCTGGACGAGTGCGCCGCGGCCGGCGCCCGGATGTGGGGCCAGAGCACGACGCGCTCGATCAACGCCATTTTCTCGCTGAAGTCCTATCTGCCCTTCGACGTGCTGCCGGCGTGGCGGGAGCTGCGGCGCTTGCCGCTCGACGAGCAGAAGCGGCGTCTCGCCGATCCGGCGGCGCGCAGCCGGCTGATCGCCGACGAGGCGCACATGAAGCCCCGCGACAACGTGTTCCAGGGCGGCGGGGCAGCCACCACCGATCCGCGCAAGCCGGACTACGACAACCTCTATGCCATGAAGGGCGTCGACTGGAACGATCCCACCGTCGCGCAGCTCTCGGGGCAGCGCGGCAAGCATCCCGTCGACGTGATGATCGATCTCGTGCTCGAGAACGACGATCAGGTCTTCGTGCAGCCGCTGGTGAACGAGGATCCGGAGCACGTGCTCGGCATGCTCAAGCACCCGCGCACCCTGGCGACGTTCTCCGATTCGGGCGCCCACGTCTGCCAGGAGATGGGGTCGTCGCTGCAGACGCACCTCTTGAGCTACTGGGTGCGCGTCCGGGGGGCGTTCACGCTCGAAGAGGCAGTGCGCAAGCTGACCTTCGACAACGCGTCGGCGTGGGAGCTGAACGATCGCGGCCTGGTGCGCGCGGGATACGCGGCAGACCTCGTCCTGTTCGACGAGGCGCGCGTGCGGCCCGCCATGCCGAGCGTCGAGACCGATCTGCCGGGCGGCGCCCGCCGCCTGGTGCAGAAGGCGGAAGGAATCGCGGCCGTCGTGGTCAACGGCCGGGTCACGCTCGAGCACGGCCGCGCGACCGGCCAGGTTCCCGGCATGCTGTTGCGGGGCCCGGGCTCGCCGGCGGCCTGACCTCGCCGGCCTGGCGCCCGCCGCGCCTCAGAAGATCGCGAGCGGGTGCGCCGGCGCCCCGGTCGAGCCCACCAGACGAATCGGCGTGGCGGTGAACAGGAACTCGTAGCGACCCTCTTCCGCGCACGCCCGGGCCAGCCGCTCCGGGTTGGTGTTGTCCACGAGCACGAGCCCCAGGAACGGAATCGCCAGGTGCGTGCTCATGGCGAAGCCCGGATAGCTCGTGGGGCGCTCGTCCATCATGTCCCAGGAGATCGCCGCGATGTCCTTCTCGCGGAACCACTCGAGACACGACAGGTGCATGCCGGGATGCGGCGACACGCGCGGCACCCAGTCCGGGTGCGCCCGGCGGAACCCCTCGTCGCCGTTGCGCACGACCACGACGTCGCCCGGCTCGACCTTCACGCCGGCCCGCGCGGCGACGGCGTCGAGCTCCTTCGGCGTCACCGGCTGGCCGACGGTCACGTAGCCCTCCTTGCGCCCGGCCGCGACGTCCAGGAGCACGCCGCGTGTCGTGAGCCCGTCGAAGTAGGCGTCGATCGCGCACCAGGTGGCGCCGGCCGACGTGAGGCTGTCCTTGAACGAGCGGCTGTTGTACAGCTCGCCGTCCCAGGCCACGTGGCAGAGGGCGTCGATGTGCGTGATCGTGAAGCCGTGATAGACGAGATCGAATCGATCGAGCACCACGTCGGCTCGCTCCCGGTTCGACGGGAAGGTGACGTTGTACATGATCGCCGGCTGCGGTCCGATGTCACGCGCCAGCGAGACGGTGCGGCCCGTCCTCACGAGCGAGTGCGCCTGGGCCCGCTTGGCGGCCGTGATGAGGTTCGCGGTGCCGCGCTGGTCGTCGTGACCCCAGCGGCCCCAGTTGTTGAGCTCCTTGAAATACGCCTCGACCCGATCCTGGGTGGGCGGCGTCCAGTCGGCCATCGCTCGGCTCCTCGCGGACGGGATTTCGCAGCGGCCCAACCGTAGTCAATCGGTGATCGCGGGTCAATCGGCGTCCGAAAACCGCTGCCGGCGGGCTGGACAGAGAATGGCCCCCCCGGTCAGAGACCAGCCAGGCCCACTTCTGAGCAGGGCCCCGGAACCCCTTGATACTTCTGGAAATTCGGTCCCGGTATCGGATTTGCCCTAGAGAGGGGGCATGGAAGGCATCGGCCCCCGGTCCCTGATCCTCCTGCTGGTTGCCGCCGCGGTCGGCGCGGCGACGCCGGCCGGCGCGCAGGTGTACAAGCGGACGACGCGGGACGGGACGACCCATTTCACGAACATCCAGCCGAACCCTTCCCTTCAGCGGGTGGCGCTCACCCAGCCCACGACCTACGAGTCCCCTCGCCAGACGGCCGACTACGGCACCTACTCCCAGGAAATCGCCGAGGCCGCGGCGCGCTACGCGGTGCCCGAGCGGCTCATCTGGGCGGTCATCCGGGTCGAATCGGGATTCGATCCTCGGGCCGTGTCCTCGAGTGGCGCGCGCGGCCTCATGCAGCTGATGCCGGAAACGGCCGCGATCCTCGGAGTGCGCGACCCCTTCAACCCGCGCGAGAACATTCACGCGGGCGCCCGCCACCTCCGCGGGCTCATGGAGCGATTCCGCTACGATCTCCCGCTCGCCCTGGCGGCGTACAACGCGGGCGAGAGGCCGGTGACGTCCTACCGCGGCATTCCGCCGTATCCGGAGACCCGCGAGTACGTGGCCCGCGTGCTGCGCTACTACGGCGCGCCGCCCGCGTGGGAGCTGCAGGGAACCGGCATCCAGCAGCTCGTCAAGCGTGACGGCACGGTCGTCTACACGAACGTCGCGCCAAGCCGGTTCAGCACAGTGGTCGTGCAGAACCGCTAGTCCGCCCCGCCCCAGAACATTTTCTTACTCTCTCCGATCTGCTACAACCGGGAGCGCGCGCCGTTCTCGAGGGTGCCTTGCCCCATTCGGTCAGGAGGGACGACATGGCCAAAGGACTGGCGCTCACGATCGGTCTGAACGCGGTCGATCCAAGGCACTACGCGGGCTGGAGCGGGCGGCTTCAGGCGTGCGAGGCCGACGCCCACGACATGGCGGACATCGCGCGCGCCCGGAAGTTCACGGTGCAGCGCCTCCTGACCCGGCGCGCCACGCGCCGCGCCGTCCTGGCCGGCATCGGGAAAGCTGCGGCCGCGCTGCGGACGGGAGACATGTTCCTGCTCACCTACTCCGGGCACGGCGGGCAGGTGCCCGACCGCAATCACGACGAGCCCGACCTGCAGGACGAGACCTGGTGTCTCTACGACGGCGAGCTGATCGACGACGAGATCAACCAGGCGCTCGGCCGGTTCAAGGCCGGCGTGCGGGTGCTCGTCCTGTCCGACAGCTGTCACAGCGGCACCGTCACCAAGGCGATGTTCTACGCCGCCGCGCGCGGAGCGGCGGCGGGCGCGGGAGCGCCGGGCACGGCCGGCACCGAGCGGATCCGGTACCGCAACATGCCCCGCGAGGTCGCGCTGCGGACGTATCGGGCTCACCGCGCGGCATACGACAAGCTCCAGGACGCCATCAAGGGCGATCCGCGGGCGGCCGTGCGCGCCGCGGTCATCCTCATCTCCGGATGCCAGGACAACCAGCTCTCCCAGGACGGTGACTTCAACGGGCTGTTCACCGCCAGCCTGCTGCGCGTGTGGAAGGAAGGGCAATTCAAGGGGAACTACCGGACGTTCCACGGCGCGATCGTCAGGAACATGCCGCCCGACCAGACGCCGAAGCTCTTCACGGTCGGCGCGTCGGCGCGCGCCTTCGAAGGGCAACGGCCGTTCACGGTGTAGACCGCCGGAGATCGGGCGGACTGGAGGCTCGATGCCACGAGTGACGGCGCCGCGACGGCGCCCGGCGTTCGCTCCCAAGCGCAACATCGTTCCCGATCGCCTGGACCTGCGCGACCGGCCCTACGTTCCGGTGCTCCACGAGCCGCCGCCTCCCCAGATGGCGCCCCAGCTCGCGCTGCCCGTCCTCGATCAGGCGGACACGAACGCGTGCACCGGCTTCGCGCTCGCCAGCATCGTGAACTTCCTGCTTCGCAAGCATCGCGATCCGAAGACGCCGCCGATGTCGCCGTTCATGCTGTACTCGATGGCTCGCCGCTACGACGAGTTCCCGGGCGCCACCGAGGACTCCGGCTCGAGCCTGCGCGGGGCCATGAAGGGCTGGTACAAGCACGGCGTCTGTCGCCTCGATCTGTGGGACCGCCCGGACATGCCCCCGCCGGCCGCGAAGCCCGAGGACGACTGGTGGCTGGACGCCGCCCGCCGCCCTCTGGGCGCCTACTATCGCGTCGACACCCGATCCGTGACGGACATGCACGTGGCTCTGCACGACGTGGGCGTGCTCTACGCGAGCGCCATCTGCCATCGCGGCTGGCTCAACGGACGCGGCGCCGACGGGGGCAGGGACTTCTGGACGATCCCGTCGATGGAGGCCTCGTCCGACGACGGCGGGCACGCGTTCGTCATCCTCGGCTATACGCCCGCGGGCTTCATCATCCAGAGCTCGTGGGGCACCGGGTGGGGCACCGGCGGTCGCGCCATCCTCACGTATCAGGACTGGACCGACAACGCCATGGACGGCTGGGTGACGCAGCTCGGCGTCGCGACCGACCAGCACGTCGAGATCGCCCGCTCGCCGTCGCTGCGCATGAGCCGGGGCAAGGTCCAGCTCGCCGCCGACAACACGCTCCGCGATCGCGAGATCTCGCCGTTCGTCATCGACATGGAGAACAACGGCCGATTGTCGAGCAGTGGCGTGTTCCGGACGCAGCGGACCGACGTCGAGGCGCTGACGGATTTTCACATCGGCGAGGCGCGCAAGAAATGGGGCCTCACGAGCGCCGAGCCGACCGACATCGCCATTTACGCCCACGGCGGCCTGACCGGCGAGGAGACGGCGGCCGAGACGGCGGCGCGCTGGATCCCGGCTCTCTACGAGTCGCGGATCTTTCCGATCTTTCTCATGTGGGAGACCGACCTCTGGTCGACCTTGAAGAACCGGCTAGCGGACCTCGTGACGGGACAGCCCAGACCGGCGGGCGGCGTCGTCGACCAGCTCAAACGCTTCTGGAACCGGCGGCTGGAGCGGCTCCTGGCGCCGGCCGGGTCGCTCATCTGGGGCGAGATGAAGCAGAACGCCGACGGCATCTCGCAGTCCGACGGCAGCGGCGGGCGAGTCCTCTACGAGAGCGGGATGAAGTCTCCATGGTTCACGAAGACGCCGATGCGCCTGCACCTGATCGGCCACTCGGCGGGCTCGATCGTCCACTGCTACGTGGTCGACCGGCTCGCCCGTCTCGGATGGAAGTTCGACAGCGTCAACTTCATGGCCGCGGCGGTGACGGTCGATCTCTTCGAGCGGACGCTGCTGCCCAGGCTACAGGACAAGACCGTGAGGGAGTTCCGCTCCTTTCTCCTCACGGACGCCGCCGAGGAGCAGGACCCGACCTGCCGGGCGGTCCTCGGCTACGGCCGCTCGCTGCTCTACCTCGTATCGGAATCGTTCGAGGGCGGGAAGCGCACGCCGATTCTCGGCATGCAGAAGTACTTCACCGATCGGGTCGCGTCGCGTGGGCTCGCGAGCGTCAAGGTGTGGACGGCGCCCGGGCCCGCCACCGCGAGCACGACCCACGGGGGCTTCGACGATGATCGACTCACGATGGAGTCGATCATCAAGCTGATCCGGAAGGAGAAGGTCTGAGCGAGGAGGAGGAGGGTCGCTCCTCCTCCTCGAAAAGACGGTGAGCTACTGTCCCTTGACCATGAAGTGCGCGCGGCGATTCTGACTCCAGCACCCCTCGTTCGCGTCCTTGCACGTCGGGCGTTCCTTGCCGTAGCTGATGACCGAGATCCGGTTCGAGCGGACGCCGCGCGAGACGAGATAGTTCATCGACGCCTTCGCGCGCCGGTCGGCCAGCGCCAGGTTGTACTCGCTGGTCCCGCGCTGATCGGTGTGCCCCTCGATGAGGATCAGGAGCTTGGGGTTGGCCTTCATTGACTCCGCGTTCGCGTCCAGGACCTCGGCGTCCTCCGCACGGATGTCGTACCGGTCGAATTCGAAGCGGATGTCCTTGAGCTGCGCCGATTGCGAGAATTCCTTGGGGTTAGGTCTGGCAGCGTTGCCCTGTCCGTATGCGCCGGCCGCTCCGCCGGCCGCGGACGCGAAGCCCCGACCGTCGGCGCCGTCCATCGAAGCGCCCGTCGAGGACGAGCTGTCCGAGGCAAACGGTGACTTCGCGCAACCGGCCAGGAGAGGCCCAGAGACCAGGAGCGCCAGAGCGATCTTCGAGATGCGCTTCACCATAGTTCCTCCCTTGTGCGAGCCCGGGAGTGGGCTACGACTCGCTCGCGCGCCACGCCCATTACGTGCGTCGTGCACATCCGATGCCGCAACGCATCGGGCCAGTTATGGTGCAATATCGGGCGATTGCGCATAAGTTTCTGGCGCGTCCGGCCACCCGCCGCGGGTCGGCGCGGCCGTCTCGGTTTGACAGAACGTCAGCGAACGCCCGGCAACCCGGCACGCGCGGGCGGTGACGACCGGCGACAAGGGGAGGGCATACGACATGAAGTTCGGCTTGAGCCCGCTGCAGGCGGGGGGCGATTTCGAGGAGACCATCCGTGAGTGCGAGCGCGCCGAAGCGTCGGGATTCGACTCGGTGTGGCTCGGCGAGCACCACAACAATCGAACGCTCTATCCGGCGCCGCTCATCGGGCTGGCCGCCATAGCCGGCCGCACGCGCACGGTTCGCCTGGGGACCGCCGTGCTCCTGCTCCCGCTCTACCAGCCGCTCGCCGTGGCGGAGGAGGGCGCGATGGTGGACATGATCTCCGCGGGTCGCCTGATCCTCGGCGTGGGGGCCGGGTACGCCCCGGAGGAATTCGCGGCCTTCGACGTGTCGCTCAAGGAGCGCGGGAGCCGGATGGAGGAGGCCGTGCCCTTGATCCAGCGGCTCTGGACCGAGGACCAGGTGACCCATGCGGGCCGGCACTATCGCGTCACGAACGCTTCCGTGTACCCGCGCCCGGTCCAGCGTCCCCGTCCGCCGGTGTGGTTCGGAGGCTGGGTCGATCCGGCCGTCCGCCGCGCCGGGCGTCTGGGAGAGGCGTGGCTGGGTGGCCCCTCGGCGAAGCTTGACGAGGTCGCGGCGTGCGTACGCCTCTTCCGCGAGGCCCGGAAGGAAGTGGGACGCGACCCGGGCACGGGCGAGGTCGCGCTCATGCGATACGTCTTCGTCGCCGAAAGCGTCGAGCGCGCCCGGGCGATCGCGGGAGCCGCGTTCATCCGGGCCTTCGAGGACACGTACTTCCGCTGGCCGCATCCGATCGTGAAGCGGCCCGCGGGTGACCTGACCATCGAGCGATTGGCGGCCGATCGGATCGTCCTGGGCGATCCGGAGACCTGCATCCGGCAGATCGAGCGATTTCAGGAGGAGCTCGCGCTCGGCCACCTCGTCTTCCGGGTGTCCGCGCCCGGCATTCCGCGCGACGAGGCGGCGCGCTCCATGAATCTGCTCACGCGGGAAGTCCTGCCCGCCTTTGCCTGAGCACCGGGGAACGGTCATGACTCTGTTTCGCGGGCTGACGGCGGTCGTCCTGTGCGTCGTCTCGGTCTCGATCGCGCACGCGACGGAGTCGATCTGGGACGCGCTGCGCGCGCCGGGCAGCGTCGTGGTGCTGCGTCACAGCTACGCGCCCGGGGGCTTCGATCCGCCGAGCGCGCGACTCGACGACTGCTCGACGCAACGGAATCTCGACGCGAACGGTCGCGCGCAGGCGGCGCGGGTCGGCGAGGCGTTTCGCCGGAGCGACATCGCGATCGGTGTGATATTGTCCAGCCCGCGCTGCCGGTGCTTGGACACCGGGCGTCTGGCCTTCGGTCGCGCCCAGGCGTGGGAGCCGCTGCAAGGCGCGCTCGACGACGCGGAGCGCCGCCGGCGTCAGGTGGCCGAGATCCGCCGAGCCATCGCGGCGCACCACGATGGCCCGGTCCTCGTGCTGGTCACGCACGGCAGTGTCGTCAGCGATCTGACCGGGCTCAACATCCGGATGGGCGCGTTCGTCGTCCTGCGGCGCGGCGCCGATGGAACCCACACGGTCGCGGGTGAGTTGTACGTCGAGTGAGCGTCGCCATCCTCGAGCCGTGCCGATCCGTGCCGAACGGGAGGAATTCATGAAGCGTGCCGGACTACTGCTCGTCCTGTCACTCGTGGTCGTGTCGTGCGCGACGATGCAGCCCCAGGGCCCGGAGCTCCTGAGCCGCGCCGCCACGGCCATGGGCGGCGCCGACGCCCTCAGCGGCGTCAAGACCGTCGCGATGAAGGGAACCGCCCGCCAGTGGGAGCCCGAGCAGTCGATGGTCGCGGGCGGCGAGATGCGCTTTGCCAACGAGGCGACCTTCGACGCCGTCACCGACGTGGCGATCGGCGCCTCCCGGATCGACTGGGTTCGCAAGTTCGAGTACCCGGCGCCGCGCACGTTCACGTTCAGCGAGATCGTGACGCCCGACGCCGGCTACGTGGCGGGCATCGATTCCAACGGGCGCACCAAGCAAAGCCTCGAGTCGAATCCCCCGGCGCATTCGATGTCAGGACTCCGGCTCGCGACCTCGCAGCGCGAGCTCCGGCGCGGCTCGTCGCTCCTGGTCCTCGAGATGCTCAAGAATCCCGACCGGCTGGCCGCGGCCGCGCCGGTGACGATCGGCGGCGTCACCTATCCCGCGGTCGACTACCGGGTGGGCAACCAGACGTTCACCGTCATGTTCGATCCGACGACGTCGCTGCCGGCCCGCGTCCGCACGCTCGACTACGACAACATCTGGGGTGACGTCACCTACGACCTGGCGCTGGCGGACTGGAAGGCGGTCGACGGCGTGCAAGTCGCGATGAGCCGGAAGTACGAGCTGAACGGCCGGACCATCATGGACGTCAAGGTCACCGAGGCGAAGATCAACGCGCCGATCGCCGCCGACCGGCTCACGATCCCCGCGGCGTTCAAGACCGGCGCCGCGAAGCCCGCGAGCGGGCCGGTGCCGTATCAGTGGGTCATCCGCCGGCAGTTCATCGGCACCTACCTCGATTCGGACTCCCCGAGCTACGACACGACGGCGACGACCGGGCTGCGTCTCGAGGAGCGGGCGGTCGGCGTCCAGCACGTGGTCGGCGGCAGCCATAACAGCCTGATCGTCGAGATGCGCGAGTACCTGATCGTCTTCGACGCGCCGGTGAGCGACTGGCAGGGGAACTGGATCCTCGACGCCGCTCGCACGCGGTATCCCGGCAAGCCGGTGAAGTACCTCGTCCTGACGCACCATCACATGGACCACGCCGGCGGCGTGCGCGCCTTCGCGGCGCAGGGCGTGACGATCGTGGTCGGGCAGGGCAACGGCGAGCACTTCCGTCGCGTGCTGGCGGCGCCCTTCACGCGCAACCCCGACCTGGGCGCGCGCGATCTCACCGCGACGCCGATCGTCGAGGTGGGTGACACGCGCATCTTCAACGACGGCACGCGCGAGGTCGGCGTCTACATGATCGACAACCCGCACGCCAACGGCCTCTTGATCGGCTACGTGGCCGACGTCCGCCTCGGCTTCGTGACCGACATCTGGAGCCCGGGCGCCGGGGCGCTCCCCGACAAGCTGAATCCGAACCTGACCGCGCTCGTCGTCGGCGTGAAGAAGGCGGGGATTTCTCCCGTGAAGTTCGCGGGCGGCCACGGCTCCATCGCCGACTACGCGCCGCTCGCGGCCCTGGAAGGAAAGTAGGGACCCGATGTCGAAGACGCTTCTGATGCTCCCGCCGCAGACGGCGACGACCCGCGCCTGGGCGTCGCGGCTGAAGACGGCTCTGCCGGAGATGCACATCGTGGTCGCGGAGGGCGCCGCCGACGCCGCCCGCGCGGTCGGCGAGGCCGACGCCGCGTTCGGCACGATGCCCGACGCGCTGCTGAAGGACGCGCAGCGGCTCCGCTGGCTCCAGGCGCCGCAGGCGGCGCCCCCCGCGGGGTATTACACCTCGGCGCTGATCGCGCACCCGGTCGTGGTCACGAACTTCCGCGAGATCTACAACGACCACATCGGCGCGCACATCATGGCGTTCGTCCTGGCCTTTGCGCGCGGATTCCAGCATTACCTCCCGCGCCAGGTCCGGCGCGAGTGGCGCCGCGAGCCGGACGACTCCGGCGTGATCCACCTGCCGGACGCGACCGCGCTCATCGTCGGCGTCGGCGGGATCGGCAGCGAGGCGGCCCGGCTCGCCGCTTCGTTCGGCATGCACGTCATGGGGGTGGACGCGCGCCGCCGCGAGGCGCCGCCGGGCGTGCTGAAGCTCGACGGGCCCGACGCGCTGGACGCGCTGCTGCCGCTCGCGGACTTCGTGATTCTCACGGTGCCCCACACGCCGGCCACCGAGGGGTTCATGAACCGCGCGCGCTTCCAGCGGATGAAGCGCACCGCGTTCTTCATCAACATCGGGCGCGGCATGACGACGCGACTCGACGACCTGGTCGCGGCGCTCCGGGCGGGGGAGATCGCCGGAGCCGGGCTCGACGTCTTCGAGCAGGAGCCGCTGCCGGCCGACCATCCGCTGTGGACGATGCCCGGCGTCCTCATCACGCCGCACACCGCCGGGCACGGTCCCTTTCTGGACGACCGGCGCCTGGAGGTCTTGCTCGACAACTGCCGGCGCTTCCTCGCCGGTGAGCCCCTCCGCAACGTCGTGGACAAAGGGAGCTGGTTCTAGGACTCGCCGCCGGCGAACCACAGGCGCGGGTCGGCGGCGCGGACGCGCGCCTCCGGTAGCCCGAGCTCGCGGCGCACGATATTGGTGCCCTCGACCAGCGAGACGCACTTGTAGTACGCGATCCGCCGGCTCAGCCCCTCGCGACCGAAGCCACAGTCGGTGGTGATCACCAGCCGCTCCGGCGGGATGTACTCCAGGGCCCGGCGAATCAGCCGCGCCACCTGCTCGGGCGGCTCGACGACCGTGTTGCAGTGACTGACCACACCGATGCCGATCTTCTTGTCGGTCTGGTGCTTGCCGAAGAGCGGAAGGTCGCGTCCGTTCGTGCTGGCGCATTCGAAGGTGATCACGTCGCCGTCGAGCTGGAGCAGGTGCGGCAGCGCGCGCTCGTAGCTCGGCACCTCCCAGTACACGCGCTGCTGGTTCGGATTGCCCCAGCAGGTGTGCACCCAGATCTCCGCGTCGACACCCACGAGCTGGCGGTTGAACGCCTGCGTCAGGAACTCGAGATCGGCGTCGGTACAGTCCGGCCGCGTCGTGCGCCCGTGGTGCGGAGGCTCCTCGACCTGGATGAGGGGACAGCCCGCCGCGGAGAGCTCGCGGAACTCGGCGTTCATGATGTCGCAGAGCTCGTTGATGAGCTTCTTGTCGTCACGGTAGTGCTCGTCCCAGAGCATGCTGGCGAGGGCCGGCGCGCAGATCGCGCCGAACTTCAGGGGCTTGTCGGTGAGGCGCTGGGCCGCCTTCCAGAGCGCCGTGTACTCGAGGGGCCCCCGGGTCAGCCGGTTCCGGACCACGCCGGGCTGGTAGGCCTCCTGCACCTCCCAGAGGATGTGACCGGGACGCAGACCGTGACGCTGCATCCAGCCGCGGGAAGTGTCGCGGTGGCCCTCGACGCCGCCGAGCCGCTCGATCGGATAGAAGAACCACGACTTGCCGCCGACGGCCAGGTCGAACCGGCTGTCGCCGTCGGTCACGATGTCGAGCCCCGCGGCCTCCTGCGCGTTGACGACGCACGCGACCGCGTCCAGGTATTGCTCGCGAAAGATCGAATCGCCGAGCGCCGACTTGAACGACCGGCCGCGCAGGCTCTCGTTGAACCAGAGCGGGCGGGGATACGATCCGGTGATGGCCGTCGGCAGCATCAGGTCGCGCGTCACCTTCAGCATCGCAATCTCTCCTCGGGTCTTTCTACGACGCCGCGGGGACGGTCGGCGGCTTGATCCCGAGGAAGCGGAAGCAGTTGTTCCAGGCGATGTCCGCGTGCGCCTCCGGCGGAAGCCCGAGGGTACGCAGCGTCCTGTCCACCGGCTCCTCGGGCGCCATGTACGGGTAATCCGTTCCGACCATGATCTGCGGGGGCCCGATCAGGTCGATGAGATAGCGGAGGGCCCGCCGGTCGAAGAGCAGCGTGTCGTAGTAGAAGCGGCGGGCGTACTCGGCTGGCGAGCGCGGCAGTGCTCCTGGGGCCGACGCGCCCCGCCCGGGGCCGGGCGCGTCCTCGTTCCAGGTCCCGCTCCAGTGGTGGTTGTAGCGCGGGAGGAGAAACGGGAAGGTGCCGCCCCCGTGGCTGAAGGCGATCCTCAGGCTCGGACACTTCTCCGCCGTTCCGCCGTCGATCATCGACGCGATGGTCAGGGACGTGTCCGTGGGATAGCCGATCGGATTGAAGGGCGCCTTCGTCGGGAAGCGGTCCATCATCGTCGGGCGCAGCGCGTGCACGAAGATCGCCACGCCGAGCCGCTCGGCTTCCTGGAAGAAGCCCTGAAACTCGGGCATCCCCAGCGACCTGCCGTTCACGTTGGACCCGAGCTCGATCCCCGGAAGCCCCAGGCTCTTGATGCGGGCGAGCTCCCGGGCCGCGAGATCGGGACTCTGCAGCGGCACGATGCCGAGCCCGATGAAGCGGCCCTCCGCCTTCTCGCACATGCGGACGACGACGTCGTTGGTGTAGCGGCAGAAGTCGAGCGCGTCCTCGGGCGTGAACCAGTAGGCACACAGCTCCGGCATCGGCGAGATCACCTCGACGTCGGCGCCGTGCGCCTTCATGTCGCGAAGCCGGCGCTCGATGTTCCAGTTGCCGTCGTGAACGGTTCGGTAGTTCTCGCCCGCGATCATGACGCGCGCGCGGCCGGGCTCGAAGTGGTCCATGGACGGCCACGTCCAGGCGCTCGGACGCGAGCCCGCCGGCGGGAAATTCTCCGGGATGATGTGCGCGTGCATGTCGACGATCATCGGATCAGTTGAACGTGAGAACGGTCCGGGCGACCTCGCCGGCCTTCATCGCGCGAAACGCCTCGTTGATGTCGTCCAGCCGGCCCCGCCGCGTGACCATCTCGTCGAGCAGCAGGCGGCCCTGGCGGTAGAACTCGAGGTAGCGGGGGATGTCCGTGCGGAAGCGGTTCGAGCCCATCCGCGAAGTCTGGACCTTGCACTCCGGGCGAATCGCCATCCACGGGAACTCGATCTTTGCATCGGGAGGCAGCACGCCGACGATCGTCGCGGTGCCGCGGATGGCCAGGCTCTCGATGGCCTGGCGGACCAGCGTCGTGTTCCCGACCGCCTCGAAGGCGTGGTCGACGCCGGCGCCGCGGGTGAGGGCGCGAACGGCCTTGACCGGATCGTCGTTCTTGCTGTTCACGACGTGGGTGGCGCCCACGCGCCTGGCCATCTCCAGCTTCGAATCGAACATATCGACGCCGATGATCTGACTGGCGCCGCCGATACGCGCGCCCTGGACGATCGACAGGCCGACGCCGCCGCAGCCGAACACCGCGACCGTCTGCCCGGCCTCGAGCCCCGAGGATCTGAGCGCCGCCCCCACGCCCGTGAGAACGCCGCACCCCACGAGGGCCGCCCGGTCGAGCGGCAGCTCGGGGTCGATCTTCACCACCGAGTTCTCGTGGAGCAGCATGCGCTCGGCGTAGCTCGAGATCCCGATGAACTGCCGGAGCGGCTGGCCCCGCTGCGAGAGCCGCGGCGGGGCGGACTCGCCCCGGGTGACGATGCCGCCGATGCAGAGGTTCGGGTGCCCGCCGAGGCACTGCTCGCAGCTTCCGCAGAAGCCGGAGAGGCAGGCCACCACGTGGTCGCCCGGCCGCAGGGTCGTCACGTCGGCGCCCACCGCCTCGACGACGCCGGAGCCCTCGTGCCCGAGAATGATCGGGCGATCCAGCGGGAACCGCCCCACCCCGTCGACGACGTGCAGGTCGCTGTGGCACACGCCGGTCGCCGCGGTGCGGACGAGAACCTCACGGCCCCACGGCTTGTCGACCTCGACCGGCTCGATGGTCAGAGCCTCGTGGACTTTCCGAAAGACGGCCGCCTTGATCTCCATGGAGTCCTCCTGGTAGAGCCTTCATCACGAGCGAGCCCGGCGCAGTATAATCCCGACGGGCATCAAGGAGGGGGCATGACGGCGGTCGAGCCGACGGGTCAGATTCTCGGGGCGACGGTGCGGGGCGTGAATCTCGCCAAACCCTTGAGCGACGCGGACTTCGCGACCATCCTCCAGGCGCTCGGTCGGCACGGCGTGCTGCGGTTTCCGGGTCAGCAGCTCGAGGCCGGTGAGCTTCGTGACTTCTCCCGACGCTTCGGTCGGATCCAGGCCACGCTGACCGGCCGCCACCACGAGCCCGGGATGCCCGAGGTCGGGTATCTCTCGAACATCATCGAGAACGGCGAGCCGATCGGAATCACCGACGCGGGGCAGGACTGGCACACGGACATGTCCTACAACGAGACGATCGGCTTCCTGAACGTGCTCTACGCCGTCAAGGTGCCGCGCCGCGACGGCCGCGTGCTGGGCGCGACCGCCTTCGTCAACACGCAGGCGGCCCACGAGGACCTCGCGCCCGAGGTGAAGTCGCGGCTCGCGCACGCGACGGCGACCCACGACTTCAACAAGTTCTGGGAGAACATGCGCCGCCGGCCGGGCAGCCTGCGCGGCCCCCTGACCGAGGAGCAGCGCCGCCGGCGGCCGCCCTCCGTCCATCCGCTCTTCCTGACGCACCCGATCACGGGGCGTCCGGTGCTCTACTGCAATCCCGGCTACGCCATCCGCATCAACGAGCTCGAAGAGGCCAAGAGCGATCGCGTGCTCGAGATGCTGTTCGCGCACCAGCTCCAGCCGAAGTACCAGTACACGCACCAGTGGACCGAGGGCGACGTGCTGGTGTGGGACCACATCGGGACGCTGCACAACGCGATCGCCGACTACCGGCCGGACGAGCACCGGCTGATGAAGCGCTGCCAGGTGATGGCAGACCGTATCTTCGATCCCGGGTTTCTGCGAGAAGCCCTTTCGGCAGTGTCCGCGCCCCTCGGCGCAACGGCCAGGTAACGGAGGATCGGGTCCATGGGCCACCGTGTTCGCTTCCCTGATCACATCGAGCCACTCGTGCAGTTCGTGGAAGAGACGACCCCCGACCGCCTCGTGGCCGAGACGCACGACAAGCTCGTCGCGGGCACGCCCGTGAAGGACATGCTGCTGGCCTCGGCGCTGGCGGTCGTGCGCTCCTCCGACCTGCCGCCCGGACACCACGGGGGACCGCTCCACCCGCTGGCCGGGCTGCACGCCGTGCGCCACATCTCGGCGCGACTGACCGGCGAGTACGCCCTGCTGCCCGTCATCCAGAACGTCGCCGTCGCCAACAAGCACATCCACTCCCCGGCCATGGGCCCCTACGCCCTGGCCGACGCGAAGCCGGTGTCGGAGAACGACGACGTGGAGGCGACCGTGAAGGCGTTTCGCACCGCGGTGAGCCGCGGCGTCTACAACGCCTGCGATCATTACTACCTCTACCTGCTCGAGCGCCTGTCGCCGATGCAGGTCCTCGAGCTCCTGCTCGAGGTCGGCGTCCCCAAGAACCAGCTGGACGACCACTACTTCCTCTTCCCGGTGTTCACCTGGCGGGCTCTCGAGTACTTCGGCTGGGACTACGCGAAGTACATCGGCCGCGCGCCGGTGCGCTACATCACGCGTCCGACGAACCCGGCGATGATGATCGACGTCGACAACCTCATCAAGAAGCACGAGCTGCTCGAGCGCGATCTGCGCGTCAAGACCGGCGACGACGAGACCGAAGCCATCACGCGGCTCGCCGACCAGATCGGGCGCTGCCACGACTTCGCGGAGATTCCCGACATGCTCGCCCAGGCGCTCGGCGACGGGCTGTCGCTCGAAGGCACGGGCGAAGGCCTCTCGGTCGGCGGCTCGACGGTTTTCCTGCGCTCGCTGACGGGCAACCCGATGGACGTGCACATCAACACGGGCGCCAACACCCGGCGCTACCTCCTCGGGCAGCCCGAGCTGTCCCGGCGCATCAAGCTGCAGGCGCTGCTCATGTGGAACACCGGACCGGAAGTGCGGATGGCCCAGCGCATGCTGGCACCGGACATCCAGCCCGAGCCGGATCGCGTGGCCTATCTGCCGTCGCGGACGCAGGACGAGCTCCTGGACGAGATCGGAGCCCTCATCGACCGCCTGCCGGTCGGCGAGCGGCTTCCGACCGCCGGCCTCGCCAGCTGGCGCTCGACCGACGAAGTGAAGCAGGCCGCCGCGCTGGCGCAGCAGTACGGCAATTGCGGCTACGATCCCGGGCCCCTGATCACCATGCTCGGCAAGATCGCGTGCCGCGACAACTTCACGGAGATGCACGCTTTCAAGCATCACCAGGCGACGTACGAGGAGTTCTACGCGACCCGTCCGTCGCTGCGCTGGCGTCATCTGGTCTCGGCCGTGCAGGCCGCGGCGATCTCGCACGGCCGCATCCAGGACGT
>WNFK01252346.1_pt1 | contig 16607 bp, 13 predicted proteins | sample 5400281 | NCBI WGS metagenome assembly WNFK01 (sample SAMN13153350, study PRJNA577476) | soil metagenome | isolation source: 20 cm soil on Douglas fir-dominated hillslope | place: USA:California | collected 2013-09-17 | reverse complement strand
CCGAGGGCGCCGCGCCACCCGAATTTCATCGCACGCGCCCGTTCAGTCGGTGAGCGCCAGGTCGAGCAGGTCGTACAGCTCGCCCAGGGCTTCCGCGTCGGCCACGCCGCCGCTGCGCCGCAAGGCGTCGCGGATCTCCCGCGCCCGCTCGAGCGCCGCCTTCCCGCGATAGAGCAGGACGTCGATCGGCACCGGCGGCTGCTCCGCGAGCGTTACCGGGTTGCTGAGCGGAGTCTGCGGCAGGGTGCCCAGATTGCGGATCCCACGGTCCAGCAGGGCGCCCAGCGCCGCGGCGCCGGCGGCGGGGGTCGGGTTCCGCATCGCGGCCACCGCGGCCGATCCCGCTGGAGTCGGCCGGGGCGCGACGGGGCGCGGCAGCCCGGGCGGTGCCGAGATGATCGGCGCGCCCTTGATGGGCGTCATCATCCCGCTCGGCGTGACGAAGGGAGGAGGGAGCGGCGAACGTGCCGCGGGCGAAGGGGTCGCGGCTATCGCAGGACGTACCGCAGGCACCGCCGTCGGCGTCGGAGCCGTGGCGGCGGCGGGACGCGCGGCGAACGCCCGCCACGCCGCCCGGCTGCGCGAGCAGGGTGGCGCCCTCCTCGAGCGACTCGAGCGCGCGCGTGTCGAGCCGCACCACGGCGTCGTTGTGGGAGGCGACGAAGTCGGCGACGTCCTGCTCGCCGAAGCTCTCGGCGGCCTGTCGCAGCGACTTGAGCGCCTGCCGCAAGCCGCGGCGCACGCGCTCTCGTGCCAGCTCGTCGCGCGCGCTCCTCGCATCGCCGACGAGGCGCCGAAGATGCTCGCCCTGGCTCACGACCTCGAGCCGGAACCGCTCCGCGGGGGAGGTTGGGGGATTGGCGGCTGTCTCGACCACCGTGAGGCCACCGTCCTGATAGAACAGGTCGGCGATGGGGACGACGCGCTCGGTGCCGCTCTCACGCTGCTGCATGGCGTCGAGCGCGGCGGCGAAGCGGGCGATGTCGGGACTGGCGGCGTCCACGGTGGCGCCGGTGCGCATCGCCGCGGCGATGCCGCGCAGCAGGGGAGCCGCCGCGGCGAGCAGCGCCACGCGCTCGGCATTGAGGACCGGTTCGCCGAGCTCCAGCGGATGCGCGGCCTGCTCGGCCGCCTCGAGCACGTCGGCCAGAGCGGCGTGATCCTTGACGCTGGCGATGCCGCGCAGCGCGCGCACGCGCCCGAGCACGTTGCCGGCGGCCTCGCGATCCATCGGACGGGTGGCGAGGAGCTCGAGCCCCGCGCCGATGTTCGCCGATTCGGTGGCGAGGTAGCTGTCGTGCCCCGCCGTGGCCGGGCTGGTGATCGGCGTCGCGGCCCGAGCGGGGACGAAGCGGGTGATCTCGTCCACCCGGGCGCCCGCCCGGGCATCGTCCGCCGCGCCCCAGGCGCGGACATTCCGCAGGAGAAGCTTGCAGTCGTCCACCGTGGCCACGAGGGCGCCGCGGAGGCCCGGTTCCCATGCGACGGTGCGCTCCCGGAGGGCGCGGCCGACGCGCTCGATCCCCGAGGCCATCTCCGCGAACGCGGCGAGCTTCGCCATCGTCGCGCTCCCGCGCAGCGCGCGCGCGACGCGCTGCAGCGCCTCCGCATCGGGCTCGCCCGCGCCGCCAGCCAGGAGCTGGGCGTCGAGCTGCTCGATGTAGTCGCTGGCTTCGAGGACGAAGAAGTCGAGGAATCCGACGGGAGTAGGGACCGTCATGTCGGATTCAGACGGATGAGCGGGGGGAGAAGGTACATGCAGCCACGAAGTTAGGGCCGGCGCCGCGCCGCGTCCATTGCGGCGCGCAGCTCGCGGACGGCGGCATCCAGCCCGACGAAGATCGCGCGCGAGACGACGTGATGCCCGATGTTGAGCTCCTCGACCTCGGGGATCGCGGCGACGGGGCCGACGTTCGACGTCGTGAGCCCGTGGCCGGCGTGCACGGCGAGTCCGAGTGAGGCGGCCAGCTGCGCCCCGGCGCGCAAGGCCTCGAGCGCGCGTCCCTCGCCGGGTGCATGGGCGTAGCGTCCGGTATGGAGCTCCACGGCGTGGGCACCCAGGTCGCGCGACCGGGTAATACTGTCGCGGTCCGGGTCGATGAACAGGCTGGTTTTGATCCCGGCGCCGTTCAGGCGGCGCAGCGCGTCGGTCAGGGCGGGCGCATTGGCCGCGACGGCGAGGCCCCCCTCGGTCGTGACTTCCTGGCGCTTCTCGGGCACGAGCGTGACCTCGAATGGTCGGATGCGCTCCGCCAGGGCGACCATCTCGGGGGTGCATGCCATCTCGAGGTTGAACTCGGAGGCCGCCGTGGCGATCGCGTCGATGTCGGCGTCCTGGATGTGCCGCCGGTCCTCGCGCAGATGCGCCGTGATGCCGTCGGCGCCGGCGACCTCGCAGATCGGGACCGCCAGGACGGGGACGGGCTCGGCGCCGCGCCGCGCCTGTCGAACCGTCGCAATGTGGTCGATGTTGATGTAGAGGCGTTGCCGTGAAGAGGTCATGGCGGTGGTTGCCGGCTGGAGGCGGGACTGCTTACGTTCGCACTCAATCTCGAGGAGATCACGCGTGAGAAAGCTGCTGCTGATGGGATTGCTCATGGCGGGCGCCTGCACGACGCGCACCGTCAACGTGCCCGAGTCCAGTGCGACCCAGGGCCCACGTCCCGCCCTCGCGGAGTTTCTCGCATCCGTCCGGTCGCAGGACCTGCAGGCGATGTCGGGTGCCTGGGGCGACCGGGACGGCGCGGTCCGCGACAACAAGAAGATGTCCCGCGAGGAGATGGAGCAGCGCGAGCTGCTGCTGATGTGCTACTTCCGCCACGACAACTACCGCGTGGTGGGGGAGTCGCCCGGCACCGACGGCGAGCGGGTCATGAACGTGGCGCTCACCAAGGGAACTCTTACCCGCACGACGAATTTCTATCTCACGAAGGGCCGGGATCGGTGGTTCGTTCGCTCGGCCGACATCGAGCCGGTGCGGGATCTCTGCGCCGATCGGAAGAAATAGGGCGACAGGGCCGGCGTTCAGAGCTCGCTCAGCTCTACCAGCACGCCGGCCGTGGCGCTGGGATGAAGGAACGCAATACGTTTCCCTTCGGCACCCAGCCGCGGGGTCTCGTCGATGAGCCGGACGCCCGCGGCGCGGCAGCGGGCAAGGGTGGCATCGAGGTCGTCGACGGCGAAGCAGATGTGATGAATACCGGGGCCGCGCCTGGCGACGAACCTGGTGATCGGGCTGTCGGGCGCCTGTCCTTCGAGGAGCTCGACGAGCGAATCACCAGCGGCAAGGCCCGCGATGCGGGCACCGTCGGCGTCGTCGAGCGGGACTTCCGGCAGACCGAGGATGTCGCGGTAGAACGGCAGGATCTCGTCGAGCGCGCGCACGGCAATGCCCACGTGGGCGATGCGCGGAGCGCGGCGAGGAACGTGAGTCATGGCGAGTGCGCTGGTGAGATGATGCGCCGGCGCTGAATACTAATTCGAGTGGCGGCGCTGCGGGGCCGCCGGGAGAGAGCGGGACATGTCCAATGCTGTAGCGGTGACGGACGCGGACTTCGAGGTCGAGGTCGAGAAGCACGAGAAGCTGACCGTGGTGGATTTCTGGGCAACCTGGTGCGGCCCCTGCCGCATGATCGCCCCGATCCTCGACCAGTTGGCGGTGGACTACGATGGGCAGGTCAAGGTGACCAAGCTCGACGTGGACGCGAACATCAAGACGGCGACGAAGTTCAACGTCCGCTCCATTCCAATGCTGCTGTTCTTCAAGGACGGCAAGGTGGTGGACCAGATCGTCGGCGCGGTGCCGCGCCAGGCGATCGAGGCGAAGTTCAAGCAACACGTCGCCTAGGCATTTCGGTGCGGCGTGCGACGGGAGACAGGTCGCACGCCGTTGCACGCCGTCCGCACGGGCGGCACATTTCGGTCGGGGCGATGATCCGTCGCCTCGACCCTTTCGTTTCCTGAATGCCAGCGACCGTCACCGGCCTCCGCTACCCGTGCACTCGCGTTCTGTTGCCGCGCACGCGACTGGCGTACGTCCACTTGAAGAACCTGCTCACCGACGCCAAGCGGGATCGCGGCGCGCGCGTGTCGGGTTACGTGGCGATCTGGCTGCCGGAGGAGTTCCTCGTCCTCTATCTGCAGCGCGGCGAGCTGGTGAACGCGTGCGTGCACGACGGCCACGCCTTCCAGCCGCTCGCCATCGGCGCGGCGATCGACATGGTGCCCGCGGAGCCGGAGTACGGCGAGATCTGCTTTCACGAGTCGGATGACGAGCAGCTCGCCTGCATGTACGCCTCGCAGACCGCCACGCCGGAGGCCTGGCCGGCCGAGCTGCGGCCCAGCGACCCGTCGTCGCTCTTCCCGTACCTCATGGCCTCCACCTTCGATGGGATGGTGGAGATCGCGCACGACGGCGCCGTGAACTACCTGCTGTTCACGAACGGCGCGGTGCAGACGACATTCCTGGCCGGCATGCAGGGCGGCTCCACCGTGGAGCGAGTGAGCCGGCTGTTCGACGAGAAGCGCCGCGTGCTGCACATGTCGGTGCGCCGCTGGGAGTTGCCGGCGCCCATTCCCGTCCAAGCGCCCACGGGTCTCGTGCAGGCCTACCGCGACCTCGCGACGTCGCTGGTGCTGCGCCTCGTCGCCGACGGGCGCGAGAGCGCGCCGTCCATGGCGGAACAGGCGCGGCAGAAGCTGCTCCCGGCGCACCCGGCCCTGGAGGGGATCTCGTTCAGCGGCCGCGCGCCGCGCGCCGTCGTCGCGGATGCGGCAGCGCTCACGAGCGGCACGGCCGCGCTCATCAACGAGCTGCTGTGGAACGGGGCGAGCCAGCACGCGGACGAGCCGGCCGCGATGCTGCGCGACCTGATGCACGAGCGGCGCCATCTCTTCCAGAGCGCCGGCCTGTACGAGCAGATCCACTGGAAGCTGACGTGACCGCGGCGGGGCACGGCACGCTGTACGTCGTGAGCACCCCCATCGGCCACATGGGGGATTTTTCTTTTCGGGCGGTCGAGACCCTCGGGTCGGTGGACGCCGTGCTGGCCGAAGATACCCGGCACAGCGTGCACCTCCTCAAGCGGTACGGCATCGGCACGCCGCTCGTGGCGTATCACGAGCACAACGAAGCGAAGGCGACGCCGGCGCTCGTGGCGCGGATGCTCGCCGGCGAGAGCTTTGCTCTCATCTCCGACGCGGGCACGCCGCTGCTGTCGGATCCCGGGAGCCGGCTCGTGCGTGCCGCGGTGGAGGCGGGCATCCCGGTGTCGCCGGTCCCCGGCGCGTCGGCGCTGCTGGCGGCGCTCGTCGCCTCGGGGCTCGACGTCGATCGGTTCACCTTTTTCGGCTTCCTGCCGCGCAAGGGCGCGGAGCGCCGCGACACCCTCGCCGAGGTAACCGTTTTGCGCCATGCCGCTGTCCTATATGAGGCACCGTCGCGGGTCGCCGAGACGCTGGCCGAGCTCGCTCGGGGGGGCGCCGGCGAGCGGCCCGCGGTGGTCGCGCGCGAGCTGACCAAGCAGTTCGAGGAGACGCGGCGGGGAACGGTCGCCGAGCTCGCGGCGTATTACGTCGATGCACCGCCACGCGGAGAGGTCGTGATCGTGATCGCCGGAGCCCAAGCCCCCGAGGGCGCGTCCGAGGACGAGCTGCGCGCCCGCGCAGCCGCGCTACGCGCGGAAGGGCGCAGCGCGCGCGACGTCGCCACCGCCCTCACGGCTGAGCTGGGCGCGCCGCGCAACCTCGCGTATCGGTTGGCCCACGAATGACGACGCGCGCGGGCCGGGCGGGGATGCTGCGGCACAGCGCGCGGCTCGCGTTCGTCGCGCTCCTCGCGCTGCCGCTCGCCGGCGCGCGCCAAGCGCCACGGCTCACCGTCGCGCGTCTCCAGTACGATGGCGGCGGCGACTGGTACGCCAACCCGTCCAGCATCCCCAACCTGCTCGCCGCCATTCGCGACCGCACGGCCTTCCCCGTGGAGCGCAGCGAGGCGCGCGTGACGATCATGGACGACCGGCTCTGGGACTACCCGTTCCTGCACATGACCGGGCACGGGAACGTCAGGCTGAGCGACGAGGAGGTCGTCCGCCTGCGCGAGTACCTGCTGCGCGGCGGTTTCCTCCACGCCGACGACAACTACGGGCTGGACGAGAGCTTCCGCCGCGAGATGAAGCGCGTCTTCCCCGACCGCGAGCTCGTCGACGTGCCGCTGTCGCATCCGGTGTATCACGCTGTCTACGACCTTCCGCTCGGGTTGCCCAAGATCCACGAGCACGACGGCAAGCCGGCGCGCGGCTTCGGCATCTTCCTCGGCGATCGCCTCGCCGTCTACTACTCCTACTCGAGCGATCTCGGGAATGGCTGGGAAGATCCCGAGACGTATCATGATTCTCCGGCGCTGCACGAGGCGGCGCTGCGCATGGGGATCAACCTCTTCGTGTACGCCGTGACGAGCCGGCCGGTGCCGTGACCGTCGGTCGCCTCGTGGACCGCGAGCGCCGTCACGTGCGCCGCCACGAGCTCCTCGCCGGCGCGCTGCTCGGCGTGGGCGTGGCGGCGTTCGTGATCGGAGCGGGCGCGGCACTGCTCGGCGGCGCCCGATGGCTCGTGCTGCCGCGGGCCGTGCCCCTCCTCGTCTGGGTCGCCCTGGTCGTGACGCTCGCGGCGCTGGCCGCGCTCACCTGGCGGCGCCTGCAGGCGGGCGGTACGCGCACGCAGGTGGCGCGCGCGATCGAGACGGAGCAGGGGCTGCGGCGCGGCGTGCTCGTCGGCGCGATGGAGCTGGAGGGCAAGGGATCCCTGGCCGCTCGCGCGGCCAGCGCCGCCCGTGCCGGATTGCCGACGGGCACGCCCCTCGCGCCGGCGATGCGTCGCGCCAGCTCGCGGCGCGCCATCGCTGGCGCGGGAGCGGCCGCGGCGGGCGCGCTGGTGTTCCTCAGCGCCACTCCGCTGTTCGGCGACGGGCTGCGCGCCGTGCTGCGTCCGATCGACGCCTGGCGCGGCGCGCTGCTGTCGCGGCCCCGCATCGAGGGCGCGCCGCGTGAGCTGCTGCGCGGCGCGGCGCTGAACGTCGCCGTCCGGGCCCCGGGGCGAACCCACGTCGTGCTCGTCGCGCGCCAGACCGGTGAGCCGCGGCGGACCGACACGCTCGCTGTCGACGGCACGGGTGTCGCGCGCTGGCGGCTCGACGCGCTGCGGGGCGACGTCGTGCTCGTCGCCACCGACGGCCGGGCGGAGAGCGACAGCGTGACCGTCCACGCGGCCGATCGACCCTTCCTGGGCGCCGTGACGCTGCGCGTCACCTACCCCGGCTACCTCGGGCGACCGGCCGAGACACTGCCCGTCGGCGAGCCACTGCGGCTGCCGCGCGGCACGGCCCTGGACATCACCGGCCGCGCGTCCGTGCCACTCACCGCGGTCGCGCTGGCGGAGGAGGGGCACGCGTCGTATGCGCTCGCGCCGTCGGGGCACGACTTCGCCGGCCGTCTGCTCGCGCTGCGATCCATGCAGCTGCGCTGGCTGGCCTCCGGTCCCGGCGGCGTGGTGCCCGATCTGCCTCCTCCGCTCGAGATCACCGTGCTCGCCGACTCCGCGCCGCGCGTCGACATCCCCGAGCCGAAGCGCGACACGGTGCTCGTCGCCGACGACCGGGTGGGTCTCGGCATCACGGCGTCGGACGATCATGGCATCGCGGCCGTGATGCTGCGGGTGCTCCGGGCGAACGAGGCCGCCGCCCAGCAGGGCGTGGCCAGCGCCGTGGGCACCTCGTGGGCCGGCACCGCCTCGCTCGACGTGGCAGCGCTGGCCCTCCAGCCGGGCGAGGTGGTGCGCGTGCGTGCCGAGGCGGTGGACGCGTCGCCGTGGGCGCAGCGCGGCGTCAGCCGCGAGCTCGTCGTACGGCGCGCGACCACCGAGGAGCTGCGCGCGAGTGCGCGCGCGCTCGGCGACTCCGCGGTGACCGAGGCGCGCGCCGCGGCGAGCGCGCAGAAGTCGCTCGCGCAGCGCACCGACGAGGCGGCGCGCGCGCAGGGACGACAGGGGACCACGAAGTCCGGACAGGAAGGGAGCAGCCCCGCCGCGACGCCGGCGCAGCAGAAGGGCAGCATGAACTTCGAGAGCGCGGAGAAGGCGCGCTCGCTCGCGCAGGAGCAGCGCGCGATGACCGATCGGGTGCAGAAGCTCCGCGAGGCGACGCAGAATCTCGAGCAGCAGCTCAAGGCGGCGGGGGCGCTCGATAGCGCGCTCGCCCGCCAGCTCGGCGAGGCACAGGCGCTGCTGCGGCAGGCGCTCACGCCGCAGATGATGGCCCAGATGCAGAAGCTGGAGAACGCGGCGCAGCAGATGAACGGGGAGCAGTCGCGCGACGCGCTGCGCGACCTGGCGCAGATGCAGCAGCGGATGAAGGAGCAGCTCGAGCGCAGCGCGGAGATGCTGAAGCGCGCCGCGCACGAAGGGGCGATGCAGACACTGGGCGACCAGGCGAAGGAGCTGGCGGCGAAGGAGCGCGCGCTCGCCGATTCGGCGGGCCAGGGTGGGGCCGAGCGCAAGGCGGCCGAGGCGCGCGACGCGGCCAAGCTCGCCGAGCAGACGGAGCGCCTGCGGCAGCAGATGGAGGACCTGAAGGAGCGGTTGACGAAGGATCGCGCCGAGGCGGGTGCGTCGCGCACCGCGCAGGCCCAGGACCACGCCGCCAAGGCGGAGACGGGGATGCGCCGCGCGGCGAACGAGATGCAGGCTGGCGACCGCGCCCAGAAGGAGAACCCGGCGGCCGGGCAGAACCAGTCAGGCCAGTCCCGCGCCGCGGCCGGGCAGCCGGAGAAGGAGAACAGCCAGCCAGGCCAGCAGGGAGCGGATCAGCGCGACGGCACGGAGCGCGCGCGCGAGGCGGCGGCAGAGATGGACCGCGCGGCGAAGTCGATGCAGGACGCGCGGGCCGAGCAGGTGAAGGAGTGGAAGAAGGAGCTGACGTCGGAGCTGGACCAGGCGGTGCAGGAGATGATGCAGCTGTCGCGCGAGGAGCGGGCGCTGGAGCAGAAGGCGCGCAGCGGTGCGCCGAACGACGACCGGCGCGGCGCGCAGAGCGCCGTGGAGCAGGGTGTGGACAAGGCGAGCGAGCGGTTGCAGGGAGCGGGAAAGAAGAGCGCGCTCCTGTCGCCCCGCTCGCAGCGCGCCGTGGCCGACGCCAAGGAGAAGGTGAGCCAGGCGACGCAGCGCGTGAGCGAGCCGAAGGGCAACGCGTCGCAACAGGCGAACGCGCTGGGCGACGCGGCCGACGCGCTGACGAAGGCGGCGGCCTCGCTGGCGCGCGATCGTGAGCGCGCCAACAGCGCGAACAGCGCGTCGGGCTTCAGCGAGATGCTCCAGCAGATGCAGGAGGCGGCGCAGCAGCAGGGACAGATCAACGCCCAGGCGCAGGGCCTGATGGGGATGCCGAACGGCGGCCAGAGTGGCGCGGGGCAGGCGCTGGCGCGGGAGCTGGCGCGCCGGCAGCGCGGCGTCGCCGACCAGCTGGAAGAAGCCGGCGACGCCGCGGGGGGCGACAAGGCGGAGCAGCTCGCGCGCGAAGCGCGCCAGCTCGCCGACGCGCTCGACGGCGGACGGCTCGATGCCGCCACGCTGGCGCGGCAGCAACAGCTCTTCCGCCGGCTGCTCGACGCCGGCCGCTCGCTGGAGAAGGAGGAGCGCGAGGACAACGGCAAGCGCGAGGCGAAGTCGGCGACCGGTGCCGAGACGTACACGCCGACAGGCAAGGTGGACGCCAAGGCGGCGATGCGGTTCCGCCCACCGACCTGGGACGAGCTGCGGGCGCTGTCGCCCGACGAGCGCCGCGCCATCCTCGAGTACTTCACGCGGCTGAACAGTGCGCCGTCGCCATAGGGCGGCGTGCCGCCTCGCCGTCGTCGCGCTGGGCCTCTTGTCTCTCGCGTCGCGCTCTGCCGCGGCGCAGGAAGAGGAGTCGCCGACGGTGCTGCGTGCGCTCGATCTGGAGAACGCCGGCAAGTACCGTGAGGCCGCGCAGCTGTTCCGCACCGCGCTGCGGACGTCGCCCACCGCCGGCGCGCTCCTCGGGCTCGAGCGTGCCTACGCGGAGCTCGGCATGAGCGACTCCCTGCTGGCGCCACTCGATTCGCTCATCGCCCGCCGGCCACGCGACCCGCTGTTTCGCAGCGTTCAGCTCCGCACGCTCCAGATTCTGCGGAAGGAGGATCTCCTGCGCGCCGCGTTCGAGCGGTGGGCGCGCGAGATGCCGCGCGATCCGGCGCCATACCGCGAGTACGCGCGCCTGCTTCTCCAGCTGGGGCGCTCGGCCGCCGCCGACAGCATCGTGCAGCGCGGGCGTCGCTCACTCGGCGGCACGCGAGACCTGGAGTACGAGACCGCGCAGCTCCGCGCCGCGCAGGGCCAATGGCTGCCGAGCGCCGAGGCGTGGCGCCGTGCGCTGGCGGACGCGCCGCACTTGGCGGGAGCGGCGGCGTATGCGCTCGCGCCCACCCCCGCCGCGACGCGCGACTCCATCCGGCGGATCTTCGTCGCGTCGCCGGCCGACCTCGGATCGCGGAGCGCGCTCGCCGAGCTGGAGCTTGCGTGGGGACGTCCGAGTGAGGCATGGGAGGCGCTGCGCGTCCTGCCGCCCGACACGGCGGCCGCCCGCGTGTGGACGGAGTTCGGCGAGCGCGCGCTGGCCGAGGAGCGCTACGCCGTGGCACGCGACGCGCTCGCCGCCGCGCTGCGCGCCCACCGCACGCCCGCGCTCGCGCTCAGCGCGGCGCGGGCGGCGCTGCGTGCCGGCTCCCCGGCCGACGTCTTCACGCTCGCGCCACTGACGGATGCGGATGCCGACCCGTCGCGACTGGCGCGCGACTACGTGCCGCTGCACGTCGAGGCGCTGGCCGCGCTCGGCCGGGCCGAGCAGGCCGAGGCGCTCGTCGACCGCTACGACCGCCATCTCGCGCCCGGGCAGCGCATGCGCCTCGCGCGGACGCTGGCGACGGCGTGGGTGCGCGCCGGCGATCTCCAGCGCGCGCGAGCGGCGCTGCGCGCCGCCGGAGAGGACGCCGACTCGAGCGAGGCGGCGGGCTGGCTGGCGCTCTACGAAGGCCGACTCGCCGCCGCCCGCGCGCTGCTCAGGGACGCGCGCGACCCCGGCCCCGAGCTCGCGCTGGCGCTCGGCATCCTCGCGCGCACGCGCGGCGACTCGGCGGTCGAGCTGGGTGGCGCGGAAGCGGCGTCGGCGATCGTTCTCGCCGCGGCGCGCCTGCGTGCCGCGCACGGCGACGCTGCCGGCGCGACCACGCTCTGGCAACGCGTCGTCACGCAGTACGCCGACAGCCCCGAGGCCGCCGAGAGCGAGCTGGAATGGGCGCGTGCGCTGCGCCGTCGTGGCGATACCGCCGCCGCGATCACGCACCTCGAGCACCTCATCCTCAGCGCGCCGCAGAGCGCGCTGCTTCCCCAGGCGCGCCGCGAGCTCGAGCTCGCGCGCGGCGCCGTTCCGTCTCCGTGATGCCTTCTCTCCTCTCGCTGTCGCGCCGCGTCGCACTCGTCGCGGTCGCCCTGCTCGCCGTCCCGGCGCTTCCGGCGCAACGCCTGCTCGTGCCGATGGACGACGGGCAGACCAATCATCTCAAGGCCTACGGCCTCACCTACAACGCCATGAAGACCGGCGTGCAGGCGGAGTGGCTGCTCAACTATCGGGGCGGCGCGTTTCTCCTGCCCGATGCGCCCGAGCTGCGCCGCCGCGCCGCGCTCGACGGCATCTCCACCGAGCCGCTGAATGACGCGCAGCTCACGGCCATCCGGCGCGAGATGGCGGCCGGGAACATGGAGAGCGTGCCGCTGGAGAAGGCACCGCGCATCGCCGTGTACACGCCGGCTGACGCACAGCCGTGGGACGACGCCGTCACGCTCGCGCTCAAGTACGCAGGCATCGAGTTCACGCCGATCTACGACGAGCAGGTGGAGCAGGGGGATCTGAGCAAGTACGACTGGTTGCACCTGCACCACGAAGACTTCACGGGACAGTTCAACAAGTTCCATCTCGGCTACCGCGACGCGCCCTGGTTCCGCGAGATGGTGGCGAAGAACGCCGCCGCGGCCAGGCGGCTCGGCTTCGCCAGCGTACCCGGGCTGAAGAAGGACGTCGCTGAGCGGATCCGGCAGTTCGTCGAACGCGGCGGCTTCCTGTTCGCGATGTGCGGTGCCACCGAGACGCTCGAGCTCGCGATCGCCGGACACGACGTCGACATTGCGGGGGACTTTGCCGACGGCACGCCGATGGATCCCGACGCCGACGGCCGCCTCCAGTGGAAGCGCGCCCTCGCCTTCAAGGACGCGCACCTGGAGCACTCGCCGTTCGTCAACTCGATGAGCGACATCGACGGGCACCAGGTGAACGTGCCCGGCCGACGCCAGCCGCTCGGCACGTTCACCCTGTTCAACTTCTCCGCGAAGTTCGATCCCGTCCCGAGCATGCTCGTCCAGAACCACCGCGCCGTGCTGAACGACTTCTACGGCGTCACGACGTCGTTCACCAAGGCGACCCTCAAGAGCGGCGACATCGTGCTGGCCACCGAGGAAGGCGCGCCCTGGGTGAAGTACATCCACGGCGACTACGGCAAGGGGACGTGGACGTACCTCGGCGGACACGACCCCGAAGACCCGCAGCATGCGATCGGCAACCCGCCCACCGACCTGTCACTGCACAAGAGCAGCCCCGGCTATCGACTGATCCTCAACAACGTGCTCTTTCCGGCGGCGAAGAAGAAGCCGCTGAAGACCTGACCGCCGGTGCCGGCGCGATGTTCTGGTTCACGCGGAACACGTTGCTGGGATCGTACTTGGCCTTGATCGCCGCGAGCCGATCGTAGTTGCTGCCATAGGCGTCGCGCACGCGGCCCTGCTCCTCCTGGGTGAGGAAGTTCACGTACGCCCCGCCGGAGGCGAATGGCGCGGCCGCCGCGTACACCTCGCGCGCCCACGTGATGAAGTTGCCGTCCATCCCGTCGTCATCCCAGCGGGCGTGGACGTTCATGACGAACTGCGCGCCACGACCCATGTAGGCGGTCGAGTCGTCCGGCTTGCGGCTCACGGCGCCCCCGAGATGCGCGAGGAAGATCTCGCTCTGCGGCCCCGGCAGCTCGGCTGCCTTCTCGACCAGGGTGTCGATCAGCGCGTCGTCGAGCGTCGTGAAGTTGTGCGTCTTCCAGTAGTTCCGCGCACCGGAGGTGAGGAGCGGATCGAACGCCGTCTGGAAGGCGACGTAGGGCGTAGGACCCACGACGTCGGCGTGCGGCGTACCGATGCCGCGCAGGGGGCGCAGCGCCCGCTCGCCGGCGGCGAGGTCACCGGTGTAGCAGACCGCGAGGACAACCACCTCCTGGCCGTGCACACCCACGCCGTGAGCGCATCCGGCACCGCCTGCACGACGTCGCGATATCGGCGGAGCAGCTCGCCGGCGTTGGCAAAAGGATGGACGATGATGCCGGCGAGCACCTCCGGCCCCACTCGATGCAGGCGGTACGCGAACGAGGTCACGACGCCGAAGTTGCCGCCACCGCCGCGCAGCGCCCAGAAGAGGTCGGAGTTCTCCTCCTCGCTGGCCGTGAGCAACGCGCCGTCCGCGGTGACGACGTCGGCACTGATCAGGTTGTCCACGGTGAGCCCATGGCTCCGTGAGAGCCAGCCATACCCGCCGCCCAGCGTGAGCCCGGCGATGCCGGTGGTGGAGTTGATGCCGAGGGGCGTGGCGAGCGCGAACGTCTGCGTGTCGCGATCGAAGTCGCCGAGGGTGATGCCCGCCTCCGTGCGCACGATGCGGCGCACCGGCTCGACGCGCGTCGCGCGCATCGGCCCGAGGTCGATGGTCAGTCCCTCGTCGGCGAGCGCGTTGCCGGCGATGTTGTGACCGCCGCCGCGCACGGAGATCAGGAGGTCGTGCTCGCGCGCGAAGCGGATCGCGCGGACCACGTCTCCCGCGCTGCGACATCGCGCGATGAGCGCCGGCCGGCGCTCGACCATCCGGTTCCAGATGCGACGCGCGTCTTCATACGGTGGCGTGTCCCTCAGCACGAGGTCGCCGCGCAGGGTCGACGCGAACCGGTCCAGCTCTCCCATGGCGAGCGTCGTCCTCTCGCCGCCACGCATGCGGATCATCAGGTCGGGCATGTGCACACCTCCGTCAGAGGGACGTCCGGAACGCGGCAATCGCCAGATCGCCATCATGTGGGAATCAGACGAGCTGTCAAGTGCGGGTGTGCCGTTCCGCTCGGCGGGCGTGACGCCGCCGCGGCCACGCGGGTTGAGCCGTGCAGTCGATCGACGATTCAGGCCGCTGCCGTCGATTCGAGTTCGCCTCACTCCGTCACGTCTGCTCCTCGCCGTCGCGCTGGCCGCGTCGGTGACCGCGTGCCAGGCCTACACCAGCGTCAGCGCCGCCGACCTTCCGACCGAGCTGTCGTTCACGCCCGTGCTGGCGCGGGCGCCGATGCGCGACACCGCGCGCGTGGCGGGAGTGTCGGGGAGCGTGGCCATACTCGGTCTGCTCAACCAGAGCCCGCCCTGCTTCAGCCTCGCCTCGGGTGCGACGCGAGAGGGCGACCGGGTGATCGTGCGACTCACGGCGAAGGAGGCGGTGCAGACCTGCAACACGTTCGCGGCTGGCGCCTTCGACTACGACGTCGGCGTGCGGGGGCTGGCGCCCGGCACCTACTTCGTGGACGTGCTGCACCGTGTGCTGTTCAAGGATGGGCGCGCGGTCGAGGAGCGTGCCGGCACCAGACGGGTCGAGGTGAAGTAACGGAGGCGACAGTTTCGGTTTATCTTCAGGGGTGCTTCGCCCAGCGCCCAAGCCCGCTTCCACCTCGCGTCTCGCCGCCTCACCGTCGGCGGCGATGCGCGCGGCCATCCGCCTCGCCGGCGGACGCGAAGTGTGCTTCGTCTGTACGCTCGACGAGGATGGGGTGGTGCAGACGGCGCGCGTCGTCGCGCGGGGCGACGTGGGGAGCGTGCTGGCGCTGCCGGGCTTCGCGCGGCGCGGCGAGATGCTGGTGCACAATCATCCGTCGGGGCTGCTGGAACCGTCGGGTGCCGACTACGACGTCGCCGCGCGCATGCACGACGACGGGATCGGGTTCGCCATCATCGACAACGGCGCGACGGCCCTGTACGTGGTGGTGGAGGTGCCCCGCGCCGATGAGCTCACGCAGCTCGACCCAGATCGCGTCGCACACGATCTCGGTCCTGACGGACCCATCGCGCTGGAGCACGCGCGCTATGAGGATCGACTGAGCCAGCGCGCGATGGCCGCGACGATCGCACGCGTCTACAACGAGGGCGGGGTCGGGCTGCTCGAGGCGGGCACGGGCGTCGGCAAGTCACTCGGCTACCTCCTGCCCGCGCTGCGCTGGGCCGCGGCGAACGGCGAGCGCACGATCGTGTCGACCAACACGATCAACCTCCAGGAGCAGCTCGTCGGCAAGGATCTGCCCTTTCTGGCGAGGGCGCTCACCGATCAGAAGGTGCGCTTCGCGCTGCTGAAGGGGTGGCGCAATTACCTGTGCAAGGCGCGCCTCGAGCAGGCCAGCGGCGGCGCGGCGCAGCTGTTCGACGACGGGATGGCCGCCGAGGTCGCGACGCTGGCCGCGTGGGCGGAGCGCACCGCCGACGGCTCGCTGGCCGACCTGCCGACGCCGCCGCGCCCGGAGGTCTGGGACGAGGTGTCGGCCGAGGGAGACCTCTGCCCGCGCATGAAGTGCGCGCACTTCGACGAGTGCTTCGTCTTCAAGGCCCGGCGCGCGGCGGCGCAGGCCGACGTCATCGTCGTGAACCACCACCTGCTGCTGTCCGACCTCGCCGTGCGGCGCGCGGCACAGAACTGGGACGATGCGGCCGTGCTCCCGGCCTACGGGCGGCTCGTGGTGGACGAGGGGCACCATCTCGAGGACGCCGCGGCCGCGCATCTCGGCGCCACCGTGACCCGACGGGGTTTGCAGCGCCTCGTCAGCCGTCTCGATCGCCGCGGGAAAGGGCTGCTCCCGGCGCTGACCATGCGACTGTCGGCGAGCACCGATCTACTCAGCACGGCGAGCCTCGATCTCCTCGAGGCGCGGCTCGCGCCATCGGTGAGCGCGTTGAGCAGGAAGAGCGCGCTGCTGTTCGACCTGCTCGACACCTTCATCGAGCAGGAGGGACAGACGGTTGTGCGATTGGCGCAGGGCTTCGCCACGCATCCGATCTGGAAGGCCGGGCTGTCCCTGGCACTCGAGGATACCCTCGGCGAGATCGATCTGCTGGGCGAAGGATTGCGTCTCGTGCGCGAGCGGATCGAAGGGAGCGCGAAGCTCGACGAGCAGCTCACGCCGCTGCTGAACGAGATGCGCTCGGTGACGAAGCGGCTCCAGACCGCCGGCGACGGGCTGCGTCGCGCGCTGACGCCGCCGCCGGACGACGACAGCGTGCGCTGGGTGGAGGTGCGCGGTCGCGAGCGCAGCGTGGCCGTGTCCGTCGTCCCGCTCGACCTCGCGCCCATCCTGCGCGAGGATCTCTTCAAGCGGCTCGACAGCACGATCGTGACGAGCGCGACGCTCACTGCCTCGCGCGGCGACGTG
>WNFK01124249.1_pt1 | contig 16625 bp, 14 predicted proteins | sample 5400281 | NCBI WGS metagenome assembly WNFK01 (sample SAMN13153350, study PRJNA577476) | soil metagenome | isolation source: 20 cm soil on Douglas fir-dominated hillslope | place: USA:California | collected 2013-09-17 | reverse complement strand
CGGGATGGCCTTGATCGTGCGCAGGTTCTGGGTGATGTCCTCGCCGATGCGCCCGTCGCCGCGCGTGGCGCCGCGGACGAAGCGCCCACGCTCGTAGAGCAGGGCCACCCCGAGTCCGTCGATCTTGGGCTCGCAGACGTATGCCGGGGTGAGGCCGGGCTGCGCCCGCCGGATCCGCGTCTCGAACTCCTGGAGCTCCTCCACGGTCATCGCGTTGTCCAGCGACAACATCGCCACCAGGTGCTCGACCGGGGCGAAGGTCTCGGCCCGCCGCCCGCCCGGCCGCTGCGTCGGGCTGTCCGGCGTGACCAGTTCCGGGTGCGCCTGCTCGAGCGCCACCAGCTCCCGCCAGAGCCGGTCGTACTCGGCGTCGCTGACCTCGGGGCGATTCTCCGCGTAGTAGAGGTGGTTGTGCCGGTTGAGCTGCTGCCGCAGCTCGTCGAGCCGCGCGCTGACGTCGGCGGAGGCAGTCATGGCGGGTTCCAGAATAGCAACCGGCCTCGACCCGCGCCATCTTCTCCCGCTCCCTTGGAAGGAGAGGGGCTACCGCGATACAGGTGGCTGGCGCGGGCTCTGACGGATGGACTGTTCCAGCTCCGGCGTGACCCGGCGCATCTCCTCGGTGATGCGCGCCGCGTCCAGCGCGGTTCCCACCGTGCGCGGAGTGATCAGCAGGAGCAGCTCCGTCTTCTCGATCTTGTGCTCGACGGAGCCGAAGAGGTAACCGAGGATCGGGATCCGGCTCAACCACGGGATGCCGGTGCGGATCAGGGTGCGCTTGTTCTGGATGAGGCCGCCCAGCACGAGGGTCTGGTTGTTGAGCAGGACCACCGAGGTCTCCGCCTCGCGCTTGGTGAAGCGGGGCGAGTTGATCGGGGGCGGCTCGTTCTCGCCGACCTCGTTGACCTCCTGCTTGACGTCGAGGGCCACCGTGCCCTGCTCGCCGATCCGCGGGGTGACGGTGAGGATGATGCCCGCGTCCCGGTACTCCACCGTCTGGGTGATCGCGTTGCCGGTGATGCCGCCGGTCGCCACCGGCACCTGCTGGGAGGTGACGATCGGCACCGACGTCGACACGTTGATCACCGCCTTGCGGTTCTCGGTGGTCATGATCGACGGGTTCGACAGCACGTTGACGCGGTTCTCGCTCGCGAGCGCGTTGAGCGCGGCCAGGAACTTGTCCGCCGCGAACGTGAAGACGTTGAAGCCGAGCGGGACCGCGCCGCCCAGGGGGATGAGGGACTGGGCCGGCCGGCCGGGCAGCAGGCCCGACGGCGACGAGCTCACGTCGAAGCGGCCCGAGCGCACCGCCCATTCGATGCCGAGCTTGGTATCGTCGGTCAGGGTGACCTCCGCGGCCAGCACCTCGATCAGCACCTGGCGCGGCATCTTGTCGAGCTTCTTGACCGTCTCCTCGATCTCCTTCCAGAGTCGCGGGTAGGTGGTGACGATGACCGCGTTGGTCACCTCGTCCGCGACGAACCGGATGTCCGCCGAAGGCGGTACCCCTTCGCCCGACACGCCCGGGAAGCCCGCGGGCCGCGCGCCCGGCTGGGTCACGACCGGCACCGGGCTCGGCAGCGTGGGTGACGGCGGCGGCAGCGCGGAGGTCAGGCTGGAGGGGCTCGAGATGCTGCTGTACGTCCGCTGCGTCTGCTGGGTGCCGGTGATCGCCGGACCCCGGTCGCCGCGGCCGTAGATGGCGTCGAGCGTGGTCGCCAGGTCCCGCGACTTGGTGTTTTCCGCGAAGTAGATGAAGACCCGCTGCCCGCCGTAGATGTCCACGTCGAGCTTGGCGATCAGCCGGCGGATCGCCTCCATGTCCTGCTTGCGCGCCTGGATCACCAGCGAGTTGGAGCGGCGCTCGGGCACGATCAGCGGACGCTCACCGCCGAGCGGGGCCGGCGCGCTGGGCGCCGGCGTGACGCCGGGCCCGGGCGGCGGCGGGGCCGGGACACCGGGCGGCGTCGCGCCGAGGCGCGCGCCTCCGAAGAGCTGCCCGAGCAGCAGGGCGACCTCCTGAGCGTCGGCGTGCTTGAGCGCGATGATCTGGAGCTCGTTGAGGGAGACCTCCACGTCCACGAGGTCCAGCATGTCGAGCAGCCGGCGGATGTTGCCCGCGGTGTCGGTCACGATCAGCAGGTTCGTCTCGCGGTGGGCGGAGATGGTGCCCTGCGCGGGGACGAAGGGACGGAGCAGCGTCGCCGCGTCCTGCGCGTTGATGAACTGCAGCGGCACGATCTGCGTCACCACCTCGTCGGGCGGCATCGAGGCGCTGACCTCGCGTCCCACCACCGTCTTCACCTGGGTCTGGGGCGCACCCTCACGCGGGATGATGCGATAGAGGTTGCCGGAGCGCACCGCGGCCAGGCCGTTCACGTCGAGGATGGTGAGCAGCACCCCGAAGACCTCGTCGCTCGAGATCTTGCCGCTCGTCTGGACGGTGACCTTGCGCCCGCGGGCGGCCGGGGCCAGCACGTAGTTGAAGCCCACGATCTCGGCCGCGGCCTGGATGACCACCTCGACGTCCGCGTTGTCGAAGTTGAGCACGAGCGAGCGGGCGGGTCGCGTGGCCGCCGGCGGCGCGGCCGTGGGCGCCGTCGCGCGCGGCGGGGTGCCCGTCTCCGGCGGCGCGGGCGGGGGTGGCGGGGGCGCGGCCGCGTCCGGCTTCTCGGCGGCCACCGGCGGGGGCGGGGCCGGCGCCGGAGCGCTCGGCACGGGCGCGGGCTCGGTGCGGACCTCGACGCGAGGGCCGGTGCTCGGCGCGGCCGCCGGCTTCGGGGCCGCGGCGGCACAGCCGGCCAGCAGGGCCCCGACGAGCAGCCAGCACGCGGGCTTCACCGGGCGGCTCATCGCCGCTCTCCTTCCGGCACGACGACCGGGATCCGGCGCGGCGCGGGCACGCTCGGCGGCGCTGCTCCGGCGGCCGGTGGGGCGCCGGACGCGGCGGGCGCGGGCCTCGGCTTGGCGGGATCCTGGAGTAGCACCTCCACCAGCCCGTCGGGCCGGGCGATGATCACGCGATCGTCGCTGATGGACTGCACGCGGCCGCCGGCGACCGTGTCGCCGACGGAATAGCCGAACGTGCGCTTGGCGACCGGATCCTCCAGGAAGGCGCGGCTCTTGGGGCCATTCATGACGACGCCGTGGAGAAACGGCTTCGGGCCCGCTGCGACGGCGGGGCCGGCGGCGGCCTCGGACCGAGTCGGGCTGAAGAGGTTCCGGGACGCGACGATGCCGTACGACGCCGCGACGGCCGGCTGGGCCGGAGCGGGCGGAGCCACGCGAGCGGGTGGAGCCGGGCGCGGCGGCGAGGGGGGCGGGAGGCGGAGCGGCGTGAGCAGCTCGTGGACCAGCCCGGCGGTGAAGACGCAGCCGAGGAGTACCACGAGCACGTTCACGGCGAGCAGGCGTCGCGACACGGGCTAGTCGCTCTTGGCGGCGACGGGCTTGGCCGGCACCGGGCCGGGCAGGAGATATCCGGCGATGACGACGGTGGTCAGGAGGTCGCGCGGCTGTCCCGCCGCCACGACCCGGATCTTGACGTCCTTCAGGGCGAGGAGCCGGGGGGCGCGCTCGAGGCGCGAGAGCGCGGTGACCGTGTCCCGGATACTGCCCATGACGGCCAGCTCGATGGAGACCTCCTGGAGACCTTGCAGATCCGATGCAGGCAGGACCCGCTCGCTCCGGACCTCCACGCTCGCGTCGCCCAGCAGCTCCTTGACCAGCTGCTGGAGCTCGGAGGCGGCGAGGGGCGCCGTGGGGCCTCGGAGGAGGCGCCCCGATTCGGCCTCGAGCCGCGCGTTGACCGCGCCCAGCTCCTCGGCCAGGCGCGCCTGCTGCCGGATCTGGTCCCGGCGACGCTCGAGGATTTCCTCACGCGAGGGCACGGTGGCCTCGGCGGTGCGGGCACGAGTCATGATGGGCTCGACGACCATGAGGTAGCCGCCGACCACCAAGGCGATGGCCGCGCCGGCTCCGACTACGATACGCTCCCGGGGGCTAAGGGTCGGCATTCTAACGCTCCCGGGTCTCCCAGGCCGCCCGGAGACGGAACTGCTCCTTGTTCTGACTCTTGGTGACCGGAGACGTGAACTCTACCCGTTCGAGGCGTTCCGAGGCTTCGAGCAGGGGAATGAGGGCGCTCGCCGCGTCGGACTGGCCCACCAGCTCGACCCCTTGGCGATCCAGGGTCAACCCCTGCAGCCAGGCTCCCTGCGGCAGGGTCTCGGTCAGCTCACGCAGGACCGGTAACACCGGGATGCGACCGTCCTGGGCCGCCTGCAGGGCCGCGAGCATCCGGCGCTTCCCGCCGAGCTCTGTGGCCAGGCGCTCGACCGCCTTGACCTCCGGATCGAGCCGGCGGATCTCCTGTGAGAGACGACCGAGATGTCGCTCGGTTTTGATCACGTGGGTGAGAGCCAGGGTGAGCCCCAGGAGCGCGGTGACCCCGATAATCCCCACGGTCACGAGCTGCTCGCGCGACGGGGTCCAGGGCCGCGCCTGCGAGGGGAGCAGGTTGAGCAGCGGGCTCCGCGGGCCGACCGCGACGGCGAGGGCGAGGAGGGCCGGGCCCTCATCCTCCACGGGCAGAGCGGCGACGAGCGCGGCACGGTCCGGGGCGTAGGGTGGCGCGGAGACCGACACGCCCATGAGCGCGGCCAGGTCGGGGATCCCGGCGGCGGCGTCGCGGCCGGAGAGCCAGACCGCCTCGCAGTCGCTCCAGCGAAGCATGGGCAGGCTGCGCCGGATCTCTCGCGCCAGGTCGTCCGTGGTTCCGGTCGTCACGCGGCGGCTCATCAGCAGCCGGCGCCCGTCGAGGAAGAGGAGATCCGTGGCCTCGCCGTGACGGTGGGCCCAGACGGCGCGCGAGGTCGGCGCTTCGCGGCCGAGCAAGGCCGGCAGCTCGTGGCACGCGATGACGACGGCCGCCGGGCGGCGATGGGCCGCGGCCAGCAACCCCAGCGGACGCTCCACCGTCCGCCGCTCGGCCGCCACGATCAGCACGTGGTGCGGCTCGTCCGGGCCGCTCGGCAGCTCCACCCAGTCGAACCGGACGCCCTCGGCCGGGAAGGGCACGTGCCGCTCCAGCTCGAATCCGATCATCGCGCCGATGTCGCCGCCGGCCGCGCGCGGGAGCTCGATGGCCTTCACCACGGCCAGGCGGCGATCGAGGCCCACGCGGAGGTGGCGTCCCGTGAGCCCGCGGGCCTGGAGCTCCGCGGCGAGCGTGGCCGCAGGGTCCTCGGCGTCCTCGACCACGAAGTGCTCGACCTGGTCGCGGCCCGCGATGCCGACCACGGTCAGCCGGCCGTTGTCGACGACGAGGCCGATGCGGGCGGCCATCAGGGCTGAGCTCCCGGCCGCCAGGAGACGACGGTCAGATCGAGCCCGCGGCCGGGCCGGCCGCGCCGCACCACCGCGACGATTCGACTGCGCGCGATGCCGCCCACGAGGCCCTCGGCCTCGATCCGGAACGCGCCGCTCCCCACCGTGAAGCCGCGCCCCGCGAAGCGGCCCGGCACCGTCGGGTAGGGGGCCCGCACCCGCGTCTGCACCACGTCGCCGATCTCGGCGTCCGAGAGCCCGTAGGCCTTGAGCACCAGCGGCGGAGCGGTGTTGAGGTTCACGGTGGTCGTGGTGACCGCGGTGACGAGATCGCCGAGCCCCGGGCGGCCGCCGCCGCCGAAGTAGAGCTCCGGCGTGACGCCGCGGATCTGCAGCAGCTCCGAGGCATCCTGCAGGTTGCCGTTGCGCGCGCGGTAGGGCACGGGCAGGTTCAGGTAGAAATCGCTCTCGGCGCCGTGAGCGCGGTGCAGCTCGTTGGCGTCCTGCCAGTCCTGGAGCGAATTGGTGTCCGCGCCATTGAGGCCGAGCCGCCCCGCCTCGTCGCTGATCCGGTAGGAGAATTCGCCGGCGCCCAGCGCGACGCGGGTGCGGGGCAGCGCGGGCACGCGGGCCGGGGTCGTCTGCCCGGGCAGGGAGCGGTAGAAGACGAGCGCGCCGTCGCCGTCCACCGCGGTGACCTGCGCCTGGCTCAGGATCTCGCGGATCGCCTGGTGCACGCCGGCCTCGGCCAGATGCTGGGCCACCACGCCGTCGCGGTACGCGCGCACCATGGAGGCCTCGAGGCGTGCGGAGTAGGCGGATTCGGTCACCACCACCGCCAGCAGCGCCAGCACCAGCAGCACCACGATCAGCGCCACCCCGCGCTCGCTCCTCATGGCCGGGTGACCTGGATGGGCACGGTGAGGGTCTGCTGCGCGCTGCGCGCGCCGACGCCGGTGACCAGGGTGATCTCCACGGCCCGCGGCAGGGTCTCCTCCTTCGTGATGTCCCAGGCGTCTTGCCAGGACTCCGGCTCCAGCCCCAGGTAGCGGAAGCGGACGGCGGTGGTGTGGGCGTCCACCAGCATCGGGTCGAGGCGATCGAGCACGATGCGGTTCGGCAGGACCTGCTGGCGCAGCGCGAGCCCGCCCTCGTCGACGGTGAGGCGGACCGCGCTGAACGCGGTCGTCGGGCCCATCGGCAGCGGCGGCGAGAGCGTGGCGAAGGTGAGGCGATCCGGCCGGCCCTCGAAGAGGATGCGGAGCTCCTGCTCCGTCTCGGTCGTGACCCGGTACGGGAACGCGCCCGCGAGCGCGTGCTCGAGCAGGACCACCAGGCCCCGGGCGCGGTCGAGCTTCGCGGTGCGCTCCTCGCCCCGCTGCCACGCGGTCAGTCCGACCCGCAGGCCGCCCGATACGATGACGAGCAGGAGCGCCACGATGCCCAGCGCCAGGAGCAGCTCGAGGAGCGTGAAGCCCGTCGCCCGCGCGCGCGTGGTCATGGCTCCGGGTTCCCGGCCACGGCGCGGAGGCTGGCGATCTCGAGCGTCCGCGCGCCGCCCCATCGCACCGCGACCGAAAGCGAGTAGAGCAGCGGCTTCGGGCCCGCGCCCGGCGTCAGCTCTTCCGGCATCGGCACGAGCGCGACGCGGCGCTCCCACTGGAAGGGCCCTTCCTGGCCGGCCTCGACGCCTTCCCGCGGCACCTCCACCGCGCGCACGATCCGATCCGCCACGAGCACGGCCTGCTGGTAATCGTCGGAGAGGCGGAGGAGGCGCAGCCCCTGGGAGGAGAGCTGCATGAGGGTGACGACGGCGATCCCGAGGATGGTCATCGCCACCAGCACCTCGAGCAGCGTGAAGCCGCGCTTCATCGGGGGGCTCGCTGGGTGCTCACGCGCCCGGTGAGCGCGTCCACCGTGACCACGTACGCGCGCGGCCCGGCCGTCTCGACCCCGAAGCGGGCGCCGCTCGACATCCCGTGCGGGAGGAACGTGACCCCCGGGGAGAGCGCGCTGCCCTCGACGCGCAGGAGCGCCGAGAAGGCCTGGCGCGTCGGCGCCGTCGGCTGGCCGTCACGCGGTGGGGGTTGGAGCAGCAGTCCGTGCGCGTCGCGATCCACGGTCACCTCGAGCACCTGCCGGCGCGTGACGGCCTGCTCGCGCGCCGAGCGCAGGAAGGCCGCCACCGAGCCCACCTCGGCGCGGGCGCGGACCTCGTCGACGGTGCGGCCGACCGCGGGGATGACCAGCGCGGTGGCGACGGCAAGGATGGCCAGCACGACCACCAGCTCCATCAGGGAGTAGCCCCGCGCGATCGAGCGGCTCACTTCGTGTCCCAGGAGGTGACGTCGCGGTTCTCGCCGTCGCCCCCGGGCGCCCCGTCGGCGCCGAGCGTCCAGATGTCGTAGTCACTGTGATCGCCGGGGCAGCACTTGTACTGGTAGGGGCGTCCCCACGGATCGAGGGGGACGGCCGGCTTCTTGAGGTAGGGCCCGTTCCAGTTGGGCGCGTTCGGATTCTGGACCAGGGCCTGCAGCCCCGCGCCCACCGCCGGATAGGCGCCGACGTCCAGGCGGTAGTGGTCGAGGGCCGCGCCGAAGAGCTCGATCTGCGCTCGCGCGGCGGCCTGCTTGCTCTGCCCGACGCGGCCGAAGAGCCGGGGGCCGACGAGGCCCGCGATCAGGCCCAGGATGATGATGACGACCAGGAGCTCGATCAGCGAGAAGCCCCGCTGGTTCCGGAGGAGTCGGGTCATGGCGGCTTTCATAGAGGTAGGTCGGTGACCGAGAGGATGGCCATGAGCATCGCCACGACGATGAAGCCCACCACGACACCCATCACCAGGATGATGCAGGGCTCCGCGAGGGCGATGAGCCGCTTGACCAGCTTGCGCGTGTCGGATTCGAAGTCGGCAGCCACGCGAAGCAGCATCTCCTCGAGGCGGCCGGTCTCCTCGCCGACGCGAACCATGTGAATGGCGAGCGGGGGGAAGACGCCGGAGTCGGCCATCGGCTGGGCAAGGCCGGCGCCCCGGCGCGCCCCGTCGCCAAGGCGGTCCACCGCGCCGGCGAGCACCTGGTTGGCCAGCATCTCCTTGACCACGGTGAGCGCCCCGATCATGGGGAGGCCGCTCCGGAGCAGGGTGCCCAGGATGCGCGTGAAGCGGGCCACCTCGGTCTTCACGATGACCTGGCCGACGATCGGCAGGCGCAGGAGGAGGCGATCGCTCGCGAGGCGTCCCCGCGGCGTGGCCAGGAGCATCCGGGCCGCGAGCACGCCCGCCACCCCCACGAGCGCGATCAGCCACCAGTACCGCTGGAGCGCCCCGCTGATCTCGAGCAGGATCAGGGTCGGCAGAGGGATGGTCGCGCCGAGATCCTTGAAGATAGTGGCGAAGCGCGGGATCACGAACGTCATCAGGAAGACGACCGCGGCGGCGCCCACGCCGGTCAGCATGACGGGGTAGATCAGCGCGGAGACGAGCGCGTCGCGGAACTCCTGTGACTCGGCCAGGAACTCGGCCAGGCGCCGGAGCGTGGTCTCGAGCACGCCGCCCTTCTCGCCCGCGCGCACCATGTTGATGTAGAGGCGCGAGAAGGGGCGCGGGTGGTGCTTGGCGAGCGCGTCGGCGAGCGAGCTGCCGCCGCGCACGGTGCGCAGCACGTCGGCCAGGATCGCCCGCAGGCGCGCGGTCGGGGCCAGCTCGGCCTGGATGCCGAGCGCGCGGTCGAGCGGCAGGCCCGCCTCGAGCAGGGTAGCGAGCTGCTGCGTGAGCGAGACCAGATCGCGCCCCGCGACGCGGCGACCGCCCATCTCCGGCCACGCCAGGCCCAGGATCCGGCGGCGCTGGTGCTGGAGTGCGATCTTGATCGGGAAGTACGCGTCGCGCTGCAGGCGCTCGGCCACCGCCCGCACGTCGGGCGCCTCCATGACGCCGTCCACCGTCTGCCCGCGCTGATCGGCCGCGCGGTAGGCGTACACGGCCATGCTAGGTGTCCTCCTGCGTGACGCGGAGGATCTCCTCGACCGTCGTGAGTCCCGCGCAGGCCTTGGTCCACGCATCGTCCCGCAGCGTCGCCATGCCCTGCTCGACGGCGTGACGGCGAATCTCGCCCGCGGGCGCGCGGCGCACGATGAGGCTGCGGGATTCGTCGGTGATGCGGAACAGCTCGTAGATCCCGACCCGGCCTCGGTAGCCGGTGCCCCGGCACTCGTCGCAGCCCTTGCCGCAGAAGAGCTCCACGCCCGCCGCGTCGGTGACGCCGATCGCGAGCAGCTCGGCCGGGTCGGGCGGCGCGGGAGCCCGGCACGTCTGGCAGATGCGGCGCACCAGCCGCTGGGCCAGCACGCCGGAGAGCACGGAAGACACCAGGTAGGGCTCGCAGCCCAGATCCTGCAGCCGGGTGACCGCGCCCGGCGCGTCGTTGGTGTGGAGCGTCGAGAACACCAGGTGCCCGGTGAGCGCCGACTGGATCGCGATCTCGGCGGTCTCCAGATCACGGATCTCGCCGACCATGATGACGTCGGGGTCCTGGCGCACGATGTGCCGGAGGCCGGCCGCGAACGACAGGCCGATCTTGGGCCGCACCGGGATCTGGTTGACGCCCTTCAGCTGGTACTCGACCGGATCCTCGACGGTGAGGATCTTCAGATCCGGGCGATTGATCTTGTCGAGCGCCGCGTAGAGCGTGGTGGTCTTGCCGGAGCCGGTCGGGCCCGTGACGAGCAGGATGCCGTGCGGTCGGCGGATGAGCGCGTCGAAGACGGCGGCGGTCTTCATGGAGAACCCGAGCTTGTCGAAGGGCAGGAAGACGGACGAGCGATCCAGCAGGCGCATGACGATGGACTCGCCGTGGATCGTGGGCACGGTGGAGACGCGGATGTCCACGCGCCGCCCGCCCTGCCCGGTCACGCGGATGCGCCCGTCTTGCGGAAGCCGGCGCTCCGCGATGTTCATCTCCGCCATGATCTTGATGCGCGAGGTCAGCGCGGCCTGCAGGCGCCGCGGCGGCGCTTCCTGATCGTAGAGGAGGCCGTCGATGCGATAGCGCACGCGAAGGCTGTCCTCGAACGGCTCGATGTGGATGTCGGAGGCGTCGGCGGCCAGCGCCCCGTCGATCAGCAGATTGACGAGGCGCACGACCGGCGCCTCGAAGGCCATGTCGCGGAGGTGGTTGACGTCCTCCTCGGGCTCGCCGTGGGCTTCGCCCCCGGCCGCGCCCATGCCCTCGACGATCTTCTGCAGCGCGGTATTGGCCCCGTAGGCGCGCTCGATGGCTTCCAGGATGGCCGGGGCGGGCGCCACGCAGAGCTTCACCGACAGGCCGAGGGTCTGCTGGAGATCGTCGAGGAGCAGCGGATTGGTCGGGTCGGCCGTTGCGATTGTGACCGTGGCGCCCTCGACCGAGACCGGGCAGGCGACGTACTGGCGCAGGTACTTGGGGGACAGCTCCTTGAGGACCGGCGGCGTCGAGGGCAGCTCGTCGGCGGAGAGGAAGGCCAACTGCTGCTGGGCGGCCAGGGCGCGCAGCACGTCGGTGGGGGAGGCGGCGCCCATCGCGACGAGGGCCTCGCCCAAGCGCACCCGCTCGTGCGTCGCCCGGGTCAGCGCCTCCTGGAGGACCTCGGCCGATATGGCGAGGTCACGCGCCAGAATCTGGCCAAGCCGCTGCTGGCTGGGAGGAGTGGTCTCCAAGGTGCCCGGATTGTGTACTTCACGCAGATGCGTCGTCAATCCTCGCTTCTTTCGATACTTGTATCGTTCACGTGACGGCGGCGATGGACAGGGCAAGTCGAGTGCCACCGGATGGGAGGGTACTTCGCCATCCCTGACCTTGCAGCCGCCCCGCAAGACCTTCAGGTGCTCTAGCGCGCGCGGTCGTTGCCGCGGCCGGGAGCCGGCGGCACATTGCTGTAGGTGAGCGTGTCGTCGGGGCCCCGATAGCGGTAGAGCGTCTGCGAGGTCCCGCCCGCGCCCTCGCCCAGGCCCACCTCCCTGAGCACCCGCTGCACGTACTGCTGTGTCTCCGGGTAGGGCGGGATTCCCCGATACGTGTCCACCACGCCTTCGCCCGCGTTGTAGGCCGCGAGCGCCAGCGCCACGCTGCCCTGGTAGCGATCGAGCAGGTACCGGAGATGTCGCACACCCCCGCGGATGTTCTCCCGCGGGTTGAAGCGGTCGATCACGCCCAGGGCGGCGGCCGTGCCCGGCATGAGCTGCATCAGGCCTCCGGCACCCTTCGGGGATACGGCCGCGGGATCGAACCCTGATTCGGTCCGCACCACCGCTTCTACGAGCCCCGCGCTCACGCCGTACTGTTGCGAGATCTCCCGGATGTCGACAGAGTGCTCACGGCGCGGACGGACGGGCAACCGGAGCCACCCGGAGTCGGTGCCGGTGGCCCCCCGCAGGCCACGGTAGCGGGGGTCCGCCGGGACATTGGTGAGGTGAACAACTCCAGCATCATCGACGAGCTGGAGCGCTCCCCCTGATGCCGACGGAAGCGGCAGCCCAGCTGCCCCGATGATCAGCGTGGCCAGCAGGGTTCGCGTCGCGGCGTTCAGCCTCCGCGGGCTCCTCATTCAGCCCGCACCTTACCGAAGACGCCGCCGTTGAGCAAGCCTTCCCGGACCCCGGCTACTCCCGCCGGCAAGGCGAGGCGGTGTAAACTCTGGCCGTGACGTGCCCCAAGTGTCGCCACGACAACGGTCCAAAGGCCAAGTTCTGTGAGGAGTGCGGCCATGCGCTGGCCCCGCGCTGCGCCGGCTGCGGGGCGGAGATGGCTCTCACGGCCAAGTTCTGCTCGGAGTGCGGCCGCCCCAGCGCGCCCGCCCCGGAGAAATTCACCGCGCCGGACACCTACACTCCCAAGCACCTCGCCGAGAAGATCCTCACTTCGAAGGCGGCCCTGGAGGGCGAGCGAAAGAGCGTCACCGTCATGTTCTCGGACGTCTCGGGCTTCACCGCGATGTCGGAGCGGATGGACCCCGAGGAAGTTCACGCGATCATGGATCGGGCGTTCGAGGTCATTCTCGGCGCCGTCCACCGTTACGAGGGGACCATCAATCAGTTCCTCGGTGACGGGGTCATGGCGCTGTTCGGAGCGCCCATCGCCCACGAGGATCACACCCACCGGGCGCTCGGCGCGGCGCTGGCGATCCAGAAGGAGCTCGAGCCGCTCGCCGCCGACGTGCGCCGGGCCCATGGAACCGAGTTCCGGATGCGGATGGGAATCAACACCGGGCTGGTCGTGGTCGGAGCGATCGGCCGGGACCTCCGCATGGATTATACGGCCGTCGGCGACACGACCAATCTCGCGGCGCGGCTCCTGGGCATCGCCAAGCCCGGCCAGATCGTGGTGAGCGAGCAGACGCACCGCATTCGAGCGGGGTTCTTCACGTTCGAGGACCTCGGGGAGTTCCAGGTCAAGGGCAAGTCCGACCCGGTCCGAGCGTACGCGGTCACGGGCGAGCTCCAGGGCCGCACCCGCCTGGAGGTGTCGAAGGAGCGGGGATTGACCGCGTTGGCCGGGCGCGGGCAGGAGCTCGAGCGACTGCAGAATGCCTTCCGCCGGGCGGCGGCCGGGCAGGGGGGCACGATGGTGGTGCTGGGCGAGCCCGGCGTGGGGAAGTCGCGGCTCCTCTACGAGTTTCTCCGGGGCCTCGACGGGGTCGATCGACTCGAGCTCGACACCACCTGCGCATCCTACGGGGGCTCCTTCCCGTACCGTCCCATCGTGGAGCTGCTCCGGCAGCACCTCGAGCTGCCCGTTGGCGCCTCCGACCACGAGATTCGCACGCGGGCGGCCGAGGGCGCTCAGCGTCTCGGCGTCGAGGGCGACGAGCGCGCCGTCCTGCTTGCCCATCTCCTGGGTGCTCCCGCGCCTCCGGAGCTCCTCGGGCGCCTGTCGGGCGCCGAGCTCAAGGACCGGACCCACGAGCTGCTGCGTGACCTGTTCCTTCGTCTGAGCCGATCGTCACCCGTGCTCGTCGTCGTGGAGAACGTGCACTGGGCCGACGCCAGCTCGGGAGTGGTCCTGGCCGATCTCGCCACGCATCTTGCCGCTCATCGCCTCCTGCTCGTGTTGAGCGCGCGGCCGACCTCCCCCTTGCCGTGGCTGCCCGCCGCGGTGGAGACCGTCAGCCTCCAGGGGCTCGACGCCGCCGAGATCGACGAGATGACCAGGGCGGCTACCGGGGCCGAGCGGGTCTCGACGCCGGTGCGGGAGCTGCTCGTCGAGAAGGGCGCGGGGAACCCGCTCTTCGTCGAGGAGATCCTCCGTCAGCTCCAGGAGACCGGCGGGCTCCTCGTAGACCCGCCACGATCCACGACATCATCGCGGCCCGCGTCGACCGCCTGGGCGAGCCGGTCAAGCTCGTCCTGCAGGGGGCGGCCGTCATCGGGCGGCGCTTCGGGGTCTCCCTGCTGTCACACGTTCTCGGGCTGCCCGCCGAGCGGGCGACCGGCTCACTGGAGGACCTCCACCGGCTCGACTTCGTTTTCCCGAGCGCGACCGATCCGGAGATCATGTTCAGCTTCAAGCACGCGCTCACCCAGGACGTGGTGTATGGGAGTCTCCTCGAGCGTCGTCGCCGACAGTATCACGCCGCGGCCGGGACCGGCCTGGAGGCCCTCTATGCCGAGCGGCCCGACGAGATGGTGGAGCTCCTCGCCTACCACTTTGGTCGCGCGGGCGAGGAAGACAAGGCGGTCGACTACGAGATCCGGGCTGCCGAGAAGGCGCAGAGGCACTGGGCGTACCCGGAGGCCCTGAGCCACTTCGAGACTGCGCTCAAGCGCCTGGCCGCGATGCCGGACACCGAGCGTAACCGGGAGCGGCGTACCGACACCGTCGTCAAGCAGGCCGAGATCATGTTCGCTCTGGGTCGACACGCCGAGCACATCCAGGCCCTGGAAGCGATCAAGGACCTCGTCGGGGCCAGCGCCGATCCCGCGCGACGCGCGGCCTGGTACTACTGGACGGGCTTTCTCCACAGCCTGACCGGCGGCCGGCCAGAAATCCCCATCGCCTACTGTCTCGAGGCGTCGGCGATCGCCGAGGCGGCCGGCCTGGAGGAGATCCGAGCCTACGCAGAGTGCTGCCTCTGCCACGTCTACGCGTATGCCGGGCGGCTCCGCGAGGCCATGGCGGCCGGCGCCCGGGCGCTGCCGGTCTTCGAGGCGCGTGGCAATGTCTGGTGGGCCTGTCGCACCCTCTGGGGGCTCAGCTTGACCGCGATTCCTCTTGGCCGGTGGGAGGAGAGCCTCCGCTCGTGCCGGCGCGCACTCGAGCTCGGCCAGGCCGCCGGCGACCGGCGCCTCCAGGTGGTTGGCTGGTGGCGTACCGGGTGGACTCATATCCAGCGTGGTGAGGTGGCCGAGGGCATCGGCTGCTGCGAGCGGGCCCTCACACTCTCTCCGGGCCCGTATGACGCCGCGATGGCCACCGGGGCGGTCGACTGGTTCGAGAAGTCCAAGCTGCTCTTCACCCGGACCTGGTACGCACTCTGGCTGGCCGACGCGCACCTGCGCCTGGGCGACCCCGGTATCGCCAGGCGCCTGGCCGAGGAGGTGCTCCCGCGAACGCGCGAGCGTGGCTATCGATACTTCGAGGGCATGGCGGAGCGTCTCCTGGGCACCTCCCTCGTGCCGGTGGACCCGCTCGCCGCCGCGAGCCACCTCGAGGCGGGGGGCGCCATCCTGGAGGAAGTGGGGGCGCGGAACGAGGTGGCCAAGGTGCTGGTCACGACCGGCGAGCTGCGCCAAGCGGCCGGTGATATTGCGGGCGCCCGGGAGATCCTCGAGGCCGGACTGGCCATCTTCGAGGAGCTGGGCACGGTCGACGAGCTCCCGCGCGTGAAGGCCGTCCTAGACGGTCTCGTACCGGCGCGCTGAGCTCTCCCGCGGCTGGACGCCGCCGAGCGCCTCGGTGGCGATGTGCTCGGCGGCCCTGATCGCCAGAGCGGCGATCGTCAGGGTCGGCGGCGCGGCGGTCGCCGTGACGAAGCTGCCGCTTCCCACCAGGTAGAGGTTCGGCACCTCGTGGGCCCGGAGATTGGGGTCCACCACGCTCGTCCGGGGATCGATGCCCATCCGATGCGTCCCGATCTGGTGGGCGGCCGGGGAAACCAGCGTGGCGCGGATGTCGGTGGCGCCAATCGTGTCGAAAATCCTCCGGGCCACACGCCGCCCTTCCTCGAGGGCCTCCCGCTCGTACCGGCCGACCCGGTAGGTGATGTGGGGCACGGGAGCGCCGAAGTAGTCACGGACGCGCAGGTTCAATGAAACCGAATTGGCGGGATCTGGAAGCTGCTCGCAGTAGATGCGGATCCCGAGGCGCTGGCCGAACTCCGCCTGGACGTGCCGGCGCAGCGCCTCGCCGGCGAGACGGCTGGCGGCGGCGAGATCGGCGGGGGTGGGGCCAGCCGAGTTGAGGAACTCGAGGAGGAACGCCCCTCGCACCGACCGATCGCCCGCGACCGCGAAGTGGCGCGACATGGCGGTCGAGAACCCGATCCGGTAGGGGTAGGCGTTCTCCTTCACGCGGCCAGTGATGTCGATCGAGGGATGCGACATGAAGAACTTCCCGACGAGGCCGCTGCCGTTGGCCAGCCCGGCCGGTCGGTCCTTCGACGCGGAGAGCAGCAGCAGCCGGGGATTCTCGACGGCACCCGCGGCCAGCACGAAGGTGCGAGCCGGCAGCCGCCGCTCGACGCGGTCGGGGTGGGCATAGACGATCGCGGCAACGTCGCCGGAGGTGTCCAGCTCCAGGCGCAGCGCCGTGGCGTCGGTCAGGATGCGGACATTGCCGGTGGCCTCGGCCGCCGGGATATGGGTGAGGTCGGTGCTCGCCTTGGCGCCGGTGGGACAGACGTGGCAGGTCCCACACGCCTGGCACTGCGCCCGGCCTCCGTGGGGGATCGAGTTTCGGGCCTGGGGCAGGTGGTGAAGTCCGATCGCGAGCGTGGAGCACGCGCGGGCGAAGATGCCGTCGGAGTAGCTGAGCGGGAAGGCGGGTAGCGGGAACGGGATGCTCCGCGACGAGGCGCCAGGATCGTCGGGCGCGCCGGCCACGCCGAGCGCGGCCTCGGCCCGGCCGTAGTAGGGCTCGATGTCAGCGTAGCCGATCGGCCAGTCTTCCGCGATCCCGTGTCGGGAGCGGAGCTCGAAGTCGTTGGCGTGGAAGCGGAGGGTGTAGCCCTCCCAGTGCAACGTGCTGCCACCGACCCCGCGGGCGCGCCGGCCCTCGAGCCCGTAGCCCACGACCCCGCCCAACGTGTGGCGGTCCTGGTCCGGC
>WNFK01158229.1_pt1 | contig 16650 bp, 25 predicted proteins | sample 5400281 | NCBI WGS metagenome assembly WNFK01 (sample SAMN13153350, study PRJNA577476) | soil metagenome | isolation source: 20 cm soil on Douglas fir-dominated hillslope | place: USA:California | collected 2013-09-17 | reverse complement strand
GCAAGTCTTGCCACGCGATGCGCTCATCGCAGATTCGATCGTGTACGTGCAGCTTCGATCGTGTACTTATCGAGGAGGGGGCATGTGGGAGCCGGGGAAACCGAGTCAGAATGAGAACGAGTATTTCGCGCGACGCGACGCGGAGTGGTTGAAGGAGCAGCGTGCGGCGCTCGATCGCGAGCGCGCCGCGCGCGCGTCGGGACACGAAAAGCTCAAGTGCCCTCGCTGTGACGGTGCGCTCTACGTGCGCGACATCGAGCACGTGAAGATCGACATCTGCGAGAAGTGCCACGGCACCTGGCTCGACGCGGGCGAGCTGGAGATGGTGCTTCACCTGCCACGTGCCGAGCTGCTGCGCGCCGTGCACGATCTGGACGCGCGGCGGCGCTAGGGCATCCGGCGAGGGCACGCTCTTCGCGATGTCGCCCAGCCAGTGCGGGCTCAGCTTCCAACTATCGGGTTCGATCCGGCTCGCCGATGGATGGACGGCGGAGCGGTTGCGCCGCCTACCCGATTCCACCGCGGTCACTCGCGTGCTCATCACTGGTTGCAGGTCCACGGTTGCAGGTCCACGACCTAGCCGGACAGGTACGCCGGACTCATCTTGGCGGTGACAACGTGTCCTCTCTGCGCCCAATGACCGACATCGACTACCGCATCTCGCCACCGCTGGGCGACATCATCCTCAATCGGCTGTACGCGGACACCTGGCCGGGTCACGAGGAGCGCGAGTTCGAACGCGTCCTCGCGCGCAGCGTGGCGTACGTCGGCGCGTTCGACGAGGACGACGTCCTCGTCGGGTTCGTGTATGTCGCCTGGGATGGCGGCGCTCACGCCTTCGTGCTGGAGCCCACCGTGCTGCCGTCGCACCGCAATCGGGGCATCGGGACCGAGCTGATTCGGCTCGCCGCGCGCGAGGCGTCCGACGCCGGCGCCGAGTGGCTGCACGTGGACTACGAGCCGGGCCTCGAGCGCTTCTTCGCCAGTTGCGGCTTTCGTCCGACCAGCGCCAGCGTCATGCGCCTGACGAGACCGGCCTCGGCGTGAGCGTCGAGCGTTTCGTCGCGGCGGTGCGTAGCCAGATTGCAGGCCGTTCGTCACCCTGTCAGGAGGCTGTCGTGCGCACCCTCAGGAGCGTCGTCGTACTCGCCCTCTCGCTTCCCCTCGCCGCCGCGGCGCAGTCCGCGCGCCAGGCCGGCGCCACCGTCTCCGAGCCGAAGACGTGGAGCACGCCGTGGGACAAGACCCGCCCGCGCGATCCGTACGCCGATCAGCAGGGACGCGTCTGGTTCGTCGGCCAGGTCGGCAACTACGTCGGGCGTCTCGATCCGCGCAGCGGCGAGTTCAAGCGCTACGAGATCGACCCCGGCACCAACCCGCACAACCTCGTCGTCGACCGTCGCGGGATGGTCTGGTTCACCGGCAATGCGAACGGGCGCATCGTCCGGCTGGACCCCGCGAGCGGCAAGCTGACGACCTTCATGATGCCCGACCCGTCGGTGCGCGATCCGCACACGATGGTGTTCGATCGGAAGGGTGACGCCTGGTTCACCGCGCAGGGAGCCGGCGTCGTGGGCAAGCTCACCCAGGCCGACGGCAAGATTCGCCTGTGGAGGATGGCGCCCAAGTCGCGGCCCTACGGCATCTGGATCGACTCGCACGACCAGCCGTGGTTCGACCTGTTCGGCACCAACCAGATCGGCACGATCGAGCCGCGAAGCGGCGAGTTCAAGGCGTACACCCTGCCGAACGAGCGCTCCCGGCCGCGCCGCATCGCGATCACGCCCGACGACGCCGTCTGGTACGGCGACTACACCCGGGGTTTCCTCGGCCGTCTCGACCCGCTCACCGGCACGACCGAGGAGTTCGCGCTTCCGTCGGGACTCGGCTCGCTGCCTTACGCCATGACGGTGGACGACCGCGGGCGGATCTGGCTCGCGGAGACCGGCGTGCAGCCGAACCGGCTCGTCGCGTTCGACCCGGCGAAGCGGGCGTTCACGGAGACCGTGACGATCGCCGCCGACGGGCCGAACACGATCCGGCACATGACGTTCGACAAGGCGACGCGGCAGATCTGGTTCGGCGGCGACGCGAACCAGATCGGCCGCGTGCAGGTGTCCGCCGCGCCTGTCGTTCCGTGACGCTCCAGACGACGTCGACCATCGTGCCGGCGGAGCATCGGCCGGTGGAGCGCTCGTCGCGGCTCTCCAACGGCGTCATTCCGCTGATCGTGATCATCATCGTCATCGCGGTGGTGCACCGGCGACGCCGGCGTGCCGCCGCGGAGGCGGCACGGAGCGAGGGGCCGCGTACCCCGTCGGGCTGACTCGTCCCGACGCCGTTGCTGTCGGGCTGGCGGACGAGCGCTAGATTCGTCGCATGACCGCTTCCGCCACCCCGTCGCCTCAGGGTCGTGTCCTGCGATGGGGGCTCGTCGTCGCCGTGCTCGCGCTCGTGCTGATCATGGGCGTCCTGGTGATCCGGCGCGCGTCGGGCGCCCTCGATCGCTTCGGCCAGCCCGCCGAGCCGCGGATCACTCAGCAGACGGTGGTCGAGCGGCTGCGCGAAGTCGCCAAGCTCGTCGCCACCGAGATGACGTTGCGCGACGTCGTCATCTACGAGCAGACGCGCTACGCGTCCACCAAGCGTGTGCTGCTCGTCGTCACGGGAAAGGTCTCGGCCGGCATCGACATGGAGCACGGCACGGAGGTGCGCCTGGATTCGGCCGAGAAGCGCATCACCGTCACGCTGCCGCCGGCGCAGATCCTCAGTGTGGACGTCCTGAACGTGACGACCTACGACGAGCGCGCCGGTCTCCTCAATCCGTTCACGCCCGAGGATCGCGACCTGATCCAGCGGCGCATCCGCGGCCAGCTGATGGCGGCCGCGCGGCAGTCCGGCATTCTCGAGCACGCCGACCAGAGCGCGGCGAAGGTGCTCACGGAGCTGCTGAGCCGCGACGGTTACACGGTGGAGATCCGACGGCCCATCGTCGTACGACAACCGACGGGGTGACCATGACACTGCATCCGGAGCTCGTCAGCTTTCAGCGTCGCCTCGAGGCCGTCGGCACCGTCGCCGCCGTGCATGCCGATCACCTCTGCGTGCGCCTTCCGCTCCTCGCCTCGGTGCGCGTGCGATACGACGGCGACCGGCTCACCTTCGACCCGCGTTTCGGCGCCTCGTCGCGAACGATGGCTAGCGTCAGCACACTGATCGGCTCGACGGCCTTCGTTGCGGCCCTGATCGGCTGGGGTGTCGACCTGCCGTTCATCGTCGGAGCGGGAACCCTGGGCGTGCTCGGCGCCGTGTACGACACCATGCGCTACGTCGTCACCGAGTCGGCCATGACCCGGCTCGTCCTGCTCTGGGCCGGAAGCTCACCCACCGCCGGCGTCGGCGCCATCGGCAGCGGCCCTCCGAGGCCGGTGCACGCCGACGCGCCGCGCGAAACCATCGCGGCTCGCCTGCACGTAGAGTAGCAGTGGGCGGCCGAGTGTCCTCGGCTGCTTCGTCTCTTCGACCGGAGATCGCCATGGTGTTTCCACCACTGCTCGTCGGTACGCTGCGCGAACACTATCTGCTCCTCTTCGGCGCCGCGGGGGCGATCGCCACCGTCACGGGATTCATCGGGGCCTGGCTGGGCGCGAAGATGGCGGCGCGCAGCGCCGCGCGCGCCGTGCTCACCGAGATCGACTTCCGGCGCGCCGGCCGCCCCGAGATGGAAGAGCTGCGCCTCCTCTCGCAGAGCGTCGAGGCAGTGGCGATAGAAGTCGAGCGCATCGCCGAAGCGCAGCGCTTCGTGACGAAAGTGCTCGTGGAGCGCGGCGATGCGAAGCTGCCCGCTCCATCGCGGCGCGACGTGGGACAGATCACGCCGCACTAACGGAGGCGCGCGGTTGACACCCCTGTCGCCGCGCCCTATTCTCCTTACATGCGCCAGCGCTTCGCCCTCGCCAGCAATCGAAATCGGTTTTCCAACGGGAGAGCGGGCTAGCTCGCGCACGGTTTCACGACTCGATGCGCTTCTCGCCCGCCAGACCCCCGTCTGGTGGGCTTTTTTGTCGGTTCGATGGGGTGTAGGTCAATTGGCAGACCGCCCGGCTGTTACCCGGGAAGTTGCAGGTTCGAACCCTGCCGCCCCAGTGAGGCTCGTTGTAGCATCATCCTCCGCCGAGGAAGGCATGGCCGATCCAGGAGCGCGCGTCGCGCGGTCGCGTCGCTGCTCGCGCTTGGAGCGGTGATCGGCGCGGCGGTGCTCGGCGTGCGCCGGCGACGGGCCAGCGGGGAAGTGAGCGCCGCGCCGCGCTCGTCGAGTCGTCCAGCTCGACGAAGCGCGGATCGTCGCGATACGGCTCGAACAGTGGCTCCCGGCGCATCGCCTCGCGATAGTCGAAGCCCAGCTCCACGGCGCGTGCCAGCCACCTGAGGGCCTGCGTCCGATTGCCGCGATGCGCGTACGCGCGCGCGATCTGCCACGCTCCCGTCATCGGCTCGCCGGCGCCGAGCTGCAGCGCGCGCTCGTAGGCGGCGATCGACTCGCGATGCCGGTTCGCGTTGAACAGCGCGGCGCCCAGCTTCCACCAGTGCTCCGGCACGCGGTCGTCCGCGGCGACGGCCCAGTGCCACAGCTCCGCCGCATCGTTCCAGCGCGCCGCCGCCGCCGCGCGTTCGGCGCGACGCACGATCTGCGCAACGGAGGTGTCGATCGGCTCCGCACGGACCTCGTGCATGGATGCGGCCCGCGCTCGCGGCGGCAGCCCCGCGAGTGCGAACAGCGCGGCGATCAGGACGCGTCTCATGGGAAGGGGCGGGGACGCGGCCACGGCCACGGCCACGGATTGAACGAGTTGTTGCCGGCCAGCCCGCGCACCGCGGCCTCGCGGACCTGCGGATCGCTCGAGCTGAGCAGCTCGGTCAGCGTCTGCTCGGAACGACCGCCCGACTTGATGAGCGCGCGGATGAGGGCCCGTCGCACCTGGCTGTTCTGCTCCGCGCGCAGCGCATCGCGGATCGGGTTGATGGCGCCGGTGTCGCCGATCTGGCCCAGCGCCCACGCCGCCTTCAGGCGCGCGTCGTCGCTGTCGTCCCTCAGGACGCGCAGCAGGCCGGCCGGCGCGGCGCCCCCGCCGTCGCCCCGCAGCTGACCGATCGCCCACGCGGCCGTGCCGCGTACGCGCGCGCTGCGATCGCCCGCGGCCGCCGCGCCGAGCGCCTCTACCTGCGATCGGTCGCCCGCTTCGGCGAGGGCCCACGCGGCCGTCTCGCGCACGCCGTCGTCCGCGTCCCCGCGCAGCGCCGCGGCCAGCGTCGCCGACCCCACGCGCTCCTCCATGTTGCCGAGTGCCCACGCGCTCATCTCGCGCACGCGCGGGTCGGTGTCGCGCGCAAGCACTCCCGCCAGCGCCTGGGCCGCCTCACGCGACTCGAGCTGGCCGAGCGCCCACGCCGCCACGCGTCGCACGGCCGGCGACGCATCCTGTTGCACGACGCGCATCAACGCCGCCACCGCGCTGGTGGAGTCCATGCGTCCCGCGGCGGCGACCGCCGCCTCGCGCACCTTCTCGTTGTCGTCACGGAACAGCGCGACGATCGGCGCCAGCGCCCGCCCGTTCTCGATCCGGCCCAGCGCCCACGCCGCGTTCGCGCGCACGCCCGGTGCCGCATCCCGCAGCGTGCGGATGAGCGGATCGACGGCGCTCGCCGGCTGCACCATGCCGAGCCCGAACGCCGCTACCTCGCGGAGCACCGCGTCGCTGGCGCTCAGCCGCTCCGTCAGCGCCGCGGCCACCCGCTCGTCCTTCTGGCTGCCGAGCAGCCGCACGGAGAGCTCGCGCACGCACGCGTCGTCCGATGCGAGGGCCGCCAGCAACCGATCGACGTCGGCGGCGGGGAAGACCGCATCTCTCCCCTCACGCTCGCGTGACGGCGTCACGCTCGACAGCGGTGTGAAGGGTGCGTCGGTCCAGTTGCCCCAGTTGTTGCGCACCGATTGCGCGGCGAGCGAGCAGATGAGCGGCGGCGCCCCCCGCGCCGCCGCCAGCAGCGCGGCGACGTCCATCGGCGCCGCACGTTCCGACGCCGCCTCACCACCGGCGGCGGCCGGCCCTCCACCCGCCATCGACACGAGGACCGCGGCTGCGACGACTCCGATTGCACGTTGCATCGTGACTCCGTTCATCTGGCCCACCAAGTGTGAGTGAGCGGTAAGTAGGGTGAAAAATCAGCACTATTGGGCCGAAGAACGGGCGCACGCGACGTCGCGAGCGCCCGTCCGGTTCGATCAGGGGTAGGGGCGCGGCTCCGGCCAGGGCCACGGCCACGGACCAGCGGCATGACCGCCCGCCAGCGCCCTCACCGCCATCGTCTTGATCCGCTGGTCCGGCGACTCGAGCAGTCCGCGAATCGCGTCCACCGACTTCTCGCCGATTGCCGCGAGTGCCCGGATGTAGGCGAGCTGCAGGTCCGTGTTGCTCTCCGCCCGGAGCGCCGCTTCGAGCGCCGGCGCGGCCGACGGATCTTCGATCTGGTACAGCGCCCACGCCGCCAGCTCACGCACGCGGGGCTCCTTGTCGGCGAGCAGGCTCACGACCGCGCGCGGCGCCTGCTTCGGCCCCACGTTGCCGATGGCCCACAGCGCGCGCGTCCGCACCTCCGGGCTCGCGTCGGCCAGCGCCACCACGAGCGCGTCGGTGGCCCCGCGGTCGCCGACGTTGCCCAGCGCCCACGCCGCCGTCGCCCGAACTCGCGTGTCGGCATCGCCGCGCAGCGCGGCGCTCAGCGCATCCACCACGCCGGCCGTGCCGTCGTCGCCGTCGGCGAGCGACCACGCCGCCATCTCCCGCACGCCGGCGCTCGCGTCGTGCCGCACCGCGTTCGCCAGCGCCTCGGCCGCGACCGGCGTCGACGCGTAGTCCGACAGACCCCACGCGGCCACGCGGCGCAGCGTCGCGCTCGTGTCCGTGCGGAGCACCTTCGCGAGCAGGATGGGACGATCGTCGGACTTCTGGCCCTGGCCGCTCTGGATGAAGTTGCGCAGCGCGGTCGACGCGCTGGCCAACGCGCTGGCCGACGCGCTGGCGGAGACGCTGGTCCCGATGCGCATCGCGTCGTCGACGGCGCTGCCGACGGCGCGCCGCACCTCCACGATGGTCGTGTCTGTCCGGGTCGACATGGAGATCGACATGCGCCGGTCGACGCGGGGAACTCGGGAGTCAGGCTGGAGGGTCGGCTGCGGTGCGGGAACCGGATTCTGGCGGGGCGTCGGCGACGGCGTCGGCGACGACGGCGTCGGCGACAGCCTAGGCGTCGGCTCGGGCCCTTCCGGCGCGGTCGCGGTCTGCTGTGCGTCGACCAGTACGCGCGACTCCCGCGGCGCGGGCGCCGCGGCGCCGACGATGACCGACAGCAGCGCGAGCGTCGTGAGGAGCGTCGCTGTCTGCCGGCGGCTCGGCGCGGCACGGCGGAGCTGTGGATCCAGGATGGCGAGCATGCGTCCTTCGAACTCCTTGCGGCGCGCCATCGCGAGCGCCACAGACGGGGTGGCATCGCGACGCACGGACGTCACGATGTCCAACAGATGCTCGGCGTAGTCCGTCGCGCGGGTGCCGCACGACAGCGCGAGGTCGTCGCACGCGCGCTCGCTCTCCGAGCGCAGCTGCTTCGCCGCGGTCCAGGCCAGCGGGTGGAACCAGTAGACGGCGCAGACGAGCCGCCCCAGCGCGTGACCGAGCAGGTCGTGCCGGCGGACATGTGCCAGCTCGTGCAGCAGCACGGCGCGGCGCCGGTCGAGCGACCAGCTCTCGCAGTCCGCCGGCAATACGATCGTCGGCGTCAGCAGGCCGCAGGCGAACGGCATCTTCGCCTCGCCGCTGCGCAGCAGCCTCGGTGCCTCCTCGAGCGCGAAGCGGTCGGAGACCTCCCACAACGGCGTGAGCCATTCCTTCGTCTCGAGCGCGTGCGCATTCCGCACGATCCGGCGTACCGTGAGCGCGGACCAGAGGAGCGAGCAGCAGATGGCCACCACGACGAGGCCCCATATGGCGAGCACGATGGTGACGCCGCTCATGCCATCGAGGAACGAGGGCGCGGATGCGGTGACGCCTGATGCGGCGGCGGCGGGTTCGCGCAGCGCGCCGATGTCGCTCGCCTGCGTCGCGGGCGGCGCGACATCGAGCGCCGATGACGGCAGTGACGCCGCAGACGGGAGCGCCTTGGCGGGCAGCACTCGCAGCGGCAGCGGCCCCCACGCCGTGAGCGCCGGCATCACGAGCAGCGTGCCGAGCGTGACCAGCCAGACGAGGTGGCGCGCGCCGGCTGACGCGCGCTGCATCGCCATCGTGATGCCGAGCGCGGCGACGAGGATGATCGTCGCCTTGACGAGGAGCACGAACAACGAGACGTGCGACACCGCGAGCGCGGCCGCGTCGGCGAAGGAGGTCGGGATCATTCTCGTTATCTCCCGCTCTGACGAGCGCGGCGGATACTCTCGCGCAGGCGCTCGACCTGGCCGTCGCTCATGTCGACATCCGACATGCGCAGCAGGGCGGTGACCGCCTGTTCGGGCGAGCCGGCGAAGTAGGTGCGCACTACGTGCGCGAGCACGTCGTCGCGCGCGGCCTCGGTGTCCTGCGCCGGGTAATAGACGTAGCGCGGGCCGTCCTCCTTGTAGCGGATCAGCTCCTTCTCTCCCAGGATGCGCAGCACCGACCGCACTGCCGAGTAGGTCGGCGGGTCGGGCAGGTCGGCCATGATCTCGGCGACCGTCGCTTCACCCTGCCGATGCAGGATGTCCATGACTTGCCGTTCCCGGCGGGAGAGCGCGGGTGTCTCGGGCTTCTTCTTCATCAGCGTCGGGGACATGAGGTGCGCCTCCGCACGGGGGCGGCGTGGCAGCTGCGTTGAATGCTGAAAAATCAACCGTGTTGATATTTCAACAGTCGGCCCCCTTTGTCAAGAGGCAGTTTCCGCCGGTACTTTCGTGGGCGGCCGTCGGGGTCGGCCGCCTTCCAGAGGAGCGTCCATGACCGAGATCGAGCGAATCGCGCGCGAGATGGAGCAGGCACACGCTGGTCATCCCTGGCACGGACCGTCGCGCGCCGAGGTGCTCGCCGACGTGAGCGTCGAGGAGGCCGCACGTCGTCCGAGCGCCAACGGGCATAGCATCTGGGCGCTCGCGCTGCACATGCGCGTGTGGACTCGAGAGGTTGCCCGTCGCCTGCGCGAAGGCAATCCGCGCGAGCCCGCCGAGGGAGACTGGCCATCGCCGCCGAAGCGGCTGAGCGAGCAGGCATGGCGCGCCGAGCTGGCGGCGCTGGAGGACGCGCACCGCGACGTCGTCGTGGCCATCCAGGCCACCCCGCCGGCGCGGCTCGACGAGCGTTGTGGCACGAGCGACGACGCGGCTGTCGGCAGCGGCGCCACCTTCCGCGTCATGCTGCACGGGCTCGCACAGCACGACGCGTATCACACGGGACAGATCTCGCTGCTCAAGCGCCTCTACCGCGACGGCGAAGCTAGTTGAACTGCCGGAGCTCCACGCGTGAGTTGTTCAGGTACACGCCGTAGAACCGCGCGTAGTCACCGGCCCGCAAGCTCCGGAACCGATCCAGCTCGGCGCGGCTGATGTGCTGCGGGAGCTGCACCGTCACGCGTGCCCCGTTGGTCGCGTCGAGCAGGAACAGCCCGTTCGCCTGGTCCACCTGCCGCACCGTGCCCTGTAGCAGTTGTACGTTGCCGGATTGGCTCGTGCTCGATCCCGATACCGACCGGTCCACCTGCACGACGTCGGTATAGTAGCCGCCATTCTGGAGCTGCTGAACGCGCGCCGTTACCTGGTCGCCGTTCTCGAGGGAGCTCACCGGATAGTTCTGGTTCTGATACTGGACCTGTGTCTGGTTGTCGTACGACACCACCAGCGTCTGTCCGTTGGACTGCTGAATGCCGATCTGGCGGTTCCTCGTATCGACGCCCTGGACGTATCCGCTGACCTGGCCGGAGCCGGCGCCGGTGCCGCTGCCGAGCACGCTACCCAGGATGTTGCCCAACCCGCCGGCGCTCGAGCAGGCGCTCGCCGAGACGAGCAGCAGTGCGGCAGCGGCGCCGCGAACGGGCATGGAACGGAGATGCATCGTCGCTCCCTGTAAAGTTGCCAGCCTGTAAGGCAATCCCGGTGCCCCTCCGGGCTCGAGCGTCGTGCTGCACGGCGCGCTTCTGGCAATGGCCGAGGTCGTTCTTCGTGAGCTCGTTTCACCTTTGCCTGACATTCGCGTCATGCTGCTCTCTCCTCGCCCTCTGATCCTTCTCTGTCTGGCTGTCGCCTGCGTCTCGCGCGACGAGCCGGCGCGCGATACCGCGCGCGACGCTGCAGCCACGCCGCCAGCTACGCCGCCGGTCGCGCCGCTGGTCGTCACCGACAGCGCAGCCTCCTCCCGCTGGGTCGTGTCACCCAAGGGATACGGACCAGTGGTGGCCGGGATGCCACTGGCGGCGCTCAGCAGCGCGTTGGGAGAGCCCTTGCGCGCGACGAACGAGGCCGGCTCCGGCTGCGGCTACGTGAGGCCCGCCGCGCTGCCGAAGGACGTGCTGGTGATGGTCGTGAACGACACCGTCGCGCGAGTCGACGTGCGGGCGAGAACCGTGCTCACGGGGGAGGGTGTAGGAGTCGGCGATACGGAGGCGAAGGTTCTGGAGCGCTACGCCGGCCGCGTCCGGACCACGCCGCACAAATACACCGGTCCCACGGGCCATTACCTGACGGTGTCGGCGCCGCCCGACTCCACGCACCTGATCGTCTTCGAGACCGACGGACGAGCGGTCGTCAACTACCGCGCGGGGCGGCGACCGGCCGTGGAGCTCGTGGAGGGCTGCAGCTAGCGCACGACCGGCCGAAAGCGGAGCGTCACGCCGCCGAGTCGGAGATCGCACGGGCCGGGCAGCGCGCACTGGCTCACGCGCACGCCGTCGACGTAGGTGCCGTTGATCGACGAGTGGTCCAACAGGTACCACCGGCCGTCGCGCACCATGAGGGTGGCGTGCGCGCCCGAGACCGTGTTGTCGAGCAGGCACACGTCGCTCGCCGCCCCTCGGCCGAGCTGCGTCACCGGCCGCTCGATGCGGAAGCGCATTCCATGCGGCACGTTGCCCTCGACGACGTCGAGGGTCGCCAGCACGACGGTCGGACGCGCGTCGGCTCGGTGCCGCTTCGGGATCGGCGTCGTCGAAGCGTCGTCGTCGGCCGGCGACTCCCGGAGGACGGAATCCGGCGGCAGCTCCGGTACCACGGAGCCGGCGTGCATCATGGGCCCCGCGCTGAACCGCAGGATCACGTCGCCAACACGTACCACGTCGCCGTCGGCGAGGAGCTGCGAGCGGGCGGCCCGCTCACCATTCACGAACACGCCGTTCGTGCTCTCGTCCGTGATACGGTGGCCGTCCGCGCTCGGGGCCACGATCGCATGCCGGCGCGACACTTCGCGCGAGTCCAGCGCGATCTCGCAGTCGGGATCGCGGCCGATCACGAGTCCCTCGGGAGGGATCTCGTGCACGGTACCGATGCCCACGATGAGCAGGAAGGGCATGCGACGTCGCACGCGGCCGGAGTTCGCGGAGTCGCGCGCGCGTCGTCGCGCACGCCAACTCGAACGAATGACGAGCGGACGCGGGAATCGTGACGGCGCGCCCCGCCGCGCCGTCTATCTCGCGATGAGCCTCATACACCGACGGTCCTGACATGCGGCTAGCGCCGCTTCGCCCTTTCGACCGCATCGTGGCCGGCTACGCGACGCTCGCCTTCGCGCTCGGCGCGGCCAGAAGCGCGACAATGCACGAGTGGGGCTTCGTCCTGCTCGGCGTCGTGTTCATGGCGACGGGATTCGCGCTGCTCTTGCATGACCACCGCCGATGGCGCGCCGCTCGGCGCGCTGCCGCGACCGCATCCGTCACGGAGACGTCATGAACCGACTGCGTATCGGCCTGGGCCTGCTCGCCGGAGTGCTGATCATCCTCAGCAGCGCTGCTCACTCGATCCTTGGCTGGAAGCAGCTCTCGGGCGCGTTGGCGACGGCGCAGGCGCCTCCGGATCTGATCACAGCCCTCTCGCTGGGGTGGCATTTCGCCGGCATCGCGATGTTCGCATTCGGCTGCATCATTCTCGTCACCTTCACCGATGCGCTCCGGCGGCGCCCCGTTTCCTTTCGACCTGTCGGCTTCATCGCCCTCGTGTACCTCGCCTACGGCGTCTGGGCGCTCCGGGTGAGCAATCTGGACCCATTCTTCCTTGTGTTCATCGTGCCCGGACTGCTGCTTGCGGCGGCTTCGTGGCGTGCCGGCGTCGTCTCGTCAGTGCCGGGCGCCTGACCGTCGTCAACGACGTCGGGCGCGAGTGAGCATCCGGTCCAGGGTCGAGGCGAACGCCTGCTTCTCGCGCTGCCCATAGGCCTTCGGCCCGCCCGTCTCGACGCCGGCGCCGCGCAGCCCGTCCATGAAATCGCGCACGGTGAGCCGCTCGCCGATGTTCTCGGTGGTGAGCTCGACGCCGCGCGGGTCGAGCACCAGCACTCCCTTGGCCACGAGGATCGCCGCGAGCGGAATGTCCGCCGTCACCGCGACGTCACCGGACTCCGCCGCGCTCGCGATGTAGCGATCGGCGACGTCCGGCCCTCCCTCGACGCGGACGGCCGATACGAAGGAGTAGCCGATGGGCAGCGTCACGCGCTGATTCGCCACCAGCACGGCGTGCAGCGTCAGCCGCTCGGCGGCGCGAAACACGATCTCCTTCACGTCGCGCGGCGCGGCGTCGGCGTCGATCCAGAGCTTCACGGCGAGTGTCGATGAGGGTGGGGGCGTCGGCGTCTGGCGGAACATAGCGCCAGGAGTGAAGATGTCTCGTCTTGAACGAACGACCTGTTTTCAAGGGGTCAGAGTCGTTGAAAAAAGAAGCTCTTCAGGGAATGGAGACATCCGGCGTCGCGACTGACCATGCCCCCACGACCCCTCACACGACTACGGGCGCTCTGTCTCGCCCTTCCCGAGGCCCACGAGGTGGAGGCCTGGGGCGAGCCCACCTTCCGCGTGCGCAACAAGATTTTCGCGATGTACGCCGACGCCGGCAATCATCACGGCGCCGGGCACGCCGCAGTGTGGTGCGCGGCGGCGCATGTGACGCAGGATCTTCTCATCCGCTCGGATCCCCGTCGCTACTTCGTGCCGCCCTACGTCGGCCCCAAGGGCTGGGTCGGCGTCCATCTCGACGAACAGCCGGACTGGCGCGCCGTGGCGGATCTCGTGCAGGACGCCTACCGCCGCATCGCGCCGAAGCGGCTGCTGGTGCGCCTCGACGCGCCGTGACGCCACCGCCGCATTGACATTGTATGTGATAACACCTATCATGCCGCATGAGTCGTCGGCTGCAGGATGAGATCAAGCAGGGGAGGCCGTTCGACAGTCTCGAGCAGGAAGCGTTGCTCAGCATCGAGCGGACGGCGGCGGTGCTCATGCACGCCTTCGCTGATTCGTTGAAGGTCCACGGCATCACCCCCACCCAGTACAACGTGCTGCGCATCCTGCGCGGCGCGGGGACGGAGGGGCTGTGTCGCAACGAGATTCGCGATCGTCTCGTCGCCCAGGTACCCGACGTGACGCGCCTGCTGGACCGCATGGAGGAAGGCGGGCTCGTGGCGCGCGAGCGGGCGGAGAGCGACCGTCGGCTCGTCACCACCCGCATCACGCGCGATGGTCTCACCCTTCTCAAGCGGCTGGACGCGCCGGTCGTCGCGACGCACAGGCGGCAGCTGGGCCACCTCTCGCCGTCCAAGCTCCGCATGCTCATCACCCTGCTGGGCGAGGCGAGAGCCGGGCCCTGATCGTGCGTCGTGCTCCCGGCAACTAAGTGTTTACACAACGAATGTTCCGCGACGCTTCCGCTCCATTTCCCGCTTCCTCGATAGGAGAGACCGATGGCCATCCGCTCCCTGACCACCGCCAGCCCGTCGCAACAGCAGCTCGGCATCGCGATCATCCGCATCGTTACCGGCGTCATCTTCGCCGTCCACGGCAGCCAGAAGCTGTTCACGTACGGCTTCGCCGGTGTCTCCGGCGCGTTCGCCAAGATGGGCATCCCCGCGCCTGGCCTCGTCGGTCCGTTCATTGCGCTGCTCGAATTCTTCGGTGGTATCGCCCTCATCATCGGACTGCTGACCCGGCTGGCGGCCGTGGGATTTGCGTTGGAGATGCTCGGTGCCATCCTGTTCGTGCACCTGGCGGCGGGCTTCTTCAACCCCGCGGGCTACGAGTATCCGCTGATCCTGCTCGCGACCACGCTCGGACTCGTACTGGCCGGTCCCGGTTCGCTGTCCATCGATGCCGCCCTCGCGTCGCGTCGCGGGACGACGGCGGCATGAGCTGACCGGTCTCGACCCGCTCGCATCACGGAGTCTCCACATGACGAACGCCGCCCAGACGACGAGGATGGAGGGGGCCGTGGCCCCCTCCATCGGTGTTGCCCCTCCCGGCTATCGGCTGCCTCCCGACACGCGACTCGGTGAGGTCCAGCTCCAGGTGGCGGACCTCGATCGCTCGCTCGACTATTACCAGAACGTGCTGGGACTGCGCCTCCTGGATCGCAGCGCGGGCGACCAGGCGCACGCGACGCTCGGGGCGTACGGCGACGAGGCGCCGCTCGTCCGGCTGCACGAGCGGCGCGGCGTCGCACCGGTGCCGCATCAGGGCCTCCTCGGGCTGTATCACTTCGCCATCCTCCTGCCCGACCGTGCCGCGCTCGGCCGCTTCGTCGCCCATCTGGCCGAGACGGGCGCCCGCGCCGGGGCGTCCGATCACCTCGTGAGCGAAGCGCTGTATCTCCGCGATCCCGATGGTCTCGGGATCGAGGTATACGCCGATCGTCCGCGCAGCAGCTGGACGGCGACGGATCGCCAGATCCGCATGACCACCGAGCCCCTCGACCTGGCGGCGGTGGTGGCGGCGGCGGGAGGCGTGCGGTGGACCGGCTTGCCCACCGGGACGCGCATGGGCCACGTGCACCTGCACGTGGGCGACATCGACCAAGCGTCGCGATTCTACCATGCCGCGCTCGGGCTCGACCGGATGGTCTGGAGCTATCCCGGGGCCCTGTTTCTCGCCGCGGGCGGCTACCACCATCATCTCGGGTTGAACACCTGGGCGGGGCCGCGCGCCCGGACACCCGGTGACGACGACGCCCGATTGCTCGAGTGGCGGATGGTGCTTCCACCGGCGGACGTCCGCGCCGCCCGCGCGAGCCTCGAGGGCGCCGGCTACGCCACGTCGCCCACCGACGAGGGATGGAGCGCGGTCGATCCGTGGGGCACCTCGCTGCACGTCGTCGGCGAGCGCACAACCTGATTACCCTTCGCCGATCCGATTCGGGAGCGGGGAGGGCGGCATGTTGAGCTTGTCGTCGTTGGCGGGGTGGGAAGACGCGGTACTGGCCAGTCTTCGCGGCACCAGTGGATCGCTGGAAGAGCGGGATCGCCAGATCGAGCGCTCGGGGCTGTATGGCGAGTATCCGGCTATCATCCGCGCCTACATCGAGCTGTTCGAAGACGCCGACTCGGCCCAGGAGGCACTCAAGCGCGCCCTCTTCCTCGTGTGGCGCGGAGCGATGGCGCCGCCCGCCGTCACGGCCATCACGGCGTTGCCCGACGGCACCTCACGGGCGGTGATCGAGCAGGCCGACGTGTGCGTCCGGCGAGATGCGACGGACGCCGAGCTTGCCTGGATGCTCTCGTGGTACCACGGCGAGGGTCCCCACGTCCTCGAGCTGTTCGGGGGCACGCCGCGGCTGCTGGCCTTCGCGGAGAGCGAGCCACGCGAGGCGTGGCGGTCGGCGAACATCACGCCCGCCGCGATGGCCAGACGCGGCCAGATGGGCCGCTACTGGACGGCGCTCGCCGCCGGCGCGCCGTAGCGCGCCGGCTCGAGCGTCTGGCTCAGGTGGTGACGGCGGGGGCGGCCGGCGTCTCCACCTTGGGCCGTCTTCCCCAGTGGCTTCGAGGCTCGACCGGACGCGCCCGCGCCTCGAGCAGGTTCGCGTAAAAGGCGACGATCTTGGCCTTCACCGTCTTCTGGGTATCGGCGGAGGCTGCCTGGAATGGTGCGTAGCGCTGGCGATCCCCCGACACGTTGAACCACCACCACGCGTCGTCAGGGGTCGTGCGACGGGCTTCCACGCTGCAGACGAACGTGCGCCCGTTCTCTTCGAACTCAAACCCTCGGATCATCGGTGCTCCTCACGAGTGAACCTCAATCTACCCTGCGGCGCGGGTCCGCGCGCGTCTTGCGCGAAGGAGAAAGGGGCGAACCAGCCCTCTGGCAGGCCCCGCGGCTGGCGAATTGCCCCCCGCAGGGCGAATTTCAGCCATGACGACCAAAGGACACCTCCGCCGAGACGGCCGATGAAGCAGAAACGTGCGCAGGAGCTGCGCGAGGCCTGGGGCGACGCCCCCTGTGAGCATCCCCAGCTCGCCAAGCTGTACGATCTGGGCGCCCCCACGGGCAGCTTCGCCTGCGTGCAGTGCGGGCGGGTGTTTTCCTTCCGGGAGAAGGCGGAGCTGGCTGCGGCGCGGGAACGGTCATGACCCGGCGCGTGATCGGCATCACAGCGCTCATGTTCAT
>WNFK01035531.1_pt1 | contig 16675 bp, 17 predicted proteins | sample 5400281 | NCBI WGS metagenome assembly WNFK01 (sample SAMN13153350, study PRJNA577476) | soil metagenome | isolation source: 20 cm soil on Douglas fir-dominated hillslope | place: USA:California | collected 2013-09-17 | reverse complement strand
TCTCGGCCATATTACAAAGGGTGCGAACGCCATTGAGCAGACCAGAAGAACACTACGGCGTGGCCGCACGGGCGCCTGTAGCTTCGGCGTCAATGCAGATAAAATGAGGGGGAGCGGGTTGACGAATATGTTGAGACAAGCACAACCGAGCTCCGAGATTAGCGGAGGTTCGCTTGGCTTCTCCTGCCCCTAGTGTTTGCAGAATTTCTCCTGTTGCCCGGAAATGAAGGAGGGCGGATGATCGATAGCCCAAGTTTTGACTATCTCAAACTTCCCTACTGCGGAACAGACACGGCGAAAATTGCCAAACGCCTCTCCCCCTACTATCACTGCGTCTTCACTCCTTTTGTCGATGAAAACCAAATCGACCCGCTGACCGCACAGGAGTTTTACTGCCGGGCATCTATCGCCTCGCAAGACCTTCCCCTTGAACAGTTCGGCACGATTAAGGATCTCCTTTCCCAGCTCCCGGCAAAACGACGAAATGACATTGTGCAGGCAGTGAAGAAAGCTCGTGAGCAGGAGATTGAGATCACCGTTGAAGTTTTCCGACAAAAGTCCGATCAATTCCAGGATGATTGAAGACCTCCACGCCGACCTGCTGGGGCGCTTTCGCTCCCGCCCCAGCGTGCTGGCGATTGCGCGATGGCAGGGGAAAATAATCGGAGCCTCGTTTCTGTTTCATATCGCCTGTGCACAGTATCGAGTAAGGACCTCGTTCGCCGCCGCTTTCCCGCGCGTGAAGACGTTCGGCGACGTGCTGCAGATGTCTACGCTCAACTCTGGCCCTGGCCCAATTGGCAACATCAACACTTACCTTTACTACTGTCTAATCCAATGGTGCATCCAAGCTGGATACGGGCACTTCTCCTTCGGGCGTGAGAATCTCATGGTGCCGCCCAACGAATATCTCAATGTGCTGGGCTCAAAGCGATCCTGGGGAACGACCACCCTGCTGGAAAATGATGCCCATAGCTTGCAATTTGTACTCTTCAACAGGCGTGCTCTGCTTCACCTGCGCTCCGATTATTTCCTGTTTCTCTGGACCAAAGATGCTTACCGGCTGGTGTATTTTGCCAATGACAAAAACGTTCCGAAGGTCCTCTCGCAAACGCTTGAAAGCGACGCATACATACAGAAGCATGTTTATACGAGGAACCGCTCGATCTTCTCTTACCTGGAAAAGAGAGCGGCGCGGTGGAAAAACGCCAGGTTGGTTTTGTGTTCACCTGCAGGAATCGCGGCGAGTTCAGTGGTCTGCCCTTAAAACTCGATTCCAAGGAATTGGTTTGACGGGATTCCAGCCCCGGGAGTGAAAAAGATGCAGTCCCGGGTCAGCTCAATAAGCAATCCTTCTAATTCTCTCGAACCCGGCAGGTATGTTTATGAACAAACCTCTCACAATCGGTATTGTCGGCGGAATGAGTCCCGAATCCACCGTCATTTATTACCAGCAAATGGTTCATCATCACCAGGTCGAATTTCACAACCACAGTTATCCGCGCATCATCATCACCAGTGTGTCTTTTCAGCAGTATATTGATTGGCAGCATGACGAGTTCTGGGAAAAGATCGCTCAGGGGCTGGAGCAGGAATTCGAAAGCCTCGCCGCCGCTGGAGCGGATTTTGCTGTCCTGGCAACCAACACCATGCACAAGGTCCTGCCTTTAATTAAAAGCTCGATTCCCATACTTAGCATCTTGGATGTCGTGGGCCGTTACGCCTTGACCAATAACCTGAAGACCATCGGGCTGACCGGTACCCGGTTTACAATGAGCGACGGCTTTTATGCGCAGGGATTGGAAAGCCACGGCCTCGAGGTGCTCATCCCAACCGCGATCCAGCAGGACCGGATACACCACATCATCTACGACGAACTCATTGCGGGCCAGGTGAACCCCTCTTCGACCAGGGAGTTCGCCCGAATCGCCCAAGATTTATCGGAGCGTGGAGCAGAAGCGATTTTACTCGGCTGCACGGAACTGGTCATGCTTGTGGAAGACCGGCCGCTGGAGTTGGAAACGATTGATAGCACGCGGCTGCACGCGGATGCTGCCTGGAGAATGGCTGTCGGACTGAACTCGGAGGCGAAATGATTGGACTGGAAAAATACGCGGCTTGGGGATCGGGCTAGGCGCACCCACCGGCGGCAGGGCAATCGCATATCCGGGCCGTATTCTCGAGTTATGCAGGCGAATTTTCCGCTGAAAATATTTGCGCCCATTCCCGCTTTACCTGCAACTTTTGGCTGGCAACTGTCATTAATAGATGTGGACCGGAAATGATTCTTGACCGATATTGCGAATTACTAGGAGCGTCCCGAATTCTTTGATCTTAGATATTCGGCGTTTTCCCTGGCGTGGTAACAACAGCGGTAAGACGTTAGGAGAGCGACGACGACAGGCGGTCGCGTTCGGAGGCTTGCCTATCCAGGAAACTTGCCTGATTCAGGAAAAAGGGCGGCAGTGGCTGAGATGATGTCAGCAGGAAAGTTGCGCTTATATGCTCACACTCGCTTGAGTAGTGCTGAGGCACTTCTCGATCGTGCTCGGCAGGGAGACGAGGAAGCGTTCACTCTGTTATTCGAGCACAACGCCAATTCAGTCTTCAATTTCATCTACCGCCTTATCGGCGAGAGAGAGACCGCTGAGGATTTGACCCAGGAGACCTTCGTCCGCGCCTACAGAAAACTCGGCGCCTTGCGCCTTCACGACGACACGCAGCTTTCGACCTGGCTCTTTAGCATTGCCAAAAACGTGGCGCGTGAGTCCTTCCGCTCTCGGCGCACCACTCAAAAGAGAATCGCGCTTGAAGATCCTGCGGCACTAACCTTGAGCGGAAACGAGCCGCAACCCGACGAACAGTTGTGGGACAAAGAAATTAATCGCATCGTCCAGCGAGCGCTTGAAACTTTGGATGACGATAAGCGTCTCGTCTTTACCCTCCGTGTATTTCAACAGCAAACCTACGAGGAGATTGCGATCGTCACTGGTTTCTCATTGCCCAAACTCAAAGCCGATCTTAACCGGGCGAGGACACAAATGAGGAGTTTGCTGCGTCCCTATCTGGAAGAAAATCATGAACTGTAAAGAATGCCTATCTCTGCTTGAAGATTATTTGTATCGCCAGCTTAACGCAACTGCCGATAAGCAGCTGGCGACACATCTGGGAGCATGCCAGGTGTGTGCCGGTGAGTATTCGCTGCTGCGTAGTGAGCAGAAAATCTATGCGGGATGTGAAGTGCGAGTTGGCCCGGAATTTTGGGCCGGGGTCCAGGCGAGAATCCTACAGGAGAAAGGCTTGCGCTCCGAGAGGCTAGCGCCCCTTGCGTCGCTATGGAGTAGGTTCCGTTTTGATCCGGCTCTCGCAGTCGCTGCAGGCTGCCTGACCCTGGTCTGTTTGGCGGCACTATCACTATATGTTGGGACCAGATCTGAGACTGGGCGCGCCACGACCGCAGAGCGCCAGGACAAGCAGCCGCTGGGTGCGGCGCCGGCAAAGCAAGACAACACCGTGCAAATAGTTGAAGCGGGGCAGAAGTCGAAATCTCCACTCGATCATTCGGAGCAAAACGTGCCGCGCCATACCGGGCTTGCTTTGCAGCGCGCCAAGTCTGGACGCGCCCCGATAACCGGTGAGTACGCGATGAAGACGGCGCAGGAGCGAGCGTCCGGCGAGGAAGTTTTAGCTGAGCCGACTTCGCTATTGGCGGCCCGGACTAACACAGGCTCTGATCTGGACGCTGATAGCGCTCGGCACATCGAACGCGCCGAAATGTTGTTGCGCTCGTTCAAAAATAGCCGTTTCCTCCCCACCGCTTACACTTCAGAACTCAACTACGAGCGGCGGCTTTCGAAGGATCTGGTGGGTCGCAATATCCTGCTACGACGCGATGCTGAATTGGCAGGCAATGTGGCCCTCGCCCGATTGCTGGATCGGCTTGAGCCGTTTCTACTGGAGATAGCCAATTTACAAGAGAATTCAGGCCGCAAGGAGATCCGTTTGGTCAGAGAGGGACTGATGAGAGAGCAAATCATCGCCGCCTTGCAAACTTTCTGAAGAAGGAACGTCGATCCATCTGCTGTCAGGTTTGAGTGCACCGAATTTGAGTTAAGGAGGCATTATGAAATTCCAACCAGATAACCGCTTGATTTACAGAGTATCCCTGCTTCCCTTCCTTTTGGTTCTCGTTGTCCTGCCGATGCTGCAAACCACGGGCGGCGGTCAGGAGCACGCAAAAACCGTTGGCGCAGCTCAAACCTCAAACGCTTCCGCGTCTGAAATGAAAGCCTTTCGGGACGGTAGACAGTTACTGGAAGAAGAAAAGTGGGCTCGAGCCGCCGAGCGGTTCAACGACTACATCACCGATTATCCCAAGGATGCGAATGTCGATGCGGCGCTTTATTGGCTGGCCTTCGCGCAAAAAAAACAGGAACGATTTCGCGAAGCCGACAAGGCTTTGCAGCGATTAATAAATAATTTTCCCAGCTCGCGGTGGGCCGACGACGCCAGGGCGCTTCGACTTGAGATCGCCCCCCGCCTGGGCAATACGGAGCTGACCAACAAGGAAGCGAATGATCCGAGCAATGACGAGGCCAAGCTGGTCGCATTGCGCAATCTGTTTGCTGCCAATCCCGAGCAGGCCGTGGCGCTTGCCACCAATATTTTCGCGCCTGGCTCACAGGCCAGCAGAAGCTTTAAAGAATCCACGCTCACGATGTTGGGCCGCCACGGTGGCCGGCAGGCGTGGCCGCTGTTGATGGATCTGGCCCGCCGTGAGCCGGACAGCAGACTGCGCCAGACGGCGATCTATTGGTTAGGCAAAGAAGAAAACCCAGAGACCCTGGAGGTACTCAAGGAACAGGCGCTGACATCACTCGATACTGACGTGGCATTTGCTGCCCTTTCAGCCGTTTTGCAGCAAGGTAGTCCTCAGGCTCTTGAGGCTTTAGGTGACATCGCCAGGGCCGCGACCTCTCCCGAAGTGCGTAAACGGGCAGAAGCTTTGTTGCGAGTGGACCCGGACACAACCGGCCCAACGAAGAAAGGCGCCTGGGTCTTGCTGAAAGGAAACAAGCAACTTCTCCTGTTGTCCACCGGCCGTATTATCAAGTTGGTGGGGTCAGGGAATCTCAAGTTCAAGCGCGACGGCCAAGTGATTGAAATACCTGCCGGACTTAGTGTCACCGTAAGCGGAAATGCCGTTTTCAAAGACGGCGACGTCGGTAAAGGCGAGACCGCCGAAGTCAGCGGCGGGGAGATTACTTCTCGCGAGCGTTTGATCCAGGGGAATGAGACAGTGCGCCTGGTCGGTGAGGATCAACGGACGATATGGGAGTTGAGCCTGGCGCCCGCTGAAAGCGCAAGCATGCTGGAGAGCGGGAACTGGTTCACGATCAATGGCGAGTTTAATGTCAGTGCAGCGGAGACTAAAACCTTCTTCCTTTACGCCAAGCCCGGCGGCGGCGTGAAGATGCGTTAGAGCGCGTTCGCCTATGCGGCAATGACGAGAGGACATAAGCCCATGCAATCATTGCGGCAAATTTTGCCCTACGCAATCCGAACGTGGCTGACATCTCCTGTTTTCACGGCGGTCGCGATCCTCACCATGGCTCTGGGCATCGGTGCGAATACGGCTATCTTCTCCGTAATCAATGCGGTCTTGCTCCGCCCTCTGCCCTACCCGAATGCCGAACAGTTGGTAAAGATTTGGGAAACTGAAACACATCTCGATAAGGCTCCGGTCGCACCCGCTGACTTTCTGGACTGGAGACAGCAGAGCCAATCGTTTGAACAACTGGCGGCCTACCGGAGCCAGAGTTTCAACTTCACCGGTGGCCAGGAGCCTGAACGCGTGCGCGGCGCTCGCGTTTCGGCGAATTTTTTCTCGCTGCTGGGCATTCAACCCACATTAGGACGTTCCTTCTCAGAGGACGAAGACCAGCAGGGTCGTAATCAGGTCTTGGTCCTGAGCGATGAGCTGTGGCGGCGACGCTTTGGCAGCAACCCAAACATCGTAGGCACGTCCGTGCTCGTCAATGATCGCACTTACATAGTTATCGGTGTCACTCCTCCGGGCGCCACGTTTCCGACCAAGCAGGCCGAGATGTGGACGCCAAATGCCTTTAATGAAGTTGAAAAAAAGACGCGTCGCACGCATTACCTTTCCGCTCTCGGGCGCTTGCGGCCAAACGTGACGGTGGCCCAGGCGCAGGCGGAGATGACTGGCATAGCCAGTCGCCTGGAGCAACAGTATCCCGCTTCCAACAGCAAAGTAGGAGTTAAGCTGATCCCGCTCAAAGATGAGGTGGTCGGGAATGTTCAGCCACTACTGTTGATCCTGCTGGTAACGGTTATTTGCGTACTCTTGATCGGCTGTGGCAACGTCGCCAACTTGTTGCTCGCTCGCGCGGTCACACGCCAGAAAGAGATCGCCATCCGCAACGCTCTCGGAGCCGGGCGCGCGCGCATCGTCCAGCAAATGTTGACCGAGAGCGTGCTGCTCTCGCTGGCCGGAGGCGCCCTGGGACTCCTGGTTGCATGGTTGGGTATATATCTGCTCGTCATGCTCAAGCCTGCTAACATTTCGCGTTTGACAGAGATTCAGCTGGATGCTCGCGCTCTTGCCTTCACCCTGGTTCTTTCGCTTCTGACGGGGCTTCTCTTTGGAATCTTTCCCGCCCTTCACGCCTCAACTCCCAATCTAAACGAAACACTTAAGGAGGGAGGCCAGAGCCAGGGACAAAGCTCCAGACATCTGCGCCTGCGCAATCTGTTGGTGATCGCTGAGGTGGCGCTTTCGCTTGCGCTTTCAATTGGCGCTGGTCTATTGATCAAGAGCTTCGTGCGCTTGAGTAATGTTGACCTTGGCCTTAATCAACATGGCCTCCTCACGATGCAGATCGCCCTGCCGCCGACTAGATATTCTGACAGCCAGCGGCAGGTTGCTTTCTTCCAACAAGCTATAGATGGTCTCAAGGCAACACCCAACGTGCTGCACGCAGCGGCGATCAGTGACCTTCCCCTACTGGGCGGAAACTCGACGGTCTTTCAGGTAGAGGGAGGCGCGGCCAGCAGTGACGGGGAAAAACCGCTCACGGAATACCGCCTGATCAGCGCGGACTATTTTCGGGCAATGAGCATCCCACTCCTTAGAGGACGTTTCTTCGAGGAGCTGGACAACAAGACTTCGCTCGGCGTGGTTATCGTCAACGAGACGCTCGCGAATCACTTTTTCCCTGGTCAGGATCCGCTCGGTAAACGGGTTGGTTTGAGCGATCCGCCAGACTGGCGCGAGATTGTGGGCGTCGTGCGAGATGTCCGAGACTACGGCCCAGACACGCCGCCAAGTCCGGAATGTTATGTGCCCTACCTGCAAAACACGCCGGATTATATCGAGGGTACGACATCCAGCATGGCGTTGGTCCTACGTACAACCTCCGCTCCCACTACTTTGACAGGTGTAGTGAGGCAGCAAATACGCTCGCTGGATAAGGATCAGCCGATCCAGAATCTAAGAACAATGGAAGAGGTCTTCGCTGAGTCGGTGGCGCAGAGGCGTTTTAATATGCTCTTAATCAGTCTCTTTGCCGGTTTGGCGCTGCTGCTTGCAACCCTGGGTGTTTACGGCGTGATCAGCTACTCGGTGACGCAACGGATCCATGAATTCGGCGTCCGCATGGCTCTCGGAGCAAGGCCCGTCGATGTCCTCAAGCTCGTTTTAAGCCAGGGAATAAAGTTGGCCGCTACTGGAATCATTCTCGGTCTAGTCGTCGCCTTTGCCTTTACCAGGGTGATCTCAAGTTTACTCTACGGAGTAACTGCCACCGATCCCGCGATTTTCATCGCTACGTCCTTGCTGATGGCCATCATAGCCCTCCTGGCGAGTTATCGCCCGGCGCGCAAAGCAACGAGGGTAAACCCCATGATCGCCCTCAGAACTGAATAGACCATCCGATCAATATCAACTGTCAAGGTTTGTGTACCTTCTATCTAGCTATTAGAAACTGTTGACGGCTGCTTTCCCAAGCTGAGGAATCAACGCTCTTCAAAGTCGGCTTTGTAGGGAGACGTGAATATGTCCGTCCGATCGCAGAAGTAGGGATCGAAAATCACTGACATGAAAAAGGGATTTGTAAGCGCTTGCCGTGATGCCGGGATCGTTAATTTCACTTTCACGACCTTCGACATACGTGGTCCTCGCGGGCTGGTGAGATGGGAGTTCCCGAGCATGTACGACGTGACATTCTCGGGCATAGCTCATCAAGCATAACTGGCGATTACACTCATGCTTCACCCGAGGAAATGGAACGAGCGATGGAAGCGGTAGCTGATTACACTCGGTTATCGTCGAAATCCTCGGCAAAATCTCGGCAAAATGGGACACAGCGGCGCTTCCTGCAATCTGCCGCTGTTGTGTAAGTGATTGAAAACGCAAGGGAAGATTGGTAGCGGGGGGCAGGATCGAACTGCGGACCTTAGGGTTATGAATCACCACCCCGACAACAACTTAAGTCTTTAACTTTGATATGGTTGCAGCCACCAGAATTTTTGAGTAATCTCCATCCCTAGCCTTTCCTTTGCGGTTCCTTAGGCGTTCCTTAGGCGCGGCGTACGAGTAATTCTGGACACAATTTGGACACAGACAGCGACCTCCGGTCGCCTTCGCCTTTGATGCCGAGACTGGAAATAAATCTCCTCATCAAAGACCAGAAGCCAGTCGATGACGATTTGGCATTGACAGCCCTTGCGCACCCGGAGTAGATTCCGCATCGCGGCAAACCTCCTCGCGTTTTGCTTCCTGACGAGCCAGCCTTGGAGTGAACAATATTCAGTCGCCGTTCTTTCGGTGGGTTATGCAAGTATCCCATCCTGCTGGTTAGCACCCCCATTTGCTATCCGCGGCTTAGTTGTCAGTAAAAGTGTGACGAGATGAGACCTCATACGGCTGTGCTGGTTGAGAGTGGGACTAATGGGAATAGTATAAGAACTTCGCTTCAGGCCATCCTCGAACCTGATTTTAAGCTCGAAGTCGTGGGTCGATCGGGGACGCCAGAATACCCTCCGCTGGTAGAGTTTGCGGATGATCTCAAAAAATCGCTGCAGCAAATCGACGCGGCCCTCGTGTTCCTCATGCTGTTTGCAAAGTCACTAAATCAAACCAGGACGCTGCTAGAGACGATTCGCCAGATTCCTGATCTTCCTATTGTGATGGTGGTTGAATCTGAACAACCCAAAGACATTATTGAATTGTTGAGGGCCGGAGCGGACGACTTCGTCACACTTCCGTTGCAGGCGGGTAACGTTCATCAGAACCAGGCCTGCAATGAGACGGCTGATTGGAGAAAGCTCTGCTCTACTGAGTCAGATTGAGAAGATTCCGCAGATAGCTCGCTGCGACGCAAATGTACTTATCACTGGCGAGACGGGAACCGGAAAGGAACTTTACGCGCGAGCTATCCATTATTGTAGCTCGCGAGCTGGCCGGCCCTTCATGCCTGTCAACTGCGGCGCCATCCCGGGAGAGTTGGTTGAAAACGAATTATTCGGTCACGAGCGAGGCGCCTTCACCAGCGCCGTAACTTTGCAAACAGGATTGGTGGAAGAGGCCAACGGCGGCACACTTTTCCTCGACGAGGTCGATTGTTTGCCAACCTTCGCTCAGGTCAAGCTGCTGAGGTTTCTGCAGGAAAAGGAGTACCGGCCTTTGGGTTCGACCCGAATGCGCCAGGCAAACGTTAGGGTGATTGCCGCCAGCAATGTAAATCTTGAAGAAGCCGTCGGAAACGGCAAAGTGAGACAGGATCTCTTCTATCGTTTGAACATAATCGCGCTGACGTTGCCTCCGCTGCGAGAGCGCCTCGAAGACATTCCGCTGCTAGCCCGTCATTTCCTGGAGAAATATTCGAGAGAAATGAACAAGGAGGTTCCGGACCTTCAATCAGACGCCCTGCAGATCATGATGGCCCACGGATGGCCCGGAAACGTTCGGGAGTTAGAGCATGCCATCGAACGGGCCACTGTATTATGCGATGGACCGCTGATTCGTGGGTCCGACTTGATTCTCGTTTTGCCATCGGGTACCGCCAGGCAGTCGTTACAAGAAGCCAAGGCAACTCAGATCGCGCGCTTTGAGAAGAGTTATATCCAGGGACTGCTCAGAGCCTGCCGCGGAAACATTTCGAAAGCCGCCCGCCTCGCGCAAAAGAACCGGCGCGCCTTCTGGCAATTAATTCAGAAGTATCAAATCGACGCCAAGAGTTTCAGGCCCAGTGTGCCTGACTAGTTCGTTAAGGCGTGAATGTTAGGACAAAACAGTCCTAGGCCGAATCGCAGTGATCACACGGTCTTTTTGAATTTCGTCCAAACCTGCGTGGATAAAAAGCTCCTACCTGCGCCAGCTAACCCTAGCAAAAATCGAAGACAATTGCGTGGCCTCTTGATTGCCTAAGGCTCTCTAGACAGAGTTCGAATCACAGAGTTCGAATCAATGAATAACGTGAGTACATCGCGCATTGCGCGCGCGATCCTGCAGTATCTGCACAAGAATCCTGATGCCCAAGACACACTCGCCGGAATTACCGAATGGTGGTTGCCGAAACAAGTCACAACGCAGGCAACCTCGGTCAGGGAAGCGCTCGCGTTGCTGATCGCAGACGAGCTGATTCTGGAGGTTAAGGGCAAAGATGCGCAAAGCCACTATCGCATTAACGATCGCAAATGGGCTCAGATTGAAACGATACTTGAGCAATAAACCTTGATGATTTTGTGCGGCATGAATCCGCTCACTCCGACACTCGAGTTCCTGGCAGAGCAAAGATTTGAAATGGAGGATAGTTAATGCCTATCACACCAACCTACCCTGGCGTTTACATTGAGGAAATACCGAGCGGGGTTCGTACGATTACTGGCGTGGCGACTTCGATCACGGCGTTTGTCGGCTGGGCGTCGAAGGGCCCAACGGACCGGGCCGAACTCGTGCTGAGTTGGCCTGACTACGAGCGGAAATTCGGCGGGCTCGATCCCAACAGCCCTATGAGCTATTCCGTCTATCATTTCTTCAACAATGGCGGACAGCGCGCGTACATCGTGCGGGTGGTGACAACAGGAGCGGTAGCGCCCGATGAGGCTGACAATGCTGCTGCGGCCACGATCACTCTGGACAGCAAGCTGAAGATAACAGCCAGCAGCCCGGGTGCCTGGGCTAACGATTACGCCGTAGTGACTAGCAACCGCGCAGCCCCGAATGATAAACGCTTTAGATTGGTGGTCACGAACATAAAGCAGGACAAAAAAGGAATCCCGGTTGAGACTTTCGAGAACCTCTCGATGGACAAGCAAGACCCGAGATTCGTCGAGAATGTCCTGAAGACGGAGTCCGCAATTGTTTTAGGCAAGGTCGAGAACAATGCGACCGACCCGCCCAAGCCCACTGAGATCAAAGACCCGCCCGATCCGAAGGCCGGCGAAATTCCCGATGCAGCGATACTAAAGGGTGGCAACAGCGGAAAGCCGCTCGCTGTGAACGACGGGAAGTTTGAGACTGCGATCCTGCCTGTAACCGGCGAGGGTGGTGTGTTTCATCTGGATCGAATCAATCTGTTCAACCTCCTATGTGTTCCTGGAGAAAGCAAGCCAGCCACCCTTTCGTCTCTAGAACAGTTTTGTCACGAGCGCCGAGCGTTTCTCATAGCGGATTGTGCGCAGAATGCTTCGTTCGATAACCTCGACGGCGGCCCCGATGGCACTCTGACCGGGGCCGACTCAATCAACGCGGCGTTCTACTTCCCGTGGTTGAATGCGCCCGATCCCCTTCAGGAGAATCGGCCCGGCGAGTTCCCACCGTGCGGTTTCGTCGCCGGCTTGTACGCGCGTACCGATGCGAACCGCGGAGGGTGGAAAGCGCCTGCCGGCACCGAAGCTAGCCTGAGCGGCGTGCTGGGGCCCAAGACCATGCTGACCGATGATGAAAACGGTGTCTTGAATCCGCAGGCAATTAACTGCATTCGCAACTTCCCCGTTTTCGGGACGATTGCCTGGGGTGCGAGAACTCTGCAGGGAAACGATGAGGCCGGTTCTGAATGGAAGTACATTCCCGTCCGCCGCACAGCACTGTTTATCGAGGAGACTCTTTATCGTGCTTTGAAATGGGTGGTCTTCGAGCCAAACGACGAGCCGCTCTGGGCCCAGATTCGCCTGAATGTCGGCGCCTTCATGAACGACTTGTTCAGACAGGGCGCATTTCAAGGCAAGACACCGCGCGACGCCTACTTCGTCAAGTGCGATAAAGAAACCACAACCCAAAGTGACATCAATCGCGGGATCGTGAACATTGTGGTCGGGTTCGCGCCACTCAAACCCGCCGAATTTGTGATCGTCAAGATCCAGCAGATGGCCGGTCAAATAGAAGTGTAACAGCCGGGAGGAAAATGCATGGCTCAGTTTACCGTCAATGCACAACGTTTCGATCCGTACAAAAACTTCAAATTCCGCGTGAAGTGGGACGGCAAGTACGTGGCCGGCATCAGTAAGGTCAGCACGTTGAAGCGCACTACTGAAGTCGTCAAACATCGCGATGGCGGCGACCCCTCAAGCAGCCGCAAATCACCCGGCCGAACCGAGTACGACGCCATCACTCTCGACCGGGGCGTCACCCACGACAAGGAATTCGAGCAGTGGGCCAACAAGGTTTGGAATTTCGGCTCGGGACTGGGCGCCGAAGTGTCGCTCAAAGACTTCCGCAAAGACATCATCATCGAGGTCTATAACGAAGCCGGCCAACTCGCTCTTGCCTATAAGGTCTTCCGCTGCTGGGTCTCTGAGTTTCAGGCGCAGGCCGACCTCGACTCAAACGCAAACGCGGTGCTGATTCAGCACATCAAGCTCGAAAACGAAGGCTGGGAGCGCGACGCCGAAGTGCCTGAACCCTCGGAACCTACTTTCACTGAGCCTCAGTGATGCAAGCCCCCTCCGCTGCGGAATTGTTGGCCGTTTGGGAACGCGCTCGAGCCCAACCAATGACCACGCAGGCATTAATGTTGCTCGAAGCCGCTTCGCCCGGTGTGTCCTGGGAAGACCTCGCCAAACTGAGCGTAGGCCAGCGCGACGCGCGTTTGCTCGCGTTGCGCGAAGTGCTGTTTGGCTCGCGGCTGACCGGCCTGACCTCTTGTCCCCGATGCAGACAACAGCTTGAGATAGGCATTCAATCCGCAGACATTCAAGCTGATGGCGACCAAACTGATCTTGAGTTGTTAAGCGCAACGAGCGGCGGTTATTTGGCGCGGTTCAGATTGCCGAATAGCGAGGACTTGACCGCAATCGCTGGACGAGAGGATCAACCCGACGAAGCGGCAACGGTCCGCAAACTTCTTTCAAGATGCCTGGTCGAGCTACGCCGAAACGGTCGCCTGCAGAGACTCGACCCATCGCGTGCACTGCCGCCGGCATTGATTGAAGCAATAGCAGCAGAGATGGAAAAGGCAGATCCGCAAGCGAATGTGCAAATCCCTCTGGACTGCGCAGACTGCGGTAATCGATGGCTGTCGGCTTTTGACATTGTCTATTTCCTTTGGAGTGAAATTGACAACTGGGCTAAGCGCCTGCTGCGCGAAGTGTGCGCGTTGGCCTCGGCGTTCGGTTGGCGCGAGTCCGACATTCTCGCGATGACTGCCCAACGGCGGCAACTTTACCTGCAGATGATTGGCGATGCGACCTGACGCGTGTGGTGCAACTCGATTGTGAATAACTATCTGACAAGTATTGCAGCGCGGGCCCTGAATCCCGCCTCCATGGTTCGGCCACGACTGGGCGGCCGCTTCGAGCCGGCCTCTCTAATTGAAGGTCCGATCGACACCGCGAAATCCTCTCGTAGCTCCGCGGCGAAGCATTCACTACCCGATTCGAATAAAGAGTCGATTAGCCCCATTGAAACTACGGAGCAAGGCGACCCCAACGGTCAGCCAGGGAAATCTTTCGATCCGGCGCCCCAGGTAGACCGTCCAGCGGCGCTCACGCCAGAGGTGAATTCCAGAGCGACAACGGCATCACTTGTAACCGATTCGATCGTCAACCCATCGCCCTCATCAACGAATCGCGCAACTACTCACGAAACAATTGCGGAGTCGCCGCGGCAAGACAAGCCGGTTGAAGTACGGCCTGATGAGAAGGTCATTCACGTTGCCGAGCGCAGTGGATATCAGAGCAAGACGCCACCCGAATCACGCCCGGAGAATTGGCCCGAGCCTGTTGAAGAATCTTCTGCTATATCCGCCCGAGTCCCGCACCAGGCCGCGGAGGAAGTAGACCCAACACCTGCGCGATCTCCGTCTCGCATAATCAAGCCGTCTCTACGCGCAGACGACGAGCTGGAACCTGTGGCGCCTGCGGCGATCACGCGCAAGCAGCCTCTCATTCAACGCGAACTCGAAACGATCGTCATCCGTGAAAAGGCGTTAGGCGATGAATCGCCGCTTGATCAATCGAGCGCGAAATCGCCGACCACGCCGGTTGCCCAATCGTCTGATGCGAAGAAAAACGGAGACTCGAAAACGCCGCCGGTCGTCGTTCAATCCAGAATCGCGCCGCTGATTGAGACGAGACCGGAGCATGTGCACCTCAATCGTCCCGCCATCCAGCCTCAACCTACAATTCAGGTGACCATAGGTCGCATCGAAGTACGCGCCGTTCAATCATCGCAGTCTCCAGCCAGGTCGCGCGCGGCAACGCCGGTGATGAACCTGGACGACTACCTCAAGCGCCGCGGTCAAGGGGGGGCGCGATGAGCAATCAACTGGCCATCGCCGCCGTCACCGCTACGCTGCGCAGTCTCCTGGTGCGTGGCGTTGGCATACCGGAAGTGACCGCGCGCCCGCTCGACAACGCGCGGCGCAGCGCCACCGGCCATCAACTAAACTTGTTCCTGTATCAAGTGCTTCCTGACGCCGCTTTCCGCAATCAAGACATGCCGCGTCAGACCAAGCCAGGCGAGACTGGCTTTCCGGTGCTACCGTTGATTCTGTCCTATTTGCTCACCGCTTACAGCGACGACGAAGACGACACCAGTGCTCATCGTTTGCTGGGTACCGCGATGGGCGTGCTGCACGATCATCCACTGCTCGGCGCGGCTGAAATCCAAAACGCAACGTCACCAATTGCAGACCTCTCCACCAGCAATCTGCACCAGCAAATCGAGCGCGTCCGAATAAATCTTGAACCGTTGAGCTTCGAGAACATGTCGAAGCTGTGGACCACGTTTCAAACTCATTATCGTGTGTCGGCGTCTTATCAGGTTTCGGTGGTGTTGATTGAGAGCACGCGGCCGTCCAGAACTCCGCTGCCGGTCCTGAAGCGCGGCGAAGACGATCGAGGCGTAGTCTCTCAGCCTGATGTTACGCCCCCGTTCCCCGTTCTGAGTTCGATCGCCCTGCCAAAACGCCAGTTGAGCGCACAGCCGGGAGATGTCATCTCGTTGTTTGGAAGCAATCTCGCCACCGGAACGGCTCGGTTACATTCATCCGTTTTCGCAAATCCGCCGCAGCCAGCCACCGCGACGGTAAGTGATGCGCAATTGGATGTGACGCTTCCGAACAATCTGGCGCCCGGCTATTACAGGATCAATGTCGAGGTCGCTAAACCGGGCGATATCGTTCCCAGCAAGGAGCTTTGGCTGTCGGTGGCGCCCGTGATCACGACCGCTTTGCCAATGAGTGTGGGGCGTCTCGCAGGCACCGCCACCATCACTCTTGGCAGCAGCGTAAACGTGTTACTGGCGCAGCGAGTGTCCTTGTTACTTGGCGACTTTGAAGTGCCGCGAACTTTTCCGGTTCCGCCGCCACCGCTCCCGGCTTCGACGAATACTTTTGCCTTCGTGATCGATACGCCGACCGGAGGGGAGTTTCCAGTCCCAACCAATGTAGCGCTGCTGGCGCGATTACGAGTCGATGGCGTGGACAGCGAATTCATCGCGGCGCTAGCGCCGGGCGATCCCGAAACGACGCCGCTCGAGTTCGATGAGACCAAAAAGATCACGATCACCTGAGGAACGATGAGCAAAGAAGTTAACAACTGGCAACAGATCAACCAGCGCTACCTCTCGGCCGCGCTCGCGTGGCTTCGCCTGTGTTTGAGGAGGGGGGCCCAGCAGCCAGTGGCCCCCGCCGCGCCAATCAGCACGGAGCCGGTTGAGCAGCAGCAGGCTGCGGGACGCAAGTGGCACTTCTGGGATAAGTCCGAACCAAGCGCCAACCAACCACGGGCCCTGCTGCTGCCTGCACCAGACAATTTGGTGGTAACTGCCGAACAACTGACGCAAGCGGCGGCAGAGATGGAAGCAGCTGCAGCAGCGACGCCCTCGCCCGCGATGATCTTGCTTAGCCAGAGTTTCAATCTTTCCAAATTTGAGCGAGAGATACTTTTGTTGTGTGCAGCCATGGAGATGGACACGGGCATCGCAGTGCTTTGCGCGAATGCGCAAAGCAACAACCAACAGCCGTATCCTACTTTTGCTCTGGCGATGCATTTGTTCGACGATCCGGCATGGAACGCGCTGTCGCCTGAGAGCCCGCTGCGACACTGGCGCCTGATTGAAATAAATCAGCCTGGCGCGCAACTGCTCACCACCAGCGCCTTGCGCGCCGACGAGCGAATAGTCAATTTCTTAAAAGGCCTGAACTACCTG
>WNFK01228477.1_pt1 | contig 16688 bp, 21 predicted proteins | sample 5400281 | NCBI WGS metagenome assembly WNFK01 (sample SAMN13153350, study PRJNA577476) | soil metagenome | isolation source: 20 cm soil on Douglas fir-dominated hillslope | place: USA:California | collected 2013-09-17 | reverse complement strand
ACTTCGGGGCACGGCGAGCCCGAAAAACCCGTGAGGAAGTGGTGCTCGACGAACCACAGGTTGTCGAAGCCGACACGGTCGGCCAGCACGCACTGCTCGAGCGTCTCCTTGTAGAGCTTGTTCCAGTCGATGTCGGTTCCCTTGAACGGTCGCTGCGCTTCGTAGAGCAGGCCGAATTTCATGGTCGAATCTCCCGGGGCGCTCGTAATGAGAGCGCCGCAATGCTACCACGGACGCGGCGCCCCCTGTCTTGACGTCCGCGTCGTCGGCGGCTTAGTGTCGGACGCCATGCAGGAGCGCTTCCTCCACATCGAGACGCCGGCGGGCCGGATGGAGACGTTCGTGACCCACCCCGAGCAGGACGGGCCGTTTCCGCCCGTCGTCATCTACATGGACATCTGGGGAGTGCGCGACGAGCTGTTCGAGATCGCGCGCCGCGTCGGTACCGTCGGCTACTACTGCATGGTTCCGGATTTCTACTACCGCCAGGGCCGGGTACGGCACGAGTTTCGCGACGCGCAGAACCGGATGATCTCGCTGCACGCGCTCGACGAGGAGCGCCGCCAGCGGGTCGTCGCCCCGGGCCGCCGGCTGTCGAACCAGATGGTCGTCGACGATACCGGCGCCATCCTCGAGTTCGTGGCGCGCGGCGAGCCGGTGCGGCCGGGCGGCGTCGGCGCCATCGGCTACTGCATGGGCGGGCGCCACGTGCTGTGCGTGGCCGGCCACTTTCCGGAACGCGTCACCGCATCGGCGAGCCTGCACGGGACGAGCCTCGTCAGCGACGCGACCGACTCGCCGCATCGCCTGGCCGGCAAGCTCCGGGGCGAGCTCTACTGCGGCTTCGCCGAGATGGATCCCTACGCCCCGCTGTCGATGGTGAAGGAGCTCGAGGAGCTCCTGCGCCCGTGCCCGGTCGACTATCGCTACGCGGTCCACCCGGGCGCCCAGCACGGCTACGCGCTGCCCAACCGCGACATCTTCGACGCGCGCGGGGCCGCGCGCGACTGGGAGCAGATCTTCGCGATGTTTCATCGCCGGATTCCCGCCTACCGGAGCTAGGCGGAGAGGAGCGAGAGCCATGGAGTGGATCGAGGCGAACGGCGCGAGCCTGCGCTACGAGCTCGGCGGCGGCGGGCGTGAGACCCTCGTGATGGTCCACGAGGTCGGCGGCTGCATCGAGAGCTGGGACGACGCGCTCCCGGCCTTCCAGCCCCACTTCCGCGTCCTGCGTTACGACCAGCGCGGCTTCGGTCTGTCCGAGAAGACGCGGGCCATTACCATGGACGGCATCGTGGCCGATCTGGCGGCGCTTCTCGGCGCCCTCGGGATCGCGGGGCCGGTGCACCTGGCCGGGTGCGCGATGGGCGCCGCCATCGCGCTCGCGTTCGCCGGACGCCATCCCGGGCGCGCCGGCCGCATCGTTGCCGCGAGCCCGGCCACGTGGGCCAGCGCCGACCCGGACATTGCTCGCAAGCGCATCGAGGAGACCGAGCGCGGCGGCGTTCGAGCGGTCGAGCCGGCGAGCTTGAGCGCCTCCTACCCGGAAAACATGCGGGCGCTCGACCGCGCGCGCTTCGAGCGCTTCCGCCGGCGCTGGCTCGGCAACGACCCCGAGGCGATGGCCGCGATCCTGAGAATGTCGTCGAGCCCCGCGTTCGACCTGAGCGCGGACCTGGCGCGGATCGGCGCGCCGACGCTGATCATCGGCTGTACGCACGACGGCATCCGGACCCCGGCGATGGTGGCGAAGGTCGCCGCGCAGATTCCCGGGGCGAAGTACGTCGAGGCGGAATCCGGCCACTTCATGGCGGTGGAGACGCCCGGGCTGTTCGGCGAGCTCGCGGTGCCCTTCCTGCGGGGTGGCTCGGCGTCGGAATGATAGAGTAGCCGAGATGTCGTCGCCCTCGCCGAACGGCACGATCGACTACACGGCGCTGGTGCAGGACGATCGCATCCACGCCTCGCTCTACACCGATCCGCGCATCTTCGACGACGAGATGGAGCGGATCTTCCGCCGGGGATGGGTCTTCGTCGGCCACGACAGCGAGATCCCGAGCCCGGGCGACTTCGTCACCCGTCGCGTCGGAACCGAGCCGGTCATCATGGTGCGCGGCAGGGACGGTGGCATCTCCGTCTTCGTGAACCGCTGCATGCACCGGGGAACGATGGTGTGTCCGGCCGACCGCGGCAGCGCGCGGACGTTCACCTGTCCGTATCACGGCTGGACCTACGACATCTCCGGCGAGCTGCTCGGCGTCCCGTACCCCGGCGGCTACGCGGCCTTCGACAAGAGCGCGCACGGGCTGACGCGGGCGCCGCGCCTGTCGAGCTATCGAGGCTTCGTCTTCGCCAGCCTGAGCCCGGCTGGCATCTCGCTCGCCGAGCATCTGGGATCGGCGACCCGGCTGATCGATCGCTCGTGCGATCTCTCGCCGGCCGGCGAGGTCGAGCTCACCGCCGGCTGGGTGAAGCATCGCTGCGCGGCGAACTGGAAGGCGCTGCCCGAGAACGACAGCGACGGCTACCATCTCGGCTTCGTGCACCGCGCGCTGTTCAGCACCGTGCGCTCGCAGTACCAGCGCGTCGTGGGCGACGAGAGGGCGATCAAGGCGGTCGTGCGCGACTGGGGCAACGGCCACATCGAGATCGACTGGTCGCCCGGCTACCAGGGTCCCTTCGAGTGGCTGGGGGGCGTCTCCGGATCGGCGGTCGCCGACTTCGTCGCGGCGCTGGAACGGCGGGACGGAGCGGAGGTGACACGCCGGCGGCTCCTCGAGGGACCGGCGCACGCCCTCATCTTCCCCAACTTGTTTCTCGGCGAGACCAACATCGCGATCGTCGAGCCGGTGAGCGTCGAGGAGTGCGTGCACTGGCACACGCCGATGTTTCTCTCGGGCGTCCCGGAGTTCCGGAGCCGCCTGCTCCGGATGGCCGAGGCGGGCATGGGTCCGGCGTCGTTCCTGATGCCGGAGGACCTGACCGTGGCGAGCCGCAATCAGCTCGGCCTGCACGCCCGCACTGCGGCATGGCTCGAGCTGGGGCGCGGCCTGAACCGCGAGCGCGTCGACGCCGAGGGCCGGACGGTATCCCACGTCACCGACGAGACGACGAACCGCGCGCTCTGGCGGCACTACCGGACGGTGATGACGGAGGCGTAGCCCGTCGGCGCTCCGATGGTCTCCGACACCGAGTACCGGGCTGTCGTCGAATTCCTCCACCGCGAGGCGCGTCTGGCCGACGAGGCGCGCTACGCGGAGTGGCTGGCGCTGTGGACCGACGACGGCGTGTACTGGGTTCCGGCGACCACCGATCCCGGCGCCGACCCCGACCGGCACCTCTCGCACATCTACGACAACCGGGGCCGGCTCGAGACGCGGATCAAGCTGCTCCAGACGGGCTATCGCTACAGTCAGGAGCCGGCGTCGCTCATGCGCCGGCTCATCTCCAACATCGAGGTGGCGCCGGCCGAGAACGGCGAGCTCGTCGCCGGGTCGAATTTCGCCCTGGCCGAGCTGGCGATCCAGGCGAAGCGCGAGATGCACTGGTGGGTCGGTCGCACGACGTACCGCCTGCGCCGCGTCGGTGGCGAGCTGAAGATGTGCCGTAAGACGGTCGTGCTGGTGAACGCGGCCGAGCCGCTGCCGAACCTGTCGTTTTTGATCTGATCGGGGGAGCGAGCCGCCGCTCCGTTCACGCCCGAGCGTCGCCGCCGGCGCGCAGCAGGCGAGGAAGGTGTGGCGAAAGGTGACCGTGACCAGGATGGTCGTCGGGGTGCTCGCCTGGTCGGTCTTCGCGACGCCGGCGGTGGCGCAAGAACCCTCGGCGCCTACGAACGATCGGCCCAGCCTGCAGGAGCTCGCCAAGGAGCACAAGAACCCACTGGCGCAGTCCATCAATGTGCCGTTCCAGCTCACGACCGGATTCGGGTCGGAACAGCGCGCGGGCACGAGCCTCAACATTCAGCCCGCGGTTCCGTTCTCGCTGACGTCGGACTGGAGGCTGGTCGCGCGCCCCTCGATCTCCGTCACGTATACGCCTGCGCCGGACGAGCAATTCGGGCTCCAGGACCTGTAGCTCGCGCTATTTCTCACACCGGCGCAGGCCGGCAATTGGATCTGGGCCGTCGGGCCGATTTTCCAGTTCCCGAGCGCCAGCACCACGGTGCTGGGCACGGGCAAGTGGTCGGCGGGGCCCACCGGAGCGCTCGTGTACACGAACGGACCGTGGTTCAACGGCGTCCTGGCCAGTCACCTCTGGTCGTTCGCCGGTGACGCAGCGCGAGGCGCGGTGAATCTGACGTCGCTGGAGGTCCTCGTCAGCGACAACTTCCCCGGGGGCTGGTACATCCAGTTCGATTCCACCAACAGCTACGACTGGACGGCCGACTCTCGCAACGCGTGGACGGTGCCGCTCGGCCTCGACGTGGGCAAGGTGTTCGACCTCGGCGCGCGGTCCATCAGCGTGCAGCTCGGCGCCTACAAGAACGTCGAGCGCCCCGCCGGCACCCCGGAATGGATCGTGCGCGCCCAGATCCTGTTCCAGTTCTCGGCGGCAAGTGACGCGGGTCTAGTTGACTCGCCGAAGTGTCAGCGTGGTCCCGCGGACGATCCCGGTGATCTGGTCGCCCCTGACGGTCAGCGCAGGGGAGTTCCCGTAGCCGCTGGCCTCTTTCAGCCTGATGCTGTTGCCTTCGATGACGCCTTCGATCGGGCCGTCAGCGGGCCCGGCTCCGCTGAGGGTGCCCGTCACGATCTCCCCCGACTGCTCCAGGACCACCGTGTAGGTCGCTGCGCCGGTCGCCAGGCTGCCCGTCCACGTGCCGTTGACGTCGACGGTGGGCAACGACGCGATCTCAGCGCTCATGCACCCGGTCAGCACGACGACCAGCAACCCGAGGACCGGTACGGCTGTCTTCAGCATCTCTGCTCCTCCTGATTCTCCGTGCACCGAGCCTACGGCTGATTCAAGAACCGGAGAATCGCGTCCTTGTTGTAGCACGCGCCTCCGGCGCGCCGAACTTGAGACCTTGGTCGCATGGAGCAGCAAATGCGCGACGTAACATGGAAGCCATGGAGCGAGGAAGGGATGGTACATTTCCGCGTGGAGGAGACGATCATGCCGGTGACGCCCGCTCTGGAGACGCTAACGGCCAATGAGGTAGTCGAGAAGCTCCGGGCGCTTCGAGCCCGGCAGCCGGTCAAGTACTGGGCGTTCTACTCGAGCCAGCTCGGCGGGATCGTGACCGACCCCGCGCTGATGATCATCCCGTTCGACGACCACATGGTGCACCGCGGCCACGGGATCTTCGACACGGCGGCGATCGAGGCCGGCAAGATCTACGACCTCGAGGCGCACCTCGATCGCTTCATCCGGTCCGCCCGGAACTCGAAGCTCCGGCTTCCGGCCCGGGACGAGATGCGCGACATCATCGTGCGGACCACCGCCGCGAGCGGGCGGCGCGAGGGCTCGATCCGCTACTGGGCTTCGGCGGGGCCGGGCAGTCTCGGCCTCACACCGGCCGCCGGCGCCGAGCCCGGCTTCTTCGTCATGATCTCGGCCGGCCTCGCCTATCCCGACAGCTGGTACGCGCAGGGGCTCCGGGTCATGACGACGACCTATCCGATCAAGCCGCCCCTCTACGCGGTCACCAAGAGCGTCACCTACCTGCCCAACGTCCTCATGCAGATGGAGGCGCAGGAGCGCGGTCTCGACAACGGTGTGTTCATCGACGAGGCCGGCAACGTGGGCGAGAGCTCGAACATGAACGTCGCGTTCGTGAGCGCCGACGGCACGCTCAAGCACCCGAAGTTCGACCACATCCTGTCCGGCTGCACGTCGCTGCGCTTGCTCGAGCTCGCGACCGCGCTCCAGGGGCCCCGCCTCATCAAGGGCATCGAGATCTGCGACATTCCGGTGGCCGAGGCCCGCGCGGCGCGCGAGATGCTGCTGATCGGAAGCTCGGTCAAGGTCGCGCCGATCGTCGAGTGGGACGGCAAGCCCATCGGCGACGGCAAGCCCGGCCCCATTGCCCGCGCGCTCCGCGAGCTCCTGACCGAAGACATGCGCTCCGGGCGTGACCGCCTGATCGAGGTGCCCTACTGAGGGCGCCGGAGGTCGGTGGCCAGGAGGCCGAGCGCCACCAGCACGACCGCGACGGCGCTCAGCGTCAGCGATAGCTCGACGCCGATCAAGGCACCCAGCACGCCGACCGTCAGCCCGCTGCCGGCGCGCAGCCCCATCATCGAGGTGTTGAACAATCCCACGACGCGGCCGCGCAGGCTCGGCGGCGCCAGGATCTGAACGATCGCCTGCGCCATCGACGTGAACGCGATGTTGAAGATGCCGGCGAGCACCAGGAGCGCCACCGCCGCCGCGTAGCCGTGGACGAACGGAAAGATCGCCATCACCGCGCCCCAGATGGCCGCGCACACGATGGCCCCGCGCACGCCGCCCTGCAGGAGCGCGACGCTTTCCAGGACGACGGCGCCGATCACGGCGCCGGCCGCGTTGGCGCCGAACAGCACGCTGTACCAGACGTCGGCCTCCTCGGAGCCGTGATGGTGCGCGTACTCCGGCATCTGGGCCTGGAACGCCGTGCCGACGAAGAACGACGTCGCGCCCGCCAGCACGATCATCCGGATGATGCGCGGCTCGGAGCGCACCTCGGCCAGAAGGCGCCCGGCGTCGGCGAGGCCGAGTCGCGACGCCGGCCGACGCTCACCGCCGCCGCTCGGGTGTCCGGTGTACGGCATGCGGAACAGGTAAAGCGTGAGCGGCACGTACAGGACTACGTTGACGAGCAGCGCCACGCCCGGCCCCAGCGCGAGCATGAGAACGCCGCCGACGGCGGGGCCAACCAGCATGGAGAGGTAGCGGCTGATCGCGTTGAGACGGATCGCGCTGGGCAGATGCTCGGCGCCCACGATGTCGTGGACGATGAGCTGGATGGACGGTGACGCGATGACGCCGGCCAGGCCGTGGGCCATCAGGAGCGCGGCCGCGTGCCACGCCCGCAGCGTGCCGGTCAGGAACAGGGCGCCCCATGCGAGCGACACGAGCATCAGCAATCCCTGTGAGACCTGGATGAGCCGGCGGCAGTCGAACCGATCGGCGAGGGCGCCCGTGTACACGGAGAGAACGAGGAACGGGACCCAGTGGCTGATGACGGCGAAGCCACCGAGGCTCGGCGAGTGGAACGACTCGAAGATGACCCAGTAGCTGGTGACGTGCTCGATGCTCTCGGCGGTCATGCCGAGGAGCGCCAGCAGGAAGTAGTTCCGATAGTCGCGGTGGTAGAGCGCGCCGAACTTCGTGGCGGCCGCCGGCGCGGCCTCCCGGAGGCTCATCGCCCGCTGTCGCTCACCTCGAGCACGATCTTGCCGGTCTGCGCGTCGCTCAGCATGTACCGGTGCGCGTCGGCCAGCCGCTCGAACGGGAAGGTGCGGTCCAGCACGGGCTTGAGGGCGCCCGTAACGACGGCGCCCAGCAGGTGCGCCGCGAACCGCTCGCTGCACGCCAGCGACTCCTCCGGCGTGCGCGTGCGGAAGGTGACGCCGATGATGCTGGCGCGCTTGCGGGCGATCTCGTCGAGATCGCAGTCGCCGACCCGCCCCGCGTTGCGGCCCACGCTCACCAGCCGCGCCTTGAGCGCGAGCACCTGGATGTTGTCGGCCAGCATCGGGCCGCCGACGTGGTCGATGATGACGTCGACGCCGCGGCCGGCGGTGGCGCGCATGACGGCGTCGACCCACTTGCCGGCGTCGCGCGTGTCGACAACCTCGTGCGCGCCGAGGGCGCGCAGCGCGGCGGCCTTCGCCGGGGTCCGCGTGGTCGCCAGCACGGGGTTCGCGCCGATGTGACGGGCGATCTGGATCGCCGCCGTGCCGACGCCCGAGGGCCCGGCGGTGACCATGACGGACTCGCCCGGCTTGGCGGCCCCGTTGGTCACCAGCGCGTCGTGGGCGGTGACGAAGACGTTGGGAATGGCCGCGGCCTCGGCCCACGACATGCCGTCGGGAATCCGCATCAGGGCTCGCTGCGGGGCGGCGACGAGATGGGCGTAGCTGCCCACCGAGCGGCCCATGACCCGGTCGCCCGCTTTCCAGCCGCTCACCCCTTCGCCGAGCGCGGCGATCTCGCCCGCGAACTCGGTGCCGGCCCGCGCCGGGGCGGCCGCCGCGCCCGCCCGCAGCGCCGCGCCGCGGATCAGCTCGCCGCGATTCGTGCCGGCGGCGCGAACGGCAACGACGACCTGGCCCGGCCCGGCGACCGGGACGGGACTCTCGCGCAGCTCGAACACCGCTCCTTCGGGGCCGGGTACGGCGAACCACGCTTTCATGGTCTGTGTCATGACGCGGCGGGCGCCTCCGACGCCGGTACGAGCTGGGAGAGCGGCATGCGCGCCTTGATCTGCTCGTCCCAGCCGCGGGCGCGCACGTCCATCATCAGCCCGTCTGGACCCTTGTACTTGCGGTTGACCTTGGTGCTGCCCGGGCACTCCGTGCAGCTCGCCGTCTCGAGCGTGGCGCACGTCTGCTCGACGTCGTCGACGTAGAAGCCGATGTGATGGATGCCCTTGACCGTGGACGGGCCGTCACCCAGGTTGGGTGTGTCCTCGCCGCCGTACTTGAGGATCGCGAAGTAGATGTAGCCGTCGCTCAGCCACACACCCTCGGCGCCCGTGTCGGCCGGCGTGCGCCGCAGCTCGGTCAGTCCGAACACGCTCTTGTAGAACTCGGCGGTCTTCGCCGGGTCGTCGGTCGACAGCGCGATGTGCTTGATCCTCGCCATGACGCCTTCCTTTCTTGTGAGCGGCCTGGTGAACGGCGCGAGCGACGAGCTCCGCCGATCAGCGGAGCGCGGGGACGTCGGCCTTCACGATGAAGTGCTTCTGGGCGGTCGGCATGTCGACCTCGATCGGCTTCGGGTTCATCGAGGCGCAGCCGAACAGCAGGAGGACGACACCGAGCGAGGCGTACCGGAACACCGCCATGACTTCCTCCTGCCGCGAAAGGTGAACGGCAGGATACGAGCGACGTCGTTTTCTGTCAAGGGGAGCGCGGGTTCCGGAAAAAAACGAACGGCGCGGACCGGTCCGCGCCGTTCAGAGGGTTGCCGAAAGGGGACTCGACGCTACTCGGACTGCGGCTCGCGCGAGCGGTCGCGCGAGGGGCCGAAGCTGAGGTTCAGCACCTGCTTGTTGTAAACGGCCTGGCCGTTCTCGAACGTGACCTGACCGGCCGGGTACTGCGGCTCCGTCGGCCCCATCTGGGGCTGGATGCCCGAGGCCTGTCCGGCGACCTGCGCGCCGCTCTGCGTGGCCACGCACGGCGCGAAGTTGGTGCCCTCGGCACCGTACGAGCCGCCGCACCAGGCCCCGCTGGGCGCCGCCTGGGCGAAGGCCATCGCTGGGATGACCAGCGCCACTGCCGCCAACGCTACGACTCCCGTCCACCTCATATCGCACTCTCCGTCGGTTGGGGATTCACTGCAGTCAACTCCGCTCCGCCGTACCGTTCCGAGTCCGCGTGCAATCGGTATCCTGCGAGCGGATCCGGAAAGTGCAACGCGGGTGCCAGGCCCCGCGCCCCGGGGCGAACGTCACTCCGGTGCGGACTTAGGGGGCGGAACGGGCGCGCGCGCGAGGCCGCGAGGACCGCCGCTGCCGGAAAATGCCACCGATCGGTGCCGGTCTGACAGGAAGCTCACATCGCGCAAACATTGCGAGCACGCGGCGCCGTGCACTACGCTGGCGTTCGTGGTCCGGAACTGGATCGATCGCAATCTGCTTGCGCTCGCGCGCGAGATGCGTCTGTCCTACTTGCCGCCGCTCATGGTCTACGTCGCGGCCGGGATCGCCGGGCTCACCGGGATCGTCGGGACGTTCTTCGTCAAGGAGCGGCTCGGGCTCTCGGCCGAATTTCTGGCCGCGCTCGGCTTCTGGGCGGGCCTGCCGTGGGCGCTCAAGGTTCCGCTCGGCCATCTCGTCGACCTGATCTGGCGATGGAAAGCGGCGATGGTTTTCGTCGGCGCCGGGCTGATCACGGTGAGCCTGGTGATCATGATCGGCCTCCTGGCCGCGCCCGCGTCGATGGGCGCGTGGTGGAGCGTCGAAGCGTGGTTCGTCGCCGGCGCGCTCCTCTCGCCCATCGGGTACGTCGTGCAGGACGTCGTCGCCGACGCGATGACCGTCGAGGCGGTGCCGCGCTTCGATGGCGACGGCCGGCCGATCGGCTTGGCCGAGCGCAAGTCCATGAATACGACGGTGCAGACGCTTGGCCGGGTCGCCATCATCGGGGGCACCGTGCTCGTCGCGCTCGCCAACGTGTACCTGCTGCGCGGGGCGGCCGAGATGCCGGAGGCCGAGAAGACGCAGGCCTATCTCCGCGTCTACGAGCTGGCGCTGATCATTCCGGTGGTGTCGGTGCTCGGCGTGGTGCTGGGAATGGCGCTCGCATGGCGGGACGCGAGGCGGCTCAGGGCGAAGGGTTTCGCGCGGGCCGAGCTGCGCCGGATGCTGAACCCGCACGGCGAGCGTCCCCCGGTCAACTGGTGGATCCTCGGCGGCGGTCTCGCGTTCGCCGTCATCTCGCTCGGCGTCGGGGTCGGCCAGCTTCCGGGTGCGGAGGAGATCGTGTTCAGCCTGTCGATGGCGATCGTCCTCTTCCTGATCTGGCGGCTCACCGGAGAGCTGGAGCCGGACGCGCGCCACGTGCTGGTGGGCACCGCGATCGTGGTCTTCGTATTCCGGGCGCTGCCCGGCCCCGGGGCCGGCTCCACGTGGTGGATGATCGATCGCCTGGGGTTCGATCAGCAGTTCCTCGCCACCCTGTCGCTGATCGGGAGCGTGCTCACGCTGGCCGGGCTGTTTGTCTTTCGCCGGTTCATGGCCGAGCGGTCCATCGCCTACATCGTCGGGTTCCTCACCGTCGCGGGCACGCTGCTCGGGCTGCCGATCGTCGGGATGTTCTATGGCCTGCACGAGTGGACGGCCGCGCACACCGGTGGCCTCGTCGATGCGCGCGCCATCGCCCTCATCGACACGGCGCTCGAGTCGCCGCTGGGCCAGATCGCGATGGTGCCGATGCTGGCGTGGATCGCCAATTCCGCGCCCGACCGGCTGAAGGCGACCTTCTTCGCCGTCATGGCATCGTTCACGAACCTCGCGCTGGCGGCGGCGCAGCTCGGCACGAAGTACCTGAACCAGATCTTCGTCGTCACCCGCGAGGTCCGGGATGCCACGGGTGCAGTGAGGGCGCCGGCCGACTACAGCGAGGTCGGGACACTCCTCGTGGTGACGACGGTGCTCGGGCTGGTGGCCCCGCTCCTGACCATCTTGCTCGTCAAGGCCAGCCGCTTCCGAAGCGCCTGACCGCCCCCGGAGCAGCCGAACAGTGTTCCGCGGGCCGCCGAACCGTGTTACGGTTGCGTGCCGGAGTCAAATACCTCTTCAACGAGGAGCCTTGATGCCTGACGACAAAGGGTCGATCCCCGAGCAGTCCGGACTGAGCCGCCGCGAGACGCTCAAGCTCGTCGCGGCCGTCGCCGCCTTCGGCGCCGCCCTCGGCGTCCGCCCAGCCAACTCGCTTGCCCAGGCCAAGAGTGAAGGCAAGGGCGACGCGAAAGGTGATGGTAAGGCCGACGCGAAAGGTGACGGCAAGGGCGCCGCGAAGGGTGAGGGCAAGGGCGCCGCGAAGAGCGAGGGGAAGGGCGCCGCGAAGGGCGAAGGCAAGGGCGCCGCGAAGGGCGAAGGCAAGGGCGCCGCGAAGAGTGAGGGCAAGGGCGACGCGAAAGGTGATGGCAAGAGCGAGGGCAAGGCGACCGGCAAGTAAGGCGCACTGCTCTGATCGGTCACGACTGAGGGCACGGTCGTTCCTTACGGCGATCCGATAGCCCGGGTCGACTTCAGCCTCCGGCGTGACAGCCCGTTCTCGTACGTCTGCAACGCCTGCAACCGGTGTTGCCACGGTAAGGCGATCCGGATCGGGGCGTACGAGGCGCTCAGGCTGTCACGCCGGCTGGGCATCAGCACCACCGAGTTTTTTTCCCGCTACACCGAGGCCGGCGGCACTATTCTGCTGACCCGCGCCGACGACCGGGGCTGCGTCTTCCTCGGGCCGCGGGGCTGCACGGTTCACCCCGACCGCCCGCTGGCCTGCCGTCTCTATCCGCTCGCGCGCTGGATCGCTCCCGACGGCGACGAGAGCTTCGGCCATCTCCAGCCTCACCCCGAGACGGCGGGCGTCTACGGGACCCGCGGAACCGTGAACGACTTCCTGACCTCCCAGGGGCTGCCGCCGTACTTCGCGATGGGCGACCGCTACGGCGCGCTCTACGACCGGATGGTGTCGATCATGGAGCGCCTCGACCCGGCGGAAAATTCCGAGCGCAGGGCGGAGCGGCGCGCGGAGATCGACGAGCTCGATCCGGGCACCATGGCGAGCGCGTGGCTCGACGTCGACGCGACCGTCGGCGCCTACTGCCGCGAGCGCGCCCTGGCCGTGCCGGTCGAGATCGACGCGCTCGTCGACCTGCACCTCAAAGCGATCGGTGCCTGGCTCGACGCGCTGGAGACGCGCCTGCCCACGTAGGCTACGGCGAGGATTTCTCGAGCGTGTAGCCCTTGTCCGTCATGCACCGCCGGTAGCGATCCTGGTTGACGCTGATCTGCGGTCCGTCGGGTCTCTGCGTGACGATGCGCGCGTCGAAGAGGCAGTCGGTCTTGTCGCGCTCCTTCTGCTCCGTCGTGGCGCCCGGCCTGGTGTAGACGTAGCTGTCGGCGCCGGCACACCCGCCGGCAAGCAGGACCGCGGCGAGCAACGTTCGTGTGTTCATCGGCTCTGCGCCCCCTTTGCTGAAATTGTCGACGGGTTCCGGCTTGCCTGCGCCACCACCTCGAGGAGTCCGGCGCCGTAGCGGGCGGCCTTGTACGGGCCGACGCCATGAGCCCGCTCGAGCTCGACCAGATCGCGCGGCCGCAGCGCGGCGATGTCGCGCAGCGTTCGATCGCTGGCCACGATGAAGGGCGCCACGCCCTCGGCCCTCGCCACCGCGAGGCGGTGGCGGCGGAGCGCCTCGAAGAGGACCAGCGCCTCCGCGTCCGGCTGGGCCGCGTCACGGCCCGGGTGCGCCGGCGCGGGCTCGACGGCCAGCGCCGGCCTCGGCCGGGCGGCCTGCTCGGCGCGCTCGCGTCGAGACGCCGCGGCCGGCAGGAGCAGGCGGGCCGGGCGCTCGCCCTTCATCACGGCGCGGCCGTCCTCCGTCAGCGTCACGACCGGCCGATCGACACCGGCAAAGCTCACCCAGCCGGCCGACACACAGCGGCGGAGCAGCGCGAGCAGCCACGCCGCTCCGTGTTCCTTGAGGTTGCCGAAGGTCTGGAACTTCGTGAGGCCGGCGCGCTCGAGCCGTTCGTCCGCATCACCGTGGACGAGCTTGACGGCGAGGCCGAGCCCGAAGCGCCCGTGCACGCGCGCGACGCCCGACAGCGCCTTGCGCACGATCAGCGTGTCGCGCTCGGGGTCGCCCGCCTCGGGCTTCTCCCCCAGAGCCAGGCACACGTCGCAGCGGCCGCAGCCCGCGAGCGTCTCGGCCTCGTCGCCGAAATATCGCAAGATCGCGTCGTGGCGGCAGCTGCCGCCCTCGGCCCAGCGAATCAGCTCGAGGAACATGCTCCACTTGTGCTCGAGCACGGCGCGGTCCGGCGGCGCGTCGCCGGCGCCCCGCTCGAGTAGCGCCCGGCGCAGCGGCAGGTCGCGCGCGCCGATCAGGAGCAGGCCCAGCGCGGGCGCGCCGTCGCGCCCCGCCCGGCCGACCTCCTGGTAGTACGCCTCGACCGACCCGGGGGGACCGAGGTGGATCACCGCCCGAACGTCCGGACGGTCGATCCCCATGCCGAAGGCGTTGGTCGCCACCACGATGTCGAGGTCACCCCCGGCGAAGTGGCGCTGCGCGGCCTCGCGCGTCTTCGGGGCGAGGCCGGCGTGGTACGCGCGAGCCCGCCAGCCTCGCGCCGCCAGCCGCGCGCTCTCGTCCTCGGCCTGCTTGCGCGTGGGCGCGTAGACGAGCGCCGTCCCGCGACCTCGCCCGGGGCCACCGAGCGCCTCCGCCAGCGCGCCGTCGACGAGCCGCTCGCGCTCGCGGCGGCCGCCGACCTCCGCCGCGCGCAGCGCGAGGTTGGGCCGGGCGAAGCCCCGGACGATCTGGGGTGTATCGGGCGGCAGACCCAGCCGGGCCAGGATCTCGTCGCGCACGATCGGCGTCGCCGTCGCCGTGCACGCCAGCACGCGCGCGTGGGACAGGTCGGCCAGGAGCGCCCCGATCTCCAGGTATTCCGGACGGAAGTCGTGGCCCCACTCGCTGATGCAGTGGGCCTCGTCGATCGCCACCAGGGGGCAGTCGATCTCGCGGATGAGGCCGCGGAATCCCGGGAACACCAGCCGCTCCGGCGCCACGTACACGAGCGCGAACTCTCGCCGCGCCAGCCCCGCCATGCGGCGCCGCATCTCGGCCGCCTCGAGCGTCGAGGCGAGATAGGTCGCCCGCACGCCGCGCGCCTCGAGCGCCCCGACCTGATCGGCCATCAGCGCCACGAGCGGCGACACGACGAGGGTCGTGCCGGTGAGGATCGTGGCCGGCAGCTGGTAGCTGAGGCTCTTGCCGCCGCCGGTCGGCGCCACCAGCAGGAGCCGTCCGGCCGCGAGCAGCGTCTCGATCGCCTCGCGCTGTCCGGGTCGGAACGCCGAATAGCCCAGCCGACCAAGCGCGATCTCGAGGTCGCTCACTCGTCACCCGTCACGCTTTGTGATATAGCAGACTCGACTCGTCACCGACAACGCGTCCATGAAACTGGTCATCAAGTTCGGCGGCTATCAGGAGCCCGCGTCCGTCCACAACCGCGCGGCGGCGCGCTTCGGCGAGCTGCTCGAGCAGCGGCTCGGCGACCAGGTCGACTTCGAGCTGATCGGCAGCATTCTCAAGCTCGGCCGCCCGTCGGGCGATCTGGTTCCGATGGTCGAGCGCGGCGAGCTGTCGTTCTGCTACATGTCCACGGTGCGCTTCTCGCGGGCGGCGCCGGAGCTGCAGCTGCTCGAGCTCCCGTTCATCGTCGAGGACCGCGGTGCCGCGTTCCGGGCGCTCGACGGCGAGTACGGCGACATCGCCCGGGAGCGGGTTCACGACCGGACCGCCTGCCGGCTCCTGGGATACTGGGACAACGGCTTCCGCCACCTCTCGACCCGCGTACGGCCGATCCGCGCGCCCGAGGATTGTCGCGGGATCCGCATCCGCACGCAGATGAGCGAGCTGCACGGCGAGGTCTTCAAGGCGCTCGGCTTCGAGCCGATCGCCTCGGACGTCAAGGAGTTCGTGGAGCAGATCGCCGGCGAGCGGTTCCAGGCTCAGGACAATCCCCTCACGAACATCTACAACTTCGGCGTTCACCACCACCATCGCTACATCACGCTCAGCGCGCACTTCTGGGGCGCGTCCGCCATGGTGTGCAATGCCGAGCACTACCGCGGCTGGCCGCGGGACGTGCAGGCCGCGGTGGATGCGGCGGCCCGCGAGGCTACCGCCTTTCAGCGGCAGCTCGCGGCCGCCGAGGACGAGGCGATCTTGAAGATGCTCGACCCGGCCCGGAACGACGTGATCCGGCTCACCGACGTCGAGCGCGCGGCGTTCATGCGCGCCGTGGAGCCGGTGCTGGCGAAGTATCGCCGGGAGCTCGATCCGACGCTGTTCGCCTACCTGGGCGTCTGACGCACCCCGGCGGCCGGCTCACCGGCCCTTCAGCTTCAGGTCCTTCCTCGTAGGGCGACAGGTACGGATGGCCCGTGATCGTGGGCAGCTCCGCCATCCGCGATCCCACGCCGGTCAGGAACGCGGGCTCGACGATCGAGGCGAACATCGCCCGCTCGTACATGAGCTGCTGGATCTTGTGCAGCGTCGCCTCGCGCCGCTTCCTGTCCATCTCCGCGGCCTGGTCGCGGAAGAGCGCGTCGATGTCGGGGTACCCACCGTAGGACCGGATGCCGGTCGAGAGCACGAACGCCTCGATCCGGGTCGCCGCACGTCTCCGGCTTCGTCGCGCGCTACGACGACGACTGCTGCACGTTGTTCGCGGAGAATCTGCGGCGCTATCTGGACGGCGCGCCGCTCCTGAACCCGGTCGACCGGGCGAAGGGGTACTAGGCCAGGATCGTCGCGAGATTTCGCGCCGCGTCGAGCACCTCGACGGCGGTCCGTCGCGCCTGCCTCGAGAGGTTCTCCCAGTCGCCGAGTATGCGCCCGACCGCCTCCCGGGCCCCGGCGAGATCGGCCACCCACTCGATGCCGCTCGCCGACGGAAGATAGGGCGCGGCGCGCGTGTCCTCGGTGATCACCGGGCGGCCGGTGGCGAGATACGCCGCGGCGCGGTCGCTCAGCCAGCCGGTCCTCAGGAGCACGTCGCCGCTCTTGCACACCGTGAACTCGGCCAGCGAGCCGGCGATGTACGCGCGATACGCGGCCGCCGTCGGCGTCACCTCGTGAGGCTCGGCCAGGGCCCAGCCGTGGCGGTGGAGACGCACGCGATCCGGATCGTCGGAGCCGATGTTGACCGCCAGCTCGAGCTCGGCCGCCGGCGCCGCCGACGGCAGGCCGAGGTAGCGTTCGAACGCGGCCCGCTTCGAGAGGTCGGGCCAGCG
>WNFK01186144.1_pt2 | contig 16697 bp, 12 predicted proteins | sample 5400281 | NCBI WGS metagenome assembly WNFK01 (sample SAMN13153350, study PRJNA577476) | soil metagenome | isolation source: 20 cm soil on Douglas fir-dominated hillslope | place: USA:California | collected 2013-09-17 | reverse complement strand
CGCTACTCGCTCCTGAGCCAGCAGCGGACGGCCCGCGCCCAGCAGGAAGGGTTCTTCAAGGAAGAGATGGCGCCGATGCACGTCACGCGCGGCATTCTCGACAAGCAGACGGGCGCGGTCGTCGGCCAGGAGCCGTACTACGTCGAGAAGGACGAGTGCAACCGCGCCGACACGACGCTCGAGGGTCTCATGAAGCTGCCGCCGCACTTCGACAAGGACTCCGGCAAGGGCACCGTCACCGCCGGCAACTCCTCCCAGCTCTCCGACGGCGCCAGCGCGACGCTCGTGATGTCGATGGACCGCGCCAAGGCCCTGGGCATCCGGCCCAAGCTCGTCTTCCGCGGCTTCGCGGTGGCCGGCTGCGAGCCCGACGAGATGGGGATCGGCCCGGTCTTCGCGGTGCCGAAGCTCCTGAAGCGTCACGGCCTGAAGATCGACGACATCGACGTGTGGGAGCTCAACGAGGCGTTCGCCTCGCAGGTCGTTTACTGCCGCGATCGCCTGGGCCTCGATCCCGAGAAGCTCAACATCAACGGCGGCTCGATCTCGATCGGGCATCCCTTCGGCATGACCGGCTCGCGCATGGTCGGCACGCTCGCCAACGAAATGCTTCGGCGCAAGGCGCGCTACGGCGTGGTCACGATGTGCGTCGGCGGCGGCCAGGGTGCCGCGGGACTGTTCGAGGCGTACAACTAGCCACGCGTCCGCACGATCCGCGAGGGCGACGGTGCTCGTCGCCCTCGCGGCCGCTCCCCACCGCATCGAGTCCGCGCATCCCTTTGCTATGATCGAACGAGACTCGAGCTCGCGCTCGGGCGGAGGTCCGACCTGAAAAGCGCCGTCGCTCCCCTCGTGCTGCTCGCCGCCGTTCAGGTCGGTTGCGCGATCCACACCGACCCGGGCCGAGCGCCCGAAAGCGCATCCCCCGAGATCCGCCCCGACGCACGGACGACCCGCGATCTCGACCTCGGCCGGGCCGCGCTCGGCCTGGGTGATCTCACGACGGCGACGATCCGGTTGCGTGAGGCGCTCCGCGCGCAGCCCGACCTCCCCGAGGCGCGGGAGAGCCTGGCCCGCGCCCTCTATGGCATGGGCGATCTGGACGGCGCCGTCGAGGAGCTTCGCGCGCTCCTTCGGCAGCACCCCGATGCCGTCCGTCCCCGATACTTCCTCGCCACGGCACTCATGGCCAAGCAGGACTGGTCGGCCGCGCGCCGGCAGCTCGAGGAGGTCCTCCGCCGGCAGCCCGGACTGGTCGAGGCGCATTACAGCCTCGGATTCGTCCGCTACACGCAGGGCGATCCGGCCGGTGCGATCGAGTCGTTCCGGCAGGTTCTGGCCCGCTCCCCCGATCACGCCGACGCGCACTACAACCTGGCCCTCGTGCTCAAGGTGACCCATCGCGACGCCGAAGCCACGCCCGAATTCCTGGCCGCGGCGCGGTCGGGACATCCGGGCGCGCAGTACTTCGTCGGTACGGCGTACGCCAGGGGGCTGGGCGTCGAGCCCAATCTGACGCAGGCGATCACCTGGTGGTCGCGCGCTGCCGCGCAGGGATCGACCGAGGCCGCCGCCGCGCTCGCCGAGCTGCGCCAGACCGCCCTGGGCCGGGGCCGACCCGGGGCGACGGGGCGTCCAGCCGCCGAGGCGGCATTCCGAGACTACCGGGCGGCCATGTGGTCCGAGTTCCCGGAGCTGACCCGAAGCGGTGACGACGACTCGGTCGGCGCCGCGCTGCTCCGTCAGGGCCGCGGTCGCGAAGCGGTGCCGGTGCTCATCCGGGAGGCCTCCGCCCTCAGCGAGCCGGCGCAGGGCGCGCTCGAGGCGCTCTACCAGCGCGGCGTCGACGGACAGGTGCCCGTGTACGACGGACGGATCCTGGACTACTTCAAGACGGCCGCCGACGAGGGTCAGCCCCGGCCGCGCATCGCGCTCGCGCGGTGCTACGCGACCGGGCTCGGCGTGCCGAAGGACATGGCACGCGCCATCAGCCTCCTGAAGGCGACGCCGCACGAAGACGCCCAGCGGCTGCTTCAAGAGCTCCAGGCCGCGAGCGAGGCCGCCCCGGCGCCGGCCCGGCCCTAGGCCGCCCCGCGCCTCCCATGAAGACCGTGGCGCTGGCCGCGCTGATGGGCGCCGCCGCCGCACTGGTGGCCGCCGGCGTCCTGATCCTGGGCGGCACCGGCGTCACCGCGCTCGAATGGTCTGCGTACGATACGTGGCTTCGCTGGCGAGCCCCGCTCCCGGTGAGCTCCGATCTGGTCATCGTCGTCCGCGATCCGGCGAGCGAGGCGCGCTTCGGCGGGGGCACATGGGACCGGGCGCTTTTCGCCGGTCTCATCACGAACCTGGCGCGCTCGGGCGCGGCGGTCGTCGGGGTCGACGTGCCTCTCGGACAGCCGAGCTTCGCGGATCGCCGAGGCGCGGCGAGCGACGCGCTGCTGAGCCAGGCGATCCTTCTGGCCGGCAATGTCGTGTTCCCGATCGCGCTCGATCCGACGGCCGGGCCCTCGGGCCGCGCCCACGTCGACCGCACGCTCCCGGCGTCGCCGGAGCACCGAGCGTGGCCCGCACTCTCGAAGACGACACGAGAGCTGCTCGAGGCCCGCGCCCTCACGGCGCCGCTCCCGGCACTCGTGCAGCCGGCGAAGAACGTGGGGCACACGCTCGCTCCGGCCGACCCCGACGGCCTCGTTCGGCGAGTGCCGCTGTTCGTCCGGCTCGGTGAGCGAGGCGTACCGGCCTTCGGCCTCGCGCTGGCCGCCGCATTCGCAAAGGGCGACCCTCCCCGGATGCGCGTCGATCGACACGGGCAGATCCTGATTGGCTTCGTCGGCCCGATGTTTCCCCGGGGGTTCAACGTCGTTCCGTTGACCGACCTCGAGGGGACCATCGAGAGGCGAGAGACCGAGACGCTCGAGCGGCTCGTCGCCGGACGGATCGTGCTGCTCCTGCTGGACCCGCCGAGCGCGTCGCATCCGACTCCGCTCGGTCCGATGTCGGACGGCGCGATCCAGGCACAGCTCCTCAACACCGTGCTGACGAATGCCTGGGTGCGCCAAGCGCCCGTCCCGTGGGCGGCAATCGTCACCGCGCTCCTGGCCGCGCTGACGGCGTGGCTCTGGCTCGCGGCGCGATGGTGGAAGGCGGCGGTCGGCGTCGCGGTCCTGGCGCTGCTCTACGCCGCGAGCCTGATCGTGGTCGCCGCACGCGCCGGCGTGCTCCTGCCTCTGGTGGCGCCCCTGGTCGCGATGGTCGTGTCGTCGGCGAGTGCCTTCGTCTGGAATCAGCTCTCGTCTGGAAATCGCATCCGCCGCCTCGAGGACGAAGTCGGGGCGATCCGCGAGGCGCTGGTGCGCCAGGAGTCCCAGGTCGAAGGCCTCGAGGAGGATCTCGAGGCGGCGCGCGTGGCAGTCGCCCGATCGACCGGCACCGAGGAAGGCCTGCGCGCCCAGCTCACCGCGGCCCGAGCCCAGGAGGAGCAGACGCGCGCCCGGCTCGAGCGGCTGGAGCGCGACGCTCGGAGCGGCCCGCCGCTCCCGCTGGGCGACGCCGCGCAGGAGCGGCTGCGCGAGGCGTGCGAGCGCGTGGGCATCGTCACGCGCGACCCGGGCCTGCTGGCCGCCTTCCGGGACCTCGAGAAGGCGGCGCGCTCCTCCCTGCCGATCCTCGTCACCGGCGAGCCCGGGACCGGCAAGGAGCTCTTTGCGCGCGCGGTCCACCGCCTGAGTCCGCGCGCAGACGCGCCGTTCGTCGCGGTCAACATGGCGGCGATCCCGGCCGATCTGTTCGAGAGCGAGATGTTCGGCCATGTCCGAGGCAGCTTCACCGGCGCGGTCGCCGATCGGAAGGGTTACTTCGAGCAGGCGAGCCGGGGCACGATCTTTCTCGACGAGGTGGGCGAGCTGCGTCCCGAGCACCAGAGCAAGCTGCTTCGTGTCCTGCAGGACAAGAGCTTCCATCGGGTCGGCGCGACGCGCCCCACGACCGTGGACGTGCGCGTCGTGGCGGCCAGCAACCGCGACCTCGAGCGCGGTGTCGCGGAGGGATGGTTCCGCGAGGACCTGTATTTCCGGTTGAAGGGGCTCGTCCTTCGACTCCCGCCGCTCCGCGAGCGCCGGCAGGACATCCCGCTGCTGGCGGGGCGATTCCTTCAGGAGGCGGCGGCCGAGACGGGGCGGCCTCCTCTCGGCCTGTCCCCGGCCGCCCTCGCGGCGCTCGATCGGAGCGACTGGCCCGGCAACGCCCGCGAGCTTCAGAACTGTCTGCGCCAGGCCCTGGCGCTCGCCGACGGAGCCGAGATCACCGCCGAGGACCTGCGTCTTGCCCCGCGGGAGGCAGGCCGGGACGACCCCGGCGGTGATGCCGCGGTCCTCGCCTCGCTGCGCCAGCACGGATTCGACATGCAGGCGACCGCCCGGGCCCTGGGATGGGACCGAAGCACGGTGACCCAGCGGCTGAAGGGCCTCGGGTTCCGCGCGCTGGTCGAGGCGGGCGGCGACCGGCAGAAGGCTGCGCTGGAGCTGGCCGGCGACCCGGCGCTCGGTCGGACGGTCGAGCTGAAGCTCCGCGAGTACTCCGAGCACCTCACGAAGGTCGTCGGGAGCTTCGCCACTCCCGACGACGCCATCGCTGCGTGCCGCCGGCGCTTCAAGAACCTGCCCGACCGCCACTTCAGATCGCTGGAGCTTCTGGTCCGCCAGTTCTTCGCCCGTCGCGCGCCGGCCCCGGGCGCCTGATCTCTCGCGGGGCGACGCGGGGATGCGGGAATTCCCCGCGTCCCGCCGCCCGGCCCGACCGATCTTCCGTCGGCCAAGTCATTGAACTCGCGGCCGTCCGTCGAATTCCCTCGCCGCCGCCGGGCGTGGCGCGCGCGTTGCTCTCCCTCCCATCGGACGCCGAACCGCACCGGGCGGATCACGGCGACCGAAACCGAAGGGCCACGAAAGGAGAAGCGCGATGGCCGACATTCAGCAGCGGATCAAGGAGAGCAGCGGAGTGAAGGAGCTGGTGATCCTCGTCGGAGTTCTGTTGACGGTGATTGCCGGAGCGATCGGAACGTACTGGGCTCGCTCGAAGGGCGTGGAGGCGGCGCCCGAGGCGAGCGCCGTCACGAGCAAGGCCGCGCAGCCGCGCACCGTGGTACCGGCGCCGCCCGCCGGCGTCTTCCACGCCGACGTCTACTTCGACTTCAAGAGCACGCGCCTGCGCGCCGACGCCGCCCGGGTGCTCCAGGAAACCGCCAGGTCGATGGACCTGTCGAACGCCTGGGTGGTGCTCGTACAGGGCTACGCCGATCGCCAGGGACCGGCCGAATACAACCGGACGCTGGCCCAGCGCCGCGCCGAGTCCGTGAAGCTCTTCCTCGTCGAGCTCGGCGTTCCCGAGACCGCCATCAGGATGGTGACGATGGGCCAGAACGGGGCGCTCTGCGACGAGCCCGAGAAGGAGTGCCAGCAGATCAACCGTCGCGTCCACCTGGAGTTCCGCAAGCTCGCGGCGGCGGCGCCGATGCCGGCGACCGTGGCGGGCGCGACCACCGGCGATCCGGCGCTCACCGGCACCACGTCGCCGGCGGGTGACCGGTGATCGGATCGATCGCGCGGGCGCGACGGCACGGCGCACGCCTGATCCTGCTCGCGAGCCTCATCTCCGCCCTGGCGGCCACTGCCGCCGGGGCGGAGAGCGCCCCCGTCCCGCCCGGGCGCGTCACCGAAGGCGCGCTCTTCTGGCGGACACCCGAGTCGCAGGCGCTCGTGCCCGCGCCCGTGCTCGGCACCGACGTGCACATGGTCGTGACCGGGATCGTCGCGCGAGCGCGCGTCCGCCAGGAGTTCACCAACCCCGGCAGCGCGTGGACGGAAGGCATCTACGTCTTTCCGCTGCCCGAAGACGCCGCCGTCGACCACCTGCGGATGCGGATCGGCGAGCGCGTCATCGAGGGCGTCGTCAAGGAGCGGGCCGCCGCCAAGGCCCAGTACGAGGGAGCAAAGCGCGCGGGGCAGCGCGCGAGCCTCGTGGAGCAAGAGCGGCCCAACATCTTCACGACGTCCGTGGCCAACGTGCCGCCGGGCGCCGCGATCACCGTCGAGATCGAGTATCAGCACGCGATCCGATACGACAGCGGGCAATTCCGGCTGCGCTTTCCGATGGTCGTGGGCCCGCGCTACATCCCGGGGACCCCGGCCCCGCCGTCTTCGGGCGGCGCCGGATGGGCGCCCGACACCGATCAGGTGCCCGACGCCTCACGCATCACCCCGCCGGTGGCCCATCCGTCGCGGGGTCCGCTCAACCCGGTCAGCCTCGTGATCGAGCTCGATCCCGGGGCGACACCTGCGCGCCTGGAGTCGTCCTATCACGAGATCCAGACGACGCCGCTGGCCGGTGGCCGCTACCGGATCGAGCTGGCTCGGGGCACTGTCCCGGCCGATCGTGACTTCGAGCTCGTGTGGCAGCCGCACACCGAGGCCGCGCCGCTGGCGAACCTGTTCACCGAGCGCAAGGGCGGTGAGACGTTCGCGCTCCTGATGGTGATGCCGCCCGCGCCCGGCGCGCTCGACGGGGCTCGCCTGCCGCGCGAGGTCATCTTCGTGATCGACAACTCGGGCTCCATGCACGGCGCGTCGATCGATCAGGCGAAGGCGGCGCTGAAAATGGCCCTCGGACGCCTCCGCCCGGCTGATTCCTTCAACGTCATCCGCTTCAATCACACGACCGACGCGCTCTTTTCCGATGCGCGGGCGGCGACGCCGCAGAACCTGGCCCTGGCCGATCGCTACGTCAGCCGGCTCCACGCCGACGGCGGCACCGAGATGCTGCCCGCGCTCCAGTTGGCGCTCGACGGTCACGAGCATCCCGGCCGCTTGCGGCAGGTCATCTTCCTGACCGACGGGAGCGTCGGCAACGAGGCGCAGCTCTTCGCCGCGATCCACGAGCGTCTCGGCGACAATCGCTTGTTCACCATCGGGATCGGCTCGGCCCCGAACAGCCACTTCATGCGCGAAGCCGCCCGGCTCGGCCGCGGCACCTTCACCTACATCGGCAGCGTGACCGAGGTGAAGGACAAGATGGTCGCCCTCTTCGGCAAGCTCGAGTCCCCGGCCCTGACCGACGTGCGCCTCGAGCTCGCCGGCGGCTCCGCGGTCGAGACCGTGCCGGAGCGGATCCCCGACGTCTACCTCGGCGAGCCCGTCACGGTCGCGCTGAGAGCCGCCGCGCTGCCGCCGCGCGTGGTGCTGCGAGGCCGGCTCGGCCCGGACCGGTGGGAGCGCGAGCTAGCACTCCAGGCGACCGACGCGGCCGCGGGACTGTCGGTGCACTGGGCTCGCGGGAAGATCGCCGGCCTGCTCGACACGCGACGAACCGGCTCGCCCGATGACGAGATCCGCCGCGCGGTGCTCGAGCTCGCGCTGGCCTTCCACCTCGTGAGCCCGCACACCAGCCTGATCGCGGTGGACGTCACGCCGGTCCGGCCGGGAAGCGCGGACCTTCACACGTTGGCGCTCGAGACGAATCTGCCGCACGGCTGGGACTACACCGCCGTCTTCGGTCTGGGCCAGGGCGCGACGGCGGGACCGGTTCACCTGGCGCTCGGGCTCGCGGCGCTCCTGCTCGCCGGTGCGCTCGGCGTTGTCGCCCGCCGCACGACGAGGGCATGACGCGGCGGCGCGTCCTGATCGTCGTGGCGGGCCTCCTCGCCGTGCTGGGGCTCGAGCAGCTCGGCCAGGGCGCCTGGATCCACGTCAAGGCTCGGCTCGCTCAGCACCTGCTGCAGCGAGCCTGGGCCCGGACCGCCCGGGGCGAGACCCGGGCGCGGCCGTGGCCGTGGGCCGACACCTGGCCGGTCGCCCGGCTGCGAGTGCCGGCCCATGGCGTCGATCTCATCGTTCTGTCCGGCGTGAGCGGCCGCACGCTCGCCTTCGGCCCCGGCCACGCGCCCGGAAGCGCGGCGCCCGGAGCCCCGGGCACGGCGATCGTCACCGGGCACCGCGACACACATTTCCGCTTTCTGGAGTATATGAAGCCCGGCGACGAGCTCCTCGTGGAGCTTCCGGGCGGGCGACCGGCGCGATTACGGATCGAGGGGGTGTCGGTGGTCGACTCGCGGACGGCCGTGATCCGGAGCGAGGACCGATCCGCCGGGCTGATCCTGATGACCTGCTATCCGTTCGACGCCGTCGTGCCGGGGGGCCCGCTCCGCTACGTGGTGACCGCGCGCGCCTCGGGTAGCTGAGGCCGGGAACAAAAATTTCGGGCGGCGTCCTCTCTGCGAGAAGATGAGGCCGTGCGGCGTAGATCTCGACGCCGGCGGCGCCGCGTCTGGACCCTCCTCGGACTCGCGGCCGTGCTGGCCGGTGTGCTCGTCCTGGTGGCGCTCGCCGTGCCGGCGTGGTTCATCGGCTCCCACTGCTTCAGCGTTCGAAGCCGGCCGGCCGAGCGATCGGCGGAGCTTCAGCGCGTCACCGCGGACGTCAAGGGCTACTTCCGTAGCGAGTCGTCGACCTACCTGACCCTGCCGGAGTGGTACATCGTCTACAGCGCCGACGAGTACGCGTCGTTCGTGCAGTCGCGCGCGCCGAGCCGGTTCCCGTACTTCGCCGCCGTCGGACAGTACTGGCGGTACTACAAGCAGGTGTGCCGGGCCACGAAGCGCGTCTATCCCTTCGATGCCGGTAACCACTTGATGCTGGGCGTCATCGGCATGAGCTTCTCGATGGAGAACCTCGTCAAGGGCGGATACGAGAACACCGTCGGCGCCCTCAGCGAGAGCATCGGCTTCTATCACACCGCCGAGGACGTCTTCGCCCGGAAGACGGCTCAGGAGTACGCCGAGTTCATCCACGCGACTCCGTGGTACGAATTCCCGTTCGCCGGGAAGCTGAAGCGCCTGTGGACCCAGACGCCCCTGTGGGGCCCCGATCTCGTGCGCAAGTGGGAGCGGCGATTCGTCCTCAGCGCCGAGTACACGGCAAAGGCCGCGTACGCGTGGCTCATCCGGCTGGGCACGCGCAGCGTCTATCAGCCCGAGGACCTCGTGATCCACGCGTGGCTCGACGACGCGCCGGAGCGGATCTTCGAGGACGACCGGATCCGGAAGGTCAAGACGCTCGGCCCGCGCTCGTCCATCGTCGCGCTGCCGCGCTACGCGGCGTTCACGAGCGTCGTCGCGGCGCTGGCGAAGCAGGGCGTGCGGTTCCACGACCTGGCCGGAAACGACGAGATTCTCCTGACGGCGATCGCGCCGCGTGAGCTGGTTCTGCATCCCGCGGCGGGCGGCATCGTGTTCAGCGAGGAGATCCTGACCAATCTCGCGACGAAGCGGATCGCGGTGCGAGTGCCCGTGAGGACCTTGCACGTGATCCTGACCGATCTGCCCGCCCGCGGCGCGAGCGTCGAGCATCTCTACGACTACTGAGCCCGGCCCCCGCCGGGCCACGCGCAAGCTGACCAGGTTCCAGCGGACGCTCAAGCGAGCGCTCGTGATCGGGCTCTTCCTCTGCCTGCTGCTCGCGGTGATCGCCCTCCGGAAGGCCATCGACTACGCCACCGAGCCGGAGGGCGAGAAGGACTGTCCGCCCGTGCCGACCGGGGCCGGCCCGTCCGGACCCGTCCGGGTTCAGCCCGCGGTGACCGCGTCGGTCGTCTGGGTCCAGCGCGGCGGCACGCTGAACGACGCGAGCTGCCTCAGCCGGACGCCGGTCTACGGCGTGGTGGCGGTGCGGGAGAGCGACGACGTCCGCACCGCGCTCGCCTTCGCCCGCGACAACGGCCTGAAGGTATCGGTCGCGGGGGTCCGGCACAGCATGGGCGGTCAGGCGTTCGCGCGCGACGCGATCGTCCTGGACATGACACGGCTCAATCGCATGGCGCTCGACGCCCAGACCCGGACCCTGACCGTGCAGAGCGGAGCGACCTGGCGCGACGTTCAGCGCTTTCTCCATCCGCGATTCGCCGTGAAGGCCATGCAGTCGGCCGACGTCTTCACGGTCGGCGGCTCGATCTCCGTGAACGCCCACGGCATGGACCCTCGGGCCGGCTCGGTCGGCCGGACGGTTCGCTCGCTGCGCGTCATGCTCGCCGACGGCACGGTTCGCACGCTGAGCCGAAGCGACAATCCCCGCCTGTTCAACCTGGTCGTCGGCGGCTACGGCCTCTTCGGCGTCATCCTCGACGCCGAGATCGACGTGACCGAGAACGCCGTCTACCGGCCCGAGCGCCGGGTGCTCCGCTACCGCGACTTCCCCGGTGTTTTCGCCGGCGAGATCGCCACCGCGCCGCAGTACGAGCTGATGTACGGCCATCTCTCCACGGCCCCCCACTCGTACCTGGACGAGATGATCCTGTACCTCTACCGGCGGGATAGCGCCCGCGTGATTCCGCCCCTGGCCGAGGCCCGCCCCGTGAAGCTCCGGCGGCTCGTCTTCAATCTGGCCAAGCAGGGATCGCTGCCGATGCGGCTCAAGTGGCTGGGCGAGAAGTACATCGAGCCGCGACTTCAATCGTGCCCGGTGAGCCGCAACCAGGCGCTCGGCGAGGGCGAGGCGTGTCTGGTGTCGCGGAACCACCGGATGCACGATTCCATGGGCCATCTCAAGAACAGCCTCGAGGGCGAGACCGACGTGCTCCAGGAGTACTTCGTCCCGCGCGACCGGTTCGTCGAGTTCGTCGACCGCGTGCGACGCGTGCTGCGCGCGCGCGGGGCCAATCTGCTGAATGCCTCGGTACGGGTCGTGCCGCCGGAGGAAAACACGCTCACGTACGCGCGGGCGGAGATGTTCTCGGTCGCGCTCTATCTCAACCAGTCCACCGACGCCGCGGGCCACGCGCACATGCGGGCCCTGACCGGCGAGCTGATCGACGTCGCCGCCGGCGTGGGGGGCACGTTCTTCCTGCCCTACCAGCTCTCCTACACGGCCGAGCAGCTCCGGCGGTCCTATCCGGCGATCAGGGAGTTCTTCGCGGCCAAGCGGGAATACGACCCGGGCGGTCTGCTCTCGAGCACCTTCTATGCGAAGTACGCGCCTCTGGTGAGCGACTAGCGGCGCGCCGGGGTCAGCCGGCGCGGGAGGCGACGAGCGCCCAGCCGGAGTCCGCGAGCGGTCGTGCCCGGCGGCCGCGCTCCTCGGCGTTCGGATCGTTCGCGGTGCCCGCGACCACCCGGCCCATGATGCCCTGGGCGATTGCGCCCAGCCGGAACATCGCGAAGGCGAGGCAGAATTCCCAGTCCTCGATCGCGCCGCGCCCGGCGCGCCGACAGTAGGCGTCGACGCACTCCTGCTCCGTGGGGATGCCGAGCTCCATCAAATTCTTGTCGGCGAGCCCTTCCCACTCGCGCGTGAAGCGGTAGGGCAGGCAGTAGTAGGCGAGGTCGGCAAGCGGATGCCCGAGCGTCGACAGCTCCCAGTCGAGCACGGCGACGATCCGCGGCTCGGTCGGATGGATGACGACGTTCCCCAGCCGAAAGTCGCCGTGCACCAGGGCCGTCTCGTCGCCCGGCGGGATGTGAGCGGGCAGCCACGGGATGAGCCGCTCCATCGACTCGATCTTCTCCGTCTCGGACGCGCGGTACTGCTGGGTCCAGCGGTGAAGCTGGCGCGCGAAATAGTTGCCGGGGCGTCCGAAGTCGGCGAGACCGAGCGCCTGCCAGTCGGTGGTGTGCAGGCGCGCCAGCACGTCGATGAGCGATTCGTAGATGAGCCGCCGCTCGCGCGGTGTCACGCCGGGAATCGCCGGGTCGGTGATGATGCGCCCGTGCACGCAGTCCATGACGTAGAACGCCGTGCCGATGACCGAAGCGTCCTCGCACAGCGCGAAGGTACGCGGCACCGGGAAGCCCGTCTTGCCGAGCGCCGTGATGACCCGGTACTCCCGGTCGACGGCGTGGGCGGAGGGCAGGAGCTTGCCCGGCGGCTTGCGACGCAGCACGTATTCCCGGCCCCCGGCCGCCAGGTAGTAGGTCGGGTTCGACTGGCCGCCCCGGAACTGGCGCACGTCGAGCGCGCCGCCGAAGCCCTCGACGTGGTCGCGCAGGTAGCGCTCGAGCGCCCCCACCTCGAAGCGGTGGGCTTCCCGGACCTCCGCGGTCTGCGCGATCATGTCGTTCATCGGGCGCGCGCGTCAGTATAATCCCGCTCGCCGTCTTTCACCGCCGGAGGGAAGCCACGATGCGCGCGCGCGAGACGACGCCATGATCCGCGAGGTGCCGGGACGCCGGCCGCGGATCGATCCCGACACCTACATCGACCCGCAGGCCGCCGTGATCGGCGACGTGACGATCGGGGCCGGCTCCTCCGTCTGGCCCTTCGCAGTGCTACGGGGCGACCAGGACAACTACGTCACGCTCGGCCGCAACTCGAACGTGCAGGACAGCTCTGTGCTGCACGTGACACCGGAGTTCCCGTGCATCGTCGGCGACTTCGTGACGATCGGCCATCGCGCGGTCGTCCACGCCTGCCGGGTCATGAACAACGTGCGCATCGGCATCGGCGCCGTCGTCCTGGACGGCGCGGTCGTCGAGGAGGGCGCTCAGGTGGGCGCCGGGGCGCTGGTGCCGCCCGGCAAGATCGTTCCCGCCGGCTGGCTCGTCATGGGCGTGCCGGCCAAGCCCGTGCGCAAGATGGACGCCACGGAGCTCGAGGACATCTTGAAAAACGCGCGCGACTACATCGAGCTCTGGCACCGCGACTACCGGAAGCGGGGCGCGGGGCGGAAACGGCGCGAGTGAGGGCTCGACGTGGGGGAGGGGGACCTTCGGCCAACGGGCGGGCGGCCCAGTCGGAGCCGCCCGCCCTGAAGATCGGCCAATACCCCTCTGGGTTACCTTACTTGCCCATTGCCGCCCGGGCCGCCTCGATCTTCGCCTTCACGGCCTCGAGGTTGAAGCTGGCACCCTTCTGCATCGGCGGATACTCGATGGCCGTCTTGATGAGCTTCTCCACTTGCCCCTGGACAAATACGAAGCGCCAGAACTCGTACTTGAACCAGTCGAAGTATTGTTGCGCCCCGGTCTTGGTCCCGCTATCGGGCCAGCCCGTACGCTCGAAAGGATCGAGGCGGAGGTGGGTCAGGTAGGGCACGTCGGGCTTGGTCTTGTCGCCGAGCCAGCCCGCCGGTTGGTCGATGAAACGATACTTGTAGTCGCCGATGCGCACGGCACCCAGCTCGCTTTCCCCGAAGTACCAGATCTCGTCGCGATTCGACGGCCCCTTGCCGGTGATCAGGTCCATCTGGTTGTAGCCGTCGAGGTGCACCTTGTAGGTGCGATCCCCGAGCTGCTTACCCTTCTTCAGCTCTTCGGCGATGTTCGGGTTGCCGGCGGCGGCCAAGAAAGTCGGGAACCAGTCGAGCCCGGAAATGAGGCCGTTCTCGACCTTGCCCGCGGGCACCTTGCCCGGCCAGCGGATCATCGCCGGCACCCGGAAGCCGCCTTCCATGACCGTTCCCTTGCTCTGCGCGAACGGTGTCTGTCCGCCGTCCGGCCAGGTGAAGACCTCGGTGCCGTTGTCGGTGGTGAACACGACGATCGTGTTGTTGTCGACGCCCATGTCCTTCAGCTTCTTCATCACGATGCCGATATCGTCGTCGAGCTGCGCCATGCCGGCTTCGTGGATGGACCAGCCGTTCTTGGAGTTCCGCATCGCCTGGTACTTCGCCGACAGATGCGTGACGATGTGCATGCGGGTCGGATTGAGCCACAGGAAGAACGGCTTGCCATCGGCCTTGGCCTTGTCGAGGAAACTCAGCGCCTTGTCGCGGATTTCGTCGTCCACGGTTTCCATGCGCTTCGGACACAGCTCACCCGCGTCCGTGATCTTTTGCTTGCCGACCTTGCCCCAGCGCGGATCCACCGTGGCATCGTCGACGTTGGTCGCAAACGAGTGGAGCATGTTGCGCGGGCCCACCTGCGGCCTCAGATCTTGGGGATAATTCGGATGGCAGGGGTCTTCCATCGCGTCCAGATGGTAGAGATAGCCGAAGAATTCATCGAATCCGTGCACCGTGGGCAGAAACTCGTTCCGGTCGCCCAGGTGGTTCTTGCCGAACTGGCCGGTGGCGTAGCCCAGCGCCTTGAGCGCGGTTGCGATCGTCGGCGCCTCTGCCGGCAGGCCGACGGTGGCGCCGGCCTGGCCGACCGTGGTCATGCCGGTGCGGATCGGTAATTCACCGGTGATGGTGAATAGCATACCCTCGGCGGCAATCTTGTCGAGGTTCGGCGTCCGGCCCGCCATCAGGCCGCGGTGGTAGGCGCCGATGTTCCACATGCCGATGTCGTCACCCATGATCACGACGATGTTCGGCTTCGGCTGCGCGGCCGCCGGCGCGGCCATGAGCGCCGCGGTAGCAAACAGCGCGACCAGAACGAGCGACCCTCTTCTCATCGCATTTCCTCCTCGTGGGTACCGACAAGAACTAGTTCCCGGTGGGCATCGAGATCATTTCGCCCTGCATCGTGCGCGGCGGGTGCGTCACGTCGGTCTGCGCGCCGACTTCTTGTGCCAAAGAAGATCTGCGACATGTCGTAGCTTCGGTTGATCACGCTTTACCGGCCCTGATCATCAGCCCCGCCCGAGGCCATGTGCCATCAGACCTTGGTCCCGGACCACCCCAGACCTAAGGACCGGACACTCGGACGCAGCCAGGATCAGGTCGCTGAACGACGCTTTCTCGAGAGCTCGCTAGAGTCTTCCTGCGGGCAAGAACGACGGGGCAGCCGTGCCGTCGGGGACTCAGCCCGCCGTCACCGTGGCTGGCTTCGGCGGGATGGGACTGCCGAGCATCTGTGCACGCCTCGAGCTAGTGGCCGTTGCCGCGGACCGCTTCGCCCATCGCCACGCTGAGGTTGTGGCGCGCGCCCTGGAGGCGGGGATGCACGACGAGGGCGCGCCGGAACATCGCGGCCGCCTCGCGGTGGCGGCCGATGGCTATGTAGCAGAGCCCCTGCCCCGACAGCGCGCCGAAGTGGTTGGGATTGCGCCGGAGCGTCTCCTCGCAGTCGACGATCGAGCCCTCGTAGTTCTCGGCGATGTAACGGACGGTCGCGCGCTTGTTCCAGCCCTCGGCGAACTCGGGGGCCCGCGCGATGATGCGGGCGAAGACGTCCTCGGCGCCGGCGAGATCGCGGCGCTCCATCAGCTGGATCCCCTCGCGCAGGAGCGCGTCCACGTCCGAGCTGCCGGACCGATGCCACATCGCCCACAGCTCGGCCGCGGCCCGCGCCGCCGCGTCATCGTCGGGTCCGGTGAGCGCCTTCAGCCCTTCGGCTTCCGTCATGGTGCCCCCAAGCTTGCGTCGAGTCGTCGCCAAGGGCAAGATGGGCGCCGCGATGGCGGCGCGGTTCTCCGGCAAGGTCGTGCTCATCACCGGCGGGGGCGGCGGCATCGGTCGCGCCGCCGCCGAGCGCTTCGCCTCCGAGGGCGCGCGCGTGGCCCTCGTCGACCTCGTGCCGGCGGCGCTCGCCCAGAGCGCGGCGGCCGCGGAGAAAGCGGGCGGCGAGGCGCTGACGGTCGACGCCGACGTGACGCGGCTGGCCGACGTCGAGCGCTATGCCGAGGCGGCCATCAAGCGGTTCGGCGCCATCGACATCTTCTTCAACAACGCCGGCGTCCTCGGCGCCGTCAAGCCGCTCGTCGACTACCCGGAGGAGACGTTCGATCGCGTGATGGCCGTCAACGTGAAGGCCGTGTGGCTCGGGATGAAGGTGGTCGCGCCCCTCATGCGGGCACGCGGCGGCGGCGCCATCGTCAACACCGCGTCGATCGCGGGGCTGCGCGGCTCGCCCAACATCATCGCCTACACGGCGAGCAAGCATGCGGTGGTCGGCCTGACCCGTGCGGCGTCGCTCGAGCTGGCCCGTCACGGCATCCGCGTCAACGCCGTGTGCCCGGCGCCGATCGACACGCCGATGGCGCGGCAGCTCGAGGTCGACGTCAAGCGCGAGCGGCTCACCGCGACCATCCCGATGCGCCGCTACGGCTCGCCCGAGGAAGTCGCCGCGCTCGTCGCGTTCCTGGCGAGCGCCGACGCGGCGTACATCACCGGCGCCATCTACACCGTCGACGGCGGTGCGATGGCGTGATCGTCGCCGTCACCGGGTCGAGCGGCCTGCTCGGCTCGGCGCTCATCGCGTCTCTCATCGCGGACGGCCACGGCGTGATCCGGCTCATCCGGCGCGACCCGCGACCGGGCGAGCGCGCGCTCCGGTGGGATCCGACCACCGGCGCCATCACGCCGAGCGGGTCCGCGCTCGCCGACGCCGTGGTGCATCTCGCGGGCGAGAGCGTCTCGGAAGGCGGATGGACGGCCGCCCACAAGCAGCGGATCCGCGACAGCCGCGTGGGAGCGACGCGCCGCCTGGCCGGGACGCTCACCCGGATGGCCACGCCGCCGGCCGTGCTCGTCAGCGCCTCGGCGACCGGCTACTACGGCCACCGCGGCGACGAGATCCTCACGGAGGAGAGCGGGCCGGGAACCGGCTACCTCGCCGAGGTCGCACGCGAGTGGGAGGCGGCCACGGCCGTGGCGATCGCCGGCGGCGTCCGCGTCGTCACGCTACGAATCGGCATCGTCCTGAGTCCCGCGGGCGGCGCGCTCGCCAAGATGCTGTTTCCGTTCCGGCTGGGCCTGGGCGGCGTCCTGGGAAGCGGACGCCAGTGGATGAGCTGGATCAGCCTCGAGGATGCGATCGGCGTGATCCGTCA
>WNFK01225704.1_pt4 | contig 16710 bp, 13 predicted proteins | sample 5400281 | NCBI WGS metagenome assembly WNFK01 (sample SAMN13153350, study PRJNA577476) | soil metagenome | isolation source: 20 cm soil on Douglas fir-dominated hillslope | place: USA:California | collected 2013-09-17 | reverse complement strand
CGTGGAAGCCTACCCGCTCGACGTGCTCGGCGCGCAGACCGAAGGGATGATCGGCTACATGATCGAGCAGGAGCTGGGCAACCTGCTTCCGTTCGAGCGCCCCTTCGCCACGCTGCTGACGATGGTGGAGGTCGACCCCGAAGATCCCGCATTCGGCAACCCGACGAAGTTCATCGGTCCGATCTACGACAAGACGGACGCGGACCGCCTCGCGGCCGAGAAGAAATGGGTCTTCAAGCAGGACGGCAAGGCGTGGCGCCGCGTGGTCGCATCGCCCGAGCCGAAACGCATCTTCGAGATGCGGCCCATCGAATGGCTGCTCGAGCGCAACACCGTCGTCGTCGCCGCCGGCGGCGGCGGCATCCCGACGATGTACGAGAAGGGCAAGAAGCGCACGCTCGCCGGCGTGGAATGCGTGGTGGACAAGGACCTCGCCTCGGAGCTGCTGGCGCGTTCGCTCAAGGCCGATCTCTTCGTCATGCTGACCGACGCCACCGCGGTCTACTCCGGGTGGGGCACGCCGCAGCAGCGGGCGATTCGCTGCGCCACGCCCGATGCGCTGGGTGAGATGGACTTCGCCGCCGGCTCGATGGGGCCGAAGGTGAAGGCGGCATGCCGCTTCGCGACGGCCACGGGGAACGCCGCTGCCATCGGCGCGCTGGCCGACCTGGGCGCCATCATCGCGGGGGCCGCCGGAACGACGGTGTCACCAGGGCGCGCGGGGATCGTCTACGCCAATGCCGCCTGACACCCGGCGGCCGAGCCTCGGTCTCGCGGCCTGCACCGCGATCGTGATCGGCAACATGGTCGGGTCCGGCTTCTACCTCTCACCTGCCGCCGTCGCGCCGTACGGTCTGCTCGGGATTCTGTTCTGGCTCGTGATGGGTGGGGGCGCGATGTGCCTGGGGCTGACGTTCGCGCGGCTCGCGCGGCGGATGCCCGCGACCGGCGGACCCTACGCGTACACACGAGCGGCCTACGGCGACTTCGCCGGATTCATCGTCGCGTGGGGCTACTGGATTTCCATCTGGGCGTCGCTGCCGCTGATTGCCGCGGCGTTCACCGGCTCGCTGATCAAGCTGGTGCCCGCGCTGCAGGGCAACCGGCCCATGGCCGTCGCGATCACGATCGGCGCGATATGGCTGGTGACGCTCATGAACCTTCGCGGCGTGAAGGAAGCGGGCCTCTTCGCGGAAATCACGACCTACGCGAAGCTCGTTCCCTTTGCGGCGATCGCGCTGCTCGGCCTGCCGTTCGTGCACGTCAGCCATTTTGCCGAGTTCAACCCGAGCGGCCAGTCGCTGCTCACCGCAAGCGCGGCGCTCGCGCCGCTGACGATGTTCGCGTATCTCGGGCTCGAGTCGGCGACGGTGCCGGCGGGCGACGTCCGCGATCCGGAGCGGACGATCCCGCAGTCCACGATCCTTGGGATCTCCGTCGCCACGGTGTTGTACGTGTTCGGCACCACCGTCGTCCTCGGCGTGGTGCCGCGTGGACAGCTCGTCAACTCGATCGCGCCGTTTGCCGAGGCCGCACGCGTGATGTGGGGCAGCTGGGCCGCCGGCGTGGTCTCGATCGCCGTCATGATCTCCTCGATCGGCGCGCTGAACGGGTGGACGCTGCTCATGGGGCAGGTGCCGATGGCGGCCGCGAGGGACAACCTGTTCCCCGAGGTGTTCGGCCGACTGTCGTCGCGCCAGGTCCCCGCGATCGGCATCACGCTCTCCTCGGCGCTCGCGACGGGCCTCGTGCTGGTTCAGATCTCCGGCGGTCCCGGCTTCGCCGCCGCCTACACGATGCTGGTCGGCCTGGCGACGATGACGGCCGTGATCCCGTACGTGTTCTGCTCGCTTGCGGACGGTCTGATCTCGACGCGTGCCGGCGGCGGCGCGCTGCCGCGCATCGGCGTGGTGGAGGCCGTGGCGTTTCTCTTCGCGGTCTTCACGGTGTACGGGTGCGGTCCGGCACCGGTCCTGTGGGGATTACTGCTGCTCCTGTTCGGAATTCCGGTCTACGTCTGGCAGCGGCAGGAGCGTGCCGCCCACCAGTAGCGGCCCATCGTCTCGGGTGACGAGTGGTCGTCATTCCGAGCCCGCGCCCGGCGCATTTCACCAGCAAAACCGCCGATCGCGTGGAGCCGATCTTGCGGATCCGCGACGCCGGAAGGGAGAAACACCTCTATGCGATCAGCCACTTGTTTCATGGCCGCGGCGCTGGCGCTCGGCCTGGCGGGGACAGCCTCCGCGCAGACCGGGCAGACCTACCCGGCTACCACTCAGTCAAGCAACATCGGACCCTCGGTGAGTCACTGGACGGCGTCGGGTTTCGTCGGCTCGAACTTCGGCACGGGGAGCGACAGCGTCGCCGTCGACCAGAACACTTCGGGCGTCGCCTTCGGCGGTCAGCTCGCGTACCTCTGGCACGGATATGTCGGTCCTGAATTCCTCGCCGACTGGGCGCCGAACCTCGACGTCACCACCCTGGTCGTCGATAACAATCCGCGCGTCGGCTCGTACATGGCGAACGCGATTGGCGCGTTTCCGCTCGGCGCCGACGGGCAGGTTGTGCCGTACGCCTCCGGAGGATTCGGTGGCATCACCATGCGGGCCCAGGTGCTCAATCTCGCCGACGGGACGTTCACCGGTAACAGCGAGATGCGCCTGGGCACCAACCTCGGTGGTGGCGTCATGGCGTTTGCGTCGAGGCGGATCGGCTTCCGCGGCGACGTGCGGTACTACCACGCCTCCACGGACAACAACATCAACCAGGGGATCAGCCCGCAGGGCGAGGTGGTGCAGCAACTCATCTCGGGGCTGAAGTTCTGGCGGACCACCGGCGGCGTGACGTTTCGCTGGTAACACCTCGACACGGCGCGGATCGCGAGCCGCCGCCCTCTGGCGGAAGAGGGCTCGCGATTCGCGATTCCGGCTGGCCGCCTTCGGTTCGCCGTCCTGTCCGCAATCTTCCAGCCGGCTTACGCCGTCAGTCGCTCGTCGACGCGTGTATGACCACGGCCGTGCATCCGTCCGTGCACTTCGTGCGCGTCGCCGTCGAGCAGCTCGCGCGGGCTGATCGTCCAGAAGAACTGGATCAGCGTGGCGACCAGGCCGGTCCATCCGGTGTGATGGCTGGCGCCGAGTCCCGCGCCGTTGTCGCCGTGAAAGTATTCGTAGAAGAGCAGGTGGTCGCGCCAGTGCGGGTCGGCCTGGAATTTCTCGGCGCCGCCGAAGACGGGACGGCGGCCGCGATCGTCCTTCAGGAAGATGCGCGTCAGCCGCGCGGAAATGTCCTTGGCGACCTCGAAGAGGTTCATCTTCACGCCCGATCCCGTCGGGCACTCGATGGTGAAGCCGTCGCCGTAGTACGCGTAGAACTGGAGCAGCGCGCGGATGAGGAGCGCGTTCATCGGCATCCAGATGGGGCCGCGCCAGTTCGCGTTGCCGCCGAACATCGCCGTGTCCGATTCCGCCGGGAGGTACGCGACCCGATGCTCCGTGCCGGCGGCGGCGAGCACGTACGGGTGGTCGAGGTGCACGCGCGACAGCGTGCGGATGCCGAACGGGCTGAGGAATTCGTTCTCGTCGAGCATCCGCGTGAGGATGCGGCGCAGCCGGTCGCGCGTGACGAGCGCGAGGATGCCGCGGCCGCGGTAGCCGAAATGCCCCTCGCCGGTCGGATGGATGTGGTCGAGCAGGTCGGGCTGACGCCGCACCCGCTCCGCGACCTGTGCCAGCAGCCCCGGCATCCGCTCGCGCTGCGCGGCCTCGACGATGGTCGTCGCGCACAGCGGGAGCAGGCCGACGATCGAGCGCACCTTGACCCGGCTCGCGACGCCGCTGTCGAAGCGGAGGGCGTCATAGTAGAAACCGTCCTCCTCGTCCCACATGCCGGCGTCGCCCGCGCGGTTGATCGACGCCGCCATGCTGAGGAAGTGGTCCACGAAGGTGACGGCCATGTCCTCGAACGCGGGATCGGACATCGCGATCTCGGCGGCGATTTCCAGCATGCTCTGGCAGAACACCGACATCCATGCCGCGCCGTCGGCCTGCTCGAGATAGCCGCCTGTCGGCAGCGGCGTCGAGCGGTCGAAGACCCCGATGTTGTCGAGGCCGGGACAGCCGCCTTCGAACACGTTGCGGCCGAGCGGGTCGTTGCGATTGACCCACCACGTGAAGTTGGTGAGCAGCTTGGCGAAGGTGCGCTTGAGGAACGCCGGGTCGGAGCGTCCGCGCAGCGCCTGCTCCGTGCGGTGCAGGAAGATGATCGCCCACGCGTGCACGGGCGGATGCACGTCGGAGAAGTTCCACTCCGAGGCGGGCAGCTGGCCGTTCGGGTGCATGTACATGCCGCGCAGCATCAGCTCGAGCTGCGCCTTCGCGAAGTCGATGTCCACGCCGGCGACCGCAATCGCCTGGAACGCGAGATCCCACGCCGCGAACCACGGGTACTCCCACTTGTCCGGCACCGACAGGATGTCGGCGTTGACCATGTGGCTCCACCCCTCGTCCCGGACGTGGTTCACGGCTGCGGCGCCCTTGTCGGCGCCATGTTCACGAAGCCACCTGGTGAGGTCGAAGGAGTAGTACTGCTTGCTCCACAGCATGCCCGCCATCGACTGCCGGACGACCCGCGCCAGGTCGGAATCGGCGGCCATCGGCGTGAGCGCCGCGTAGAACTCGTCCGCCTCCACCACGCGCGCGGCGAGCAGGTCGTCGAAGTACATGAAGGGCCCCCCGATCGTGTCGGGAGACGCGGCGCTGAGGCGCAGCCTGATCTCGACCTTCTCGTGCGGGCCCACGATCTGGTGGAAGCGGACGGCGGCTTTCGTGCCCGTGCCGTGCTCGTTCACCGCGGCCGTGCGGCCGTGGACGACGAAGTCGTTGATGCCGTCCTTCACGTGTGCGGTTGCGTTCGGCGTGCCGAAGAGGCGCTCGTTGTTCGTCTCGTTGTCGGTGAAGAGCACGGGCGCCGCGCCGTCCACGTACAGCCATCGTTCGCCCAGCTCGCCGTGCACCGCCTCGATGCACCGGCCGCCGCCCCACACCTCGCGCAGCGCCGGCTTCGGCGAATACGGCCAGGTGCGCCAGGTGTTGCGGAACCAGAGGGTCGGCAGCACGTCGAGCGGCGCCGCGTCGGGACCGCGGTTGGTCGCGGTGATGCGAATGAGCACGTCCTCGGGGCTGGCCTTCGCGTACTCGATGACGACGTCGAAGTACTTGTCCTCGTTGAACGCGCCCGTGTCGATCAGCTCGTACTCCTGCTCCTGCCGGGAGCGCGAACGGTTCGTGCTGACCAGATCCTCGTACGGAAAGGCGCACTGCGGGTACTTGTAGAGGCACTTCATGTACGAGTGCGTCGGCGTCGAATCGAGGTAGTAGTAGTACTCCTTGACGTCCTCGCCGTGGTTCCCCTCGCCGTTGGTGAGCCCGAAGAGCCGTTCCTTGAGGATGGGATCCCTGCCGTTCCAGAGCGCAATCGCGAAACAGAGCTGCTGCCGGTCGTCGGAGATGCCGGCGAGGCCGTCCTCGCCCCAGCGGTAGGCGCGCGACCGCGCGTGGTCGTGAGGGAAGTACGCCCAGGGGTCGCCGTTGGCGCTGTAGTCCTCGCGCACCGTGCCCCACTGGCGCTCGCTGAGGTACGGGCCCCACTTCTTCCAGGGCGTGCGGTGCAGGAACGACGCGCGCAGGCGGGAAGCCTCGATGTCGTGCATCATTCCCCTCGACGCTGCAACTCGCTGTCCGCGCCCGCTCGCTCCGAACGGCCGTTTATGCGGTCCATTTCACCAAGATCTTGTGACGCCATGACCGGATATCGTTGCGCGCATCGCGGCCGCAGGGGTCTGCCGCACGATTTCTGCTGGCACACCTCGTGCGTTTGCGCGTGGCATGACGGGCGACCCCAGCGATGTGCGCGCGGAATGGCGGGCGATGGTCGCGAGCCCGCTCGACCTGTCCGAGTTTCCGCCCGCGTCGACGCCCACGATCGAGGTCGCGGGGCTGTCGATGTGCGGGAGGCTGCAGCACGACAACACGGACCACTTTCTCGCGATCCGCCTGGGGCGTCTCCAGGAAACGGTGGCGACCAGCCTTTCAGCCGGCGACCTTCCTCCGCGCTTCGAGGAGCACGCCTACGCGATGCTCGTCGCGGACGGCCTCGGCGGGCACGGCACCGGCGCGCGCGCCAGCCGCCTCGCGCTGAGCACGCTGGCGCACCTGGCCATCCGGTACGGCAAGTGGAACGTGCGGATGGGAGCCGACACGGCGGCCGACATCGCCGAGCAGGGCGAGTTCTTCTACCGTCAGATCACCGATGCCATGTCGCAGGCGGCCCGCGCCGACTTCAGGCTCGCGGAGATGGCGACCAGCCTCACGGCGGTGTACATCGCCGGAACGGATCTCTTCTTCGCGCACGTCGGGCACTCGCGGGCGTTTCTCTTCCGCAACGGCGTGCTCATCCAGCTCACGCTGGAGCACACGCTCGAGCGGCTGATCTCGGCGTCCGCGGCGCTGCGCCGCGCGCGTCTCGAGGCGCGCCGGCCGCGCGTGCCGGACCACCGGTCGCCCGACGCCGCGGGCGACGCCGGCGCACACCCGGACGCGCCGGACGTGAGCATCGAGCACGTGCAGCTCTGGTCCGGCGACCGCGTGCTGCTGTGCACGGACGGCTTGACCGACGTCGTGCAGGAGGATCGGATTTCCGAAGTGCTGGCCTCGCAGCGCAGCCCCGGCGAGGAGTGCCGGCGGCTCGTCGACCTGGCGCTGACGAACGGGGCGACCGACAGCGTGACGGTCCTGGTCGCCGACTACCGGACGGAGCGGGCGCCGGGGCCGATGGAGGCCGCCTTGTAATCGCCGCCGCCCGTCACGGCGCGGACATCGTCGCCCCGGGCAGCGGGACGGCGGCGTCGATCTGCGTGCCCCCGCCCGGGTTCCACGTGATCGAAAAGGTGCCGTTCATCTTCGCGACGCGTTCCCGCATCGTGATGACCCACAGCTGCGCGCCGGGGCCGCTGTCCGTGGAAAACGCGTGCCCGAACGCCCGCACCCTCAGGTGAATGGCGCCACCCGTGCCGCGGAGCTCGATCTCCGCGCGCCTCGATCCCCCGTGTTTCGCGATATGTCCGAGCGCGTCCTGCGCCACCAGGAAGAGACACAGCGAGACGTCGGCGGGTACCAGGCCGGGCACGTCGCACTTGGCGAACGAGACGTCCATGTCCAGCCGTTCGCTGAGCTCGCCGCAGAGCCGCTCCAGCGCGTTGTCGATCGCGAGCAGCGTCAGCGGCCCGGCGTGCAGGTCGCGCGACAGCGCCTGCACCGCCGAGGAGATGCCGGCCGCCTGCGACCGCAGCTCCTCGAGCCGCGGGCGCAGAGGCGTGTTCGACCCGTTTAGATCGCGGGTCAGGCGGTCGAGGCCGAGCTGCCAGGCCGCCAGCCGCTGGCCGATGTCGTCGTGGAGCTCCCGCGCGACGCGCATGCGTTCTCCCTCGTGGTGCTCGAGCAGCATCTGGCTGATCGTCGAGAGCGACGCTTCCGCGTTCTTCAGCGGCGTGATGTCGGCCACGAGCGTCATCCGCAACGCCTGGCCTTCGACGACGAATTCCTCGATCGACACCGAACCGGACCGGACGGTGCCGTCACGGGCGCGGAAACGGCACTCGAAATCGCGAAGCCGCCCTCCGCGCGCCTCCACCCGCTGATTGAGGTCGCGGAAGTCGGCCTCGTCGAGGAGCCCGAGCTCCAGCGGCGTGCGGCCGATCGCTTCGTCGCGCCGGTAGCCGAACAGCCGGACCCACGTGTTGTTCACGTCGATCAGCCGGTTGTCGGGCGTGGTGGACACCGCTCCCGTGCTCGGTGTGATCAGGAACGCCTTCGCGAATTTCTCTTCCGACAGCTGCAGCGTGCGCTCGTGGCTCCTGCGCTGGGTGATGTCCTCGAACAGTCCCCAGTAGCCGGTGAACTTTCCGTTGACGGAGTCCGGCACGCCGTGGAATTCGATGTCGATGACGCTGCGATCCTTGCGGCGGCCGCGCGTGATGACCTGGACGTACTCGCCCAGTTCGAGCCGCTGGACGGCGGCTCCCGCGTCGCGGTCCTCCCGGAGTCCCACGAGCGCTTCGAGGTTCTTTCCGGCGATGTCGTCCGCGTGATAGAGGAATAGCTGCTCGAACGCAGGGTTCCAGAATCGGACTCGCCGGCGTGCATCCGCGCTCGCGACAGCGATGGGGATCGTCCGAACCAAACGCTCAATCTTCTGCAGACGCCCAGAGGGATCGGACCAGCCGGCCATAGTTCGGTGTGGGGGGTGCGCCTCTTATACACTGAATGATGCCGGCCTACGGAAGGTACGCGCAATGACGAAATCTGTTGCGCGACAGGCAGGTCGCCGTCCGCAGAGGCTGTCTGTGGATGAGGCGGAGAGGTCAGCGGCGCCCGCCGCCCCTGAAGCCGCCGCCACCCCCGAAGCCACCGCCGCCGCCCCTGAAGCTGCCGCCACCGGGCCGATAGCTTCCCGCGCCGACGCTCCCGGAGCGACCGAGGTCGCGCGTGCGCTGCGCGCCGTCGATGCGCGCGCTGCGATCGGTGTTCAGTTGGCCGAGCGTAGTACGCGAGACGCCCGCCTGCGCCGCGCGGTCACCCGCCTGCGAGCCCGCCGTGCCGACCGCCCGCTCGGCGGTGGACCACGAGCCGTTCTCGAACTTCTGCCACGTGCCGCCCTGGTTGCGGTACACGTTGCCGTCCCGTCCGGCGTAGACGTCGCCGCTCCCCGTGCGGCCGATCGCGCTGGTGCCCTGCGAGCCGCGGCGAGTCAGTGCTTCGCCGCCCCCGCTCCCCTGCGTGACGCGGCTGGTGGTACCGGTCGCATTCCGCGTCACGCGTGACGTCTGCGCCCATTGATCGCCGCGGCGTACCGCGGTCGATCCCCAGCTGCCGTACACGTTCGATCCCTGCACGGTCGATCCGATGGCGCCCGTTCGCGGGTTGTAGGCCTGGATGCCCCCGCGCGCGCCGGCCGGCCCGTACGCCGCCGCGCCGCGCGCCCATGTTCCGGTCGTCGGGTTGTAGCGCGCCGCGTACCCCGCGCCGCCGTACGGGCCGTACACCGCGCCGCCTCGCGTGTACGCGCCGGTCCACGGGTTGTATCGCGCGCCGTAGCCGTAGGTCGGGTAGTACGGGAAGTACGCGGGATAGTAGGCGCCCGGGTAGTAATAGGGTGGGTAGTACCAGCCGCTGCCCCAGACGGCGCAGCCCCACGCGACCATCATCCCGGTATAGGCCGCCGCCGCCGCGTAGACCACCTCGTCGTCGTCGGAGTCTTCGATGGTGACGTACGTCACGTTGTGCGCGGGCGAGCTGATCGGGATCTCGTAGACCTCCTTCGGAACGGTGTCGGCGAGCGTCCACGGACCCTTGGGCGAGGTGGACATGAACCAGACGCCGTCGAAGCACATGTAATAGAGGTCGCCGACCTTGAGGATCTGTTTGTCCGTGTTCACCGCGCGTGAGACGCCGATGCTCTCGATCGGCTCGAACTGCGGCTCTCCCACGTAGGCGACCGCCGGCGCCGTGACGGTACGGCGTTCCACCGTCGCGGTCTGCGGAATCTGTGAGAGCAGCACGGCCTCGAGCGCCTGCCGTGTTCCAGGCACGGACGCCAGCACGCGCGAGCGCGGATGGCTCACGGGAATCCGCTTGAAGTCCTCGGGCAGGTTCGGTGTCGCGAACGTCCACGGGCCTGACAAATCAGGCGCGGAGAACCAGCGTCCCGACACCAGGAAGTACACGAGGCCTGCCTGGCCCTGCCTGAAGACGTCGGCGTCGGTGTTGCCGACCCAGAAGAGGGTGGTGCCCGTCACCGGCAGGTACTTCGGCGCGCCGTCCGTGAGCAGCAGTTCCGCCGGCATCCTGCTCATGTAGACCGCCGGTGTGCGGCCCGTCGCGGCCGCCCCCGTGGGCAGTGAAGCCTTGACGTCGGTCCAGTTTCCGTCGTCGGGCAGACTGCGGAAGCTCGCCGGCATCGTCGTCGCCTCGCGCCACGGGCCGTCGAGCGAGGCGGCCGTCAGCCACATCTTGTCGTTGCGCAGGTAGTAGCTGTGCGACTCGGGGTATTCGAACAGGTCCCAGTTCGTGTTCACGACGAAGCGCAGGTCGGTGCCGCCGATGGGACTCCAGATGGGCGTGCCGTCGATGTTGACGAGGACGGCCGGCGTCTGGCTGAAGAACACCGGCGGCGGATCGGCCTTCACGCCTGCCATGTTGCGCGGCGAGACCTGGCTCGTATCCACGTTCGCCAGCACGCGATCCAGCCCGATGACGCGCTGCTCGAGCGGAATCGACGCGACGATGTCGTCGACGATGGTCTTCAGCGTGTCTTTCGGGACGTTCGGAAAGCTCGAGGCGGTGATCATGAACTCCGAGAAGTTGACGAGGCGATCGGCGAGCGCGACGCTCGTGTCGCTCTCGATCCGGAGCGCGCCGAGCGCGGGCGTACGCGTATCCTTCGCCAGGTACGAGACCGCCGCGTAGAGCGTCATGTGCGTCTGGTCGGGCCAGCTTCCGACCTGCGGCTGGTACAGCACCACGCGCGCGCCCGCCGGCGTGGCGTAGGCGCGGGGCCACCCGCCGTCAACGGTCGCGTCCGCCGCCGTCGCGGTCCTGGTCGTGGCCGGCGTGGTGGCGCGCGGCGCCGCCGCCGATCCGCTCGATTGCGCGACGAGCACCGGGCCGCCTGGCGACGTCAGGACGCTCAGGATCGTGATGCTGGTGATGAATCGATTCATGGTTCTCTCTCGCGCCGTGTCGGTCACGGCACGTGGTGATCGCGAAACCGCGAAGGACACGAAGAAGCGAAGTAAAGTTGGCGAGGCGTCAGGCGCTCGCGAGGTGAGCGCCGGGGCGGGAGGGGCCTTCCCTGACGATGCCGAGCTTCTTCATGCGGAAACGCAGCGTGTTCGGATGGAGGCCGAGGCGTTCGGCGGCGTTGCCGGCCCCGTTGATGCGCCAGCCGCAGGCGCGCAGCACTTCCTGGATGTGCGCGCGTTCGATGGACGAGAGCGTCGTGCCGTCCTCGTCCGGCCGCGGACCGCTCACCTCCACGTTTTCCTCGAGGAGCGTCAGCACGTCGCCGGTCGTGTGAATCAGCGCGCGCTCGATCACGTTCTCCAGCTCGCGCACGTTGCCCGGCCACTGCCGCCGCTGGAGCAGTTCCATCACGTTGGGCGGCACGCGCTTGATGCGGCGCTGCGTCACCCGCTGGCGCTTGCGGATGATGGACCACACGAGCTCGGGGACGTCCTCGGGCCGCTCCCTCAGCGAGGGCAGCCGGATCGGGAAGACGCTCAGGCGGTAATAGAGATCCTCGCGGAACGTGCCCTCCTGGATCATCTTCCGCAGGTCCCGGTGCGTCGCGGCGATGATGCGCACGTCCACCTTCTGCGCCTGCGACGACCCGAGGCGTTCGAACGTCCCTTCCTGCAGCACGCGCAGCAGCTTGGTTTGCAGGTCGAGCGGCAGGTCGCCGATCTCGTCGAGGAAGAGCGTGCCGCGGTGCGCGAGCTCGAACCGTCCCTGCCGGGTGGTGACCGCCCCGGTGAACGCGCCGCGCGTGTGGCCGAACAGCTCGCTCTCGATGAGCGACGGCGGCAGCGCCGCGCAGTTGACGACGACGAACGGGTTCGACCGCCTCGGACCGCGAACGTGAATGGCGCGCGCGAACAGCTCCTTGCCCGTCCCGGTTTCACCGAGCAGCAGCACCGTGCTCCTGGTCGGAACGACCTCGTCCATCCGCCTCAGCGCGTCCTTCAGCGTGAAACTCTCCCCGACGATGTCGCTGAAGGTCGAGCGCGTCCGGCCCGCGTCGTCGTCACGGTCGTTCTCCACGCGGCGCGGTCTTGCCGCCTCGTGCGCTTCGTGCAGTTCCGGTTCCTCGGGGAACTGGCTCTGCTCCTCGTGCACGGCGGCGCCCTGGTGCCGGTGCAACCGGCCGGCGAGGATTTCCGCGAACAGTCGGAAGCGGCTGACGAGATCGCGCGACCATCCGCGGTGCGCACGCGACTCGACGGCGAGCAGGCAGGTCCGGTCGGCGGCGATCATGACCGGCACCACCACCACCGACTGCACCGAGACGCGCCGGAGGTAATCGAGAACATCCGGCGTCAAGGCAGCGCTCGGGAGGTCGGCTGGAATCTCGAGCACCAGCGGGTCGCGTTCGAGCGGCAGGCGATCCCAGAGGGGTGAGACGTCCGCGGGGTCGGCCGGCTCGAGCTTTTCGCCGAGCGGCGGCCGCTCGCATCGATAGGTCCGGGCGGGCGTGTCGACGTCGCCGTACGCGATCAGCGTCAGCGCGTCTGCGCCCGCCGCGTCACCGATGCGCGCGATCGTCGAGGCGATCAGCGCATCGAGGTCGCCGTCGCCGAGCAGGCACAACTCCGAAGACACCTCGGCGATGAGCCGATCGATCTCGCGACAGCTGTCGTCGTCGCCGTGAATGAGCGTCGCGTCCATCGTTGTCACGCTCCTGGCCGCAGTCCGCGGACAGTGCATTCACGATACCGCCCAATGTCCCGGCGATTGGTGCGCGATAAGGCTGGGGGGAGCCATGTTTTCGTGAGCGGGTTGACCATATGTCGTGATACGGCCGCGGCGCCGCGCGCCAGCCTGCGGCTGCCGGCGGCACGCGCACTGCGGGAGACGTCGGCATGATTCCCGTCGAACCGAATAGCTGCCTGACGATTGCGATGGCGCCCGACGCGAACCGCCCGACCTGCTGCCGGGTCGTGCTCGCCGAGGCGGACGGCTGGGACGTCCGGCTCGAGGTGGGCGACGACGTCGTCTCGATCACGCATTGCGAGGATTGGCATCGCGTCGAACGTATCTGCTCCGAGATCTACGGCCTGTGGGCGGATAGTCACACCGAGCCGTCCGCGCGCAGGTAGCGGTTGTCACGCGTGCGCTTCAGGAAGCGGCACTCGATGAGCGCGGCCAGCAGGCTGTCGCACGTCTGCTGATCGAGGCCCCAGAGCCGCCGCACCTGATCGCGCGTCAGATCGAGTCCGGGTACTTCGAGATACTCGGCGCGAACGAGCCGCGCCCACTCTTCGGTCGTAGTGCTGTAGACGGTGTGCATGAGCGGACCTCGCATCGCAACCACCGTGCCGAGGGCGGGCAGTGGCGGTTTCCGGAAATTCGAGAGACTTACGATTTATTGCCGTCAGGTTATGTGACCGCGAGCGCGCTCACAATACGGTGAACTCTGTAGTTTGCACGACCGAATCGCGACGCGCGCGCCTTCGCACGCGTCACGTACTTCGCGGCAGGTCAGTTCACGCTTCGATGATCTGATTGCGGATCGCGTAGCGTACGAGATCGGCGACCGAGTGAAGACTCAGTTTCGCCATCAGCCGCGCGCGATGCGTTTCAGCGGTCTTGGTGGTGATCTTCAGCGCGATGCCGATCTCCTTGTTCGACTTCCCCTCGGCAACGAGCTGCAGCACTTCACGTTCGCGCCGTGTCAGGTGCGCGCCAATCGAGCTTTCGCGAGGCGCGCCGCGCTCCACCCATCCGTCGATGAGCGCCTGCATACGTGCCGTGAAATATGTTCCACCCTGCAGGAGCGTCTCGATCGCGTCGACCAGCAAACGACCCGCGTCGGATTTCAGGATGTAGCCGCGCGCGCCGGCGTCCACGAAATCCTGCGCAAGATATTCGGCTTCGTGGACGGTGAGGATCAGAATCTTCGCGGTCGGCACGATCGCGCGGATCTGCCGCGCGGCTTCGAGGCCGTTCAACTCCGGCATGCCGACGTCGAGAACGACGACATCTCGGGCCGGAATTCCTTCGCCTTCGTGACGGCTTCGCGTCCGGTCGCTGCGTCGGCGCAGAGGTGCCAGCCCTCGTGCCCTTCGAGCAGCGCGTGGATGCCCTGACGAACGATGTCGTGGTCATCGGCGATGAGGATTTGAATCATGGTGAAGCTCCCTCCGATGCCTCAACTCCCAGGATCGGTCGCGAGCCACTGCGTGCCTCGGGGGATCCCCCCTAATCTTGCGTGCAGGTCCAACCCTTTTTCAACCCTCCAAGATCGAAATTCTTGCAGCGGATAGATTTTCAAGTGCATTTTCGTGAGCCCTGTATCGTGCGAACGCGTCGACTTCGCGTCTGACACACGTCAGCAGGCGCGAGCGCGCCGAATGCGGCGCGATTCCGCGATCTCTCTCGCTCGCGCGCTGGTGGTTCCCCTCTTGCGCTAGTTGCCGCAGCATAGGAGGCCACACCATGTTGTGTCGTTTTTCGGCGCGAGTCCTTGCGCTCTCATTCCTGGTCCTAACGGTGTTGCTCGCGAGCCCGCAACATCAGGCATTCGCCCAAGCGGGCGCGGCCAATCCCGATCCATCGCAGGCGCCTCCGCCGATCACGTCGCCGATCACTCCGCCACACCCTGGTGGGTTCCTGAGCGAACCCGATTTCCTGTCAACCGCGATCACCCTTGCCAACAACAGGTTCGGCGATCACGTCGGAGCGCCGAAGAGCGGCTTCTATCCCGAGCTGTCCAACATGATCACCGGCTCGGGCTGGGTGTCGGTCGGTCCCGGCTATCGCCAGTACTTCGCGAACGATCGCGCGTTCGTGGATACGTCTGCTGCGCTCTCGTGGCGCCTCTACAAGATGGGGCAGGTGCGCTTCGAGATGCCGCGCCTGGCCAGCGACCACCTCGCTGTCGGAACGCAGTTCATGTGGCAGGACAACACGCAGGTGAACTACTTCGGTGTCGGGCCCGACGTCGTCGAGGATGCCCGCAGCCAGTACCGGATGCAGACCCACGATGCTGTCGGATACGCCACGGTCACGACAAAAGAGTGGCTGACGATCACCGGCAAGGCCGGCTGGCTCGGCCATCCCAAGCTGATGGACCCGGGCGGCACGTTCATTCGTGATTTTCCCAGCACGGTCGATGCGTTCCCGAACGATCCAGCGGCGAGCCTGAGCGTGCAGCCGGCCTTCCTGCACACGGAACTGTCCGCCGCCGCCGACACGCGCGACCATCGCGGGCACCCGACGCACGGCGCCCTCTACCGCGGAGCGTTGACCAACTACTGGGATCGGACCTACGACGCCTTCACGTTCCACACGTGGGAAGCCGAGGGCGCGCAGTACGTGCCGCTGGCCGACGCGCGCGTCGTGCTCGCGTTTCACGGATGGACCGTCGGCGGGCATACGTCCGGCGCCAACGTCATCCCGTTCTACATGCTCCCCGCCATCGGCGGCAGCCGGACGCTGCGCGATTACCACGACTTCCAGTTCCACGACAGCAACCTGCTCGTCGCCGGCGCGGAGTCGCGCTTCGCGGTGTGGGAGCACCTCGACGCCGCGCTCTTCATGGATGCCGGCAACGTGGCGTCGCGCTATTCCGACCTGAATCTCGACAAGACCTCGTACGGCGCGGGCCTGCGGCTCCACACCGAGACGACGACGCTGGCGCGGCTCGACGCCGCGCGTGGCGCGCAGGGGTGGCACGTGACCTTCAGCACGAGCGAGCCGTTCCGCCTGCCGCGCGTACGCAAGACCATGGCGTCGGTACCGTTCGCGCCGTAGGGGGATCACGGTCATGGTTCGCCCGAACTTTGCGTGGCGCGCGCTCCTGGTGCTGACGGTCGCCCTGTCGGCGCTTCAATGCGCGGGGACGGTCCGTCCCACATCACCATCGCCGGCGATTCCGCTGTCGGCGTGGTGGCAGCAACCGGAGAATCTCGCGCGTCGGGATCTGTTCCATGGGCAGTGGGGCGCTGCGTACGCGCCCGATCCGGCCGCCGAGTACACCTTCGTCCGTCCCAAGACGGGCGGCTTCAACCCAGGCGTCATCGTCCGCGACCCGCAGGGGCGTGAATGGCACGTGAAGCAGCCGCGCGACAGCCACGGGGACGAAGGTCCCTCGGAAGTCGTCCTGTCGCGCGTGCTGTCCGGGCTCGGCTACCACCAGCCGCCCGTCTACTACCTGCCGTCGTTCACGATGCGCGACACGTCCGGCGCGCATATCGAGAGGGGAGGCCGCTTCCGTCTCGACGAGCCGTCGATGAAGGACATGGGCGAATGGTCGTGGCAGCAGAACCCGTTCGTCGGCCAGCGGCCGTACCAGGGGCTGCTGGTGATCCTGCTGATGTTCAACAGTTCCGATCTCAAGAACTCGAACAACACGTTGTACCAGGTGACGCGGGCCGGCCGCACCATCAGCTGGTATGTCGTGCGCGACCTCGGCGACGCGCTTGGAAAGACCGGGCGCTTCGCGCCGACGCGCAACAACCTCGACATCTTCGCGCGCACGAAGTTCATCACCGGCGTCAGCGATGGCTTCGCCCAGTTTGATTACAGCGGGCTGCACGGCGAGCTGGTGCACCGGCGTATCACGCCCGCGGACGTGGCGTGGGCCAGCGCGCTCATCGGGGGCCTGAGCGACCGGCAGTGGCAGGACGCGTTCCGCGCGGGCGGCTACGCGCCGGATGTCGCCAGGCAGTTCATCTCGATCCTTCGCGGGCGTGTCGCCGAAGCGCAGCGCATCGGCAGCGCCGCCGTCGCGACCACTCAATGAGCGGGTGAGGAGATGCGCCGAGCAGTCGTCGTTCTCGCCGTCCTGCTCTCCGCGGGGGGCTTCGCCCCCGCGGCGCAGAACCCCGCGCTCCAGGGACCTGTCCCGAGCCGGGTCGCGGGGCCTGCCCCGAGC
>WNFK01156485.1_pt1 | contig 16764 bp, 12 predicted proteins | sample 5400281 | NCBI WGS metagenome assembly WNFK01 (sample SAMN13153350, study PRJNA577476) | soil metagenome | isolation source: 20 cm soil on Douglas fir-dominated hillslope | place: USA:California | collected 2013-09-17 | reverse complement strand
AGCTCGCACGCGGCGTCGGTATCGGCGCTCAGCACGTGCGTCGGGATGGTGGAAGGCTTCGATTCCGTCCTGTTCAACGTCGTCGTATTCTTCAGCCTCATCGTGATGTATGACGCTGCGGGCTTGAGGCGCGCGGCCGGCCGTCAAGCGACGCTTTTGAACCGCATCCTGCACGAGCACATTCAGCTTCCGGGACCGCCGCACGATCGCTTGCGGGAGCTGTTGGGGCACACGCCGCTCGAAGTGCTCGTGGGAGCCATTATCGGCGTCCTGTTCTCGATGGCCATCTACCGCCCGCCGGGAGGCCCGTGAGCACGCACCATCTTGATTCGATACGCACTCCCGACGATCTGAAGCGTCTGCCTCCCGAAGCTCTCGCCGAGCTCGCGGAGGAGATGCGTGAGCGAATCGTCCAGGTAGTCTCCGCGAACGGCGGCCACCTGGCACCCAGCTTGGGTACGGTGGAGCTCACGGTGGCGCTGCACTCCGTCTTCGACACGCCCCGCGACATCCTGATCTGGGACGTCGGACACCAATCCTACGGTCATAAAATCCTCACCGGCCGGAACGACCGGTTCGACACCATCCGCCAGGAGAACGGCCTCTCGGGATTTCCGCGCCGGATGGAGAGCGAGTACGATCCCTTCGGGACCGCCCACGCCTCGACCGCGATCTCGGCGGCACTCGGGTTCGCGTGCGCGCGCGATCTGAAGCGCGAACAGCACAAGGTGATTGCCGTGGTAGGCGACGGCGCGCTGACCGGGGGGCTCGCGTTTGAAGGCTTGAATCAGGCGGGCGTGGTCGCGACCGATCTCCTCGTCGTTCTGAACGACAACTCGATGTCGATCTCCCCCAACGTCGGGGCCATCGCGCGCTATCTCACGCGTATCACCTCGGCGCCGGTGTATCGCAGGCTCGAGACCGACGTATGGGAGCTCCTGGGGAAGGTGCCCGCCGGCGGGAAGGCGCGGACCCTCGTCCGCCGGATCAAGGAGAGCATGAAGAATCTCGTGCTCCCCAATATCCTCTTTGAGGAGTTCGGCTTCAAGTACTACGGACCGATCGATGGGCATGATCTGCCGACCCTGATCGAAGTCTTGAAGCAGCTCAGGGAAATCAAGGGACCGGTGATCCTCCACACGCTTACCCGAAAGGGAAAGGGGTACAAGTTCGCCGAAGAGGATGCGCGGAAATACCATGGCGTGAGCTCCTTCGACAAGCTCACCGGCACGAGCGCAAAGAAGCCTTCCGCGCCCACCTACACGGAGGTCTACGGTCAGACCCTTGCCGAGCTCGCGGCGAAGGATCCGACCATCGTCGCGATCACCGCCGCCATGCCGGATGGTACCGGGCTGGCGAAGTTCGCGACCGCCTATCCCGAACGATTCCACGACGTCGGCATTGCGGAACAGCACGGGACCTGTTTCTCCGCCGGGCTCGCCGCGGCGGGAGCAAAACCCTTCGCCACGATTTACTCAACGTTCTTGCAGCGCGCCTACGACCAGATCATCCACGATGTCGCCGTGCAGAAGTTGCCTGTTCGCTTCGCGCTGGACCGCGCGGGGCTCGTGGGCGAAGACGGAGCCACGCACCACGGCGTCTTCGATATCTCCTACATGCGGTGCCTGCCCGGTTTCGTGCTCATGGCCCCGAAGGATGAGAACGAGTTCCGCCACATGCTCGCCACCATGAGCGCCTACGGTGAGGGCCCGATCGCGGTCCGGTATCCGCGCGGGAGCGGGCTCGGAGTGCCGATCGATGCCGAGCCGCGGCCGCTGCCGATCGGGGTAGGGGAGCTCCTCGAGCCGGGCGAGGACCTCGTTCTGGTCGCCTACGGCACCATGGTCGCAGCCGCCCGCTCCGCGGCGAGAAAGCTCATGGAGAGCGGAATCCGCGCCGCGGTGGTCAACGCGCGGTTCGCGAAACCGCTGGATGAGCGCCTGATCGGGGACTGGGCGCGCCGCACCGGACGGATCGTCACCCTGGAGGAGGGTGCGCTGCCAGGGGGATTCGGCGACGCGGTCCTCGAGCTCCTCACACGCATAGGAAAGCCGGAGATCCGGGCCAGGTGCTTCGGCGTTCCCGATCGCTTTTTCGACCACGGGACGCGGGATTCGCTTCTGCGCCACGCGGGGCTCGACGCCGACTCGATTGCTCGCGAAGTAGAGCGCTGGCTCAAGGAGGAACCCCGACCGCAACCGGAATCGCTCGCGCCGGTCGGAACAGACGCATGACGCTCCCTCCCCGCCGGGTCGGAATCGTGGGGAACCGGGAGAAAAAAGGGGCGCGGGCCCTTCTACCCGCGCTGGTCCGCTGGATGCGTGACCGCGGCCTGAGCGTCTCGCTGGAGCGGGGTCTTTGCCAGGGCGTGCGCGGTGTGGGTGCGGGGCTCCCGCTCCAATCGCTGGTCTCACGCGTCGACGCGGTCCTCGTCCTGGGCGGGGACGGCACCTTCCTTTCCACGGCCCGCCAAACGGCACGCGTGGGTGTCCCGATCCTCGGCGTGAACATGGGCGGGCTTGGCTTCCTGACGGAAACCGCGGAGGCCGACCTCTATCCGGCCCTGGAGCGCCTCCTCGCGGGGGAGGTCGAGATCGAGGCCCGGATGATGATCGAGGCCCGCGTCCGACCACGCAAAGGGGCGGTCTGGTCGGAATGCGGGCTCAATGATGCCGTGATCCACCAGGCCGACGAATCGCGGATGGTGAGGCTCGACGTCCGGATTGGACGGACGTCGATCGGGACCCTCGCGGCGGACGGCCTCATCGTCGCCACCCCGACCGGCTCGACCGCCTATTCGCTCTCCGCAGGGGGGCCCATCGTGCGCCCCACGATCGAAGCGCTGCTCGCTACCCCGATCTGCCCGCACTCCCTCGCGTTTCGTCCGCTGCTCGTCGACGCAGGCGAGAAGCTCCGGGTCCGCGTCGGCCAAAGCGTGAGCCGCGCCAGGCTCACGATCGATGGCCAGATCTCGCGTCTCCTCGCGCCTGGAGACGAGGTGGAGCTTCGCCGGGCAAAGTCGCGCGTGCAGATGCTCTCTCTCAAACGCGAGTCCTTCTACGAGGTCCTTCGCGAGAAGCTCGCCTGGGCCGGTTCTCCATCCGGCACGCGGCTTCGCGGGTGATCGATGCTGACCTGGCTCTCGATCCAGGGGCTCGCGCTCGTGGACCGTATCGAGCTTTCGTTCGATCCCGCGCTCAACGTCCTGACCGGTGAGACCGGGGCGGGAAAGTCGCTCATCCTAGGCTCCATTGCGCTGCTCCTCGGCGAGCGGGCCGATCCGGATTGGCTGCGCGCGGGCGAGGACCGCGGGTTCGTCGAAGGAAGCTTCGATCTGAGTGGGCGTCCGGACCTTCTGCTTGCGGTGCGCACCCTCGAGGTCGAGCTCGAGGAGGACCGCGTCATCGTGCGTCGCGAGCTCACCGGCGACGGTAAGAACCGGGCGTTGGTGAACGGACGCACCGTTCTGATCTCGCAGCTCCGGAAGCTGGGCGACCTACTCGTCGATCTCCATGGCCAGCACGAGCACCAGCTTCTGCTCCGCGCCGAGAGCCAGGCGGATTTTTACGACGCCTGGGCGGGGGTGTTCGAGGAGCGATCCGCGCTCGAGGTTGAGCGGGCCACGATCGTCGAGGAGGGGCGCGCGCTCAGGGAGGCTCGCGCCTCGTGGGAGCGGGACCGCTCCGATGAGGAGCGCCTGCGCGAAGATCTCGCCGAGCTCACGAGGGCGTCGCTCGAGCCGGACGAGGAGGAGAAACTGAAGGAGGAGCGCGAGCGCCTCCGTCATCGCGAGCGCATTGTCGAGTCGCTGCAGGCTGCCCGGCAATCGCTCGCCGCGGAGGAAGGAGCCGCGGAGGGTCTGGTCCGGCGCGCCGCGCGCACGTTGCGGTCACTTGCCTCGACGGCTCCCGACCAAGGCGCGCTGGCCGATCAGGCGGAATCGCTCCTCGATTCCCTGCGCGAGCTGACGGGGAAGATCGAGGACGCGGAAGCGCGCGCGCTCGAAGAGCCGCTGCCTTTGGAGCAGCTCGAGACGAGGCTCGACTTGATCCACCGCCTGAAGCGGAAACACAGGAGCGAGTTCGCGGGCCTTCTTGCCATCCGCGACTCGCTTCTCGACCGCTTCCGGGCTTCGGATCCTTCCGGACAAGGGCTCGACCCGCGGGAGGCAGCGCTCAAACGGCGCATGGCGGAGTTTGGAACGGGCGTCGATGGTCTGGTCGACAAGCGAAGGGCAGAGGCAACGCGCTTCGAGCGCGAGGTTAGCGACCGGCTGCAAAAGCTCGGATTTCAGAAAGCCTCGCTTTCCGTCGCGTTCGTCGAGTCGGATGAGGCGCGCGACCGGCCCGCGATTGACCCTGCCGCGATCCCGGGCCTAGAATTCCACTTCCGACCGAACGCGGGCGAACCCCCGCGCTCCTTGCGTCGGATCGCGTCGGGAGGCGAGCTTTCCCGGGTCATGCTTGCGGTCAAGTCCTTGATGGCGGAGCGGGATCGGGTGGCGGTTCTCGTCTTCGATGAGGTCGACCAGGGGATCGGAGGAGCTGTGGGCGAGGAAGTCGGCCGGCTACTTCGCGCGCTCGCGAGCCGCCGCCAAGTGCTCTGTATCACCCATCTGCCCCTGATCGCCGCCCACGGGACGCGCCATTTCGAGGTGATCAAGTCGACGGCGAGGGGCCGCACGACCACGGGCGTGCGCATGCTGACGGGAAAGGACCGAGAAGAGGAAATCTCCCGGCTGCTCGCCGGGGCGCGGGTCACCGAGACGACCCGCCGGCAAGCCCGGGAGCTTCTGCTTGCGGCCCGCGACCCCGCGGACGACGCGCCCCCGAGAGCCCGCCGTACCGCGTCGAGAGGCGCATGATCAACCCGACTCTCTCCGAGTACCTCCAGCTGGCCCGCGAGAGGAATCTCGTGCCGGTCACGCGGGAGATCCTTGCCGACTTCGACACGCCCGTCTCCGCCTTCACCAAGCTGGACCGGGGTGACGCGTCCTTTCTTCTCGAGAGCCTGGAGGGCGGAGAGAACTGGGGCCGCTACTCGATCCTCGGCTTCAAGCCCGGCCTGGAGTTCCGCTCGAAGGGAACCGAGGTCGAGATCCGGCGAGGCGAGCGCACCGAGCGGACCGAGAGCCAGGATCCGCTCTCGGTGCTTCAGGGTCTCCTGGGCGAGGTACGAGCCGCGGACGTGCCGGGATTGCCCCCTTTCAGCGGCGGCGCCGTGGGCCTCATCGGATACGACTATGTTCGATTTCTCGAGCGGCTGCCATCCTCGCTACCCGACGACCTCGCTCAGCCGGACCTCCACTTCGTGTTCCCGGAGGTGGTTTTGGTCTTCGATAACTTCCGCCACAGGCTCCGGTTTGTCGTGAACAGCCGCCCAAACGGCCAGCCGGAGCGGAGATACCGCGAAGCGGTGGCGACGATCGATGAGATGGTTGCGCGGCTCCGGGGGCTCCCCGCCGCGATCGCCGAGACCAATCACAAGGCACACGAAGTTACATTCGTAAGCAATATGGGCGAACAACGTTACATAACAAGCGTTGAACGGGCCAAGGAGCACATTCGGGCGGGGGATGCGGTCCAGGTCGTGCTCGCGCACAGGCTCGACGCGGAAGCCCCGGTGAGCCCGTTCGACGTTTATCGCGCGCTTCGGATCTTGAACCCGTCGCCCTACATGTTCTTTCTCAAGAATCGGGAGCGCTCGGTCGCGGGCTCGTCGCCCGAGATCCTGGTCCGCGTCTCGGGCTCGAGGATCGCGCTCCGCCCAATCGCCGGGACCCGCCCCCGGGGGGCCACCCGCGCGGAGGACGAGTCGCTCGAGCGGGAGCTCCTCGCAAGCGAGAAGGATCGCGCCGAGCACGTGATGCTGGTGGACCTCGGACGAAACGACGTCGGCCGGATCGCGCGGGTGGGAAGCGTGCGGGCCACGAGCTTCATGGAGGTGGAGCGCTACTCGCATGTGATGCACCTGGTCAGCCAAGTCGAGGGGGAGGCGCGCGACGGGCTCTCTTCCTTCGACGTCGTCCGGGCATGCTTTCCCGCCGGAACCGTGAGCGGCGCTCCGAAGAAGCGCGCGATGGAGCTGATCGAGGAAATGGAGCCCGCGCGGCGGGGTGCGTATGCCGGCGCGGTCGGCTACTTCGATTTCCACGGAAATGCCGATTTTTGCATCGCGATCCGCACGGCCACCTTTGAACGCGGGAGAATCCACTGCGGCGTCGGGGCGGGGATCGTCGCGGATTCCGATCCCGAGGAGGAATGGCTCGAAACGCGAAACAAGGGGCGCGCGGTCGAGGAAGCGGTGCGGCTCGCGGCGCGGGGGTTTGATTCGTGATCCTCATGATCGACAACTACGACTCCTTCACCTGGAACCTCGTCCAGTATCTGGGCGAGCTGGGCAGTACCCCGGACGTGGTCCGGAACGACGAGATCACCGTCGAGGACGCCGTGCGGAGGAACCCCCAGGCCATCGTGATCTCCCCGGGCCCGGGTCGCCCGAGCGACGCCGGGATCAGCTGTGGCGTCATCGAGCGACTCTCCGGGAAGATCCCGATCCTGGGAGTCTGCCTCGGGCACCAGTGCATCGGGGAGGTGTTCGGCGGCAAGGTGGTGCGCGCTGACCGGCTCGTGCACGGGAAGACCTCCGCGGTGATCCATACCGGACGCGGACTCTTCCTCGACGTGGACAATCCGTTTCAGGCCACCCGCTACCATTCGCTCATCGTGGCGCGGGACACGCTCCCCGGCGTCTTGCAAGTGATGGCATGGACCCCCGAGAACGAGATCATGGCGGTGCGGCACAAGGACCACGAGACCTGGGGAGTGCAGTTCCATCCGGAATCGATTCTCACGACGTGCGGCAAGGATTTGCTCCGGAACTTTCTCCGTCTGGTGCCGGATTCCGCCAAGACCGCGTCCCGATGATCCGCGGGCTTCTTCCGCGCCTCCTCCGCGGAGAGCATCTGAGTCGCGAGGAGACGGGCGGGGCCGTGCGGGCGATGATGCGGGGCGAGGTGCCCGACGCGCAGATCGCGGCGTTTCTCTTCGCGCTCGCGCAGCGTGGGGAATCCGCCGATGAGATGCTCGGGGGAGCCGAGGCCCTGCGGGCCGAAGCGGTCCCCTTTCCCGCGGCACGTGAGACGCTCTTGGATACGTGCGGCACCGGGGGGGACGGCTCCAGGACGTACAATATCTCCACCGCGACCGCCCTGGTCGCCGCGGCGGCGGGCGTCCCCGTGGGAAAGCACGGGAACCGATCGGTCTCGAGCGCTTCGGGCAGCGCCGACGTGCTCGAGGCGCTCGGGGCCCGGATCGATCTCGGTCCCGTAGGCTCGGCGCGCGCGCTGGAAGAGACCGGGTTCACGTTTCTGAACGCGAGACGATTTCATCCCGCGATGCAGCACGTGGCCCGGGCCAGGACCGACCTTGGAGTGCGAACGCTGTTCAACTGGCTCGGCCCGCTTTCGAATCCCGCCCGGGCCACGCACCAGCTCCTGGGAGTCGCGGATGGACGCCGGATCGCGATTGTGGCGGAAGTGCTCTCGCGGCTGGGCGTCAAGCGGGCGCTCGTCGTGCACGGCACGGGCGGGATGGATGAGCTTTCCCTGGAGGATGGAAATGTCGTCGTTGAAGCCGGGCCGGGCGGTGCGGGGGAACCGGGTCCGCTCGAGGCGAGATCCATCGGTCTCCCGGCGGCAGGGATCGCGGCGCTTCGCGGGGGGGATCCGGCAACAAACGCCGCCATCATCCGTTCGGTGCTCTCAGGTGAACGGGGCCCCAAGCGCGACGCACTCATCTTGAACGCCGCGGCCGCGCTCTGGATCGCGGGCAAGGCACCGACCTTGTCGGACGGTGCACGGCTTGCCGCGGAGCAGGTCGATTCCGGGCGAGCGCTCGCTACACTGGACCGGTTCGTGGTGCTGTCGACGAAACTCGGAGACGCGTGATGGCGGACTTTCTCAGCACGATCGCAAAGGAGAGGCGGGAACGGCTCGACCGGGAAGCGCTCCACACGCCCACGATCGAGCTGAGGCGCGACGCGGAAGCCCGAGCAGGGGACTCCCGCGCGTTCGGGGCGGCCCTCAGGAGACCCTCGGGCGAGCCGCTTCGCGTGATCGCGGAAATCAAGCGAGCGTCCCCTTCCGCGGGAGTGCTCAAGGAGGAGTTCAAACCCGTCGAGATCGGGATCGAATACGAGCGGGTTGGCGCCGCGGCGATTTCCGTATTGACCGAACCCCTCCGCTTCCAGGGATCCATCGAGGACCTACGGCTCGTCCGTGAGGCCGTTTCGCTTCCAGTCCTGTTAAAGGATTTCGTCGTGCACGAGCGGCAGCTCTACGAGGCCCGCGCGAACGGCGCAGACGCGGCGCTCCTCATTGTATCGCTCCTGAGCCCGGCGCAGCTTCGCGACTACGCCGCGCTGGCGAGGGAGATCGGTCTCGAGGTGCTCCTCGAGGTTCACGAGAAGGCGGAGGTCGAGCGTGCCATCGCCCTCGAGGGCGCGGTGGGGGTGAATAACCGGAATCTGCGGACGCTTGAGATGAGGCGGCACCACGCGTCCGGGATTCTGCCGCTCATTCCCGCGGACCGTGTGCGGATCGCGGAGAGCGGTTACAGCGCCCGCGAGGAGATGCGCGAGCTGGAGCGCGTGGGGGCCGACGGCGTCCTGGTCGGGGAGACGCTCCTCAAGGCGGAATCGATCGAACAGGCGTTCGCGACTCTGTTCGGGGCGGCGTCGGGCAAGAAACCCACGGGGAAACAATCCGGCTGATGCGCACCCGGATCAAGGTGTGTGGCGTGACGACGCCGGATGACGCGGCCATGGCGGCCCGGGCCGGCGCCGACTATGTCGGCGTGGTGCTGACCGAAAGCCCTCGTCGCGTGACCCCCAGGCGCGCCCGAGAGATCGCGATCGCGCTACCGCCCGCCACCCTACTGATCGCGGTCTTCGCCGATGAAGGGCCCGAGGAGGTCGCGCGGGCCTTGGAAGGGCTTCCGGTCCACGCGGTTCAGGTCCAGGGGTGGAGCGACGCCGCGGCGAATGGAGCGTACGAGATCTGGCACGTTCTGCGCGCCGCATCGCTCCCCGAGCCGACGACCCTTCCCATGGTTCCGCTGCGAACGTACCTCCTTGACGCCCACGACCCCGAAACGCCCGGCGGCACCGGGAAACGCGCCGATTGGGACTGGGCGCGCCGAGCCGTGAACGTGGGGCTCAGGCTCATTGTCGCCGGAGGATTGCGCCCCGAGAACGTATCCGACCTTGTCCTTGAGGTCCGGCCATTCGGGGTCGATGCCGCGAGCGGCCTGGAATCGGAGCCGGGTCGCAAAGACCCGGCCAAGGTACAGGCGTTCGTGGAGCGGATCCGCGAAGCGGATCGTATCCGACCGAAACGCTCGTGAGCGGACGGCGCGAGGTCGTGGTCGGAGAAGGCGGCCGGTTTGGCGAGTTCGGCGGTATCTTCGTGCCTGAAATCCTCATGACGCCCGTGCTCGAGCTGGCCAGCGCCTACGACGAAGCCCGGCGTGATCCCGCCTTTCAGACTGAGCTCGAGCGCGAGCTCAGGACGTTCGCCGGCCGCCCCACGCCCCTGACCCACGCGACGCGCCTCGGCGAAGCGGTGGGCCTGAAGTACGTCCTCCTGAAGCGCGAGGATCTACTCCACACCGGGGCGCACAAGATCAACAACGCGCTCGGACAGGCGCTGCTCGCGCGGCGCATGGGCAAGACCCGAATCATCGCCGAGACCGGAGCGGGGCAGCACGGGGTCGCGGCCGCGACGGCAAGCGCGCGGCTCGGGCTTGCGTGCGTGGTCTACATGGGGGAGCTGGATATGGAACGCCAGCATCCCAACGTGGAGCGCATGCGCCTCCTGGGCGCCGAGGTGATCCCGGTTGCATCCGGAAGCCGCACCCTCAAGGACGCGATCAACGAAGCCATGCGCGATTGGTCCGCCTCGGTCCGCACGACGCATTACCTGCTGGGCTCGGTGCTTGGACCGCATCCCTATCCCACCATGGTGCGCGATTTCCAGTCGGTGATCGGCCGCGAGACCAAGGAACAAGTCCAGGCGCTCGCGGGGAGTCTTCCGGATCTGCTCGTGGCGTGCGTCGGGGGCGGAAGCAACTCGATCGGGCTGTTCCATGCGTTTCTGAATGACCGCTCGGTTCGGATGGTGGGCGTCGAGGCGGGCGGGAAGGGGATCACGAGCGGGCTGCATGCCGCACGCTTCGCGGATCTTTCGGTCGGGGTGCTCCACGGGACCAAAACCCACGTCCTGCAAGATGACGCGGGGCAGATCCGGCCCACGCATTCCATATCGGCCGGCCTCGACTATCCCGCCGTCGGACCCGAGCACGCCGCTCTCCATGCGGCCGGGCGGGTCGTCTACGAAAGCGCAACGGACGAGGAGGCGCTCGACGCGTTCGATCTCCTGGCTCGAACCGAAGGAATCCTCCCCGCGCTCGAATCCTCGCACGCGCTCGCATACCTCGTGCGCGCGGCGCGCTCCCACACGATTCCTGCTCAGTCGTGGATCGTCGTGAATCTCTCGGGGCGCGGCGATAAGGACCTGGCGGTCGTGCTTCAGGCGAGAGGATCCGCGTAGACCGGTGCGAACTACGACTGGGATCGGGTGGTTCTGGCCGCCCTCAACGCGCCGCCCTCGTGACGAGCACCGCCGCGAGGGCCGCCGCTCCCGCGTTGCCCTGATCCCGATACCCGACGGTCCTGAGAAGGGCGGGTTCCACCGCTTTCCATCCGCTTCTCCGCCTGTGCTCATAGTAGAACTCCTGGATCGTCGCGCGCGGGCGAAGCGGCTCCAGCAAACGTTGCAGGTGAGCCTCGTCGAAAGTTCGAAACCAACCGTGATCCTCGTAGCGACCGTAGGGAACGGTGATGAGGAGGCGTCCTCCCGGCCGCAGCAAGCGCATCATCTCCGATAGCGCGGCTTCCGGCGTGGTCTCTCGGGCGGCATTCTTCTGCACATACCCGGAGTTATCCATGCCTATGTGCTCCAGGGAGGAGATGCACCAAATCAGGTCGAACATCTTGCCGCCAAAGGGAGCGGCGCCGATGCTCGCTTGGACCGAGCGAAGGTAGTAGGCGGAGGTATCGTACGCAGGCTGGGCGATGTCGATTCCCGTCAGATGGTGCGGCCCCGGAAGGGACCGGAGCATGGCTCGGTGACACTCCATGCCGTTTGCGTGCCCGACGTCCAATACCTTCATTCCCGGTTCGTACGACAGCCGTGCTAAGAGAAGCTCCACGACGCGCTCCGGCAGGTACGTGCCATAGGGAGAGGGCAGATCGACATGTGTCGGGAAGTCGTGCCGACCTTCCCGGAGGGCGCGCTGACACTCCCTCGCAATCTCCTGCTGAAGGCCAGGTCCCAGCTTCCGTCGCAGGAAGCGGGCGAGCCACTCGACCGGCGTCGGACCGCGGTCTGGAACCCGCTCCGCGTCGTCGCCGCCGGTCCAGTCTACCCATGCATCCCCGATCCTCGCTGTGGAATGTCTCGGTGCCATGGGTAAAGCATCGGAATGCAACGTCGAGGACTTGAGCGTCACCATGCGCGGCCGCCCAGACCGGGAAGAAAACCGAGGACCTCGCGTTCGGAAGTAGTACGATCCGCCGCGAGTAAGGTGCCCTCCCGTCAAAACTTGCGTAGGTCGTGATCCAACCTAAACCGGACAGAGCTCCTTCCAGTCGAGCGCAAACCGTTGCGTGCGCGTTGGCGATCGCCGCGGTGACGTTCGCCGCGTTCGCGACTACCCTCGGTCACGGGTTCGTGAACTGGGACGACGACGTCTACGTCTTTGCCAACCCGACGATCCGGTCCCTATCGGCTCACCAGGTCTGGTGGATCCTCTCCCACCCGTATTTCTATGCGTACATTCCGGTAACGCTGCTCAGCCACGCCCTGGACGTCGCCCTGTGGGGGATGAGCCCCAGCGGCCATCATCTGACGAGCGTGCTCCTGCATTGCGCCAATGCGGTCTGGATCTTCCTGCTTGGTCTGAGGCTTCTTCGCGCTTCGCGTCCCTCGGCCCTGATCGGCATGTCGGCTGCAGCCATTCTGTTCGCGATCCATCCTCTGAGAGCGGAATCGGTCTCCTGGGTCTCCGATCGAAAGGACCTCCTCTGCACGTTCTTCTTTCTGCCCGGCGTCCTCGCGTACATGAATTATTCATCCATGAGGGGAACCGCGCGCGCCAGGCGCTGGTACCTCGCCTCGTTCCTTCTCTTCGCGTTGGCCGTTCTCTCGAAATCCATCGCCGTGACGTTTCCCGTTCTTCTCCTCCTCCTGGATTGGCTTGGGCCGTCGCCACGAGAGAACAGACCGGGCTACGTTGGGCTCATTCGTGAAAAGGCTCCCTTCCTTCTCCTCTCTCTGGTCCTAGCCTTGTTCTCCTTTTCCTTATCTCCCGAGGCGAAGAGGGCCTTCGCGGTCGCGCATCTGTCCCCCCTCGAGGCGATGCTGTTTCCCCTCTACTCCCTTTCGTTTTCCATCTACAAAACCCTTCTCCCCATCCATCTGTCGCCCATCTACCCGAGGGTCGGACTTGGATGGATGATCGCCGGGCTGGCCTTTGTCGTCGGGATCAGCGGGATCTGCATTCTCCATGCGACTCGCGGACGAAAAGGGGCGTTGCTCGCCTGGTTGGCGTATCTCCTGCTCTTGGTTCCGACGGTCGGTGGGTTGTCGTCGGGGGTGCAGCCTGTAGCGGATCGGTACTCCTACCTTTCCACCATCAGCCTCTTCCTGCTCCTGGGTGCGGGAATCACGGCCGCCTTGGAAAGGGCAGGAGCCGGACGCCGCATCGCGGTGGCTGCATCATGCGGGGCGGCTGCCGTGATCTTGGCCAGCCTTACCGTAGCCCAGGCATCCCTCTGGAAATCATCGACGTCGCTTTGGGGATACGTGGTCGCGGGATTCCCTCCCAAGCCGGACTATTCGGATGCGTACTTGAACCTCGGTGTTTCCTACGCGCAAGAGAAGCGTTTGCGGGAGGCGCGCGCGATCTTGGAGAAAGCTGCCGAGATCGATCCGACGAATGCGGAGGCCTTCTACAATTTGGGGGTCATCTCGTACTCGGAAGGGAACCGTGAGGGCGCAGTTGAGCTATACCAACGCGCAACAAGCGTCGATCCGCATCACGCGAAGGCGTTCTACAACCTCGCCGTTACCTTGGATGAGCTCGGAAGGAACGACCAAGCGATAGCCGCCATGGTGCACGCCGCCCGGCTGGGACTCACGGCAGCCCAGGAGCAATTGGATTCCCACGGCATTCCCTGGAAGTGACGCACGCCCGCTCTTGAAAAACCGATAGCATCCGGTCGTCAAAATATGTAAACTAATGTTGTCGCAGGGGGCAGTAGGGCTCCGTGCGGTCGCATCGCGGGTTGCGCATGGAGGCGGGACCGTCGTGAGGCTTCTGCACAGGATCTCAAAAGTATCATGAATATCATCGCTTTAGGCGGGACCTCCGTTGAACGGGGCTCCCCCCGGCTAGGCGCAGCGGCGGTCCATCCCCGCTCGACTTCGCTGGCCACGTTCATGGGACCCGTGGCCGTCGCGCTGTCACTCCTCGGGCCGGTCCCATCCTTCTCGGCGCAGACCTACTACTACGTGGACAACTCGAGTGCCTCGTGCTCCGAATTGGGGCCGGGTACCGAGGCGCGGCCCTATTGCACGATCTCGGCGGCCGCCGCGGCCCACAAGGGCCCGGGGATTACGATATACGTCAAGCCCGGCGTGTATCGAGAATCGGTGGCGGTTTTGGATTCAGGATCTGCCGCCAGTCCATACGAGTTCAAGGCGCTCGGCGGGCCGGTGATCCTGGATGGCTCCGACGACTTCTCGTTCCCATCCAAGTGGGCCCTCTTTTCCGGAAACGTGTATCTGGCCGCGAGCGTAACTTGGAGTCCGAACCAGGTATTCATGGATGGCGTACGGCTTGCGCCGTCTACCGACTCTCCTGCCGATTTACCGATGAACTCATTCACGTATGTCTCGGGGAACGGCCTCTACGTGAACGCTGGTGGCCTCAATCCGGGGACTCGAGAGTTGCTGGTCGGGAGGCGCCCCACCGCATTCTATGTTTGGACCGGCTCGCATGTGACGGTCGACGGCTTCACGATCATACGTAGTGACGACCGCGCCATTAGGCTGGGGAGCACCTCCGACTTCTGCACGATCAGAAACAACAAGATTAGCCATAGTTTCAAATACGGGATCTACGTGCCGGGCTGCAGCGACGTTCTAATTGAAAAGAACACGGTCTTCGACAATGGCGGCCATGGAATCATGATCACGGAGTCCTCCTCGCACCAGAGCACACGCTGCACCATTCAGGACAATGAGTCGTTCCGGAATGCCAACCCGACCATTCGCCTATCGGTAGGGATCCTGATCTATTCTTCGCCGGGAAATCTGATCCAGCGCAATCGACTGCACGACAACCAGGATTCCGGGCTTCAGATCGACGCGGGATCCAACAACTGTGTCTCGATCCAGAACCTCTCCTGGAACAATGGCGACCACGGCTACGACCAAGTGCGCTGCCGAGGCGTCTTCCATATCGGGGACGTGGCTTACAACAACTTCAAGGATGGCTTTTCCATCGAGGACACCGCCCAGTACGTATCTCTATACAACTGCATCGCCATCGATAACGGCCTGACGACAAACGAATTCAATTTGTGGATGGACGAAGCATCGTCGCCGGGGTTCAGGTCGGACTACAACATCTTTTGGAACTCGACGACCCAGGCGCCGATCAAGTACATCAGGACGCTTTACTCCACAATCGCGGCTTACAGCGCGGTGAGCGGCCAAGACACGCACTCGACGCAAGCGGATCCCAAGTTTCTAAGCCCGTTGAGCGGCGACTTCCATGTCGGGGCGGGATCGCCCGCGATCGACGCGGCCGACTCGGGGGTTCCGAATTGGCCGGCAACCGACGCTGACGGTTCCGTGCGTCAGGATGATCTGCTGACCCCCAACACGGGTGTGGGGCCAGTGGCCTACGGGGATCGGGGGGCGCTAGAGTTCGATCCAGATGATCCTCCGGCAGCCGCCCTGATCGTGACTCCTTCGTCGGGTGAGGCTCCGCTGGCGGTAACCGCGGATGCCTCCGGATCCCGCGACGCGGACGGCAACATCGTCTCCTTTCAGTTCGATTTCGGCGACCAGACAGTCGTCGGCCCACAGGCTCAGCCGACATCGACGCACACGTACTCGCAAGGCAACTGGAACGTGACGATGATCGCGACGGATGATCTAGGACTCACGGGGCGCGCCCTTGCACCCGTTACAGCGTCCCGTCCCAACTTGCCGCCCGAGGGCTCAATTGACTCACCTCCCTCGAACACGACGATCCACACGGGCCAGGCGCTTAACCTGACCGGCACAGGGACCGACCCGGACGGGGATACGCCCCTTACGTACCTCTGGAACCTGGGCGGCGGGGCGACGAACCAATTCGCAGAGGATCCAGGCCCGGTGATCTTCTACACGCCGGGCACGTATACCATCTCGTTCACGGTGACGGATGCCCTCGGCAAGTCGGATCCTACTCCGGACACGCGCTCCATTACCGTGCAACCGGATCCGAATAATCAATCTCCAAGGTCCTCTTTGGTATTGACCCCGTCTACCGGCAACGCGCCCCTCGCGGTCATGGCGGATGCTTCGGGGTCGACGGATCCCGATGGTTTGATCGTATCCTACCGGTTCGACTTCGGTGACGGCACGACTCCGGTTTCGCAGACGTCGCCGACCGCGACACATACCTATGCGGCGGGGAACTGGACCGCCGTCGTGACCGCGGCTGACAACGCTGGAGCAACCGCGTCGAGTTCCGCTCCGCTCACCGTCGCGGCGGTAATGGTCGAGCCCCGGTTCTCCCCGAATCCGTTCCGGAACAGTGGAACGCTCAGCTTCACCACGACCCGGGCGGGCAGGCTGCGTGTCGACATCACCGATGTCAACGGACGCCTCGTTCGGACACTGGTGAAGACGGACGGTGGTGATGGACTGCACTCACTGAGGTTCGATGGGCTGGACTACGAGGGCCGGCGGCTGGCTACGGGCCTTTACTTCTATCGCATCGAGACGGCGGACGGAATGAAAACCGGACAATTCGTACTCCTCAAATGAGGACCTGGTAAGCTGCTCCCCGCGAGTAGCGTTTGCGCCCGTAGCTCAGCTGGATAGAGCGTCTGCCTCCGGAATTTTCTGGGGGCTCAACTGGCCCGCTCGACCAAGCTTCAACGCGACAAGAGAATACCAAGCGCCCCCGTGAGATACGTCTCCGGGGGCGCTTTGCTTTTGGTAACCTCCGGGGTCGTTTGAGGCCCTATGAATCGACTTCAAACCGGGAACGACCGGGAACGGTATCGGGGGACGATCGAGCGTCTGCCTGGAAGGAAGGCGCGTCGGCTAAGTCCGGAAATCGGACCGGGAACGCCCGGAACGGGTCGAATGCATGAAGCGGAGGCGCGGTTGAGTCCGTCACTGGAACCTGAACAGGTGGAACTCCTCACTCAGATAGTCGAGATCGTGAGGAGCGCGCCACGCGAGCAGCGGGGGCATTTCATTGTGGCCGAGGATCTGTCGGACACTCCCCGTATGATCCACATCGGGAGCAGCAAGTTCGTTAATGCACCGGTACATGACGTTCGCGCTTTGGGCCGGGAAGGCTTGCTCGAACTCTGGAATGACCGCAACGGAACCCTCTCCTTCTCCGTCTCTTCGGA
>WNFK01158803.1_pt1 | contig 16774 bp, 14 predicted proteins | sample 5400281 | NCBI WGS metagenome assembly WNFK01 (sample SAMN13153350, study PRJNA577476) | soil metagenome | isolation source: 20 cm soil on Douglas fir-dominated hillslope | place: USA:California | collected 2013-09-17 | reverse complement strand
CGAGCACAAGCGGAGTACTGCGTTTCGCCCTAGTAGCCTTCCGGGGCTATTCGTATATTGACGGTTCCCCAACGCGGCGAGAACGTACCGCTGCTCTACGGGCGCAACAACTCTTTAGCAAGCGGGAGAAACCTATCGCCGTGGAGCCCTTGCCCAGCGATATCCAACCGGAACCTTCCCCCTCGACCGGCCCGTACCGGGCGGCGAAGTCCAAGCGGCATCCAGCGTCACTAGAGCAGCGGCGCCTCGACGACGTGACGCACGTGAAGGTCGACGCCCCGGTTCGGGTGCGCCTGGGCCTGCAGCGCCGCGCGCCCGCGAACCTTCGGCGCCACAGCGCGCGAGCGGCGATCCGGCTCCTCGTGCTCGTTGTCGCCGATCTCGCCGCGTTCGGCGTGATGCGGGAGTTGATCCGGGCAGTACGGAACGGTGAGTTCCTCGGCAATTGGCTTTCCCACCAGGTGCAGAATGCGCTGCCCGCCGGCTACCTCAATGGATGGCAGTTCGCCGCCGCGCTTCTCTTGGGTCTCCTCGTTCTTGGGAACTACGGCCCGGGCGATCGACGACGCGACTCGGGGCGACTGTTTCTGGCCTGCGCGCTGGCCGCCGCCCTTCCGCTATGGACGATGTTGTGGACCCGCGGGCTGGAAGTCGTCCTGCTTCAATACACGCTGACCGTGGCGCTCGTTTGGGCTGGAGTCGTGGCCGAGCGGTTGACAATCGATCAGGTGGTCGCGCGGGTACGCAATCCCGAGCGGGATGCGGTGGATGCTCTTTTTGTCGGCCGGCCGAGCGAATGCGAGACGGCCGCGGCCGGCCCCGCGTTCGCCGCTGGCGGCGAGTATCGACCGATCGGGTTTGTCGATCTTGCATCCCCGCCGGCTTCCGGGGCGCTGGGTCACGTTACGGAGTTTCCCCTGGTCCTCGCTGCGTCCGGTGCTGAGGTCGTGGTTATCTGCGGCCTTCTCACTGACTCGGAGTTTGGGGCGGTCGTCGACGCCTCATTGACCGGGGGCTGCCAGGTGCTGTCGGTTCCCCGAGATGTTGAACTTGCGCAGGTCAATCCTACGGCCGTGTGGCGGCGAGGTCAGGCGCTCGTCCAATTGACGGCGCCGAGTCTGCAAGGGCAGCAACTCTTTGTGAAGCGGATCGTGGACGTCCTTGGGGCAGTCCTCGGGCTCGCTCTCGCGGCGCCCTTGATGGTAGCCATCGGTTTGGCAATCAAGCTCGACTCTCCGGGCCCGGTGTTGTTTTCACAGGAGCGGGTAGGATTCGGTGGGCGCCGGTTCCGGATGTTAAAGTTTCGCACCATGCGGCGGGGGGCTGATGGAGAGAAGCCCGCAGTTGCGCACCTCAACCACACCGGCGATCCGCGGCTGTTCAAGATTCGGAACGATCCGCGTGTGACGCGACTTGGGGCCTGGCTCCGCCGGTGGAGTCTAGATGAATTGCCGCAGCTGTGGAATGTACTCGTTGGCGACATGTCGGTCGTCGGGCCGCGACCATTTTTTGAGAGCGACCTCGCGACGTACGAGGAGCATCACTTCGGCCGCCTCGGGGCGAAGCCTGGAATCACAGGCCTGTGGCAGGTGAGTGGGCGAAGTGAGATCGTGACCTTCGAAGAAGTGGTAGTGCTCGACAACCGCTATGTTCGCGAGTGGTCTCTCCCCTTGGACTTTGAGATCCTACTACGGACAATTCCGGCAGTGCTTCGTCGTAAGGGTGCCGTCTGATCGCACAGTGGGGTCGTGTTACCTAGTCTTAGCGGTTCCTACTAGCACTGTAGAATTCCCGGTACCATTCCACAAACCTCCGAATACCTTCTCGCATCGGTGTCCTGGGCCTGAACCCAGTGGCTTGCTCCAGACTCTTCACGTCTGCATACGTGGCCGGGACGTCGCCCGGCTGCATTGGGAGAAGCCGCTTCTCCGCTTTCTTTCCAAGCGTCTCTTCGAGCAGACTGATCACCTCCAGCAGCTCCACTGGCTCATGGTTGCCTACGTTGTAGAGCCGAAACGGCGCCAGACTGCTACTCGGGTCTGGATCTTGGCCGGACCACTGGGGGTCGGGCGTGGGAATGACGTTCGTGATGCGAATGATCGACTCCACGACGTCGTCCACGTACGTGAAGTCCCTCTTCATTTGCCCATTGTTGAATACGTCAATGACACCGCCTTCTAGGATGGCTTTCGTGAACTTGAATAGCACCATGTCCGGCCGTCCCCAAGGTCCGTACACCGTAAAAAGACGCAGCCCTGTTGTTGGCAACCCAAACAGGTACGAGTAGCTGTGGGCCATTAATTCGTTCGTTCGCTTCGTCACTCCGTACATGGAAAGAGGATGGTCCGCTCCGTGCTGGACGGAAAAGGGCATCTGCGCATTTGCTCCGTAGACAGAGCTAGAGCTTGCATACACTAGGTGAGGGACGTGGCGGTAACGGCATTCCTCTAGAACTTGGAGGAAGCCCAGGACGTTGGACGCGATGTATGCGTCCGGCCGCTCGAGTGAGTACCGCACGCCCGCTTGGGCCGCAAGGTGGATCACTCGATCGAAGTCGCAGCGGTCAAACAGTTGATTCATAGCCTCTGGATCGGCAAGCATCGCGCGTACGAATTCAAACCTTCGCTCGCCTTGCAGCAGGGCAAGACGAGCCTCTTTGAGGCGGACATCGTAGTAGTGGTTGACTGAATCCAGACCAACGACCTCATGGCCGTCCGCTAGCAGCCGCCTCGCGACGTGGAATCCTATGAAGCCGGCAGCACCAGTCACCAGAATGCGCATCACCGAACCTAGGAGGGCCCGATAAAGATCTAGTGTCTGCTCAACTACAATCTCCTCGGCGAACTCCTTCACCGCGATGTCACGACCTGCCCTTCCAAGCCGTTCTCTAACATCTCGTGACCGAAGAAGTGTCACGATCGCTTCCGCAAGCTGTTTCGAATCACGCGGCGGCACCAGGAAGCCGTTGACCCCCGCGCGGACAATCTCTCGACACCCTGGCACATCCGTGGTGACGATGGCACGACCGCACGCAGCAGCTTCCAACAGTACCTTCGGCAAGCCCTCCCGGTAGGCAGGGAGCACCACGACGTTGGCGCGCGGCAAGGTGCTCGCCATGTCGCTCTGATGGCCCCAACGTTCGATCAATCCTTGTCGAGCCCACTCCTCCAACTGGTTGAAAGGAACGGACCCCGGGTTCCCTGGGTCGGGTTCTCCTACAACCACGAACCTAGCTGCATTGCCTGAACCTAGAACCACACGGGCGGCCTGTACAAACTCCTTAACGCCCTTCTCCCAGAGCATCCTGGAGGGAAGCATCACGACTGGTACACCATCAGGTTCTGGAGTTGGCTTGAATGCGTCGCAATCTACGCCCGAGCCACGAATGAGGACAGCTTGTTCAGGCCGCACGATCCGCAATCGGATACAATCGTCGCGATCGTCGGGGTTCTGGAATATCGCGCGACTCGTCCTATTGCCAAAAGCAAGGCGATACAACCTCGTGACAAGGGGCCGGAGAACACGTGCGTGCAGTTTGCCGGAGGAGAAGGTATACGCTAGGCCGCTGATCGCATTAATGGTTGCGATTCCTCCCACAGCCCTTGCAGCCAAGGATCCATAGATGATGGGCTTGACGGTGACGTGATGAACCAAGTCAGGACGCAGGCGCCGATACAGGCCGAAAAGAAAAACGAGCGTTCGAGCGTCGGTCAAAGGATTCGTGCTGCTTCGCGAGATCGGGAGGTTGATGAACGGGAACCCTTGATCTCGAATGGCGCCGGACTTGCCGGTGTCACCGGCCACGATGACGACCTCCACGCCCGCATTTCGAGCAGCGATCGCCAATGGGAGGCGGTGGGAGAGAAAAAACCAATCAGAGTTGACGACGAGGAGCAGGCGGGTCACGCGCGCGCCACAGACGGCTGGCGCTGTTCGTCAAACCAGCTCTCGAACATGAGTGCACACCAGAGGCGGTCCTGCCGGTTCTCCCGTCCTGAGAGATGGCTCGCCCAAAGAGCGCCAACCCGGTCCGGGTTGAGAAATCCCTGTGTGCGCAGCCTCCCCATGTCGAGTAGATCCTCGGCCCAACTCCTCATCGGTCCGCGAAGCCAGGTGGCGATGGGGACAGCGAAGCCGGTCTTGGGACGCTCGACCAATCGCTGTGGCACGTGCTTGCTTAGCACTTGGCGCAGTAGCCACTTTCCCCGACCGCCTTTGACCTTCATGGACAACGGGAGACTCCAGCAGAACTCCGCGACCCGATGATCAAGAAACGGGACGCGGGTCTCCAGACTGACTCCCATGCTCGCTCGATCGACCTTGACCAGAATGTCGTCCGGCAGATACGTAAGCGCGTCTCGCAACATCATTCGTTGCGTCTCGTCAAGGTTCTTCGCGCTTGGACCTAGAACCGGCGTCCAGGCGGCAAGGTCCGTCGTGCCGAGCACAACAGTGTTCGGTTGGTCCCAAATGGACATGAAAGAGACGTACGCATCGTTGGCATTGCCGTTAGCGACCATTCGTCCCAACCGATGCAGCTTGTCACCGATGTGGCGCTGGTGTAGGAGTGTGCCCAAGACGCGGTCCCACGTTCTGGGAGCCACGGCGAGGAATGCCGCACCAAGGAGCTTCCGCACTGGCATTGGGCTGCCCAGCACGGCGCGCGCCATCCGTGAATTGAGGAGGTAACGATTGTATCCTGCCAACAGTTCGTCGCCACCGTCGCCTGACAGGCTCACCGTGACGTGACGGCGTGCCAGCGAGGATATCAGGAACGTGGGAATCTGTGATGAATCAGCAAAGGGTTCATCATACAGCGTGGCCAACCGTGGAATCACGGCCATCGCCTCGGACGAGGACACGTACAGCTCGGTGTGTTCTGTACCGAGGTGCGCGGCAACCTTCTTCGCGTCCTCCGCTTCATTGTAGGCTGCTTCTTCGAAGCCGACGGTGAAGGTCTTCACCGGTCGCGACACCTGCGTCTGCATAAGTGCCACAATTGTCGACGAGTCGATGCCGCCCGACAAGAAAGCGCCAAGAGGTACATCAGCCTCGAGCCGCAGTCGCACCGCATCGTCCAACAGGCGTTCGAGCTCGGTCGCGGCCTCGCCCGCAGACCCTTTGAACCCGGAGTTCATGGACGACAGTGCCGCGTCCGTGACTGACCAATACGTATCGGGGGACGCTTGAGCATCTGATTCGCGGCCTGTCAACTTCAGGACGGTCCCCGGCGGGAGCTTGCGGAGACCGCGGTAGATGCAGTGTGGTGTCGGGACATACCCATACCGCATGTACAATCCCAAGGCGTCGCGATCGATCTCACCTTTGAATTGGGGATGGGCGCGTAGCGCTTTGAGCTCGGAAGCGAAGACCAGCGTCCGGTCGAACCAACCGTAGTACAGGGGCTTCTCGCCGAACCTGTCGCGCGCGAGATAGAGTGCGCGATCCTGGTGGTCCCATACGGCGAAGGCGAACATCCCGTTTAAGCGGGGCAGAGCGTCGCGAACACCCCACTGTGTGATCGCGGCGAGAATGACCTCGGTGTCGGAGCGACTCCGGAAGGGGTGGCCGTGTGCCTCAAGCTCCCCACGGAGCGATCGGAAGTTGTAGATCTCGCCATTGAAGACAATTACATAACGACCGCAACCGGATTCCATCGGTTGTCGACCCAGAGGGGAAAGATCAAGGACCGACAGACGCCGATGACCGAGAGCCACTCCGGCGTTGGAGTCGACCCAGCTGCCACGATCGTCCGGGCCCCTGTGAGCGAGACTGTCCGCCATTCGCAAGGCGGCGGCTTCGAGCTCCTGAGGTCCCATACGACGGGAGGCATCCAGAAACCCAGCTATTCCGCACATTCCTCTAGGTCCACGCTGTTTGGGTTAAAAGGAGCACGGTCAGACCTGCATTCCTCGTGAGCTGGGTGTCCTCCCAAAGTGGTTCTCGGGTGATCGACTTCTGCGCAACTGCATTCGACCTCTAGCGGAGACCGATGGCGACAAACGATGCGTTCCATCAATAGGTCTAGAAGGCACTTCCACGAGGCATGATAGGTCGTCCCTGGGAGTTAGGGCGAAGGCCTCTGAGAAACTGCTATGGCCGGGCCAGTACAAAGCAGGCCTGATCTCCCCGTCGTTGGCGGTTCAGGCGGTGCGCCCGGATCCGATCTCGCAGGCCCCGGGGTCCGATACAACTCGGAGCCCCAGAATTGGAACTCGGTGGAGTCGTACCACGAGTCGACCACTCTGAGTTGAGCCAAATTGGCCACGATTCCAAGGCTCCGCTCGGTGTGAATCAGGAGATGTCGCGGCGCGTCGTGCTGCACCCAGGTCGGTCCATAGTGTGCGGCGGCCCATGAATCCGCAATTGGTGTGCGAATGAGACAGCGCCCATGCCTACACAGTAGGTCGGCGATCCTCCTCAACAGGCCAATCGAATCCTCAACGTGCTCGATCACGTGGTTGACTAGGATGAGGTCCCAGCCGCCGCCGTCCTTGGGGAACTCTTCGAGTCGTGCCTTCCGGATCCGTACGGAACCGAATTGAGAAGCCAGCTCCTCCGGGATGAGGGGGTCTATCCCGGTGAGATGCAGAAAGCCGAGTTCGGCGAGTCGGCGTAGCACGGTCCCGGAGCCACAGCCCACATCCAAAATCCGGTGAGTGCGTTCTAGGTGCGGTCGAAGGCGGCCCAGAGCGGCGAGTGACGTGTCGGGCATGGCCCACGCTAGGGGCGCTCCCAGTAGACGCAGTCGCAGATGCGCCGCGTTCCGAAGCCGCCGAGCCGCGATCCGCAGGCTCCCGGTGGGTCGCTCTTGATGACTCTCATAGGTGAGCGGGTAGTACTTGCCGAGATTGGGAGGCACCTGCAGCAATTGCCGCGCACCACAACGCGCGCACTGAAAGTAGGAGAACGGATCGCGCGTGCCGAACATCCGCTCTTGGACCGTGTACACCGAGCCCGTCGTGGCGTGGCCGCAGATGCGACAGGTTGGCGTGTCAGCCATCACGTGCCCTGCTGTGAGCCATGGTCAAGACGTCGCTCAGTTTTGGGCCGAGGATGTGCGACGAGTAAAGGCGCTCGACCTTCTTGCGACCCGCTTCGCCAAGCTGTCGCCTCAAAACAGGATTCCGACGAAGGGTTTGGATGGCTTCCACCCACTGGTCGGGCGTAGCCGCCAGAAACCCCGTGACCCCATTCTCAACGATCTCGCTGTTCACTCCAACGGGGGATGCCACGACGGGCAACGATGCCGACATGTACTGTAGCAGTTTGTATCCGCATTTCCCTCTTTCCCACGGTTCGTCAGGGAGGGGCATGATGCCCACGTCGAATCCCTCCAGATCCGAGGCCTCTGTGTCCTCTGACCAAGGGCGAGTGAGTACTGGAATCCCATCGAGTCCGGCATTGTGGACGCCTACGACCACGACTCGAATGGATCCTTCGTGGTGGAGCGCGCCTAGGGCTGGAGCGGCGATGGCGAGGTACCTGACGGTTGAGGGTGAACCGATCCAGCCGACCGTGAACGCCCTGTCGTCTCGAGACCCGCCGCCTAAGCGGTATCGGGTCAAGTCGACCCCTGTCGGTATCTGTTCGACCCGAGCCGCCCCGGCGGCGCGGGCGTACTCGTTCAGGTATCTATTGCCGGCGATGACCGTTTCGGCGCCCCGCATGACGACGTCGATCTTTTTTCCAAGCGCAAGACGAACGAGCCTATTACGGTGCAAACCGTAGCGATGAAAGATGGCATCATCGTAGTCTACGACATAGCGGATCCCCCTCGCCGCTAGCCAACGCTCGGCCAGGGCCGGGAGCCAAGGGAACAGTTCGTACTCGATCCACAGCAAGTCGAAACGCGCCTTGGCTTGCAAGAGATGACGAAGCCTGGTGACATAGGATCGGACAATCGGCCCCCGTCGCGGGACACGGCCCTCGTACAACTCGCTCAGGTAATCGTCGGTAAGGAGTGGAGCAGTGGTGATTTGGATCCCCTGCGATTCAAGGTAGGGGAGATACTGGTAGGCACGCAGACGGCTGCTTGCTCCGCGACGCCCGTAACGGGTCAACAAGAGGACTTTCACGGCTCGAGTCTCTGCCCCCTTGTCCGAATCAAGGTTGGAAGACCGTTCAACAACCACCAGTATGCGGTCAGTGTGTCTCGGATGCGGGCTGGTGATCCTCGCAGGCCCGCATATGCGATGCGAGTCAACGGTTCGAACAGCAACGTGCCGAACAGGAGGGCCCAGGCCTTCCATGTGGCGAAATGTTTGAAGCCGTATGCTACGCGACTTGAAAGAGCGTAAAACAGACTTCTCGCCCTTGCGCCATCAGAGGCACCTGCGCCTCTGTGGTACACTTGAGCATCGGTGACGTACAGCGTACCGAAGCCTGCCTGCTTTGCGCGCAGCGAGAAGTCGAGGTCTTCGAGGTACACGAAGAATCGCTCGTCCATGCCACCCAAGCGCACAAAGAGGGTCCGACGAACCAAATAGAATGCGCCCATCACGTGGTCGACCTCTGCGCTTCCCTTGTGGTCCCAGTCGGTCATGAAATGCGGAAGCCAAAGACCTCCAGTGAATCGGTCTAACCCGAAAATCTTTCGTGCAATCATAGCTGGCGTCAGAAAACGGGCGCAGGTGGGAGTGACTTTCCCCTTTGCGTCCACCAGCTGCACGCCAACGATCCCGACCGCCGCGTTCTCAGGTGCAAGTATCGCTCGCACCGGTTGGGAGATTGACCCCGGAAGGAGCCTCGTGTCAGGATTTAGGAAAAGCAAGAAACCCGCGTCGCTGCCTGCGGCACCCTGATTACAGGCGGCCGCGAACCCTTTGTTCGTATCGTTTCTCACAACAGTCAAGGGGAGGGGCAAGTCGTCCAGCCCATCCGCCGACCCATCGGATGATGCGTTGTCCACGACGAGGATGCGACGGAGAACAAAAGGGCCACTGTCATTTGCCCGCATGATAGACTTCAGGCACTCTCGGAGCTGACCCCCGCAGTTCCAGTTCACGATGATGATGTCTAGGCTTGCATCTCCTCCCTCAGCGTTCTGGGTCACTGGCGTGGCGCTTGCGGAGTCGATCCGCGCAGGGAATGGGACTCCTCGCGACTCATCTGCGTCAGGATCGCGGTGGCGAACGCTGCAAAGAAATAAAACCCCGTCTTAGGTAGCGTGGCCTCAAACGATGTCTCAACCAAAAAGATCGCGAGTTGAATAAGGACACTTGCTCCGACAGCGACCGCCATGACACGAACGCCCCGTAGTACGGTGGGCCAGAACAGAAAGCGGGCTGCCAGTAACCACAGCGCAGTGCTCGACAGGAGACCTAGTGGGATTCCGTAGTAAAGGGCCTGCTGTACATACGTGTTGTGCACTCCTGTCGCGAGCAGTGGGTCGCTGACGACGCCGGCCCCATAACCTAGGATCGGTGCGTCGGATACCTTTTCTAGTCCCATGGCTAGGATTTCCTGGCGAGCATGGATCGTCGTTATCCTGAATCGATCCAGCAGATACGTTTGAACCGCTTGGTTGAGCTGATAGTACAGGTAACCGACAGTGATCACGACCGCAAAGCCGAGAGCAATGCCAGGGAGCCACCGAGTCAAGCGTTGGCGCTCGGCGATGAGAAACAGAATGCCGCCCGCAACTGTCGCGGCGATTACACCTCGAGATAATGTCAGCACTATCCCCGCGAACGCGACACCGGCGAGGAGCGAATAGGCAGGCTTCCTGCGCACTACGCCCCAGGCGAGGAGCGGCAGGACGTACAGTGCTAGCACGCTCGCGAAATCGTTCGAGAGGCCGTAGAAGGGATTGCCGAGGCGGGCGTAGTACGCTGCCAGAAAGGCCACGTGATCCGGACTCCCGAGCACGAGATCGCCCGTTGGAGGACCAAAGCCCGGGACCTGCAGCAGAGAGAGTGCGGATCCGGCCAGGAGCAGAATAACCAATGTGGCAGCGCGGCCGAACAGCTGAGGCGTCGCCAAATCGGCAAAGGCGTTCGTCACCGCCCAATACGCGACCATGGCTTCGGTGAAGATTCCGATGCCTCGGAGGGTAGCCTTCACGTCCATGGTCCAAGCCAGGGAGGCCACGCAGATAAGGAACGGGATTGTCAGGAGGATGGCCACGCGTGCGTCGCCAAGTCGGACCCGTCCCCGATTTGCCAACACGCCGAACACAAGTCGCAACATGGCAGCCGCCAGTACTATGTCCAAAAGAGTAAGCGAGCCGAACACCGAGAACCCAAGCCTGATTCGGACCGGAAAGCCGGCAGCGAGAATGAGTGCGCCCGCCGTATAGGGATATCCTCCCTTATGACGTATCGCGGGCTCGTCGGCCGTAGTCGCCATTCCTTGACGAGGATGCAATGATGCATACCGAGAGGTAGCACTCATGTGCGCTGGTGGCCTCGGAGGCTCCTCAGTCCGTGAACAATGAATAGCCGATCCTCTCCCGTTATTAAATACGATTCTACAACGCGGTAGAACGCAGCGAGCAGCACCGCGGCAACGATAGTCTTTGCAAGGAGCGACGCTGATCCGGCGAGGATGGCTGCGACGAGGAGTGCTGCTGTCAGGGCGGGGATGAGGATTCGCAACCAGCGATCGCCTCTTGTGAATGAGCGCTCGGCCACAGTAAAGAGGATTGCAGCGTCGACGATGACGCGCGCGCTCCAAGCGATGGCCGCTCCCACCACGCCGAGGCCATGGACGAGCAGCCAAAGGCTTCCGAGGTAGAAGGGTAGCTCGATTGCGTGGATCTTCGCAGTGAGGTCCGGCCGTCCTCCACCCTGGATCAACGCGAACGGCACGGTCGCGAGGCTGTTGACGAAGACGCCGAGGGCCAGCACTTGCAAGACGATGGCGCTCTTGCTCGCGAATTCGAATCCCAGCCAAACGGTGAGCGCTTCGCTCGCGAAAATGACGGCCAGGAGGCAGAGAGGAAACAGAGCTAGAACCAGTGCTTTGAGACCTTGATGGAAAAGACGTGCTGTTCGTGTTTCATCCCTGCCCACGGTGCTGGCGAACGTTGGAAACAACACTCCGACGAGCGCCCCAGATACTAGCCACAGCTTTGTAATCACTTCGTACGGAGTAGCGTAATAGGCTACAGCAGAAACGGAGACGAGCGAGCCGATTACGAATCGGTCAAGCGTCACCATGAGCGGGCCCACCAAATTGGAAACAGTCATCCAGCCACCGAATCGGAGAAGCGAACTCACTTCGCTGCTACTTGGCTTGAGGCTGCGCCTCAGTGCCGGAACGAAGCGCAGAGCGAGGCCAAGTTGTATCGCGAATCCAAGCAACCTAACACACGCAAGAGACGCCACGACCCCCGGGAGGCGATGTGAGAGCGGCAAGACCAACAGCGGGGCAACAAAGGTGAGAACACCAACCGGAAGGCGCACTGCGTTCGTGAGGTCGAACCGATGCCAAGCCTCGAGCACTCCTCGGAGACCGGCGTGTCCCGTAACGAGCGGAATGGACGCCGCGAGGATAAGGAATGCCTGCTGTGTCTCAGCCTGCAGGGGCGCCGGTACCTTGAGAAGGGTCTGCACGATTCGTGGGGTCAGTATGCCCACAAGGAGCGCGGCGCCAATACCCAATCCGATCGTCAGGTAGACCCCAGTCCAAACCACAGTCGAGATGCCATCTGTCCGGCCTCGTCCGATTCGTTCGGCGACGATCTTGGTCAGGGCTCTACCCAAGCCGAGGTCGAAGAGACCAAAGTAGCCGACGAGCGCCCATGCGAGGGTCAAGATCCCGAATCGGTCTGTTCCAAGGGCGCGAACTAGGATCGGGATCGAGCTCGACGGGAACGTCGTGCTGGTTCGGAGTTGCGCTGTGTCCTGTGTTCAGGTCGCCCCCACTCGGAGAGGTAGGTTCGCTATCGTTGCCGGATTCTCGGTGGGGGGGGAGGCCCGGCGGTTCATCGACTACTGCTGCGCTCGGACCGCCCGCCAAGAACTCGGCGCACGTCGCTTCGAGCGACAGCAATAGCACTCGTCAACTGCTGATACTCCTCAAGCTCTTCCCGTCGAGCTCGATCTACGTACTCCCTAGCGAACACCCAAAGAAGAACTGCCAAGCCCGTCATTGCTCCTGCCACGATGACGAGGAAGGTGCGCTTTGGCCAAGATCGCTGGACAGGTGGGACGGCGGCATCAATCACGGTGATCAATGGTACGTCGTTGACCTCTTCGATTCGAGCCGTTTCGTACTGTCGCTGTAGCGTAAGGTATATCTCCTCGCGAATATCGACCTCGCGGCGGAGGCGACCCTCGTGGAAGACCAACTGTGGCGATTGTTGCCATGAGCGATTGCGCTCGTAGAACTCACGGAGTTGCTGTTCGGCACGTCGTAGATCCTGTTCCCCGTCCACGACTCGCTGTTCTACGAAAAGTCGGCGTTCGTGAGCCTGGGAGCGCCGTACCTGAGAGTTAAAATCATTCAGATATTCCACCAAGCGGTTGGTTGCCGCGGACGCAAGACTTCGATCCGCGGCCTCGATGCTGACGGTAACGACATTCGTTTGGTCCTCTACCGAGACCGAGAGTCGCCTGCGGAGTTTCCTGATCGCTCGGTGAATGCTGTCGGCACGATCGCGTCCATCAACCTCGAGCAACACGAGCAGACTCGCCGAATCACCTGGCAAGGCACTGTTCCCTGGGCGAGGGAATCGCGTGAGGAGGAGGCGCTCGAGGATTTGACGACTCTCGGCGACCTTAGCGTAGAAGCGTGGAGATTCGGCCGGATCCGCGCCGAGGGAAACGCCGAACTGAGTAGCCAGGCCGGCCAGGCTACCTAGGCCACCTCCCAACCTTTGTTGTCCTCGGACCTCAGGTACAAAGGTGCTCACGGCTGTATATGAAGCAGGCACGAGAAACGAAATCAACCCCGCGGCGATCCCAGCAGCGATCGGTATGAGTGTCAGCGCACGCCAATGCTTCACCACTACGACCGCGAGGCGGAGTAGCCCTACCTCATCTCCCCTCCGATCTTCATAGGGCGGTGGGGTCGCCACCGCGTCGCTGTGCGACGCGCTCGCGCTCCCGGGCGTTCTCCCCGATGCCGGTGTCTGTTGGTCGGCCTGATGAGATTGCTCCACCGCGCCTCATTTGCGATGATGATTGTGTGCGTGAACAAGATCGACGTCAGGGTTACGAGCGTCAAGAACTCGTCGGCTGAGCCTCAATTGAAATGAGAAAGTCGTCAATGCCATCCCGCCAGCCCCGTAGTCGGACTCCTGGTGAGAGATCAGTGTGATTGGTGGCCAAAACGGCGTGGCGCGGACGCTTGGCAGGGACGGGGTAGTCTTCAGTGGCGCAAGGAGTCAACAGTCGAGTGCGATCGGCGCGCGCGAAGACGTGGCTGGCCAACCCGAACCACGTCGTTACTCCATCGTTGGCGAGGTGATACACGCCGGTGGTCCGACGAGAGATCAGCTTCCATGTGGCTCGAGCTAGGTCGCTTGAGTACGTGGGACGACCGAATTGATCATCGACCACCTTGGTTTGGAGATTGCGTTTAGCGCGCTCCCACATCGTTCTCGGGAACGAGCGCCCGTGCGCACCGAACAGCCACGACGTGCGGATGAGAAGGTAGGAGACCCCCGTCTCTTCTAGTGCCCGCTCCCCGGCCGACTTGCTCGCCCCGTACACGTTTATCGGGTTAGTTGTAGCGTCTTCGACGTACGTGATACGTCCTTCGCCGTCGAAGACATAATCCGTGCTGAAATGGACGACCACAGCGCCCGCCTGGACACCAATTCGCCCAAGTTCGCCGACTGCGTAGGCGTTCACTCGGTAGCACAACTCCCGTTCTTCTTCGGCCCGATCCACGGCCGTATAAGCCGCCGCATTGATCACGACCTCGGGCCGGACCTCGGAGACCTTCCTCGCAACCAGCTCGGTGTTTGTGATATCGAGATCTGCTCGCGTGAAGGGCAGCAGCGTGACGCCTGGCGGGGCACTGGACACAAGATCGTGACCAAGCATACCACCAGCGCCCAGGAGCATGACACGCATTAGTCGCTCTTCAGGTACAACGAGTTGGACGCGCGGTATGCCTCGCTCAAGACGCGCTCCCACCACCGACGATGATCGAGGTACCACTTTACGGTACCGTCGAGCCCTGCCTCGAACGAATGCTGCGCTCGCCAGCCCAACTCCTGGCGGAGTTTGCGGGTGTCCATGGCGTACCGACGATCGTGGCCCGGGCGATCGGTGACGTATTGAATCAGGGACTCGGGCTTTCCGAGAGCCGTGAGAAGTGTGCGCACCACACCGATGTTGGTGCGTTCGGCGTCCCCGCCGATGTTGTAGACCCCACCAAGCTCGCCCTGTGTTAGCACCGCCCAAATGGCGCTGGCGTGATCGTCCACGTGGAGCCAATCGCGGACGTTCAGACCATCGCCGTAAACCGGGAGGGGTTGGTCGCCCAAGGCCCGGGTGATCATCAAGGGGATGAGCTTCTCCGGGAACTGGTAAGGCCCGTAGTTGTTCGAGCAGCGGGTGATGATGGCGGGGAAGCCGAACGTCTCGACGTACGATCGCACCAGCAAGTCCGCGCCCGCCTTGCTGGCGGAGTATGGGCTGTTTGGTGCCAGCGGCGTGGATTCGGTGAACCCCGGGTCATTTGGACCCAAGGTGCCGTAGACTTCATCCGTACTCACCTGGAGGAAGCGGAAGGGCAGATCCCGCGCGGCGAACGCAGCCCGGCATGCCTCGAGCAGCGTCAGTGTACCACGGACATTCGTGTCCACGAAGGCCGCCGGGCCCATGATCGAACGATCGACGTGCGACTCGGCGGCCATGTGCACGATGCAGTCAGGGGCAGGGAACGACTGCTCCTCCCCTCGTAGCAACCTGATCACCAGGTCTAGGTCGCAGACGTCGCCACGCGCAAAGTGGTAGCGGCGGTCACCTTGGTGACCGTGCGCGTTCGCCACATCCTCGAGGCTCTCGAGGTTCCCCGCGTAGGTCAGCAGGTCTACGTTCATCACGCGGACCGTGGGGGACCGCCGCAGCACCCATCGGATGAAGTTCGACCCGATGAATCCGGCCCCGCCAGTCACCAGGACGCACGACGGAGCGAACGTCACGCCGTGTAGACCGGGAGGTCGGACCGGTCCGTCGTCAGGGGGAGAAAACTCTTGTCCAGATCCGACAACACTGGCGTCGCCACGGGCCAGCGAATTCTGATCGTCGGGTCGCTCCAAAGCACACCATGTTGATCGTCAGCTACATAGACATCGGTGCACTTGTACTCCACTTCGGCGCCGTCCGATGTGACGCAGAACCCGTGCGCGAAACCGGCGGGGATGAAAAGCTGTCGCTTGTTTTCCGCGGAGAGCTCGACCCCCGTCCATCGCCCGAACATCGGCGAACCTCGCCGGATGTCCACCGCGACGTCGAAGACGGTGCCGCGGAGAACGCGAAACAGTTTGCCCTGGGGACGGCGCAATTGGTAGTGGAGACCGCGGATGGTCCCTTTGACGGACGAGGAATGGTTGTCCTGCACGAAGGCGGATGGAAGACCTGCTTGGACGTATTTCTCTGCGTGGTAGCTCTCGAAGAAGAAGCCCCGTGTGTCAGAGAACACTCGGGGTTCGATGATGACTACACCAGGTAGCTCGGTGGGAATCGCCTTCACGAATCCTCTTGCAGCATTGCCAGGAGGTATTGCGCGTACGGGTTGTCCTTGAGGGATGCCGCGAGTCGCTCGACCTGCGCTGCGTCGATGAAGCCCATTCGATACGCCACTTCTTCGATCGCGCCGATCTTCAGGCCCTGGCGCCGCTCGATCGCCGCCACGTAGTTCGCGGCCTCGAGGAGTGCATCCGGGTTGCCCGTGTCGAGCCAGGCGATCCCCCGTCCCAGGACGGTGACACTAAGGGTCCCACGCTTCAAGTACGTCGCGTTGACATCTGTGATCTCGAACTCGCCCCGAGCGGACGGCCGCAGCTTGGCGGCGATGTCGGGCACGTCGCTGTCGTAAAAATACAATCCTGTCACCGCGTAGGGCGACTTCGGCGCCTTGGGTTTCTCCTCGACGCTCTTTGCCTTGCGCTGCTCGTCGAACTCTACGACCCCATAGCGCTCGGGATCCTTCACGTGATAGGCGAAGACGGTGGCTCCGCTCGTGCGGCTCGCCGCTTGCTCGAGCAGCGGACGCAGCCCGCCGCCGTAGAAGATGTTGTCGCCCAGCACGAGGGCGGACGGCGCGCCTCCGACAAAGTCTTTCCCAATGACAAAGGCCTGTGCCAGCCCCTCGGGCCGCGCCTGCTCGGCGTACTGGAAACTCATCCCCAGCTGCGCGCCGTCGCCCAGCAAGGTGCGAAACCGAGGGAGATCTTGAGGTGTGGAAATAATCAATACGTCCCGGATCCCGGCCAGCATCAGGGTCGAGAGCGGATAGTAGATCATCGGTTTGTCGTAGACGGGCAGGAGCTGCTTGCTCACGCCGAGCGTCAGCGGGTGGAGGCGTGTGCCGGCGCCGCCCGCCAGGATTATCCCCTTCCTCTTCATCCCGTCATCACCGTCTCACCACCACAATAATCGCAATCGTGCTCGCCAGAATCTGCGCGATCGCCCCAAACAGCGACACATAATCCGTCTTCTTCGCATTCGGATCCTCGGCAGGCACGTACACCTCGGATCCGGGCCCGGGGGTCGGATCGCTGCCGAAGAGGCCACCGCGCCGCGTGCGCACCTCGCCGTTCGCGAACCGCACGCTGACCTGGCCCTTCTGTGCTTGCGGCGTGTACCCGCCC
>WNFK01011439.1_pt1 | contig 16828 bp, 14 predicted proteins | sample 5400281 | NCBI WGS metagenome assembly WNFK01 (sample SAMN13153350, study PRJNA577476) | soil metagenome | isolation source: 20 cm soil on Douglas fir-dominated hillslope | place: USA:California | collected 2013-09-17 | reverse complement strand
TGCGTCGGCGGAGGAAAATTTCAGGCCATGATATTGCGCGGGATTGTGGCTGGCGGTGAAGTTGATGGCGCCATCGAGTTTGCGGCGCATGATTTCGAAAGCGACGGCGCGTGGATCCAGCCCAATCTGATTCTCGCGCTGGTCTACGACTATCTTGTAGAAACTCGCCATTGGAAAATGCCTGCGGCCCGGAGCGTCGCCACCACCCAAATGATGGACGCCGTCGCCAAATCGCACGGCCAAACTATTTTTCAAACGCCAGTCGGCTTCAAGTACATTGGCCAGCTCATCCGCGAAGACAAAATCGCCATGGGCGGTGAAGAAAGCGCCGGGCTCACCATTCGCGGCCACATCCCGGAGAAAGACGGCATTCTCGCTTGCCTGCTGGTGGCCGAAATGATTGCCGCGCGCGGCGCCTCCATCGGCGAACAAGTTCGTGCCATGTACAAGAAACTCGGCCGCGAATTCTGGCCCGTTCGCGAAAATCTTCATCTTTCCGACGAACAAAAGGCAAATGCCGTCAAGCGTGTGGCCGTGGACGCTTCGACACTCGCCGGCCGGAAAGTCGTATCTATTGACCGCACTGATGGCGCAAAATTTGTATTTGACGATGGATCGTGGATGCTGCTGCGACTTTCCGGCACCGAGCCTCTGCTTCGCCTTTATGTCGAAGCCGAAAGCGCCGCGGCTTCTGCGAAGTTGACGCGCGAAGCATCACAATGGGTACTTCAAAACTGAAAAAGCTGGCCGCCAAAGAAAAAATCCAGCCGGTGCTGCGCCATTACGGACCCGCGCTCATCGGCCTGCTGGTGCTGGTCCTCGTAGTGCACGACATTTTCGGCGCCCACGGTTATCTGGCCATGCGCCGCACCCAGCAGGAGATTGAAAAAGTGACCAAGGGCCTGGATCAGCTAAACAAGGAAAATTCCGAACTTGAGCAGGAAGTGCGAGAGTTGAAGACCGACCCGCGCAAAATCGAAAAGATAGCCCGCGACGAGCTAGGCCTTGCCCGGCCCGGCGAAGTCATCATCAAGATTCCGCGCTCGCAGCGGCTCCCGCAGAATTCTTCTGCGAAGCCTTAGCCAGCCACCCTTTCCAATTTGTGCGTATCAAAGAGAGAATCAGCATCGCTAGAAAAATTGCAATCAGTCCGCCGGTGGCTTTCAGCGCGCTGCACTGCCCCTTTGGCAAAATGGAGAATCTTCCATAAACAAATTCTATGTGTACCCAATACACCAACAGCGAAGTTTGCCCGAGCTGGATGATCGGGCTGAAACCCTTCTGCGCAAATCCCCATCGGCACCATGCGTAAACCAGAAAAAGTATCATCAGCAAAATGCCGCAGCGCATCAGCAGAAAATCCGGATTGCTGTGCCAGTAATCGTAAATCGCGTACAGCCGCACCCCCGACGAATCGAACAAAACCGACAAACAGCAAGCAACGATTCCCGCACCACCCAGCGCCGCAAACGTCAGCCCCTCCCTTCGCCTCGCAAAATCCGAAAACAGAAACAATCCCACCGCGAGTCCCGCAAACGCAAATGCCGACCATGGAAATAGCGGAAATAACCACGCCTGCGGCTCCTTGAAAACGTGCACGCCGTTGATGTACGACTCGATCGGCCAGGGCAGAAAACTCGGCTGGTGTGTTGTCCAAAGCGGCGGCGTAGACATCGCCACAATCACCGCCGCAAGAATTCCCGTCACCAGAGTGCGGATTCTTGTCGTCGCGACAGCGCCATCTCCGGTGGCCCAGCACAACACGCCCATCAACATCATTGAAAGCCCCAGAATGTTCAGCACATCCACTCTCAACAAATCCGTCCAGGGCGCCCACGGAAATCCCAGCGAAAATTCCTGCACCCGAAACAACAGCCCCATCCCAAATATCTCCGCCCCGCGTAAAATCGTCTGCTTCGCAATCGCGCTCCGTTCGATTCCCTTCTCGCGCAGTTTCTCAGTGACCAGCGCAAACGACACGCCCGCCAAGAATATAAACAGCGGGGCCGGCAGCGTCCCCCCCAGCCGCGACCAGGCAATCAGCGACGACGACTTCTTCGCTTCCGGGCTCATCCATGAATCGTAACAATGCGTCTGAAACATCAGCACGCACGCCAGTCCTCTCATCCAATCGATGTAAGCAAGCCGTTTCATTTTGTTTGTGACACTGGCCGCCGCGAGCGCGAGACGCGGCCAAGCTTGATTGCGAATCATAGACGTTCGAAACATTTCCGCAAAGGAGAAACGCGAGATCAGAATCCCCCGCCCTTTGACGGACTATTTCAGCCACCTCGGGTACTAAATAAAGTTTGGAACATCTAGTATCATCAGCAACCAGGAACACGCCGAGAGTTTCGACCGCTCTTTTGCTGGGAGGGAGTGTCCAATGGAAACGCTGTGGCAAGACGTTCAGTTTGCGCTCCGCATGATGCGCAAGAATCTTGGTTTTACCACGGCAGCGGTGCTGTGCCTGATGCTCGGCATCGGAGCCACCACCGGAATCTTTACGGTGGTCAACGCCGTTCTCCTTCAGCCGCTGCCTTACGTGCATCCCGAACAGCTCATCCGCGTCTACACGGAATTTCCCACTTTCCCCAACGGGGGCCTGCATCGATTCTGGACTTCCGGACCTGAATTCCTGGATTTGCGCCGCGATACGCATTCCTGGGCCTCCTTGGACGCCTGGACCTCCGGCGGAGTCAACTTGGCCGGCAAAAATCAGCCTGTTCGAGTAACGGGAGCTTTAGTCAGCGGCGGACTTCTGGAATCGCTTGGCGTGTCACCGGTCCAAGGGCGCTTGATTTTGCAGTCAGACGATGTCCCGGGCGCGTCGGCAGTCGCCGACATTTCCTACGGCACGTGGCAATCCGTTTTTGGAGGCGATCCTAGTATCGTCGGGCGAGAAACATTTCTCGATGGCCGGAAGTGCACCATCATCGGCGTCATGCCAAAGGGTTTTCAGTTTCCCCCAGGAGAGCAGGAACCTGTACAGCTATGGACCGCGTTGCAGTTGGACCCGGCCAAACCCGGCAATCGGGGCGGACATAATTACTACCTGCTAGGCCGGCTGAAAACCGGTGCGACAGCTGGACAAGCGCAGGGAGAGCTGGCGTCGCTGGTGCAGAGTTACGGCGAGAAGAAAGTGCCGAAAACGCATAGCTTCGACCCAAAGAATCACACCATTGTCAGTTTTCCCCTGCAGGCCGAAGTCGTCGCAAGCGTTCGTCCTGCGCTCTTGATGCTGCTTGGCGCAGTCGTCTTTGTATTGCTGATCGCCAGCGTGAATGTGGCAAACCTCCTGCTGGCGCGAGCCGAGGCCCGCCGACGCGAAATTGCGATTCGCGGCGCGCTGGGAGCGAGCTTGGTTCGCCTCGCCCGGCAATTTGTTACCGAAGGCATCTTGCTGGCATTGTGCGGAGCCGTTCTCGGCGTGGCGCTTTCCTTTGCAGGCGTGCGCCTGGTCCAGCTCACCAATGCAGGCGGCATCCCGCGCGCGGATGAGATCGCCATGGACTGGCGCGTGCTGCTCTTCACTCTTGCGACCAGCTTACTCACCGGAGTGCTCTTCGGGCTCGCGCCGCTCGCCCCACTGCTGGTTAGCGGGATTTCCGAATCGTTGAAAGACACCGCCGGCAGCACCACCGCCGCGGCAGGTGCGCAAATCTTCCGTCGCGTTCTGGTGGCCGGAGAACTGGCAATGGCTCTGGTTTTGCTCATCGGTTGCGGGCTGATGCTGCGTGCTTTCTGGAAGCTGCAGGAGGTTCACACCGGCCTGCGCGCCGAGGACGTTCTGACAATGCGCGTGTCGCTGCCGGGCGGAACATATACGGATAACGCCAGGATCACGGATCTCTGGACGCGATTCGAATCACGACTGACGAACCTGCCTGGAGTGCAATCCGCGGCTCTCGTTTCCGGATTGGCGCCCCTCCGTCCCCCCAACATGAACGACACCGATATCGAAGGATTTGTCCTGAAAGAAGGCGGTCCGATTCAAAACGTCGATTTCTACCAGTCGGTGAGCAAAGATTATTTTGCAACCATGGGGATTAGCCTGATCGATGGCCGGACATTCGAATCGCGCGACGTTCAGGACGCGCCCGAAGTGGTCATCGTCAACAAAGCGATGGCCGCGACATTCTGGCCCAATCAGAATGCCCTAGGCCGGCGCGTTCGTCCCGGAGGCAACAAAACCTGGTGCACCATAATCGGAATCGTGGACGACGTAAAAAACGCCGGACTCGACCGCCCCGCTGGCACGGAAATCTATCTGCCCTACCGCCAGCCTTCGGGCCAGGGATATACGGACATGTACGTGTCCCGCACTTCCGGTCGCCGATGTCCGACTGATGGAGGACGTTCTCTCGCGGGCGCAGGCCCGGCCGCGATTCCTCACCCTGCTGCTGTCTTTGTTCTCTTTCGTTGCCCTGGCCATCGCCACCGTAGGCATCTACGGAGTAGTTTCATATTCCGTGGCGCGTCGAACAAAGGAATTTGGTTTGCGCATGGTCCTTGGCGCTCAAGGCGGAGACGTCCTCGGGCTGGTGATGAAACAAGGGGCCGGCATGGTGGCGATTGGAATTGTCGGCGGGCTTGTAACGGCCTTCGCACTGACACGTTTGATGGCCAGCCTGCTCTTTGGTGTGACGGCCACGGACCTCCCAACGTTTGCAGGCGTCACCGTTCTGCTGTTTGCTGTTGCACTGGCGGCCTGCTATCTGCCGGCACGGCGGGCAACCCGGGTGGATCCGATACAGACCTTGCGCTATGAGTAGAGCCTCCCTCGATCAATCTCCAATTTTCTTGCCTCCCCATCCATCGGTACCGAGCCGCGGTTGAATTTGGTCTGTGATTCCTTTCAGTTACAATTCTCGCTTGCCCGCCACTCGCCAACTCGGCCCGCTCCCCATGCTCGGTGTCTGGGCCGTACTGACTCTCACGGGAGTTTTGTACTCCGTCTGGCTCGGCTACGGCGGCCGCGCCTTCGCTGCCACTCTCACCGCCTTCGCGTTTTTCTTTCTGGTGATGCTACTCTTCGCCGCGCGCGGCGTGGAGGATCGTCTCGCCGCGCGCTTCGGCAGCGGCAGCGGCTACCTGCTCGGCACCGCAGTGTTCCTCGTGTACCTGATTTACGCCTTTGGGACAAATACTTTCGCTTTCGCGCGTGCTGCCGCCGTAGCCGCTGTCGTCTTCCTCCCACTTGTTCTCGCCGCTTCTGCCCACCATAAACCAATCGGCGCCTGGCAGGATTTTGCGACGATGCTCTTCATCTGGCTGGCAGTGAAGCCTCTTCCCAATCGCTGGGGATGGTCGTTATCCCACTGGCTCTGGCCCTACCCCGGCGGACGCCTTTCCTACGTTTTCACCGTACTCCTCTGCGTGAACCTGGCGCTTGCCTGCTTCCTCCTCCTCCGCCGCGTCAATGGAGTCGGCTATTCCATCGGCTGGGGCCACCATTGGAGCTTTTTCATCCTCGCTAGTTTCTTCGTCTTCGGCTGCATCGCCATTCCCCTGGGCCGCGCCATTCACTTCATCGAGTTTGCTCCGCAGTGGTCGCAGCTGAAGTCGCTGCCGTTAGTTTCGCTCGGCATTCTCTTGTTCACCGCCTGGCCCGAAGAACTTCTCTTCCGCGGCCTGCTCCAGAACATACTCTCCCGCGCTTCGAATAGCGATCTCGCCGGCTGGTGGACCGCCTCCATCCTCTTCGGCTTCTCGCACATCACCAACGGCGGCTTTCCCAACTGGCCCTATGTCCTCCTAGCCTCCGTCGCCGGCTTTTTCTACGGCTGGACTTGGCGCAAAACCAACTCCATCTTCGCCTCTGCCCTGGTCCACGCAGCCGTAGACATCCTGTGGCACTTCCTCTTTCGAACCGTCTAGCCGGCGTGCCATAATTCGCGCAGCGGGCTAGAGTTTCGCGCATCCAACCTGGCATCCAAGCCGGGGTGGGCGCAATCTCAACCCCGGACACACGGAAAGCGCGAAACACACGCAACCCATTCGGGAGGAAAGCCATGCCGGAAACAATGACACCGGATCAAGCAGTATTTCTGCGCAACTTGTACCTCGGAACCCTGAAGAACGAAAGCCGGACCACCAAGTCAATCCTAGAATCGGTCCCCGTCGATAAAGCGGATTACCGCCCAGATCCCATTTCGAAGACCGCGAACGAACTGGTTCGTCACATTGCTGTGGCCGACAATCGCTTCGTCGAAACCGTGATCAACGGTACCTTCGACACCAATCCCTCAATGATTCCGGAAGACGTCAAGACGTCTTCTGAAATCGCGTCCTGGTATGAGCAGCGTTATGCGAAGAACTTCGAGGCCCTCGCAAAAGAATCCGGCGAGCAACTCGCAAGGATCGTCGATTTCCGCGGCATGTTCCAGCGCCCCGCGGTAACCTTCTTGATGTTCGGCCTCAACCACACCATCCATCATCGCGGCCAGCTCTCTTCCTACCTGCGATGTATGGGCGCAAAAGTTCCCGCCATCTACGGCGAAAGCTATGACAGCGCGCAAGCTAAAAAGGCCGCGCAAGCCTGAAGAAGATCGTCGCGTCATAGCAATCGAAGCGGCCACGCCGCGCGTTTGAACGAGCTGGACTCTTCGGCTATAGGGATTGCGAAACCGGGGAACGGCCCGGGGCGCGGTGCTTCTCATTGTAGAGCGCTTGGTCTGCCGCGCTGAGAATGTGTTCAATCGTGGCGCCGTCGCGGGGATACTCGGCAATGCCGATGCTTGCCGATAGCTGCGGAATTTCGACGTCTTGGCTGAGACGCTGGGAAATCCGTTGAGCGACCCGCCGGGCATCTTCGGAGGAAGTCCCGGGGAGAACCACGGCGAACTCGTCTCCCCCGTAGCGAGCCGGTGTATCAATCTCCCGGCAACTCAAATGCAAAACCTCTGCCACCCGGCAGAGAGCCAGGCTGCCCACCACGTGGCCGTGCGCATCGTTGATTTTCTTTAATCCGTCCAGATCGAGCAATAGAATTGAGAAAGGGTGACCATCGCGACCGGAACGCTTGATTTCCGAGCCGAGGCGGTCGACCAGCAAGCGGTAGTTCGCAAGCCCGGTAAGCGGGTCACTAACCGCCAGAACGCGGGCGTGTTCCTCCTGACGGCGACGATCCGATACTTCCGCGCCGAACATGAGCGTCATCAAGGCCATAACACCAAGGAAGGATTGCAGCAGAAGCAGCGAATCGTTCGGCGTCTCGCGGACGAAGGGCCCTCTCCCGTATATGGTTCCGACGACCGCGAATGCCGAAAGCACGCACAGGGCGGCTGAGGATTCGCGCTGCCCGAAGCGAAAGGCAATCCAAACGAGAAACGGCGTGCAAAGAAACGTCCAGGGATCGCCGCTCATGCGCGCGTGGAAGAAAATCCCAAAGAGTGTCCCCGCGGTGATCAGCAACAGGGCAAGCGCAACACCCGCTTCCACGAATTGACTCTTTGTCCATTTCACGGACCGATTCGCTCCCCACAGCAAGAAGAAGGGAGTGAAGATCAAAGCCCCGGCTGCGTCCCCCAGCCACCAGGTCCGCCAGATTAGGCCGTACTGGTTCCACGGCGCGAACCCTCCCAGGGTTAGACTCGTTACGCCAAAGGTGGCAGCCACGGCAGTGCTCAGAACTGCGCCATAGAGCGCGAAACGCAGAATGTCCCAGGTCCTGTCGAAGGCGTGCTTCCCATTGGCGAAACGCAGGACCAGAAGGGAGGCCAGGAGCGCTTCCAGAGTATTGCCCGTGGCAATGCCGGCGGAGGTGAGAACCGAGCCGGCGGTGGTGACATTGACGACAAATGCCCCCATGAAAATAGCGGGCCAGAAGCGTAAACCGAAGGCCACTAACGCGGCGATCGCGATGCCCGTCGGCGGCCACACCGGTGTGGCGCTCGGATGCACGGAGGCCAGAAGAAGGCTGAGCTTCGCCGCAAGGATATAACCGGCACAGACTCCCATCCCGATGACAATCTGTTTGAGAACCTGGGATCTCAAAGTGCCCAGATTGCGTATCCAATAGGACGAGATTTTGACTCCGCGGCCTGAATTCGCCATGCCTGTTTTTCAGGTCTCCACGCGAATGGAGGCCTGAGGGCTGTCTCCAGGAATTGCACAAAAGCTGCCAAAACAAGAACAATTTTAAGGCAATGGCCTCGGAAATGTCAGTCAGGGAAAGACCTTAGCTCTTTGGTACTGGAGACACCCGCCCGTTTGGTCAGGCGGACCACATCCGGATAGAGTCGTGGATGCTCGTGGGTCAGCAACACGGAGCCACGGCGCTGCGGACTAACGGATGACGCCACTAAGCGGACTGGAGGCCGAGGCGTAGAGCCGCTTGGGCATCCGGCCGGCGAGGCAGGATTTGCGGCCGGCGATGACTGCGTCGCGCATCGCTTCGGCCATAAGCACAGAATCGGCAGCTTCGGCGATGGCGGTATTCATGAGCACACCATCAGCGCCAAGTTCCATGGCCACCGCCGCGTCCGAAGCGGTGCCAACCCCGGCATCTACGATCATGGGAACTTCCGTGATGCGTTCGCGCAAAATTCGCAGGTTGGCGGGATTTTGCACGCCCAAGCCGGAACCGATCGGCGCAGCAAGCGGCATGACGGCGGATGCTCCCGCGTCGATCAACTTGCGGGCAGCAATCAAATCATCATTCGTATAAGGCAAAACAACGAATCCCTCTTTGACTAGTACGCGGGTAGCTTCGATCAATTGCTCGGTGTCAGGAAAAAGGGTTTCCTGGTCACCAATGACTTCGAGCTTGACCCAATTCGAAAGCCCCACTTCGCGCCCCAGCCGCGCCGTTCGAATAGCTTCCTCCGCCGTGTAGCAAGCCGCCGTGTTCGGCAAAATAAAAATCTTTTTGCGGTCTATATAATCCAGCAATGATTCCTTCGATTTGTCGGTGAGATTGACGCGGCGGACCGCAACGGTCACCATGTCCGCCCCGCTCGCGGCATGGGCCCGCGCCATTTCCTGGAAGCTGCGATACTTGCCTGTTCCCACAATCAAGCGCGATTTAAAAGCCCGCCCCGCGATGACCAGTTCGTCTGCCATGAAAGTCTCCACGCTCATTCTAGCCCCGGTAGCAGCTGCAGACAAAACCCATGTAACAAAAAAATGGCGGCACACAAGAAAGTGCGTGCCGCCAGACTAATTTCCATTATCGAGAATCGATTACGCCTGGAGGTGCGCCTCCAGGAACCACAGGTCCTTGTCGAGTTCGCGAGTGAGCTGCGTAAAAAGGTCCACGGTAATCGCATCGCCAAGATCGCCAGACTCCGTCACCGCGGTGCGCAGGGCATTGGCGTGATGCGCCACGTTGTGAACCAAAAACTTCAGCATGGATGGGCCGTCGATCGCGGCGAGGTCGGCTTCCTTCAGCCCGGACTTTGCTGCGGCTTCACGTACCGTCCCGTTTGCTACTCCGCCCAGCGTCGTAATACGCTCGGCGATTGTGTCCGTTTGCTCCTCCAGATGAGAAGCAAGCGAATCGAAAAGTTGATGGAGCTGGATGAAGTGCAGGCCCTTCACGTTCCAATGGGCCCACTTCACTTGACTGCGCAGGTCGGTGCTATCGGCGAGGCGCAAATTGAGAAGCGCGATCAGCGCCTGCCGGTTGTTTTCCGGAACTCCTACACTACTCGAAAAGGCACGGCTGGTGGCCGTTGCGTTCTTGGCCATGAGAAACCTCCATTTAAGATTTGAGGAGCACCGGATTAGATGGCATCAGAATGCAAAAGGGTGCAACTAAATCCGGCCGCCGACCAGTCCTAGTGTGCGCCTGCGTGTAAGATCCAGCTGAGGTCTACGCCGACGCCAAACGAGTAGCTGTTGAGTTGAAGAGGAACGCTGCGGCTGAAATCGAACTCCAAGTCGATGTAGCCGACAGGTTTGTAATCAATCCCGGCGTTGAGCCCATTGTCACGCACCAGATCGGCGGCCCCGGTGGATACGCTAGCCGTAGTAAAACTCTTGCGGTTTTTAGTTGCTCCCCCAGAACTACATTTGGCGGACGCACCGCAGCGAAAAACGCGGCTGATGACCGTTTGGTTTCCCCACGGAGCAACATCGTAAGCCGACGCGGAAAAACTGAATTTGCCAGGATCATATTCAATTCCGCCGTTGAATTGCGCGTTGTACCCGAAGGTAATGAATGGGCGGTGAAAAAAACGAGTATCCATAACGGTATTGCCGGCGCCGAAGTCCAAAAACGGAGAGAAGTCTCCGAAGGCGTGGTCGACGTGGTTCGCCAAATTCCAGGTTGCGTGGCCGGTGCTGAGACCCTTCTTCGTTTCGCCGGTCGGAGCTGTCAGATGCACCGCCGAGCTGAAATTCAGGGACGGGTTGGGATAGTTCCACCGGAGGTCCGTAAAGAAAGTGCCCACACCCACACCCGAAACCGCGCCTGGATTGTTCTTCTCAATCGAAGTTGGAGTGGCGACAAAGTAGAGTGGCACGCCCGCGTCAATTCCAAAATGGCGAGAAAAATTGTAGCCCAAAGCAGATCCCATGTCGTAAACCGCCCCGTCGCCGCTGGAACTGCCCTCGAATTTAGTTCCAAGAGTCCAGCCGGGAGTGAAGCCCTCCGGTTTACCTATTTCTGCCCCGGTTGCGGCGGGAATTGGAGATTGTCCGAAGGACGCCGGACAGAGTGCAATTATGGTGAGGAAGCCGGACAGGAATGCTCGATACGGCCAGCTACTGCTTGAAGCCAAGGTCCACTTAGTTGAGTCGGCATTGAAGATCACTTGTGTCTCCTCCAAGTAATTTCCAGCACGATACGCTGGATGCTCCATCCAGCTATCGAATTCCTGCCAGATATTGCTGAGGATTGAGGTGGGCGTTATTCAGTTCGATTCCAGTTTACTTGCGGACGTTGCCCGAGCGCCGCGAAGGAAGACCATCTGTTTCGCTGCGTGTAACTGTACGAAAGAACAGCCGGGTACTGTCCGGAGTTCCTTCTTGCAAACAACCGGCGCGTGGTTATTCCTGCAGGATGGGGCGGGGTTCGGCGACGTCGGCGTAAAGAGATTCGATCACGGACCCGTACTGTTGCTCGACGACCCGGCGCTTGAGCTTCAACGTGAAGGTGAGGCTTCCGTTGTCGAACGTAAAATCTTCGGGCAAGAGCGCGAAACGCTTGATCGTTTCATACTGCGCGAGATGAACGGTCAGCCGCTTGACCTCGGCTTCGATCAGCGCGTGCACCCAGGGATGGCTCGCCAGCTCCTCGTGGGACGTAAACTTGATTCCCTGATCGGCGGCCTTGGCCGCGACGGTAGCAGCGTTGGGCACGAGCAGCGCCGCAATAAATTTGCGCCGGTCGCCCACCACCATGGCATTTAGAATGTACGGGCTAGTCTTCAACGCGTTTTCAATGGGCTGCGGCGCAACGAATTTTCCCGCCGCCGTTTTGATCAAGTCTTTTTTGCGGTCGGTGATGAACAGATAGTTGTCCTTGTCCACGTAGCCGATATCGCCGGTGCTGAACCAGCCTTCTTCGCTGAGAACTTCTCGAGTGGCTTCAGGGTTTTTGTAGTAGCCCTGCATCACGCAGGGGCCTTTGACTAAAATCTCACCGTCCTCGGCACCCCGAACCTGCACGTTGGGAATCGGCTTGCCAGAGCTCCCCATGCGATTTGCCGGGTAGTTGCTAGAGACAATCGGAGAAGTTTCCGTCAACCCGTAGCCCTGGTATATCGGGATGCCAACGGTCCAGAAAAACTCCGCGAGCGCTTGGGAAAGCGGCGCGCCACCGGAAGACACAATGCGCAAATTGCCGCCGGTACCCGCGCGGATTTTTTTGTAAACCAGTTTATCGGCGAGCTTCCACTGTGCTTTCAAGAGAGCGCTGGCAGACGCTCCCGTGGCGCGCCAGGGAGTCGCTCGCTCCGCCACTTTCATGGCCCAATCAAAAATCATTCTCTTTACGCCTGTATTTTTCGAGCCTTGCTCGACCAGCCGCGCATAAATTTTCTCGAAAAACCGCGGAACCGCCGCGATTATCGTCGGGTGGACTTCGCCCAAAGCTTGTGCCACAGCTTCGACCGTCTCAACGTACGCCAACGCCGCGCCTCCAAAAATAAAAATGTAATCGAGCGTCCGCCCGTATACGTGAGCCAGTGGAAGAAAAGAAAGTGCTACATCATTCGTGGGATCGAGTTTGAAGTCATGGCCGACGTCGTGCACATTGGAGCAAAAATTATTGTGCGTGAGCATCACGCCCTTGGGCTCACCGGTGGTTCCCGACGTGTAAATCAGGGAAGCGAGCTGCCCCGGCAAAACCTGAGAAGCGCGCATACGGTAAGAAGCGACGTCCGTCGCGCCGGCGCTCGCAATCAAAGTTTCGTAGCGGAGACATTCGCTGGGAATCTCTGCCCCGCCGTCCGCGACGAGGATTTGCTCGAGTTCGGGAAGCTCCTTGCGAGCGTTCAGAAGTTTTCGCAATTGCGCCGCGCCAACAACCAACACCACCTTGGCGCCGCAATGTTTCAAAATGTACGTCATGCGGTCCGGCGACTCGTTGAAGTACACCGGAACGGTGACTCCCCCGGCGCCGTTGATTGCGAAATCCGCGGTATGCCATTCCGGCCGGTTGGCGGAAAAAAGCCCCACGCGGTCCCCCGGCTTCACGCCGAGTTCCACAAGCGCGGTGGAAAGACCCCCAACGCGGCGGAGAAATTCCTGTGAAGGTATGGACTCCCAGCGATCGGCGCGTCGCACCATCTGTGCGCGTGGGTTCGGAAGATTGTCGACAGCGTTCAGGAAACGTGAAGGAAGCGTTCCGTAGTTCATGGCCTGACGGTCACTTTAACCTACCGAATTCAACGGCGCAACGTGAACGACCGCTGCGTTTTTTGCAATTTGCTAGTAAGAGTTCACGCTAGACCTCGCTTTTGCGAAAACGGTCGATCAGGTTAGCGCAGGCGCGCACGGTGACGGCCATCATGGTCAGCGTCGGGTTCTGGCACGCCGAGGACACAAAACTCGCACCGTCCATTACGAATACGTTTTTCACGTCATGCGCCTGGTTGAACGCATTGAGCACTGACTTTTTCGGATCGTTGCCCATGCGCGCGGTCCCCAGCTCGTGAATTGCCATGCCTGGCATTTCTACCTTCGCTTGCTCTTTGATATCTTTCGCGCCGGCCGCTTCCAGCATTTCTGCCGCCGTGGCGCCAGCGTCTTCCATGAGGGCGGCTTCGTTATCGCCATGAGTCATGGAAATGCGCAACGCGGGAATCCCCCAAGCATCTTTTAGATCGCGGTCGATCTCGCAGAAATTGTCCCACCGTGCCAGCGATTCACCGAAAGCACCCAGCGATATCGCGTACACGCCCTGTTTCACAGCCGTCTTGAGCGACGTTCCATACCCTTCGGCGTTGAAATTGAATTCAGCGTCGGCTCCGCCCTGGAAGCCGTAGCCGCGCAGAAAACGCGAATGTTTGCCGCCAGAAGGAGTGTTCCGGAAGCGAGGAACGTAAATCCCGTTGGGCCGTTGAGGTTCGTTGGCATTGGGTAGAACCTTGAACTCCGGAAGGTGACCGTAGGCTCCTCCCCCGGTGACATGATCCATCAGATAGCGGCCTAGCGCGCCGCTCGAATTTCCCAACCCGTTGGGATATTCCCGCGTTGAGGAGTTCAGCAAGATGCGAGTGGACTCCAACGCCTGGGCGCAAAGAATGACCGTTTTTCCGCGGACCTCTTTCACTTGCCGCGTCAAGCGATCCACGTAGGTCACTCCACGCGCCTTGTTTGCGGTGTCGTCCATGTTGACGTGGCTCACTACCGCGTTGGTGATCAGCGTGCAATTGCCCGAAGCCACTGCGTCCTTGACGGTGGTAAACGGGCTGCTGAAATAGGAAAAGGTGCTGCACCCGCGTTCGCAGGGTCCGCAATAATGGCAAGCGAGGCGCCCGTTGTGATTCTGCGTGATGATCGCCGTGCGCCCGATCGTGACTGTGCGTCCGAACCGAGCTTTCACGCGTTGCCGTAATTGAACTTCACCACAGCTCATTTTCATCGGCGGCAGAAATTGCCCGTCGGGCAACATTTCATTGCCCTCCACCGCTCCGCTGGCCAGTCATCGCCATACCCGTCACGGCTCGCGGCCTTGAAATCGCTGTCGCTCAGGCGGTAGCTCTGGCGGCCCCAAACCAGCGATCGGCCGCCGAGCACTCGCAACCGTTGCCAGGTAAACGGCTTGCCCGACGGCGTGCTATAGGGATTCTCGAGGTCGTTGACGAACCACTCGTAGTTGTATTCCATGCACGCGTAGCACTGCTTCTGAATCGGCCGCGTGCGCACAACCTCTGGCGAGTGATCGCGGTACTTGAGCTTGTAGCCCGGCATGTGCTCGGTAAATTCTTTGGGAGTGACCGCGCGGCCGGCTTCCAGCAAAGCGACTTTCAGTCCGGCTTCGGCAAGCTGTTTCGCGGCCCAGCCGCCCGTGGCGCCGGATCCCACAACCACGGCATCGTAAGTTTGTTGTAGCGCGTCGTCTGCTCCGTAGTTCATGTTCACTTGTGATTCCCTTCCGGATGATCACAGCCCTCAAAGGGGCCATGCGCAAAGGCACCGTCCCAGCCGAGTTCCTTCTCGCCAATCTGCGAGCTATAGTAGGCCGTCATGATGCGTCCCTTTAGCGCTTCAAAATGAACGCGACCAACATTAGGCTTCGCATCCGCTTCACCTGTCCACCTGCTCTCATTCACGGCATACGCCATTCCGTTCAGCAAATTATCCTGGTCTTCTCGGTTCAGGTAGCGAAACGCCGCTTTGAATCGCCGTATGCTTTCGCCATCCAGATATCCGAGAGAGTTCAAGAATGCTCGTTGTGTCTCGGGCTTCTCCGCAGCCAGCACAAGATCGATGTAGCGATTCACCAGTGCTTCCTTCGCGCCGGGGGTATCCGTCGCGGGAATCATCAAGTCACTGAGCACAATGAGTGTTTCGTTCTGATGCTCGTCCAGAAACAGCGGCTTCCATCCCGGCGCTGTCAGGTCTTTCGAAGCGTCCACACCGCTCTGCGCCGGCGTCAGCTCCGAGGACTGCGCCGCACTCTGCGCCTTCGCCAGGGAAGGGCGCAGCGCCGCTGCAGCGCCCGCAATGAAACCGGCTCGAATCAATTCGCGTCTTTTCATAGGACCTCGCTCGCAGCAACTGGCTCTCGCTGGTCGTGAGCACCGGAAAGTCTACACCAAGGATTGTCTGCCGTCTCGACGGACGCGGACTACAATGTTCGCGTGTGTTTGCCGCATGGAGGCTGTGATGCTCGTTCGCATGCGCGTTTCGTTTTTGATGATCATTTTAGTTGCGTCGCTGGCAACCGCCGGCGACAAGAAAAAAGTTTTGTTGCCCGCTTATGTTCTGCAAGCCAAAACTGTTTTGGTCATTATCGATCCGGACGCGGGCATTTCCATGACCACTCCCCAAGCAAACAAAACAGCCCAAGACGACGTCGAGAAAGCGCTGATGAAATGGCACCGGCTATCTCCAGTCATGCCGGGGATGCCGGCCGATTTAGTGATCACCGTTCGCAAAGGCTCCGGAAAAATTGTGCAGCCCACTATTGGCGGCGAGCCCACCAACGATCGCCCCGTAGTTGTGCAGCCAACGGATAGCGGCGTCCGCATCGGCGTGCAACAAGGGCGTCCGCCAGACGCCACGCAAAGCGGCCCGCAGGACACCAGAGCTCATCCGCAAATGGAAGCTGCGCCCCCCGACGACATGTTTGCGGTATATGAAGGCAGAGTTGGCCTTCATCCCGATCGTCCCCCGGTCTGGCACTATTACGCCAAGAACGCGCTGCGCTCGCCGGACGTTCCCGCAGTCGCCGAATTCCGAAAAATCATCGAAGCCGCCGAAAAACAACAAAAAACCAAGCCTTAGGCAAATGTTTCAGCGCGGGCTCGCGGATCCGAGGCCTGCTAGGACGCCGCGCATGTAGGCGAAGCTGGCGATGACGCCGGGCATGGGGTCGTCGGGATGGATTTCGTATTCGAGGTCGACAAAGCCTTTATACTTCTGGGCGATGAGGGTTTCGAAGATTTTGCGCACGGGCATCATGCCGTCGCCCACGTTGACCTGGCTCTCTTTCTCCGTGAAGTTGGCGAGGTCTTTCATGTGGACGTTATGGAGCCGCGGGCCTGCTTCGTGGATGGCTTGAACAACATCGGTGCCGGTACGAACGGTGTGGCCGACGTCGATGCAGCACCCGATGCGCGGATCTAAATTCTTCACGGCTTTCAATACATCCAGCGGCGAATGCCAGATTTTATCTTCCGGGCCGTGATTGTGGATGGCGAAGCGCATGTCGTACTCCTTCACGAATTTTTCAATGCGCGGCAGAGTTTCCGGTGCGGGGTCGCCGGCGACAATGACGGAAATTCCTGCGCGCTTGCAGTATTCAAATTTGGCGCGGATGTCCGCATCTTCATCCTTGGGAAAATAGATGGTGCCGGCAGCGTGAAGGGTGACCCCTGCCGCGGCGTAATCCGCGAGGGCGGCGGTTTCCTGCTGCGAGTCCATAGGGAGATGATCTTTGACGTCCTTGCAATTGAGCGCGAGGACGTTGAGCTGCTTCAGGAAGGCGATCACTTGCGCGCGCGTAAAATTCCGGAACGTGTAGCTTGCAACACCGAAGCGAATAGGAGAGGCTTCGTCGGCCGGTGGGGTTCCCAGAGTCAATGCGAACACATCGCCCGAAGAAGCGAGAACTCCCGCAATGAGCGAACCGGAGCGAACGAAATCGCGGCGGGACAACGTGGTTTTCACAAGCGGCCATTTCCCCCGGCAAGAGCCGGGAATTTCAGAC
>WNFK01076503.1_pt1 | contig 16836 bp, 16 predicted proteins | sample 5400281 | NCBI WGS metagenome assembly WNFK01 (sample SAMN13153350, study PRJNA577476) | soil metagenome | isolation source: 20 cm soil on Douglas fir-dominated hillslope | place: USA:California | collected 2013-09-17 | reverse complement strand
GGCCCCGGGCCGTTTCCCGCCGTCGTGATCATGCACGACTGCAGCGGCCTCGGCCCCAGCTCGAGCGGGGCGCCCGGCCGCTGGGCGAGGGAGCTCGTCGGACGCGGCTACGTCGTGCTCATGCCGGACAGCTTCACGACGCGCGGTTTTCCCGCCGGCCTGTGCACCAACCCTTCGCCGCGCCGCAACGACGTCGGCCCTTCGCGCCGGGTGCGTGACGCCTACGCGGCGCTGGCTCACCTCCGCACGCTGCCCTTCGTCGACGGATCCCGCGTCGGGCTCATGGGCGGATCGCACGGTGGGGCGACGACGCTCGCCGCGATGGTCGCGCCGAGCGCGTCGCCGGGCTTCAGGGCCGCCGTGGCCCTCTATCCGGGATGCGCCCCGTGGCTGCGGAGCGGGACCACCGGCGCCGACGACGGGTACCGGCCGGCCGGCCCGCTGCTGATCCTGATCGGAGAGAAGGACGACTGGACGCCGGCCGAGCCCTGCCGGCTACTGGCCGACGCCGCGCAGCGGGCCGGCTCTCCCGTGACGATCAAGGTCTATCCCGGGGCCTATCATTCGTTCGACAGCGCGAACCCCGTGCGCTACGTGGCGACGCGGGTCAACGCGAGCTCGCCGACCGGCCACGGCGCCACGACCGGCGGCGATCCCGAGGCCTGGGCGGACAGCATTCGCGAGGTCGCCGCGTTCTTCGGCCGATATCTCAAGTAGCCAAGGGTGATCCCATCCGCCGGACCAGCGCCGACGCGAGTGCCGGCGAAACCGCCTCGTCGCCGACGCTGACCGCGCGCCGGAGCGCTGCCGCCGCGGCGGAGGCCGCAGCTTGGGAGCGGGCGTGGACCACGGCGATCGGCCGATCACGGCTCACGCGCTCACCGATGCCGCGCACGTCGACGAGTCCTACGGCCGGATCGATGGCGTCCGCGATCGCCTGACGGCCGCCGCCCAGCGCGGCCACCAGGAGCCCGACCGCGCGCGCGTCGATCCGCGTGATGACGCCGGCGGTCTCGGGCGCGACGGCCAGCTCGACGGGCGCCCGCGCCAGGTGGCGCTCGGGGTGCTCGAGGAGATCCGCCGGGCCGCCGAGGGCCTTCACCATCCGCGAGAAGCGCTCCGCCGCGGCCCCGGACGCGAGTGCCTTGTCGACCGCGGCCGTCCCTTCGCCGTCATCGCGCGCGAGCCCACCCAGGACCAGGAGCTCGCTCGCCAGCGCCGACGTCACCGCGTGAAGCCGGACGTCGCGCCGCGCTCCGGTGAGGAACTCGACCGCTTCGAGGACCTCGAGCGCGTTGCCCACGTGATGGCCGAGCACCTGGCTCATCTCGGTCAGCAGCGCGGTCGTCCGGAGCCCGGCGTCCCCGGCGACCGTCAGGAGGCTGTCACCGAGCGCGGTAGCGGTCTCGAGCGACGGGGTGAACGCGCCGGAGCCCACCTTGATGTCCATGACGAGCGCGTCGAGCCCGGCGGCGAGCTTCTTCGAGAGGATCGACGCGGTGATCAGCGGGATGGACTCGACGGTCCCCGTGACGTCGCGGATCGCGTAGAGCCGCCGGTCGGCGGGCGCGAGATCGACGGTCTGGCCGACGATCGCGCAGCCGGCCGCGCGCACGGCGTTCCGGAAGCGGCTCACGTCGGGCGCCGTGTCGTAGCCGGGAATGCTGGCGAGCTTGTCCAGCGTGCCGCCGGTGTGGCCGAGGCCCCGGCCCGAGATCATCGGCACGAAGCCGCCCGCGGCCGCCACGACGGGAGCGAGGATCAGGCTGACCTTGTCGCCCACGCCGCCGGTCGAATGCTTGTCGAGGATCGGGCCGCCGAGGTCGGGCCAGTCGAGGACGGTGCCCGAGCGCGTCATGGCGCGCGTGAGCCACGCGCACTCCGCGCGCGACATGCCGCGGAAGTAGACGGCCATCGCGAAGGCGGCCACCTGGCCGTCGCTCACCGAGCCGTCGACGATGCCGGCGACGAGGCGCCGGATGTCGTCCTCGCCGAGCGACGCGCCGTCACGCTTGGCGCGGATCAGCTCCGCCGTCGTCACGCGCGGCGTCACACACCCTCGAACACGTCGGCCCACTCCTCGAGCATCTCGGGATACCCGTGCCGCACGGTGAGGCCGACATGATCGAATCCGGCTCGCGCGAGCTCGCGGAGCTGCTCGCGCAGCTCGGCCCGGGAGCCGGTGAACGTCGTCGCGCGAATCAGCTCCGCGGTGCAGATCTCCTGCTCCTCGGGACGGAGAAACATGAGGTGGCCGCGATGGTTACTGAGATAGCGGGCGTCAGCCGGCTCGTACTTCAGATAGATTTGCCGATAGCGCTCGATGAGGGGCGCCAGCTGCGGCGGAATCGGCCGTCCCAGATCGCCGAACTCGTCGCGCTCGACCAGGCTGTGCAGCGCGATGGTGGCGGTTGGCCCCGCGTGAGCCCGCGCGCGCGGGCTGTCGCCGGGCTCGCCCTCGCCGAGGACGCAGCCGGCGATGGCCGCGGTCGCCGTCATCGCCGCCGGATCGCCGCCGGCGTCGCGCCAGGCGGCCTGCATATCAGCGATCGCGCCCCTGGCGTGAGCCGGGTTCGCCGTCGCATGGATCCAGCCGGCCCCGAGCCTGGCGGTGAGCCGTCGAGCCCGCGGCCCCAGCGCCGAGATGTGCAGGGGAATCGAGTCGGCGATGTTGAAGGCGCCAACCTCGGGGTTCAGGAATCGGATCTTCCGGCGCTTGTCCTCGAAGGTCCACTCGAGCGTCTGGCCCGCGAGCAGCCCGCGCACGACGCGGATGTACTCCTCCATGTCCGCGAGCTTCACGGGGCGCAGTCCCATCGTGCGGCGCGCCGTGAAGCCGGTGGAGACGCCGAAGTCGATCCGGCCGGGCGCCAGGGCATTGAGGCTCGCGAGCCCGCTGGCGGCGACGGGCGCGATGCGATTCGATGGGATGAGCACGCCCGTGCCGAGGCGGATCGTCGAGGTTTGCATGGCGGCGGCCGCCATCGCGACGAACACCTCGGCGTTGAGCAGCTGAGTGTCGTAGAACCACGCGCGGCGGAAGCCCAGCGCCTCGGCGCGCTTGACGACCTTCCACGAATCGGCCGCCGGCGCCAGAAAGATGTCGTAGTCCATCACGGCTCCGTTCTTGCTCAGCGTTCCTTCACGTAGGGCACACCGATGGCGCTCGGCGCGGCCGCTCGTCCGACGAAGCCGGCCAGCAGCAAGACCGTCAAGACGTAGGGCAGCGCCTGGATGAGCTGAACCGGCATCACGCCGACGAGCGGCAGCTCGGTTCCCTGAAGACGCGCCTGCGCGGCGTCGGCGAAGGCGAAGAGGAGGCACGCACCGAGCGTCGGCACGGGCCGCCACTGGCCGAAGATGAGCGCGGCCAGGGCCAGGTAGCCCTTGCCCGCCGACATGTCCCGGATGAACGAGGCGTGATGCGCGATCGAGAGATACGCGCCGGAGAGACCGCACAGCACGCCGCTCACGACGAGCGCGCGGTATCGCGTGGCGGCGACGGAGATGCCGGCCGTGTCGACCGCGCCGGGGCTCTCGCCCACCGCGCGCAAACGGAGGCCGAAGCGCGTGCGATACACGATCCAGGCGACCGCGGGAACGGCCGCGGCGGCGATGTAGACGAGGATGTTGTGGCCGTTCACGACCTCGCGGTAGATCGGCCCCAGCGCCGGCACGTTCGCGAGGGCGGTCGCGCCCGGAAGCTCGATGGGGGCGAAGCGGGCGCCGGGGCCGAGGAGCGGGGTCTGGCCGCCCTCGTGAAACCACGCGTAGCCGAGCACCGCCGTGAGGCCCGACAGCGTGATGTTGAGCGCCATGCCCGACACGACCTGGTTTCCGTGATGGGTGACGCACGCGAAGCCGTGCAGGAGGCTCACCATGATCGCCGCGGCGATGCCGGCGCCGAGGCCGACCCAGGCCGAGCCCGTCACGGCCGCCGACGCGGCAGCCGCGAAGGCCGAGGCCAGCATCTTGCCTTCGAGGCCGATGTCGACGACGCCCGAGCGCTCGGCGAAGAGGCCGCCGAGCGCCGCCAGCACGAGCGGCGCCGCCCCGCGCGCCGTCGCCGCCGCCAGGAGCGCCGCGAAGGGCAGGGCGTCGCTCATGAGCGGAGCAGCGCCTCCACGGGGCCGCGGAGCGCGTGCTCGAGAGCGCCGCAGACGAGAATGATCAGCCCCTGGATGACCACCACCATGTCGCGGGTGAGAGTCGGCATGTCGAACGACAGCTCGGAGCCGCCCTGATACAGGGCGCCGAACAGCACGGCCGCCAGCATGATGCCCAGCGGGTGGTTGCGTCCCATCAGCGCCACCGCGATCCCGACGTAGCCGGCGCCTCCGGTGAAGTTCAGGAGCAGCCGATGCTGCACGCCCATCACCTCGTTGAGGCTCATGAGGCCGGCGAGCGCGCCCGAGATCGACATCGCCACGATGATCGTCCGCGCGGGTCGGATCCGGCCGTACACGGCGGCCGTCCTGTTGTGGCCCAGGGCTCTGAGCTCGTAGCCCCAGCGCGTGCGCCAGAGATAGAGCCAGACGAGCGCGCCGGCGGCGAGGGCCAGGAGCAGCGAGAGGTTCACGGGCGAGCGACCGATCTCCCAGCCGAGCGATCGGGCGACGTCGTGGAGCTGCGGCAGCCACGTGCTCGGAGCGAACTCGCGCGTCTCCGGCGACTGCTGCCCCGGTTTGATCAGGACGTTGACGAGGAGATGGGTCATCAATGCCGAGGCGATGAAGTTGAACATGATCGTGGTGATGACGACGTGGCTGCCGCGCCGCGCCTGAAGCCACGCGGGCACGAACGCCCAGGCCGCGCCGCCGGCGGCGGCCACGACAACGGCGGCGGGGACGACCAGCGTCGTCGGCCAGCCGCCGGCGCCGAGACAGAGCAGGGCCACACCGAGACCGCCGAGGTACGCCTGGCCCTCGGCGCCGATGTTGAAGAGTCCGGCGTGAAACGCGACCGCGACCGCCAGCCCCGTGAACGCGAAGCTGGTCGCGTAGTAGAGCGTGTAGCCGATGGCCTCAGCGCTCCCGAAGGCCCCGCTCGCCAGAAGCCAGAGCGCCCGCGCGGGATTCTCCCCGACCGCCACCACGACGAGCCCGGACAGCAGCAGCGCCAGGGCAAGATTGACGACCGGCAACAGCGCCGGAGCCACCCAGCGAAGCGAGACCCCTGACGCCGCCGCCGCCATCCCGCGGATTATCGCGCGCACAAGCGATCCATGTCGACGCGCGGCGGTCGCGGCGTGGGCCGACGGGCCGGGTGCGGCCGGGGTCGAAGGGACCCGTTCCCGTCACGCGGCGACGGACGCGATCCGCCCGGATGGAGCCCAGCCGCTATGGAGCAGCGCACGCGTGCCGCGTGGTCCTCTCGACCCCGGCCGCACCCGGCCCGTCGGCCCATGCCGCGCCTCCGAGCGTCATTCTTCGAACTGATGAACGCGGCGCAATTCGGGAAAGAGAACCATCCAGAGGACGGCGATGGCGACCGTGCCGATGCCGCCGAGCAGCACCGACGGAACCGTGCCGAGGAGCGCGGCGACCAGGCCCGACTCGAAGGCGCCCAGCTGGTTCGAGGTTCCGGTGAACAGCGAGTGCACGGCGCTGACGCGGCCGCGCATCGCGTCCGGCGTCCGGATCTGGACGAGCGAGGCCCGGATGACCACGCTGACCACGTCCGACGCGCCGAGAACGGCGAGGGCGACGAGCGAGAGCGCGAAGCTGGTGGAGAGGCCGAACACGATCGTGGCCGCCCCGAAGACCATGACGGCACGAAAGAGGGCGGGCCCGATTCGCCGCCGCAGCGGATAGCGGGCGAGGAAGATCGACGTCGCCAGCGCCCCGACGGCCGGGGCCGAGCGCAGGAGTCCGAGCCCGCGCGGCCCCGCGTCGAGAATGTCGCGCGCGTAAACGGGCAGGAGCGCGGTGGCGCCGCCGAGCAGCACCGCGAACAGGTCGAGCGACATCGTGCCGAGCAGCACCCGCCGGCTCCAGATGAAGGCGACTCCCGAGAAGACGCTCTCGAGCGTCAGGGGCTCGACCGCGCGTGGTCCCCGTCGGCTCCGGATGACGGCGGCGCACATGCCGGCCACGACGAAGAGCGCGGCCGCGGCGACGTAGGCCGCTTCGGGGCTCTGCGCGGACAGAAACCCGCCCAGCGCGGGTCCCACGATCTGAGCCGTCTGATTCGCCGAGACCAGCCACGCCATGGCGCGCGCGATGAGCGGCCGGGGCACGACGTCGGACACCAGCGCGGTCGTGGCGGGACTCTCGAACGCCCGGGCGGCGCCGATCAGCGCGACGATGGCGAGGATCGTCGTATTGCTCTGCCGGCCGGTCACGGTCGCGGCCACGAGCGCGAGGGCGGCGGCGGCCTCGACGAGCTGGCACACCACGGCGATGAGACGACGGTCGCAGCGATCGGCGACCTGTCCGACCAAGAGCGTCAGCAAGACGATCGGCAGGAACTGCGCCAGGCCGACCAGCCCGAGATCGAGCGCGCTGCCGGTCAACGCGTAGAGCTGCCAGCCCACCGCGACGCCCAGCATGTGAAAGCCCATGTTGGCGAGGACCCGCGAGCACAGCAGGAAGGCGAAGGAGGGGTGGCCGAGCACCAGGGGCGATCCTAGCAGAACGGCCGTGATACTGTCGGGCCCACGGAGGGGACGATGCGACAGGGCTTTCGAGTGATCGATTCGGACACTCACGTGAACCCGTCCCTGGACGTGCTGCTCCGCTACGCGGACCGGGAGCTCGCGGAGCGGATCGACGACCTGCAGCCCTATCGGCGGACGGTCAAGACGGTGGCCGGCCGGGGCGACGCCGAGGATGTGGGCTCCTCGACGATCCTGTCGGTGAGGCCGGTTCGCCTGCAGCGAGTGGCCGGCCAGAAGGCGGCGCCGGCGCCGCCGGCCGACGGCGATCGCGGCTTTCTATCGGGGCGCACGCAGATGGTCACGCGCCAGCCCATCACGCCGCGGGTCGCCGAGGACAACGCCCGCGGCCGGCTGCGCGACATGGACCTCGAAGGCCGCGACATCGATTTCATCATTCCGGGCCCGTGGGCGTACGGCGCCCCCGCGCTGGCCCCGCATCTCGCCCACGGTCTCTACCGCGCCTATCACCGCTACATGGCGGAGTACTGCGCGGCGGATCCGCGCCGTCTCAAGAGCATGATCCTCGCGCTCGCCACCGATCCGGCGTGGAGCGCGCAGGTGATCAAGGAGCGCGCCCGGGAGGACTGGGTGGCGGCGGTGTGGCCGCTGCTCCCCGAGGGGATGCCCGTCGACGATCCCGATCTCGAGCCCATCTGGGCGGCCGCCGACGAGGCCGATCTGCCGATCATGTACCACGCGTTCACCATCGAGACGCCGTACTTCCCGGGCTATCGCGACATCTGGGACAACCCCGCGATGGGCCGCTGCGCCGGCCAGACCTGGGGCGGCCAGCGGTTTCTCTCCTTCATGCTGATGGGCGGGATGCTCGATCGCTATCCGCGGCTTCGCGTCGGCGCGCTCGAGAGCGGTCACGGCTGGCTGCCGCACTGGCTCGTGCGGCTGACGCGACAGATCGACTACGTGCGCGGCTCGGTGTCGCCGGCGCTCAAGCACACGCCGCTGGAGTACGCGCAGATGGGGCGCGTCTTCGTCAGCATCGATCTATCGGAGGGCGTGGGGCTCACGAAGGCGGCGATCGATCTCCTGGGCGATCACGCGCTCATGTTCGCGTCCGACTATCCCCACCCGGAGACGATCTTTCCGGATCACGCCGACACGGTGATCGGGTGGCGCGAGGTGCTGGGCGAGGAAGCGACGCGCAAGCTGATGTGGGAGAACGCGAGCCGCTTCCTGCGCCTGACGTCGACGCCGTGGAGCGCTACTTAGCCGTATTCTTCTGGTACTCGTCCGACGAGATCTCCTTCACCTCCGAGGTCGTCAGGGTGACGTCCGATCCCGACTTGGCGTCCCGGAAGCGGATGTTCTGGCTGCCCCGCGTGATCTCGTCGGTGTAGAAGACCTTGCCCGACGAGGGATCGGTGACGCGATAGTAGGTGGTGCATCCGGCCGTCACGAGAACGAGCGTCAGCAGCATCAGCCCTGTGATCCCTGCAGTTCGCATGAGATCCTCCTCCGTTTTCGAGCCTCGCAAGTATAGATGGGCGAGGGCGCGCTCGGCCATCCGACCTTAGTCGGAGCCGCTCGCGGCCGACGACGTCCAGGGGATCATGCGCTTCTGCAGCTCGCTCTCGTCGATCTCGAGCCCGAGGCCCGGGGCGTCGGAGAGGACGAAGTTGCCCCGCACCGGGCGCACCGGCGTCCGGAACACCACGTCCTGGACTCCGTACGGGCCGTTGTACTCGGCCGGATAGTGCGAGTGGGTGAGGGACGCCACGAAGTGGAGGTTGGCGGTGTGGCCGATCGCGGGCTGGGTCTGATGCGGCACCAGATCGACGCCGTACGCCCGCGCCAGCGCCGCCATGTCGCCGAGGCCGGTGAAGCCGCCCGTCTTCACGATGTCCGGCTACACGATGTCGACGCCCGCCTCGATCAGCCGCTGGATGCCCTGGAGCGTGTATTCCTGCTCGCCGGCGGACACCGCGATGTCGAGCGCGTCGGCGACCTTGGCGAAGCTCTCGACGTGGTAATGCTGCACCGGCTCCTCGAACCACACGTAGCCGAGCTCCTCCAGCGCGCGGCCGACGCGAATGGCGCCCTGGACGGAGTAGCCGTTGTTGGAGTCGAAGGCGAGCGGAAAGCCGTCGCCCACCAGCGTGCGCACGGCCCGCGCCTTGGCGATGTCGCCGGCCAGGTCCACGTCACGGGACGTCTTGTCGGCGTCGAAGCGGATCTTTACCTGCACGGGCCCGAGCTCGAGCCGCTGCTCGACCACCCGGCACACCTCGTCGACGGTCCGCTCGCCGTTGCCGCCGATCGACGCGTAGAAGGGAAGCTCGCGCCGCCACGCGCCGCCGAGCAGCTTCCACACCGGCTGGCCGAGCGCCTTGCCCTTGAGATCCCACAGCGCGAGGTCGACGGCGGCGAGCGCGCCGGTATACGCGCCCTCGGGGCCGAGCTTGATGTGCTGATGGAAGAGCCGATCTTGAAGGATGCGCGTCTCGAGCGGGTCGGCGCCGAGCAGCATCGGGGTGAAGGCGCTCGCCACGATCTCGAGCGAGGCATTGCCGTGCACCATCGGGCTCGCCTCGCCCAGGCCGTACGTGCCCGCGTCGCTCCAGATCCGGACCCAGGCGCTGCGGCTCCGGCCCTCGCCCCAGTTCACGTGAAACGCCTCGACGCGTGTGATCTTCACCGTCTCCTCCCTGGCCAACCATTGTAAGCTGCGGGTGATCTGAGCGGATGTGCGCGCTGCAAGCCGTCGCGGGGCTGGGGCCCCGCCGGCCGAGGCGCGCCTATGGATCAAGGAGACGGGCGATGGCCAAGCGACGGGTGGTGATCACGGGGGCGGCCGGCTACGTGGGCCAGCGGATGTTCAAGGAGCTCGCCGAGCGGTGGGACGTGGTGCCGATCGACGTCATCCCCGCGACCCGCGGCGGCGAGAAGGTCCCCGGACTGATCGTCGCCGATCTGACGCGGCCGGATCGCAACGAGTATCGCCAGCACTTCCGCGGCGCCGACGCGGTCATTCATCTCGGGTACGTGCGCGCCCCGGGGATGGACGCCACGACCTGGCAGGAGAACAACGACGCCAAGTTCTGGGCGGAGCACCAGAACGTCGCCCTCGCCTACAACGTCTATCGCGTCGCGCTCGAGGAGGGCGTGCGCCGGGTGGTCGTGGCCAGCTCCAACCACGCCGCCGACTACTACGAGCGGCTGGTGTGGGACGGGCGGGTCGACATGGTCACGCCCGAGATGCCGCCGCGCTCGGACAACTGGTACGGCTGGGCCAAGGCCGCGTACGAGCTGCTCGGCTTCGTCTTCGCCACCGGCAAGGTCGACGGCCGAAAGCTCGAGGTCGTGCAGTGGCGCATCGGGGGTCCGCGCGACGACGACATCGAGCACGTGAAGCCGGGCGACATCAAGGTGATGCATCGGGCGCTCGGCGCCTATCTCTCGCGGCGCGACCAGGTCCAGCAGGCCATCCGCATGGTGGAGACCGAGGACATCAAGGACGAGCACGGTATTCCGTTCTTGATCGTCTACGGCATCAGCGGCAACACGCACCGCTTCTGGAGCCTGGCCAGCGCGAAGACGAAGATCGGCTACGCGCCGCAGGACGACAGCCAGGTCAACTTCGCCGACGCGATCGCCGCCCTCGCGCGCCAGGCGCCGAAGGCATGATGGGGGTCACGCGATGAAGCTCACGCCGACGCAGCTCGACGCGTTCGACCGGGACGGCTATCTGTTCTTCCCGCGCATGTTCTCGGCAGAGGAGATCAAGGTGCTGACGGACGAGGTACCGAACCTCTACGCTCAGTACCGGCCCGAGAACGTGCGCGAGCGGGGCAGCGACGCCGTGCGCACGAACTTCGCCGCCCACATGTACAGCGCCCCCTTCGCGCGGCTCGCGCGTCATCCCCGGATGATCGAGCCGGTCGTGGCGGTCTTCGGCGAGCCGGTCTACATGCACCAGTTCAAGATCAACGGCAAGATGGCCTTCGACGGCGACGTCTGGCAGTGGCACCAGGACTTCGGCACCTGGTTCAACGACGACCAGATGCCCGAGGCCCGCGCCATGAACGTGGCGATCTTCCTGGACGACGTGAACGAGTTCAACGGACCGCTGATGTTCATTCCCGGCAGCCACAAGCTCGGCGTGCTCGACGCCGGGCACGACACCACGACGACGAGCTATCCCTTGTGGACCATCGACCACGCGACGATCGCCCGGCTGGTCGCCCGCGGCGGGCTGGTGGCGCCCAAGGGACCGGCCGGCTCGATGATCATGTTCCACTCCTGCCTGGTGCACGCCTCGACGTCGAACCTGTCGCCGTGGAACCGGGTGAGCGTCTACCTGAGCCTCTGCGCCGTGTCCAACCACATCCGGCGCTTCAAGCGGCCGGAGTACATCGCCCACCGTGACTTCACGCCGATCGAATGCCTGCCCGACGACTGCCTGCTGCGCCCGTACCCGGTCGATCTGCCGTGGAAGGACGGCACGCCGGAGGCCGCCCTCAGGTAGTCCGGCGCGGCTTGAGCTTCAGGAGCCTCGCGGCGTTGAGCCCGAGGATCTTCGCGCGGTCCGCGTCCTTCAGGAACTTGCAGCCGTCGACGAAGCCGCGCGGATCGTACCAGCCCATGTCGTAGGGATAGTCGGTGCCCACCACGATGTGGTCGGCGCCCCACAGGTTCACCAGGTGCCGCAGCTGCTCGCGGTCGAACACGATCGTGTCGAAGTAGAGCTTGGCGAGCGACTGGCGGGGCTTCCGCTTGAGGACCGTGCGCGGGTCGACGCGGGCGCCCCACGCGTGGTCCATGCGGGCCGGATAGTGAGAGACGTAGCCGCCGCCGTGCGCGGACACGATCTTCAGCTTCGGAAACTTTTCGAGAATACCGTCGAACACGAGGTGTCCGATGGCCACGGTGGAGTCGAGCGGGTTCCCGATGATGTTGATGAAGTAGTGATCCGACAGCCGCTCGCCGCCGGTGAATCCGTTGGGGTGCATGAACACCATGACGTCGAGCTCCTGCACCTTCGCCCAGAACGCGTCGCGGCCCCGCGAGATCTCCTTCCCGACGACGTTCGTGCCGATCTCCACGCCGCGGAAGCCGAGCCGCCTGACGCAGTAGTCGAGCTCCTCCGCCGCCGCGTCGGGCGCCTGGAGCGGGACGTCGGCCAGCGCGACGAAGCGGTCCGGATGCTTCTGCACGATCGCCGCCAGGTTCTCGTTGATCGCCCGGGCGGCCTTCTTGCCGAGCTCCGGATCGAGCGAGTACATGAACTGGAAGGGCGAGCACGAGATCGCCTGGACGTCGACGCCCATCTTGTCCATGTCGGAGAGCCGCTGCTCGACCGACGTGAGGCACGCGAGGACGTTCTCCGCCTGCTTCTTGTTCGTCGCGCGCGACAGCTCGTTGGTGAAGCGCATCGCCGGCTCGTTCTCCGGGCGGTAGACGCCCTTGACCATGTCGTCGGCGGGCGGGTAGTGGACGTGACAGTGAACGTCGACGCAGAGGTGACGGCGGCCGCCTCGGGCCTTAGCCGAACTGCCGCCGCGCGCTGCCGGACCTGGGCACGTGAAGAGCACGGGAGTCTCCTTTATTTGGGCAAAGCCTGCGGTTCGGTGACGCCGGCCATCAGCAGGCCGAGCGTCCGCTCGGTCGCGGCCGCGCGGGGCATGTCCCCGACGATCCGGCCGTCGTGCATGACGAGAATCCGGTCGGCCAGCGCGAGGATCTCGTCCAGCTCGACCGAGACGATGAGCAGCGCCTTGCCGGCGTCGCGCAGCGCCACCAGGCGCCGGTGGACGAACTCGATCGCGCCGATGTCGACCCCGCGGGTGGGCTGACCGACCAGGAGGACGTCGGGGTTCCGGTCGAGCTCGCGGGCCAGCACGATCTTCTGCTGATTGCCGCCCGAGAACGCCGAGGTGGCCAGATTGCCGTTCGCGGGACGGATGTCGTACGCGGCCGCCTGGCGGCTGAAGCTGGCGGCGACGGCCGCTTGCCGCAGCAAGATGGCCCCGTTGTAGGCGGCCTCGCCGTGGTACCCGAGGATCGCGCTCTCCTGCGCCGCGAACGGCATGATGAGCCCCATCCGCTGGCGATCCTCCGGAACGTGGGCGAGCCGACCGCCCCTCACGCGGATCTGCCCCGACTTCGCCGGGCGGATCCCCGCCAGCGCCTCGAGCAGCTCCGACTGGCCGTTGCCGGCGACGCCCGCGACGCCGACGATCTCGCCGCGACGCACCGCGAAGCTGACGCGCTTCACCCGCTCGACCCCGAGCGCGTCCTCGACCACGAGATCGGTCACCTCGAGCGACGGCTCGCCCGGTCGCGCCGGCGCCTTGTCGACGCGCAGGCTCACCGTGCGGCCCACCATCAGCTCGGCGAGCTGCTCGGCGGTCGTCTCGGCGGTCGGAAGCGTCGCGACGATTCGTCCCTGCCGCATCACCGTGACGACGTCCGTCACCGCGCGGATCTCGCGAAGCTTGTGCGTGATGAGCAGGACAGCTTTGCCCTCGCCGCGCAGCGACCCGAGAATCCGGAAGAGGTGGTCGGCCTCGGCGGGCGTCAGGACGGCGGTCGGCTCGTCGAGGATCAGGACGTCGGCGCCCCGGTACAGCGCCTTGAGGATCTCGACGCGCTGACGCTGACCCACCGAGAGATCGGCCACGCGCGCGTCGGGATCGATCTCCAGGTGGTATTCGCGGCCCAGACGCTCGATTTCGGCGCGAGCCCGCGCCAGGGCCGGCTCGAGACGAAAGCCGCCCTCCGCGCCGAGGACGACGTTCTCGAGGGCGGTGAACGGCTCCACGAGCATGAAGTGCTGGTGGACCATGCCGATCCCGGCGGCGAGCGCGTCCTGGGCGCTCCGAATGGCCGCAGGCCTACCCCGTACGAGGATCTCGCCGCGGTCGGGCTGGTAGTAGCCGTACAGGATGCCCATCAGGGTGGACTTGCCGGCGCCGTTCTCACCGACGATGCCGTGGATCGTGCCGGGGCGCACGGCGAGCGACACGTCATGGTTCGCGTGAACGTCGCCGAACCGCTTGTCGATACCCCGCAGCTCGACCGCCGGCTCGGCCGGCCGGCTCACTTCTGGGCCATGTAGTCGGTGACCTTGATCTTCCCGGCCACGATGTCCGCCCGCGCCTGCTCGAGCCGCTTCTCCATCTCCGGGGTGATCAGGCTGCGGTTGTACTGATCGATCGAGAAGCCGACGCCGCCTTCGGCCACGCCGAGCGAGCGAACGCCCGGCTTCCACGCGCCGTCCTTCGCGGTCTTGAAGGTCTGGTAGATGGCCAGATCGACGCGCTTGATCATCGACGTCAGGACGCTACCGGGATGGATGTGGTTCTGGTTCGAGTCGACGCCGACGGCGAGGCGTCCCCGGTCCTTCGCCGCCTGGAGCACGCCGAGCCCGGTGGCGCCGGCGGCCGCGTACACGACGTCGGCGCCGCGGTCGAACTGGCTCCGCGCCAGCTCGCCGCCGCGCGTCGGATCGTTCCAGGCCGCCGGCGTCGTGCCCGTCATGTTCTGGTAGATCTCGATCTTCGGGTTGACGTACTTCGCCCCCTCGACGTATCCGAGGGCGAAGCGGCGGATCAGCGGGATGTCCATGCCGCCGACGAATCCGATCTTGCCGGTCTTCGACGCCATCGCCGCCGCCATCCCAACCAGGAAGGAGCCCTCGTGCTCCTTGAAGACGATCGACTGGACGTTGGGCAGGTCGACGACCGCGTCGACGATCGCGAACTTGAGGCTCGGGAACTCGCGGGCGACCTTGTCCATGCCGGTGGCCTGGCCGAAGCCGATCCCGACGACGATCGGAGAGCCGCGCCGCGCCATGGTCCGGAGCGCCTGCTCGCGCTGCGCCTCGTTCGTCACCTCGAACTCGCGATACGCGATGCCGGTTTCCTTCTTGAAGCGCTCGGCGCCGGTGTAGGCGGCCTCGTTGAAGGACTTGTCGAACTTTCCGCCCATGTCGAAGACGATCGCGGGGACGAACTCCTGAGCGAAAACCCTGCCGGTCGTCACCGCCGCGCCGACGATCATGAGCACCAACACGAGCGTCCGCGGGACTCGCATGGCGGGGATGATAGCGCATCGGTGGCGGGGTCGAGGACCGTCGGCTATCCTCGGGGCCTCGTGACTACCGTGTCGCGCGTCTACCTGGCCGGCCCGCTGGGCTTCTCGGAAGCCGGGCGCCATTTCTACCGGTCGGTCTTCGTTCCGTTCGTGGCGGGCCTCGGCTACGAGGTCATCGACCCCTGGGCCAACACCGATCAGCGGAAGATCGAGGCGATCGAGCGCATGCCGCCCGGACCGGAGAGGCTCGCGGCCTGGCGCGCGCTCAATCACGAGATCGGCGCGGCCAATCGGGCCGCGATCGACCGGGCGCACGGAGTGATCGCCATCCTCGACGGCACCGACGTGGACAGCGGCACCGCCGCCGAGATCGGCTACGCCTTCGCGCGCGGCAAGCTGATCGTCGGCTACCGGGGCGATTTCCGGCTGAGCGCCGACAACGAGGGCTCCACGGTGAATCTGCAGGTCGAGTTCTTCATCCGCGAGAGCGGCGGGACGATCGTGAGCCGCTACGAGGATCTGGGGCCGAGCCTGCGCGGGCTGCGGGCGTCCGCGCCCTGAGAGGGAGAACGGACATGCTCGCTGCGCTCGGTTATCGCTCGCGGCGCACCTGGCTGACGGCCCTGGCCCTCTCGGTGGCGCTGGGATGCGCCACGCCGCCGGTCGCCCAGCCGACTCCGGATCCGCCGGGCAGCGATCTGCTCAACGCCGTGCTGTGGATGCAGCGGTCCGTCGAGTTCAAGGCCAGCGCCCTCACCGCGTTTGCGCTCGCCCGGATCCGTCTCGACCAGGCGCTGGCTGACCCGAGCTGGACCGGCGCTCCAGAGGAGCAGAAGGGCGCGTATCAGGCGCTGCCGCCCGCTGTGATTTTCGACGTCGACGAGACGATCCTGGACAACTCGGGCTACCAGGCGTGGATGGCGCTCCGGGGAACGAGCTTCGACTCGAAGACCTGGAACGCGTACGTCAACACGGTGACGTCGCTCGCTGTCCCCGGCGCCCTCGAGTTCGCGCGGTACGCCGACCAGAAGGGCGTGAAGGTGTTCTACGTCTCCAACCGCACGGCCGAGGAAGAGCCGGCGACGCGCAAGAATCTCGAGAAGCTCGGGTTTCCGATGGGCGGCGGCGACACCATGCTGATGACCAGGAAGCAGCCGGACTGGGGCTCGGCCAAGGGGACGCGCCGCGCCTTCGTCGCCAGGAATTATCGCGTCCTGCTCAACGTGGGCGACAACCTCGGCGACTTCGTCGACGAGTACCGCGGCACCGAGGCGGAGCGGCTGAAGATCCTGGAGCAGCACCGGGATCGCTGGGGTCGCGAATGGATCGTGATCGCGAACCCGGCCTACGGCTCCTTCGAGTCGGCGCCCTTCGGCCACGACTTCAAGCTGTCCGACGGCGAGCGACGCAGGCTGAAGCGCGCCGTGCTGGACGCCTGGCCCGGCCCCTGAGCTCCGCCGACGATCTGCCCCTGGTCGGCATCACCATCCTGGACTTGACCCGGGTCCTGGCGGGCCCGTACTGCACGCGTCTCCTGAGCGACCTCGGCGCGCGTGTGATCAAGGTGGAGCGTCCGGGGGGCGGCGACGAGATGCGCCACAACTACCTGCAGCTCGAGGACGGCCGCGGCGACCAGAGCACCTACTTCACCCGTGTGAACGCCGGCAAGGAAAGCGTGGGCGTGGACATGTCGCGGCCCGACGGGCAGGCGGTCATCCACGATCTGGCGAAGGTGTCGGATGTCATCGTGGAGAACTTCCTGCCGGGCGTCATCGCGAGGCTCCACTGCGACTACGAGACGCTCCGCGCGGTGAAGCCGGACATCATCTACTGCTCGATCTCGGGCTTCGGCCAGACCGGCCCGTGGCGCTCGCGACCGGCGTTCGCCCACATCATCAACGCCGCGTCGGGGCTCATGCATCTCGAGCAGGGTGACGAGCCGGCGCCGCGCGTGTCGAATCTGCAGGCCGCCGACGTCCTGGCCGCCACGCACGCCGCGACCGCCATCCTGAGCGCGCTCATCCGCCGCGGGCGAACCGGCAAGGGGGCGCACCTCGACGTCTCCATGCTCGAGGCGCTCATCGCCGCCGACAGCGTGACCTACGCCGCCGTGCTGAACGGCGGGG
>WNFK01240577.1_pt1 | contig 16841 bp, 14 predicted proteins | sample 5400281 | NCBI WGS metagenome assembly WNFK01 (sample SAMN13153350, study PRJNA577476) | soil metagenome | isolation source: 20 cm soil on Douglas fir-dominated hillslope | place: USA:California | collected 2013-09-17 | reverse complement strand
CTCGATGACGTTGCGCGGGCCGAAATTGGCGAGGAATTGCGGAGATTTCGGATACTGAGGATCGTAGGGCTCTTCCATCGCGTTGAGATGGTAAAGGATGCCATAGAACTCGTCGAAGCCATGCAACGTGGGCAGATACTCGTTGCGATCGCCAAGATGATTTTTGCCGATCTGCGCCGTCGCGTAGCCGTAGGGCTTGAGCAGTTCGGCGATTGTCGGATCCTTGTCCTGCAGGCCCTGTTTCGCCGCTGGCATGCCGACTTTCAGCAGGCCGGTACGGAAGGGTGTCTGTCCGAGGATGAACGCGGCACGCCCTGCCGTGCAGGATTGCTGCGCGTAGTAGTCGGTGAACAGCGCGCCTTCCTTGGCGATGCGGTCGATGTTCGGCGTGCTTCCGCCCATCATGCCGCGATGGTAGGCGCTGATATTCCAGATGCCCACGTCGTCGGCCATGATGACGACAATGTTGGGTTTCTGGGCGGCCGTCTGCGCTGACACTTCGCCGCTTAATGCCAGCGGAAATGCAAGGGCCGTCGTCATGAGAAGTTTTTTGAACATCGATGTGTCCCTCTTTATAAATTATCGAACCAATTAGCTGACCGACAAATTTTCACGTCGCAAGAATCGGGCCAGTGAGCGACGCGATGCTTGTTCGGAAAGAAATGCTCAGTAGATCAGCCACGTAGAAAATTTCGGAAGCAGCAGCTTCGTGCTCAGTACTGCTTCAGCGCCTCCGAAATTTCGGAGTCTCCTCCGAAATTTCGGAGGACACCGCGCGCTGGGAGCGTAGCTTCCCGCCTCTTGGATTTTCTTATCCCGCTGTTTTGATAGGCTTTCTTCGCAGGCGCGCATTGCATCGTGTTGTTGGCCCACTTCTTGCGACGAAGACAGGCAGAACTGTCTTGTCCATTGTGGAAACAACCGAAAGAAACCGAACCTTGATCGTTTTCTCGATGCAGATCGTGGCACCAGACGAAAAGCGCACAGCAATTCTGCGCACGCTCGGCTCACTGCTTGGTCCAACGCGGGCAGCCGCAGGCTGTATGCAAGCTCATCTCTACGCCGACCTCGATAAACAGAGGACGCTGTTCCTCGTGGAAGAATGGGAATCGCGCGAGCAATTCGAGCGCAACCTCGATACCGCCAAGCTTAATACAATCGTCGCGGCGATCGAACTTTCGAACGAGGCGCCGGTGGTTCGCCTTGACTCTGTTGAACGGGAGGAAGGGGTGGATACGTTGGCGCTTCATCGAACCGCGACTGGGACCGCCCATTGACCTGTAGTCTCAAACCAGACGCGAGAATTCACCCGCGGGAAAGAGGAAGACAATGCACAAGATACTGATTTCGGTCGCCATGAGTGCCGCGATGATGACGGCAGGTTCGGGCGCCAAAGCTCAGGTAGATCTTAGCGCTTATGCCGACTCCGAAGGATTTCTCGACATCCAGGCTTTGACATGCGCGCAACTCGCTGGCACTTGGCAAGATCAAGCCGACCTACTGAGCGCCTGGTACAGCGGATGGTACAACGGGCTCGCAAAACGACATTACATGGATATCAGAAAAGGCAGGGAAGCCGAACACGAGCTGATTGTGTACTGCAAGGCTAACCCCCAGCTCCGAATTATTCAGGCAATCGACATCGTGTTCAAAGGCATGAGGGAAAAACTCGGCATCAAGGTACAGTGAGGAATTATTCTGGCGGCGGTTTGTATTGGTTAGTCAACCAGAGGTGAGCGGTGACATGAAGATCACGACCACGCTTTCGTTAGGCTTTCTGCTCGGAACGAGTTATCTGCCCGCAGCGATGGCCCAGACTGTCAACGGCACGCTGGGTTCGCCCAGCGCCACGACCACAATCCAGGGGAATCAAATTCCGGCGCCGGCGCCGAAATTCGGCGGCGTGATCAAGGAAAACGCCAAGGACTCGAAGACCTGGTGGCCGCCAACCGTCGTGCCGCCGAAGGGTGCGCCCAACGTTCTACTGATCATGACCGACGACCAGGGCTATGGCGTCAGCGGCACCTTCGGCGGCGTCATCCCGACGCCAGCGCTGGACCGCATCGCAAAAGCGGGGCTGCGCTACACGCAGTTCTGTTCCACCGCGCTGTGCTCGCCGACGCGAGCGGCGCTGATCACCGGGCGTAACCATCATTCGGCAGGTTTCGGCGTGATTTCGGAGCTGTCGACAGGCTTCCCGGGCTACGACTCGGTCATCACACCTGACAACGCGACCATCGGCGCAATTCTCAAAGGCAACGGCTACGCCACGTCGTGGTTCGGCAAGAACCACAACACGCCGGCCTACCAATACACCATCGCCGGCCCGTTCGACCAATGGCCGGTCGGAATGGGCTTCGATTACTTCTACGGCTTCATGGGCGGTGAGACCGACCAGTGGACGCCTTATCTTTTCCAGAACAACAAGCAGATTTTTCCGTGGATCGGCAAGCCTAGCTACAACCTCACCACCGATCTGGCGGACGAGGCGATCGGCTACATGAAGGAGCTCAATGCCGCGGCGCCCGACAAGCCGTTCTTCCTCTATTACGTTCCCGGCGGGAGCCACTCGCCACACCAGCCGAAGGCGGAGTGGGTCGAAAAGTTCAAGGGCAAATTCGATATGGGCTGGAACGCCCTGCGTGACCAGATTTTCGCCAACCAGAAGCGCCTGGGAGTGATCCCCGACAATGCCAAGCTCACCGACTGGCCGGACAGCCTGCCGAAGTGGGACACGCTTTCGGCCGATCAGAAGAAGCTGTTCGCCCGGCAGGCCGAAGTGTACGCGGGCTACACGGCCTATACCGACCACGAAATCGGTCGTGTGATCCAGCAGGTCGAAGACATGGGCCAGCTTGACAACACGTTGATCATCTACATCGACGGCGATAATGGCACCAGTCCCGAAGGCACGCTGTCGGGCACGCCCAATCAGTACACCTCGTACAACGGCATCCTCGACTTCCCGATCGACGAGCAGCTCAAGTTCTACGACGCATGGGGCTCGGCAGGGAGTTACCCGCACATGGCGGTCGCGTGGTCGTGGGCATTCGATACGCCGTTCAAATACACCAAGCAAATTGCGTCGCACTTCGGCGGCACCCGCCAGGGCATGGCCATCTCGTGGCCGAACCGCATCAAGGACGTCGGCGGCGTGCGCACTCAGTTCCACCACATCATCGACATCGTGCCAACGATTCTCGAAGCTGCAGCTATCAAGGCGCCGCAGATGGTCGATGGAATCAAGCAGAAGCCCATCGAAGGCGTCAGCATGGCCTATACCTTCGACAAGGCCAATGCCAATGCGCCCTCGAAGCGCAAGACCCAATATTTCGAGATGATCGCCAACCGCGGAATTTATAGTGACGGCTGGTACGCCAACACGACGCCGCCGCACGGGCCATGGATATTAAACGCACCCTTGCCGCCGATCGACGATTACAAATGGGAACTGTACAATATCACCGAGGATTACTCGCAGGCCAACGACCTCGCGGCGAAGATGCCCGGCAAGCTGAAGGAAATGCAAAAACTGTTTGTACAGGAGGCCGCCAAGTACAATGTGCTTCCGCTGAACAACGACACGTTTGCGCGGTCACTGGCACCGCGTCCGAGCGCGACAGCGGGTAAAACGATCTTCACCTACTCGGGGTTGAACCCTGGCATTAATTCCAGTAACGCCCCGAACATTCTGGGCAGGTCGTACAGCATGACTGCCGAAGTCGACGTGCCACAGAGTGGCGGCGATGGGATGATCGCTACCATGGGAGGACGCTGGGGCGGCTGGGGCCTCTATATGCTGAAAGGCAAGCCGGTGTTCGATTACAACATGCTGATCCTCGCCCAGTATCGTTGGGAGGGACCGGATGCACTGACGCCGGGCAAGCACACGATCGGGTTCGATTACACCTATGACGGCCCCGGCATCGCCAAGGGCGGCAGCGGCGTCCTGACGGTGGACGGCAAGGTCGTCGCCACTGGAAAGCAAGCCAATTCGATCGCTTTCTTGCAGGTGGCTGATGAGACCTTTGACGTCGGACTCGACACCCGTACGGGGGTTAACGACAAGGACTACCAGGTGCCGTTCGCATTCGACGGCAAGATCGACAAGCTGACCGTACGGCTTGGACCGATGCAGCTCTCCGCTGCGGACGAGTTGAAAGTGCGAGAGGCGACGGCCCGAGCGCGAGACTAGCGGGGGTGGACAGGCAGTCGGATAAAGGTGGCGCCCGACTATTGCGGCGCCACCAGGGAAAATGCGCCTGAACCATTCAGCAAGATGAGGAGCGCTACGTGAGTAAATCAATCAGCATAGCGGTCTTTGTAGCATCCTTGATCGCAGCCGGAGCCGTGGCTGCCCAGGGCATGCTTGTAAATGACGCCGCCGACAAAGTGATCAAGAAGTATCAGGCGGCAAGCTGTGATCAGTTGACGGCGCAGAAAGCCGAGCCGCCATCGGAGAAGGAGAAGATCGCGCTGGATTTTCTGCGCGAGGATCCGAAAGCTCGAGTGGCCTTCATCGACAAAATCGCCGCACCGGTTCTGAACAAGATGTTCGATTGCGGCATGATCCCATGAACAGGAGGGACATTCCATCATGAGCCAGAATCACTTTACCCTCAGCTTTCCCCTGAAATCGCCGCTGGATGCGAAGCTGCTCGCGGAACAACTTCCAACACTGATGCCGGAGTTGTTTCGGGCGAACGACGCGATCGGTACCGTTCATTACTCTCGTTTCACCGTGCTGAGCGAAAAGACTCTGCTGTTTCTTGGCGACTTCGACGGTGAATTCGGTCAGCTCATGGCCGATCTCGCCAAGCTAGCTGGGCCAGTCTTCGATGCGATCTTCCGGCATGTGGACAATCCGCCGCCGACGCCGGTGGCCAGCAATGTGGATGCGTTCGTCGAATGGACGGCCTCGCAGCTTATCGACGCTGTGAATCTCTACACCGCTTACCCCGGCGTGACCGCCAAAGAGATCAAGGCGCTGGCATCCGCTGCGGACGTTGGCGGGGGCGGCGAGTTAAATCCATTCCTGGTGATCTTGCCCATTAAGTCGAAGCTTGCCTTCATCGAGGTCAAACTGATCCTGCGTATCCGCGGAAGCGGGACAACGAAAGACCTGGACAAAGTCGGCACGCCTCACTTCGCCCAATTCGTTCCACTTGAGGACAATCAGATTGGTTTCTTTACCGTCTATGACGGCTCGTTCGACAAATACATTGCCGACTTCACCAAGAATATAGGCCCCGTCTTCGACCTCATATTCAAATTCACCAAGGACCCGCCGGCGTCGCCATGCCGAAAGCACTTGCAGGAGTTCATTGACTTTGCAGCGGGCGCAAACCGCGCTCCGATCGGGTTCTACCAGGCATATCCAGGTCTATCGGTTCAGGACATCCACGCGCTGATCGCCGACAGCAAGCCACAGTCGATTTCGGCCTGATAATGAAAGGTGACGTCGAGTGAGTCAGGGTAACGAGGCGCAGGGGCCGGCCGCGAAGGAAAGCGGAGGCTTCTTCCGCGGTCTGTTCGGGCGAGGAGAGCATGAAATTCCCGGACACGATTCCCGCACCAGATCCGGTCCCGGGAACCCGCTCGAACTCGGCGACATTCAGGGCTTTATTCTGCGCGGTTACAGGATGCCGATGGTGCGCCATTTCCTGTTGGAGGTCGGCGTCCCCGCCGAGGCCCGCAAGTTGCTCGGACGGTTCGTCAGTGGCAACGAATCCGATGCGCCGCAAATCACCACTGCGGACGATTGGCGCGTGGGGTTCGAGCCAGGACCAGGCGACAATCCCGCTGACGCTCCGCGCCGCAAACCAGACTATTGCCTGAACCTTGGCATCACATGGCCCGGGCTGATCGCGCTGGAAATCAGGGAGCGCGTCCCGGCGCTCTCGTTCAAATCGTTCGGCGCGTTCATTGCTGGTGCCGCGGAACGCGCGAAACTGGTGGGCGATACCGGCGAGAGCGACCCGCAACACTGGATTGGTGGCTTCGGAGCGGGTGGCGACCACGTCCTGATTACGCTGCACGCCGTGAGCCCCGAAGCCATGACGAGTTACAGCGATCGGCTTTCCAACCTGTTCGCCAAGGGCGGAGCCTTTCGGGAGATCTGGCGCGCTGACGGGATGGCGTTGATGCAGCTGAAGGATGGCGAGGCCGTGCCCACGTTCAAGGTTCACTTCGGTTACACCGACGGAATCAGCATCACCACGATTCACGGTGGTCCGGAGCGATATCCGCCTGATCACCAGCAACCGTGCGAACCTTGGCTGTTTGTATTACGTGACGAGGCCGAAAATTACTTCGTACCCGAGCCTCGAGAACTCGGCCTGAACGGTAGCTTCGCCGTCTTCAAGATGATCAAGACGGATGTTGTTGAATTTGAAAATTTTCTTCAATCGAACAAGGCTAGGATCGATCCCGAATTGCTTGCGGCCAAAATCTGTGGACGCTGGCGCAACGGTGTTCCTCTTGCATTGTCTCCCGATACCGACAACCCGCCGGGCGGGATACCAGTGGAGCAGATGAACAACTTCGAATACGTGAATGCGGACGGATCGGGGGATCCAAAAGGTCTGCGCTGCCCAGTCGGCGCGCACATGCGCCGCATCAATCCACGGGGCCAGCCGGTCACGGGCCAAGGTCAACCCGGTGGCAGCAATAATACCCACCGGCTGATCCGCCGCGGTTTGCCATACGGGCCAGTCTATGATCCGGCGCAACCCTATGACGGTATCGAACGCGGGCTGCTCGGCTATTTCATTAACTCCAGCATCGAGAACCAATACGAGTTCGTGCTCGGACACTGGGTCAATGACAGCGAATTCGCTGGATCCGTGAGGCTCAATCCGAAGTCAAAGGATCCTATGATCGGGACACAAAATCCGGCGGAAAGTATTTTCGTCATTCCCCAGTTGAACGGCGGAGTGCCGATCAAGATCACGGGTTTTTCAAGTTTCACCACGACGAAAGCCGCCGCCTACTGTTTTCTGCCAAGTATCACCGCAATCAAGTTTATCGCTAACCCGGGATAGGACTCTTGGAACGACTATCGCAGGACATTTACCATGGTGTTCTTGACCAGATGGTTTGGAGTGACCGAGAACGATGCGGAGCGATGCCCCGCGCGTGAAAAGGCTGACATCGACGAGATTGCCGAGAAATCTCTTCTGATGCAGTCGAACGCCGCAATGACGCAGCACCGATCGCTCTGCCGCGGGACTCATGCAAGCGGGGTCTGTGTTCGAGGTCAATTCGAGATATTTGACCTTGCCGTCAACCAACCCTCTGAGCTCGCAGCAAGACTAGCGAAGGGCATTTTCGCGAAGCCCGGCGTTTACCCCGCCGTTGTGCGGTTTGCGAACGCAGACTCCAATATAAATTCTGATTTCAAGCCCGACGTGAGGTCATTGTCATTCTCTGTCGATCTCACTCGAGATGGTACGGCTCCTGTCGCCAGTTCCTCTCGACAAGATTTCTCGATGCAGAATGCGACGACCTTGCCCATCAACGACTCGCCCGCATTTCTGGCGACCACCAAGGTGTTGACAGCATCGAACCCGGCTGTCGGTCTGTGGTCGCTACCCTTCAAGGACAAGTTGAAAGTGGTGCGAACCCTTGCTTTGGCGGAGCTGCAGGCCCGGCAGAGAATTAAGCCGTATCAGCAGCTCCGCTATTGGAGCACCGTTCCGTTTCGTCACGGGCCGGACGATGTTGCGAAGTTTTCTGCCGTACCATCTCCGGGCAATCCCGCGCGTCCTCTACAAAAGAGCAAGCCGAAGGGCCTGCAGGAAGAGTTGCTGCGGCATCTCAAGGAAGATAGCCAGGTGAGCTGGTTCGACTTTGGAGTTCAGCTTCTCGACACCGGTAGGATGACGTACTGGGGCAAGACTCGTGACGCCAATTTCTGGATCGAAAACGCAAGCATCGAGTGGAACGAAACGGAAGCGGCCTTTCACACGGTCGCACGGCTTACCCTTTTGCGAAACTCGCAGCTTTCTCCGGAAGAGAGTGATGCAGTATATTTCGATGTGACGGGAAACTCGACTCCCGACAGCAAGCCCGTCGGAAGCATCAATCGTGCCCGCTGTCCTGCGGAAGTCGCTAGCAGGAAGGCGCGTGCGCGCGCAGCCGGTCAACAGGTCTAGACGAAATCGACCCATGGCCTCCGATACTCGGAGGACCTGTCGTGCTCAGATATCTCGACGCGCGAATTGCGGGTGGTCGGAGGTTACTGCTTTTGAACAAGCCCGAGCTTCTTGATGCGTGATTCCAAAGTCGTCGGCTTGACGCCCAGCAATTCGGCAGCCGCATTCGACCCGCGAATGCGCCAACTGCAACGTTCAAGTGCCTGCAAAATATGGTCTCGTTCAGCTTCCACAAGCGTGCCCGCCGTATTGGTGACTTGGGGTCGTAACGTTGGATGGCCGAGCTTGATATGCAACGTCGAACCGCGGCTAAGTATCATCGCGCGCTCGATCACATTACGAAGTTCACGGATGTTGCCGGGCCAGGGATAGCCCAGCAGGGCGACCATCGAATCGTCCGCGATCGCGTCGATCGCCTTGCCCATCGAGTTGCTAAATTCCTTGACGAAGGTCCATGACAGCAGAGGAATGTCCTCGCGGCGCTCTCGCAGCGGCGGTACCTCCACTGGAAACACATTAAGCCTATAGAATAGATCTTCCCGAAATCTGCCCTCACTGACGGCCTGCGCGAGCGGCCGGTTGGTCGCTGCAATTACACGCGCATCGATCTTGATCGTCCGCGAGCCACCCAAACGTTCAAATTCGCCCTCCTGAAGCACACGCAACAATTTTGGCTGCAATTCGAGCGGCAGTTCGCCGACTTCATCGAGAAAGATGGTCGAACCGTCGGCAATCTCGAAGCGGCCGGCCTGCCGCGCCAGCGCCCCGGTAAAAGCACCTTTCTCGCGACCGAACAGTTCGGATTCAATCAGGGCAGCAGGGAGCGCGGCACAGTTCACCTTGATCATCGGGCGGTCTTTTCGAACGCTTGCATCGTGGATCGCTTGCGCCAGCACCTCCTTGCCAGTTCCGGTCTCGCCGAGCAGCAGAACTGTGGAGCCGGTTTGCGCGACCTGACCGATTTCCTCAAGCACGCTCAGAAAGCGCGGCGACTTGCCCACGAGTCCTTGCAGTGGTCTGACCTGCGCAGCGTCCTTGAGATAGGCATTCTCGCGCTCAAGGCGGTCCTTCAGAACCTTGATCTCTGCCATGGCGTTTAGAAGCTTTTCTTGTTCCCGCTTTCGCGCGACGGCATGAGCAAACACTTCGCCCACGAGCGTCAGCCGCGCAATCAAATCGTCCGGCCATGCGCGTGTTTCACGGAAAGCCGCGAAAGCGATCGCACCGATAATGCGCCCACCAATGCGAAACGGAATGCTCAAATGCGAATGGAGCCCCGTCCGTTTGAAATATTCCGCCTCGCCGACCGCTTCTGGCGGCAGGTCATCGACAGGGTTTTGCACCGGGAAGATCTCGCCAGCGCGAAGTTTAGCAATAAACCAGGAGAGGTGCGGAGGGAGGGGACCCCGCGGCGTTGGCTCGACCCCTTCGACTGCCGTCGAAGACAGAACGACAAGCGAGCCATCCTCCTGGAATTCAGCAAAAGTGCAGCGATCAAATCCGAGAAATTGCCGGAGTATCGTTTGCGTGACTTGAATTTCGGCTTCGACCAGTTCGGCAGGAACGTTCGCAAATCGCGCGGAGAGGTCGGCGAGCATGCGCTCGAAGGCCAACAATTCTTCTGCCGATGCATCGCTATTTGGCCCGGCATTGGACTTTGCCGATTTATTGAATGGTACGATGCCTGCCACTGGCGTCTCCCGTCTCCGAACGCGGCCTACGGCCAAGACCCTGTCGCGGTTGCAATTCAATAGTAAGCGTACTTGACCTTTGGTCAGGCTGGCCTGCGACCGGCGGCAAACTACCATACAATGTCGGGTACCCGACGCAAAGCTCAAAGCTTCGCACGGTGCTCATATTTGCAGGCTAGGAAACTGGGGTATCCTACAATCGATTCGATCGAATCCCTCTGACGATACTTTCGATGGCATCAATAAGTAGCTTTGCCAGAAAAGGCTTCCTCAGATAGGCAACACAGCCAACGCTAAATGCCTCTTGGCGAGTGGCCTCAGCGTCGATCGCCGTCATGAAAATGACGGGAAGATCGCTGCCCGATGACGTCAAGTTGCGCTTCAGATCGATGCCGGAGATTCCGCCAAGGTGAATGTCTAGAAGAAGGCAGTCCACTTCACACCTTGCGACGTCGTCGAGAAACAACTCCGCCGATGCAAATGTCTGACGCGGAATACGTGCGCTGACAAAAGGCGGCTGAAGCCTTTCAGCATGCTCGGATTGTCATCAACGACAGCTATAGTGTGCATCGCAAACAATCGTTGGCGCAGGCATCCGGCTTGGCGGGCCTGAACTTATTGCGTTGCGAGCGAGCGGCCCAAGCCTTTGCAAACCATAATTCTGCACCGCGCGAGTCCATGGCGCTATGCAGAATCCGACGCAAAGGCGGTAACGGTGCGGGCGACCGATGTCCGCGAGATGGGTCAAACTGAGAAAACACTCTGCACGAGCAGATGTCCTCCGCTGTTCTCCCAAGAACAGACGTTGGTTTAGCGCGCCCCAAAAACATTTCGCAAATCAGATGTTATGGAACATCGTTATCTAGCCAGTCCGAATGTTGGATTGGTCTCCCTCCCGGGCCTCATAGGGAGCTCAAGTATTGACCCTAGAGTAGCGTCTACCCACCATCATCGGGTCGTGCGTAGTGATGAGAATCTGCGACTCGCCCTGCACAGTTGCGCCATCGCGCGGTGTCAATACGCTTTCTATGTCCTCAAAATAACGCAGCTTCCAGATCGGGTTTAGGTGAGTATCAGGTTCGTCTAGCAGGAATAGGCAATGATCTTCGCTGGTAATCCGCATTAGGCCCAGAACGGTGAGTATCTGTAGTTCGCCTTCGGAGAGTTGGGTAAAATCGGGCCCCGCAATCCTGACTTCCGTTCTTCCCTCAACAGCAGACATTCGCCAACGCGGCGGTCACGTCCGAAAAGTGCCAATAGCGATCATCGCGGGGGCTTGCAAGCTTCGCATGCGCTCAAGCGGCATGGGTCGAAATAGCCGAATTTGTTGCTAATCCTTCGATACTTTCCCCCAAGAGTTCATAGGACTGCTGGCCGTTGCTCTCGCAAATGGACGCCTAGATCACGTAGTTCATCCAGCTTTTCATCCGCAGCAGGATGCGGCGCACCACGGCGATGGGTTGCCAGTGGTCGCTGTAGACGGCCGCCTGCGCCACGGCGCCCGGCGGCAAGCGGAAACTCGTCACGTCGTCGTTCAGATCGACACGAACCATGGCCCGGCCGGCGGACATGCTGCGGTCCTCCGGATTGAGCAAGGCTCCGGTGAATCGACGCTTGACGATCCGGTCAGGCGGCGGCCTTGTTCTTGGTCGCCCCGACGGAAGTCGACATGGCTGGCCGGCGCATCGACGGGCTGCGCGCGACTAACCGACGCACCTCCCAAAACGCCAACCCGCTCGGCCAGCGACACCAGTTCCGCCAGAGTTTGGACTTGCATTTTCTCCATCACCCTGTGGCGATGAGCTTTGATTGTACGTTCGGTACAGCCTAACGAGCGGGCCGCGTGCTTGTTGGTGTCGCCGCGAACGACACGTTCAAAGACTTCCCGCTCACGCGGCGTCAATGCCGAGACACGCGCGCAAACCATGTCCAGCCAGCTCTTCAAGCCACGCCTTGCTTCATGACGCACGATCGCCAGTTCAATGGCCTGAAGAAGTCGATCCGATGAAACGGGCTTGATCAGAAAATCATCCGCACCCGCCCTGATGGCCCGCACCGTGGTCCGGATGTCGGGATGACCGGTGAGGAAGATGATTGGCAGGGTCGAGCCGAGTTCACTCAGTCGGGACTGCAGTGCCAGACCGCCCAATCCGGGTATTTGCACGTCCAGGAGAATGCAGCTCGGGACACCTTCGCTCGGCAATTGCTCAAGCAAGTGCTGAGCCGAAGCGTAGGTCGCGACCTCGTAACCGGTGCGCTTCAAACGACGTTCTATCGCCGTCCGGAACGACGGGTCGTCGTCGACAATGTGTACAAACCCAGGCAAGGGACCCTCCATCATTCGCATCGCTCCGGTTCGGGGGTGGCTTTGTACTGATCAAGCCAGTGCCCCTGGCGCATAGGACCTTGGCGCTGTCGCGCCGTGCTCACTCCCACCGCGATTTGGGTGCAAGGTATTCGCGCAAGAGCCGATCCATTATCAATTGGGTCTCAAGCTCACGTCGAGCTGACGCGGAGGTCGCGATTGTACCGGGCAACCATTCTTGCTCGCGAAACATTCCGTGGAGAACATTGGATGCTGCTGGCTGGTTGTACCCGTCGCTGTAGATCGATGCGGCATAAGACATGATCTCGTCCCCAAGCGAATGAAAGATGCATCATGCGAGCGAGCCTACATCGCACGTTCGTCAATGCTCATTGTCAGAAGAGATAGAACGCTATACGTGCGTATAGTCCGCCCGTTTGGCCTCGGCCGGACACGCGGTGTCGCACGGCTTCAAGGTTCGGAAGCACAACGAGCGCGTGATCGAAACTCTATGATTGCGAGGCTGGATCAATCCTGCCGTTGAGCAATGCCTTGTCCAGGCACTCGATCAGGCTCTCGTCGCTGAACGGCTTGGTCAGGAAACCACAGGCGCCGGCCTTCAAGACGCGCGCACGGATAGCTTCGTCAGGGAAGGCGGTCACGAAAATGATCGGCGTGCGGTGCCCCTCGGCAATTAGACGATCCTGTAGATCTGCGCCGTTCATGCCGGGCATGTGTATGTCGGAGATCAAACAAGCCGTGTCCGCCGCTCGATTCGACTGCAGATACTCCTCGGCGGAAACGAATGTTTCCGCAGCGTACCCCATCGATCGTATGAGACCCCTTGTGGATTCTCGAACGAACCCGTCATCGTCGACGATTGAGACCAGGGGAATTTTTGGCAAATTGATCGGGCCTTGAGAAGCAGTTGCAAACGCCCATCATTGCGATATGCAACGCTCTTGGTAATTATACGTAGGTATCGTGATGCTACGACGCCGAAGGGCCGATGCCCAGGGCTTCGGCCATCCGGACCAGATCCGCCAGCGTCCTGGCTCCCATCTTCTGCATGATGCGGCCCCGATGAACCTTGACCGTGATCTCGCTGAGCCCGATCTTGCCGGCGACCTGCTTATTCATCAGTCCCGAGGCTACCAGCGCCATGATTTCCTGCTCGCGCGGGGTCAGGGTTTTGAAGCTCGACTTTAGTCCGGAAGAAGCCTTCTCGGATTCGAGCCGGCTTTGGTCCCGTTCCAGCGCAAGCTTCACGGCATCCAGCATGTCCTGTTCGCGAAAAGGCTTGGTCAGGAATTCCAGCGCGCCGGCCTTCATGGCCCTTACCGTCATCGGAATATCCCCGTGACCGGTCATGAAAATGACGGGGATGTGGATATTGCGGCTCGACAGCTCGGCCTGAAAATCCAGTCCGCTGACGCCGGGTAGCCTGACGTCGAGCACCAGACAGCTCGGGTGCGGCGGCCGCTTTTCCTGCAAGAATTCAGACGTAGAGGCGAAGACCCGTGTCTGCAGGCCGACCGATCGGAGGAGACTTGAGACAGAACCACGCACCAATGGATCATCATCGACGACGAATACGACCGGTTTCCCTGAACTATCGTCCTTCATTCGACAGGCCTCTGGCGCGAAGATGGTGGAGCGACCCCAAATGCTGCATCATATCATTTGCCTGGCTCTGCGGTATTGGACCCATGGCCAATGCATAAGCAAACCAAGGAGCAATCGGAGTTTCCCCGGCTGTCATGCAGGCGTCGGGGGCCGGTCCGGACCGGGAATCGTGAACCGGAATTCGGTGCCGTGCGGCGTGCACGGCGAAGCCCAGAGCCGGCCACCATGTGCCTCGATAATTCTTCGACAGATCGACAGCCCCATGCCCATGCCTGCGGACTTGGTCGTGAACAGCGGATCGAAGATGCGATGACGGATCGCGTCTTCGATTCCTGAGCCCGAATCCCTGATCGCGACTTCAATGCCGCCTTCGTCGTTGGCCTTCGATTCGACCTGCAGCAAGCGAGGCCGGTCGGTCACCGAACTCATGGCGTCCGCCCCGTTCATGGCCAGATTCATGATGACCTGTTGCAGCTGGACACGATCGCCCGACACACGTGGAAGGTCCGCGGCAAGCGTGGTCTCAATCACCACCGAACGGCTCCGCAGCGCGCTCCCGGTCAGGGCGGTGACATCCCGGATCGCCTGATTGACGTCGAGCGTGGCGTAATCCGGCTTGCGATGTTTGAGCAGATCCCGAATGCGCACAAACACCTCGCCGGCGTGACTGCCCGCCTCGACGACACCCTTGAGAGCCGCTTTCGTCTCCTCGAGATTGGGTGGGGCCTGGGCCAGCCATCGGAGCGCCCCGTTTCCGTAAGAGACGACCGCAGCGAGCGGTTGGCTGATTTCGTGGGCGATCGACGCCGCGAGTTCGCCCATGGTCGTCAGCCGCGCCACCTGCGCGAGTTCCGCCTGGGCCGCTTGCACGGCCTCGTTGGCGCGGACGCGTTCGTGCTCGGCATTGACTAGGTCCGTGACATCCCGGTTAATTCCGACCATGCGGACCGGCTTGCCGTCCGCGTTTCGGATGATTTGCGCCACGCCGCGAATGATGCGGATGGCGCCGTCGGCTCGCTTCACCCTGAAGTCGGAAAAGTAATCGCTCTCGCCGCGAAGTGCGGTTTCGACGTCCGCCCTGGCTTGCGCGACGTCTTCGGGCACCACGCACTTCGACCAGGCTTCGAAAGCGCCGCTGAATTCTTCCTTGCGCACGCCGTACAGCCGGTACATCGAGTCGTCCCAGACCAGCCGGTCCTGTTCGATGTCCCAGTCCGAGATGCCGAGCGATGCCGCGTCGATGGCGAGCTTGAGCCGCTCTTCACTCAAACGCAGGCGGGTCTCGCTTTCCTTCAGCTCCTGCTCGCGACTTTTCCGCGTTGAAATTTCTCCGAGCAGGTCGTCAAACGACTTCTTGAGCTTCGTCGCCATGGTGTTGAAGGATCCGCCAAGGGCATCCAACTCCTCCAGTTTGCTGTCTGGCACCCGGACGCTCAGATCTCCGCCGGCCATCGTTTGCGTCGCATGTGCCATGCGCCGGAGTGGCGCGGTCACCATGGACGCCAACGCTGCGCCTAGCACGAGGGAGAGCACCAGCGCCAGCGCCAGCAACATCGCAGAACGGCTGTTGGCCTTGCGCAAGCCCGCCAGATAGAACGATTCAGGCATGGCCGTCATCAGGGTCCAATCATGGCCGGCCCTTTGATTGCGATACGCAGCCGCGTAGGTCAGCCAGGTTTCCCGCGAGAGCGGCTTTGCCGTGACGTGATCGAATTGGAACTCGGTGGTCCCTGCAGACAGCCCCGACGGGCCGGTGCGCTGCCCGAGAGCGGCAATTGCATTCGCCACCACCGGATCGCCGGGGGAAGCGGACGAGGCGATCACCTTGCCGGACGCCTCAAGGACAACCGCTCGGCCGCTGGTACCGACAGCCTGGTTTCGTAAGAGAGAGTCGAGAGTGTCTTCGCGCTGGGTGCCTGCCGGCGGCGGCGATCGAGCGAGGTAATCGTCCAGTTGCAAGCGGATGTTCGTAGACATCGCCTGATGGAGCCTGGTCGCCAGCATCCGTGCATCGTCGTCTGCGGTTTGAAGCGCGACAATCGCAGTGGTGCCAACCATCACCAGCACCAGCGCGATGAACGGCGCGAAGATGAAAATCCGGATTGGCAGGCCTTCCGGCACCGGGGCGGCGCCTCCCGGCGCCTCGCTGCGACCTGATTCCCAAATCCACGCGCTACTCCCGATCGCGCGTTCTCTGACGCGTCCGGGGATTTCGGCCCAGAACCATCCGAACCGTCTGGCGAGCGGCAGCGCAATAAGAAAGGCCATGGGCCCCATTGCCCAGGTGATCGACGTCGTGAAGAACAGCGCCGCCGAGATTCTGTGGTACGAAATCCCCGACGGAAACTGATCCGAACACATGTACCCCCACAACACCGGTTCCAGCGTCATGAACAAGACGGCGGCTATCAGGTATCGCCACCACGTCCCAGCTATTCGAAAGTCAGGATTCTTGCCCACGAACTGGTGGGCAATCCAGAAACACGAGGGATTGATGAAATATCCCGGCAGCCAGGCGAGCAGGAACTCCGGGGGGACGCCCTCAATCAGGTCTGACAACCCGTATGCGAACGGAATGGTGATGAGCGCCGGGTAACCCAGAAGAACGACGCAGAGCAGGACGGCCAGATCTTTCAGGGACTCAAACGTCTGTGCGCCCGGGACAAGCACGATGAATGATCCGACGTAGCCGGTCGCGATGATCAGCACACATGTCAGGGGTACGCTCAGGAACGCCTTCGTGTCCCACCTCTGCCGCGCACGGCCGAATCCCCAATGCTCTCCGATCCGGAACGTAAATCCGCAAAATGCGCAGATAGCCAGGAAGAGTCCGACAACGTAGCTGAACCTTCCCCACACCTCCAGGACCGGCAGGGGGATGCTGCTGAGGACGGCATCGAGCCATGCGACGACCGCCGTCATGGTCGATCACCAGGCAATACGATGGCTGCGAACCGCTGTCGTATCAGCGAGCCAAAAACGTGCCTCTTGTCCGCGGCGCCGATCAGAAGAACACCAAGAAAGCTCGGCCGTGTCATGCCAGCCCCCGACCTCGATACAGGG
>WNFK01165025.1_pt2 | contig 16843 bp, 16 predicted proteins | sample 5400281 | NCBI WGS metagenome assembly WNFK01 (sample SAMN13153350, study PRJNA577476) | soil metagenome | isolation source: 20 cm soil on Douglas fir-dominated hillslope | place: USA:California | collected 2013-09-17 | reverse complement strand
CGATGAGAATGGTCTTGGAGTTGTGCACCTTGTCGCGCATGCCCATGAGGATGCCCGAGTGCACGGGACCGGTGAGGATGTCCACTTTGTCGGAGTCGATGAGCTTCTCCGTCTTCCGGATGCCCACCGGCGGCTGCATCTCGTCATCTTCTTTGATCATCTCGATCTTGCGCCCGGCCACCGTCCAGTTCTCGCGCGCGAAGACCAGCTCCATGGCCTGGGTGATGCTCTCGCCGAGCACCGCGTACACGCCCGAGTAGGGCAGGACCACGCCGATCTTGATGGGCGCGCCCTGTGCCTGGGCGCGCAGCACCCACGGGCCCATCGCCGCGCCCGCCGCCGCTGCCGATGCCCCGCCGAGGAATCTCCTGCGTGTCAGTTGCCCCATTGCCCCTGTCCTCCTGATCGCCGTGCGATTAGACCGTTAAGCCGGAAACGACGTGAAAAGCCACCCGATGGTACACCAAGACAAACCGGCGACCTAGGCGGCCGGTTCGGTTTTCAGGAGGCGGCCAGCAGCGAAATCACGTAATTCCCGGACCCCGACGACGGGCCGTAGGCGTGCACCCGGGCCGCGTACCGCTCGCCCGACTCGACCAGGGCGCCCAGCATCATGGCCAGGTGCCGGCCCCCCATCTCGGCCTCCACCGTGCGCACATAGCCGGGAAGCCAGCGCCAGAGCGCCTCGTAGTCCCCCGCCGCCAGCCGCCGGGCGAACTCGTGGTCGAGCGCCTGGTCCTCGGGGAGCGGCGCCCGCTCGGGGCCGCGCACCAGCTTGTGCGAGACGCTGCCGCTGGCGACGAAGCCCACGCGCCGATCGCTCTCTCGGGCGATCTGGGCCAGGTAGCGGCCCCACGCGAAGCACTCGTCCAGGTCGTTCGAGAGACAGACCGAGATGGGGACCATGGGGAGCCGCTGGGCGCGGTCCAGATAGCACACCATCGGCATCACGGTGCCGTAGTCGAGCGGATAGTGCACGTCGTTGGCGAGGACGGCCAGGTGGTCCTTGGCCTTGCCGCGCGTGACGAGCGCGGCGGCCAGGGCATAGTCGCCGGGATAGTCGTAGGCCACGCCGTGGATGATCTCGGGCGCCTCCTGGGCGGTCAACACGCCCTGGTGCTGCGGCGTGCCGTCCACCACGGTGGGAAAGGTCGAGATGAGGTGGCAGGAGTTGACCACCATCACGTCCAGGCGCGCCTCCGCCACGTCCCCGCCCTGGGCCACCAGGCCGTCGCGCACGGGCCGGAACACCTCGGAGGCGAGCTTGCCCTCGAAGGCGGCCTCGAGCGTGCAGTACCGCGGCGTGTGCACCGACAAGAACACTCCCGCCAAGCTTCCCATCACCGGCCTCCTAGCCGAGCCACGCCACCGCGTCGATCTCGACGTTCACGCCGGCGCGGGGCGGCGCGGCCTCGACGGTGGTGCGCGCCGGCTGCACGCCCGCGAAGTACTCCTTGAACACCCGGTTGAAGACGGCGAAGTCCTTCATGTCGCGCAGGTAGACGCCCACCCGCACCACATTGGCGATGCCGGTACCGCCCGCCTCCAGCACCGCCTTCACGTTGTCGAGCGTCACGCGCGTCTGCTCCGCGATGTCGGTGGAGACGATCTGCTTGGTGGCGGGATCCAGCGGCCCCTGGCCCGACACGAAGAGGAAGCCGCCGCACTTCACTCCCTGGGCGATGGGCGACTCGGTGCCCTCGGAGAAGCCCGTCCTCGGCGCGGACTTGGTGAACACGACTTCCGGCGACTTCATGGCTGAGGTCCTCCCTCTCCGGTCTGAGACGCGGCGAGCTGATCGCGCAGCCGGTGCCGCTGGAGCTTGCCCGTGGCCGTGCGCGGCAGCTCGGGCACCACGATGATCTCGCGGGGACGCGCATGCGCGGGCGCCTCGCGCGCCAGCCGCTCGCGCAGCTCGGCGGCCAGCCCGGCGGGATCCGCCCCGGCCTCCCGCAGCACCACGAAGAGATAGGGCTTCACCAGCCCCGAGTCCTCCTCCGCGCCCACCAGCCCCGCCTCGAGCACGGCGGGATGCCGGAGGGCGACGGCCTCCACGTCCGCCGGCACCACCCATTGCCCCGCGACCTTGAAGAGGTCGTCCTGGCGGCCGCAGTGGACCCAGTGCCCGTCGGCGTCCACGTAGTATACGTCGCCGGTTCGGAACCACTCCCCGTCGAAGGCCCGGCCGGTGGCCTCGGGCCGCTGCCAGTAGCCCCTGGCCAGGGACGGTGTCCGTACCCAGAGGACGCCCTGGGCCCCCCGCGCCACCGGCTCGCCGTCGGCGTCCAGGAGGCGTGCCTCGGTGCCGGGCACCGGCGTCCCCGTGGATCCCGCGCGACTCTCGCCGGGGCGGCTCGAGAGCATCATGAAGATGGTCTCGGTGGCCCCGATCCCGTCGAGGATCTCCACCCCGAAGCGCGCGCGCCACGCGCGGTAGACTTCGGCGGGCAGCCGCTCTCCCGCGGAGACGCAGGCGCGCGCCGAGGCGAAGGTGTCGGCGGGCAGGTCGGCGGCGAGAAGCCGCGCGTACACCGTCGGCACCGAGAAGAACAGCGTGGGGCGGTACTCGCGCGCCACCGCCCGGATCGTCGCCGCGTCGGCCCAGCCCGGGTGCAGATAGCTCTCCCCGCGCGCGAAGAGCGGGACCAGCAGGGCACTGCCGAGCGCATACGCGAAGAAGAGCTTCGAGGTGGCGAAGACGCGATCCTCCGCGCCGGCGCCGAGCACCTCGCCGCCATAGTGCCGGCAGGCGAGGAGATTGCGATGGAGGTGTACGGCGGCCTTGGGCGAGCCCGTGGTGCCTGAGGTGTAGAGCCAGCAGGCCATGGCGTCCGGGCCCACGGGGACGGCCTCGAAGCGGGTACCGGTCGGGGCCAGCAGGGCCGCGGTATCGAGCACGGTGGGGAGGCCCGCGCGCGGGGCCACCTCGCGGATGGGACCCGCCAGCGCGGGATCGGCGACGAGGACGGTGGCCCCGGAGTCGGCCAGCACCGCGGCGAGATCGGCCGCGGCCAGCCGGGTGTTCAGCGGGACGGCCACCGCCCCGGCGCGGAGGGCGCCGAAGAAGATGGCGGCCCAGGCGAGACCATCGGGGAGGAGGAGGGCCACGCGGTCGCCGGGCGCCACCCCGCGGGCCCCGAGGCCCGCCCCCGCGCGCTCGACGAGAGCGAGAAGCTCGGCGTAGCTCGCCGCGCCCGCGGGCGTCACCAGCGCGCGGCGCGCTCCCCGCCCTTCCTCCACCGCGGCGTCGAGGAACGCGACCGTCGCGTTGGGGAGCGGGCGTCGCACCCGGACCCCCTTTTCCACCAGACGATCGCCGATGCCGTGGAACTTGTGACGGCCGTCGGCGTGGAACTGCCACAGCGCCTCGAGGCTGGGAAAGCCGGCGAGGTAGCGAAGGCCCGACTCGCCGGGCTCGGCCATGGGCATCTGGTCCGCCTCGTAGCGCGCGACGCCGGCCGCGGGCTCGATCCACAAGCCCTCGGAGGTCTCCTCCGTGAACAGCCGCGGGGTCTGGCCGGGCGGCAGCGGGGCGAGGAAGAAGCGCGCGGTGAACCGGATGGGGCCGCCCGGCGGCGTGATGAAGTGCGAGAGATAGCGGAGCGGGGCCACGTCGAGGTACCAGTCCTCGGCGGCGAGGAGATCCCCGAACCGCGCGGACTCCGTCATCAGCGCGTGCCGCATGCGGTCTACGCGAGCGGCCACCGCGGCGTCGCCCGCCGGGATGGCACCGCCCGCGCGGTCGGAGACCAGGAGCAGCCCCGTCTCCTCGAGCAGCTCGCGCAGGGCGGTGACCCAGAAGGCCAGCGCGGGGACGCCGTCGTGGCCGGGCAGGATACGCGCCGCGTCCTCCGGCGAGAGTCCGCGGCAGCGGGCGAGGAGCGCGGGGTCGCCGTCGGCGGCGTCCACCTTGCCGCCGGGAAACGCATAGAAGCCGCCGAGGAAGCGCATGCTCTTCTGCCGCCGGATCATGTAGACCTCGATCGGCGTGCGCGCGCCCGGCCGCACGAGGAGCACGGAAGCCGCCGGCCTGGGGATGACCGGCCCCTCGGTGGTCAAGCGGACGAAGCCTCGGGCCGGCGCCCACCCGCGAGCTGCGCGAGGAGCGCGTCGGCGGAGATGGGCTTGGCCAGCACCTGGTCCACATACTTGCTCGCCTCGGTGGCGGTGACCCCTTCGCCCCAGCCGGTGAGGAGAAAGACGCGGGTCTCCGGCGCGCGGGTCTTCACGTGCTCGGCGACCTGCCAGCCATTGACCTTGGGCATGCCGAGATCGGTGATGACCACGTCGTGGAGGGCGGGGTCGAAGGTCGCGATGGCCTCCTCGCCGTTGGCCGCGGTGGTGACCTGATGGCCGCCCGAGCGCAGCGTGTCCGACAGCACGGTGAGCAGCCGCTGGTCGTCGTCCACGAGGAGCACGCGCGCCGCCCGTTCCGGAAGGACGGGCTCGGCGATCTCCTCCGAGGGCGGGATGATCTGGAACCGGCTCGCGTGCAGCCGCAGCCGCACCGTGGTGCCCTTCGCCTCGCGACTCTCGATGCGGAGGCTGCCCGCGTGGCGCTCCACGATGTCGGCCACCTCGCCGAGCCCCCGCCCCGCCGCGCGCCCGAGACGGGGCATACCTTGGGCCAGGCTCCGGCGCAAATCCTCCGGCATCCCGATGCCGTTGTCCGACACCTCGAGGCTCACCCAGCCCGACTCCTCGGCCGCGGCCCGGATCACGAGCGCGCCGCCCTGGGGCATGGCGGTGACCGCATTGAGGATGAGGTGGACGAGGGCGTCACGCAGCTCGAAGGCGTTGCCCTCCACCGGCGGGATGGCCCCGAGCTCCTGGGTGACGCGGATCACCACGCCGCGGCGCTGCGCGTCGTCGCGCCAGCGGGGCGCCGTCATCTCGAGGGCCTCCGACACCACCGCGGGCAGCCCCACCGGACCGAAGCCCACGTGCGGCTCGCGGGAGACGAACTCCTGGAAGCGCCGCACCGAGACGGAGGCCTCCATGGCCACGTCGCGGATCACCTTGAGCCGCCGCTGGGCGGTGTCGGTCTGGACCTCCTTCAGCAGCAGCTCGGTATAGGCGAGGATGGCGGCGAGCGAGTTGTTGAAGTTGTGAGTGAGCCCGCCCACCGTCTCGCCGAGGGTGCGGAGGTCCACCGAGCGTCCGATCCCGCCGGGCGACTCCTCGAGGCGCCGGCTCAGGTCGCGGGCCCAGGAGCGCAAGGTGAGAAGCGAGCGATCCAGCTCCACCTTGGAGCGCGCGAGATGGCGCGCGATGTCGCGAATCTCCTCGTGATCGGCGAAGAGGAGCGGATGGTCGGCGGCCGGCGGCTCGAAAGCGCCGCCGCGGCCGACCCAGCGCGCGACCGTACGCCGGACGCCCTCGAGCATGCGGCGGCTAGAGGTTCACCAGCTGCGCGACCCGTTCGCGGTGATACGTGGCATCGCCAAAGGTGAACTCCGAGCCCTTGGCGCGCTTGAAGTAGAGGTGGAGATCGTGCTCCCAGGTGAAGCCGATGCCGCCGTGCAGCTGGATGCCCGCCGCGGACACGCGGCGATAGGCGTCGGAGACATAGGCCTTGGCCATGCTCACCGCCAGCGGCCCCTCGGGGGAGCGCTCGTCCATGGCCCAGGCGGCGTAGTAGGTGATGGACTTGCTGTTCTCCACCTCCACCAGCATGTCGGCGGCCTTGTGCTTGACGCCCTGGTAGGAGCCGATGGGCTTGCCGAAGGCCTGGCGGATCTTCGCGTACTCGACGGTCATGTCGAGGACCTTCTGCGCGCCGCCGCACATCTCCGCGCAGAGCGCGACGCTGGCGCAGTCGAGCACGCGCGCGAGCGGGGCCCAGCCCCGGCCCGCTTCGCCCAGGAGCGCGTCCGCGCCGAGCGTGACCCCGGCCAGCGTCACCTCGCAGAGCTTGCGGGTCTGGTCCATGGTGGGCAGGAGCTTGACCTCGAGGCCCGGCGTCCCCCGGGGGACGAGGAATAGGTTCACGCCGTCCTCCGGCGACTTGCCCGAGCCCGAGCGCGCCGCCACCACGATGGCGTCGGCGGTGTGGGCGTCGGGTACGAAGAGCTTGGTGCCGGCCAGTGTGTGCCGACCGCCCGCCGCCTTGGCCTCCAGCGTGATGCCGGCGGCGCCGAGCGTCGCGGAGGGCTCCATCCAGGCCAGGGTCACGCGCTTGTCGCCCGTCGCGAGGTCGGGGAGCCACGCCTTCTTCTGCGCCTCGGTGCCTGCCTCGAGGACGGCGAGGCCGCCCAGGAGCACGGTGGAGAAGTACGGGCCCGGCATCACCACGCGGCCCATCTCCTCCATGAGCACGGTGAGATCCACAAAGCCCAGCCCCATACCTCCGTAGGCCTCGGGATAGATCAGACCCAGCCAGCCCTGCTCGGCGATCTTCTTCCAGAGCTCCGGTGTCATCCCCTCCGCGCCGTCCATGAGCCGGCGCACCACCTCGGAGGAGCACTCGTTCTCGAGGAACTTGCGGGCGGTGCTCCGGAGCAGCTCCTGCTCGTCGTTGAAGCCGAAGTTCATGGGGCTAGCCTTTCGGGAGGCCGAGCACACGCTCGCCGATGATGTTCTTCTGAATCTCGGTGGTCCCGCCCTCGATGGAGTTGGCGAGCTGGCCGAACGGGCCCAGGATCTCCATGGCCAGCTCCTGGACGCGCTGGTGGCCTTCCACCCACATCATCTTGCCCGCGGAGGCCTCGGGCCCGGGCAGCTCGCCCCGGAGGAGCTTGGTGATGGCGCGCGCCCCGGTGTACTTGAACACCTCGGTGTCGATCCACATCTGGGCCAGCTTCTGGCGCATCACCGGGTCCTGGGTCACCGGCACTCCGTTCTTCTTGGTGGTGCGCGCGAGGTCCACGAGGCTGTCCAGCACGATGCGCAGGCGCACCTGGAGGCCGAAGCCCAGGGCGAGGCGCTCGTACATCAGGGTGGTGAGCCCCACCGCCCAGCCATTGTTGAGCCCGCCCAGGATCTGCGACTCGTGCACGCGCACGTTGTCGAAGTAGACCTCGTTGAACTCGGCGTCCCCGGTGATCTGTTTGAGCGGCTTCACGGTGACGCCCGGCGCATGCATGTCGAGGAGGAAGTAGGTGATGCCCTTGTGCTTGGGGGCGCTGGGATCCGTGCGCGCCAGCAGCATCATCCAGTCCGCGATATGCGCCAGCGACGTCCACACCTTCTGGCCGTTGATCACGTAGTGCTCGCCGTCCTTGACCGCGCGGGTCTGCAGCGCGGCCAGGTCGGAGCCCGAGTTCGGCTCGGAGTAGCCCTGGCACCAGATCTCCTCGCAGGAGAGCATCTTGGGAGGGTAGCGCTTCTTCTGCTCCTCGGTGCCGTAGGCGTTGATGGTGGGCCCGGCCATTCCGACGGCGAGGATGTTCAACACGCCGGGCGCCCGCGCCAGCGCCATCTCCTCCTGGAGGATCATCTCTTCCATGAAGGTGAGGCCGCGGCCGCCGGACTCCTTGGGCCACGTCACCCCCACGAATCCCGCCTCGTACATCTTCCGCTGCCACTGGCGGAGGAAGTCGTAGGCCTCTTCCCGCGGTACGTCGGAGGCAGCCTGGACCTTGCTCGCCCAGTCGGCGGGAAGGTTCCGGGAGAGCCAGGAACGGACTTCGTCCCGGAAGGATTGCTGCTCGGGGGTCAACGTGAAATCCATACATCCTCCTGCACGACGAGGTTGGGGGCGCTCAGGACTGACTGAACGACCGTTCATTGACATGATACGAGCCTGCCGGAGACAGTGTCAAGGGTCAGCGAGGTCTTGTATACTGACCCGCGGCCATGGGGCTCGCGATCTCGCTCCCGCGTCTCCGCTCCCACATCGAAACGCTCTCCCAGTTCGGCCGAAACCCGGCCGGCCAGGGCATCACCCGCTCCTGCTGGAGCCCCCCCTACGAGGAGGCGCGCGCCTGGCTCATCGCCCGGATGAAGGACGCCGGGTTGACGACCTGGGTCGACGAGGCGGGCAATACCTTCGGGCGGCTCGGCGAGGGCGCCCCCACGGTGATGACTGGCTCCCACATCGACACCGTGCCCCAGGGCGGCTCCCTGGACGGCGCTCTCGGCGTGCTGGCGGGTCTCGAGTGCCTGCATACCCTGCGGGAGGCCAATGTCCGCACGCGCCGGCCCCTCACCCTGGCCGCCTGGAGCGACGAGGAGGGCCGCTACGCCTCGCTGTTCGGCTCGAAGGCCTTCACCGGCAAGCTCGACGCCCGGCAGATCCCGCACTTCCGCTCCGCCGACGGAGAAGCCCTGGTGGACGCGATGGCGCGGGCGGGCTTCGATCCGCTGGAGGCCCCCAAGGCCAAGTGCGACCCGAAGACCCTGGCCGCCTACGTGGAGCTGCACATCGAGCAGGGACCCCACCTCGAGGCGGCGCGCCTCCCCATCGGCTCGGTGGAAGGCATCGTGGGCAATCGCCGCGCATGGGTCACCTTCATCGGCCAGGCCGACCACGCGGGCACCACGCCCATGGAGTGGCGTAAGGACGCCTTCCTGGGGGCCGCCGAGTACGCCCTGGCCGCGCGCGAGCTGGTGGTGAAGCGGGGCGGCGGGAAGAGCGTCACCAACTTCGGCCGTATCGAGATCTCCCCCGGCGTGTCGAACATCGTCCCCGCGCGCGCCATCCTGCTCCACGAGATGCGCTCCCTCGACGGCCGGACGCTCGCGCGCCTGGACCGCCAGTGCCGCGTGCTGGCCCGCGCCGTGGCCAAGCGGCGCCGGCTTCGCGTGAAGGTGGAGACCATCTCGCAGAGCCTGCCCGTGCACTGCTCCCGGCGCGTGATGAAGGCGGTGGAGGCCGCCTGCGGAGAGCTCGGGCTCAAGTACCGGCGCATGCCCTCCGGCGCGGGGCACGACGCCCAGAACCTGGCCTCCGTCACCGACTCCGGCATGCTCTTCATCCCGTCTCGCGGGGGACGCAGCCACCGTCCCGACGAGACCAGCGACTGGAAGGCCATCGAGCGCGGCGGGAACGTGCTCCTCCATACCCTCCTGCAGCTCGCCGGCTGACGCGGGCGCGCGGCCGCCTCCTCCCCCATGGCGGGCGTCGACGACGTCAATCACTACTTCCGCCAGGCGGCGCGCGTCATGGATCTGTCTCCTCGGGTGGAGCGCCTCCTCGTCACGCCCTATCGAGAGGTCAAAGTCGACGTCTCCGTCACCCTCGACAACGGGGAGCTCGGCACCTTCATCGGCTACCGCGTCCAGCACGACAAGAGCCGCGGCCCCATGAAGGGGGGCCTCCGCTATCATCCGACGGTGGACATGGACGAGGCCCTCGGGCTGGCGTCGCTGATGACCTGGAAGACAGCGGTGGTGAACCTGCCCTATGGCGGCGCCAAGGGCGGCATCGCGGTGGATCCCGCCGCCCTGTCCTCCCGCGAGCTGGAGCGGCTCACTCGGCGCTTCGTGCAGCAGATTCACGACATCATCGGGCCGCAGCGGGACATTCCCGCCCCCGACGTCAACACCAATGCCCAGATCATGGCGTGGATCATGGACGAGTACTCCACCATCCACGGCTTCTCCCCCGCGGTGGTCACCGGCAAGCCGGTGGACCTCTTCGGCTCGCGAGGCCGCGAGGAAGCGACGGGCCGCGGCGTGGTGTGGGCGCTCGAGGAGATGCTGACCGACCTGGGCGGCGGCGCCGTCGCCGGCAAGCGCTGCGCCATCCAGGGCTTCGGCAACGTGGGCTCGTGGGCGGCGCGCTTCCTGCACGAGCGCGGGGCCAAGGTGGTGGCGGTCTCGGACGTGAAGGGCGGGGTGACGAGCCCGGAGGGCCTGGACATTCCCGCCCTCGCCACGCATGTGCGGCAGGTCCTCATCCCCGCCGCCCTCGGCGGCGTCCTCACCCGGGACAATGCCAAGGACGTGCGGGCCCGCTGGGTGGTGGAGGCGGCCAACGGGCCCACCACCCCCGAGGCCGACGAGATCCTGCGCGCGCGCGGCATCCCGATTCTGCCCGACATCTACGCGAATGCCGGCGGCGTCACCGTCTCCTACTTCGAGTGGGTGCAGAACGTCCAGCAGTTCACGTGGGAAGAGGACAAGGTCAACGCCGAGCTGCACCGGCACCTGCGCGAGGCCTATGCCACCATCGCGCGGGTGGCCCGCGAGCATCGCGTGCCCCTCCGCACCGCGGCCTTTATCGTCGCCATCGGCCGGGTGGGACGGGCCACGGTCTTGCGGGGAGTCTAGGGCCATGGATTTCGTCGACGTGCTTACCACGCATCTCTGCCGGACCCTCACCCGGGCGGAGGCGGAACGGCTGCTCGCGGGCACCGAGCTGCTCTCCACCGAGGCCGGGTCGACGGTGATCCGCGAAGGCGCCGTCAGCGAGGGGATCTACTTCCTCTTCGAGGGCAAGGTCGAGGTGAGGCGGCGGCGGCACGACGGGGAGACCACCCGCCTCGCGGTGGTCGAGGCGCCGTCGCTGATCGGCGGCGCTGACGGATTGCCGGCTGCGCCTCCTCCGCAAGAACGACTTCCACGCGCGCCTCGCCGAGGGCGACCTCGCCGCCTACAAGCTGCTCGCCGCGGTCGCCGAAGTGCTCGCCCGCCGCGTCCTGCGCCTCAACGACACGATCCTCGAACTTTCCGAGCGGGCGCAGCCGGCCGCCCCGGTGGAGGATCTGGCCCGTCTGCGCGAGAAGCTCTTCTCCGAGTGGTCATTCTGATCCCCGCCGGCGGGGGTGGGGCCTCATTGTGAAACATTCCACTTGGCAGCGGGGGGACCGTTCGAGTACACTCCGGGCGGAACCGGAAACAACCTTACCCAAGAGGACGTTGTGTCCACGATACTGCACCTGCTGCTGGCGCTCGCGCTGACCCTGTTTCTGGCCTTCCAGGGAGGCGCGCTCGTCTTCGTGCTGCGCTCGCGGCGCGCGCTGCTGGCGGGACGCCGGCGGCGGCCCACCGAGCTCCTCTGGACCGTCATCCCCGTGATGCTCGTGCTGTTCCTCGCCGCCCGCAGCTGGGTGGCCGTCTTCGATCTGGGGCGGCCCGCGGTGGCGTCGGCCGTGATCACCGCGGTCCCGGCGGCGGAGACCCCGGGCGCCCCGCCACGCCAAGGGAACCCATGACCAAGCCACCGCGACGCCTCGCCATCTCCCTCCTGCTCCTCGGCGTCATCGCGCTGAGCGCCGGCTGCGGCGCGGTCGGCTGGGAGTGGGACACGAAGATGTCCACCGTCATGCCCAAGTCCGACTTCGGGCGCATGACCCACGACATCTTCATGCTGATCTCCTGGTGGACGCTCGGCATCTTCATCCTGGTGGAGGGCGGTCTGCTCTATGCGTGCTGGCGCTTCCGCGATCGACCCGGCGCGCCCATTCCCAAGCAGATCCACGGGCACACTGTCCTCGAGGTGAGCTGGACCATCGCCTTCGCCGCCATCCTCGTGATCTTCGCGGTGCCCACCGTGCGCGCGATCTTCAAGACGCAGGAGGCGCCCGCCGCCACCGATCTCAAGGTGGACGTGGTCGGGCACCAGTGGTGGTGGGAGTTCCGCTATCCCGGCCAGAACGTGGTCACCGCCAACGAGGCGCATCTCCCGGTGGGGCAGACGGTGGCCTTCAACCTGCACGGGCCGGACGTGATCCACTCTCACGCCCGAGGTACCCGGCGAGTACATCGGCCAGTGCGCCGAGTATTGCGGAACGTCGCACGCCAACATGCGCTTCCGCGTGATCGTGCACCCCAAGGGGGAGTGGGAGAAGTGGGTGGCCGCGCAGCAGGCCCCGCCGCTGGAGCCCAAGGACGAGCTCGCCCTGAAGGGCAAGGAGCTCTTCAGCCAGTCGGCCTGCATGGGCTGCCACACCATCTCGGGGATGTCCGCGGGCATCCTGGGGCCGAACCTCACCCACTTCGGCAGCCGCAAGACCTTCGGGGGCGCCAGCATGATGAGCACTCCCGAGAACCTGGCGAAGTGGGTCGAGAATCCGGACCACATGAAGCCCGGGGTGCTGATGCCCAACCTCGGCATGCGCGACGATCAGTCCAAGGCGCTCGCCGCCTACCTCCTGAGCCTGAAGTAGGGGACCCCATGGCGACACACGCGGCGTTCATGCCGGGCGTCAAGACGGAAGCGGCGCCCTACGGCGTCTGGTCCTGGATCACCACCGTGGACCACAAGCGGATCGGGATCCTGTACGGCGTCACCGCCTTCATCTTCTTCCTGATGGGCGGCATCGAGGCGCTGATCATGCGGACCCAGCTCGCGCGCCCGGACAACAACCTGGTGAGCGCGCAGACCTTCAACGAGCTGTTCACCATGCACGGCACCACCATGATCTTCCTCGCCATCATGCCGCTCAGCTCCGCCTTCTTCAATTTCATGATCCCGCTGCAGATCGGCGCCCGCGACGTGGCCTTTCCCCGGCTGAACGCGCTGTCGTACTGGATCTTCCTGTGCGGCGGTCTCTTCATCAACTCGAGCTTTCTCTTCGCGGCCGCGCCGGACGGAGGATGGTTCGGGTATGCCACGCTCACCACGCGGCAGTTCTCTCCCGGCCACAGCATCGATTTCTGGATGCTGGGGCTGCAGATCCTCGGCATCGCCTCCATGCTCGCCGGCTTCAACTTCATCGTCACCATCGTCAACATGCGCGCCCCCGGCATGACCCTGATGCGCATGCCGGTGTTCATCTGGATGTCGCTGGTGGTGCAGTTCCTGATAGTGCTCGCCTTTCCCGCCATCACGGTGGCGCTCATCCTCCTCATGTTCGACCGCTTCTTCGGCACGCTCTTCTTCGCGCCCGCCGCCGGCGCCGACCCCCTGCTGTGGCAGCACCTCTTCTGGATCTTCGGCCATCCGGAGGTGTACATCCTCATCTTGCCCGCCATGGGGATCGTGTCCGAGGTGCTGCCCACCTTCGCGCGCAAGCCGCTGTTCGGGGCGCCGGTGGTCATCTACTCCGGCATCATGATCGGCTTCTTCGGCTTCGGGGTGTGGAGCCACCACATGTTCTCGGTGGGCATGGGGCCGGTGGCCGACGCCGCCTTCTCCATCGCCACCATGCTCATCGCGGTGCCCACCGGGGTGAAGATCCTCAACTGGATCAGCACGCTGTGGGGCGGCAGCATCCGGTTCACCAGCGCGCTCCTGTTCTCGCTGGGCTTCATCGCGATGTTCACCATGGGCGCACCTACTTCGTGGTGGCCCACTTCCACTACGTGCTCTTCGGCGGCTCGATCTTCGGGCTCTTCTCCGGCATCTACTACTGGTGGCCGAAGATCACCGGACGCCTCCTCGACGAGCGGCTGGGCAAGCTCCACTTCTGGCTCATGCTGATCGGCTTCAACGTGACCTTCTTCCCCCAGCACTATCTCGGCCTCATCGGGATGCCGCGGCGGATCTACACCTACGCGGGTGATCTGGGCTGGAACTTCTGGAACATGGTGTCGACGGTGGGGGCGTTCATCATCGCGCTCTCGATCCTCGTGTTCATGGTCAACGTGTTCAAGACGCGGCGGTCGGGGCAGGTGGCGGGGCCGGACCCCTGGGACGCCCGCACGCTGGAGTGGGCCATCCCGTCCCCGCCCCCCATCTACAACTTCGCCGCCCTCCCCACCGTGCACGGCCGGGACGAGCTCTGGCTGCAGAAGCACGGCGACGGCCACGGGGGCGCCCCCACGCCCCGGCCCGCCACGCCCACCGCCCAGGAGATCGCGGCCATCCACATGCCGCCGCCGTCCTACTGGCCCATCCTGCTCGCCCTCGCGCTGACCTCCATGCTCTCCGGCCTCCTCATCAGCACCTATCAGATCATCGCGGGCGGACTGCTCGTGCTCTTCTGCATGTTCAAGTTCGCGCTCGAGTATCACCGTCCCGCCCCGGAGGCGCACTAATGGACTCCCACGCCGGCGCGGGCGCGCACGCCGTCCACCACGATCCGAATATCGGGACCACCGGGCTCGACAACCGCAAGGTGGGGATGTGGATCTTCCTGGGCTCGGACTGCATGTTCTTCGGGTCCCTCATGGGGACCTACCTCTCCTACAAGGGCAAGAGCGTGGGCGGCCCCACTCCGAGGGACGTGTTCAATATCCCGCTCACCTCGGAGAGCGCGGCGGTGCTGCTGCTCTCCTCGCTCACCATGGTGCTGGCGCTGGCCGCGCTGGAAAAAAACGATCACAAGTGGACGGGACGCTGGCTGTTCGCCACCGCGCTGCTCGGCGCGCACTTCGTGGGCAACCAGGTCTACGAGTTCTACACCTTCGCCGTCCACGACGGGCTCAGGCTGAGCACCAACCTCTTCGGCTCCACGTTCTTCACCCTCACCGGCTTCCACGGCGCCCACGTGACCGGGGGCGTGATCTGGCTGATGGGTCTCTGGTGGCAGCTCAAGCGAGGCCGGCTGAACAGGGGCGACTACACCAAGGTCGAGATCGCGGGGCTGTACTGGCACTTCGTGGACATCGTCTGGATCGCGATCTTCACCATCATCTACCTCATCCCCTAGGAGCGCCGACATGGCCGACACGCATGCCGTCGCGGGGCATCAGAGCCACGGCGGCCAGGAGCAGGGACACAGCGGCGGGCACGCCACCGTCAAGACCTACGTCTTCGTGGCGATCGTGCTGGGCTTCATCACCGCCATCGAGGTCGCGACGCTCTACATCCCCGGTATCCCCAACAGCCTCCTGGTGGGGAGCCTCCTCATCATGTCCGCGATCAAGTTCATCCTGGTGGTCGGCTTCTTCATGCACCTCCGGTACGACCACAACATCATGCGGAGCTTCTTCATCGGCCCGCTCATCCTCGCCATCCTGATCATCCTCGCCCTCATGGCGCTGTTCAGCGCCTACATCCTGCTGCCGCGCCACTGAGATGGCACACGCAGTGCCCGGGCTTGCGGGGCCGCCGCCCCTCGGGCCCGGGGGATTCGACTGGACCGCCTGGAACGCCGATCCCGGCGTGGTGGTCGGGCTGCTGGCGCTCGGCGCCGTCTACGCGGGCGCGACCCTCCGGCGGCGGCGGCTCGACCCGGAGGCGCGGGTGGAGCCGGACAAGGTGGCGGCCTTCGCGGGGGCGCTCCTGGTGCTCTTCGTGGCCCTGACCGGGCCCGTCCACGATCTCTCCGACTACTACCTCTTCAGCGCGCACATGGTGCAGCACATGCTACTGGCCTTCGCGATGCCGCCGCTGCTGCTCCACGGCGTGCCGGGGTGGATGCTCCGGCCGCTGCTGAGCGATCCCCGGGTGCGCGGGCTCGGCCGCCGGCTCACTCGCCCCTCGGGCGCCTTCGCCTGCTTCAACCTGGTGCTGGTGGCCTGGCACCTGCCGCCGCTCTACAACCTCGCCATGGAGCAGCATCCCGTCCACATCGTCGAGCACCTCATGATCATGGCCGCCGCCGTAATCCTCTGGTGGCCGCTGCTCTCCCCGCTCCCGGAGCTGCCGCGCGCACCCTACCCCGTGCAGATGCTCTACATCTTCGTGGTGGGCCTGCCCATGGTGGTGGTGGCGATCTTCATCAGCATGGCCGACGGCATCCTCTACCCGTACTACGTGGCGGCGCCGCGGATCTGGGAGGCCCTCACCCCGCGCGCCGACCAGCACCTGGGCGGGCTCATCATGTGGATCCCCGGCGGCCTCGTGTTCCTCATCGCGCTGTCGGTGGTCTTCTTCCGCTGGCAGGCGGCGGGCGGTGACGACGTCGCGGTGGCCCCCACGGAGGCGCGCCGTGGCGGCTAGGCTTCCCCGCCGCCTCGCCTGGCTCACCGTGGGCGCCCTGGCCCTGGTGATGACGCTGGGCAATATCGTGAGCGCCACCCGCTCCGGGCTGGGCTGCCCGGACTGGCCGCTCTGCCATGGTCGCGTCATTCCACCCGGCGGCGCCGAGATCTGGATCGAGTTCCGCCACCGCCTCGCGGTGCCGCTCTTCTCGGCGCTGCTGGTGGCCACCGCCTTCGTCACCTGGCGGCGCGCCGCCGCGCCCGCGATACGGCGTCTCGCCGCCGCGCTCGTCGGCCTGCTCGTGGTGCAGATCGTCCTGGGTGGCGTCACCGTGCTGCTGGGGCTGTCCCCGCTGGTGAGCACGGTGCATCTCCTCACCGCGCTGTCCGTGCTCGCCGGGCTCATAACCATCTGCGCGGTGCCCGATGCCGAGCGAGGCGCCGCCGTGGCTTGGCGAGGTGCAGCCGAAGGCGAGCCGAGCATTTCAACAGTCGAGCCGAGCAATTCGACTGCTGGGCGAGGCGCAGCCGAAGGCGAGCCGAGCAATTCGACTGCCGGGCGAGGTGCAGCCGAAGGCGAGCCGAGCAATTCGACCCTCCTCGCACCCGAGCCGCGGCTCGCGCGCTTCGCGACCGTGGGGCTCGCGGTGCTGCTCACGCAGCTGGCGCTGGGCGGGTATGTCCGCCACTCGGGCGCGGGCCTCGCCTGCCCCGACTTCCCGCTCTGCAGCGGAGACGTGTTCCCCGGACACTGGTTGGGCTGGGTGCACTGGGTGCACCGCTGGCTCGGCGTGCTTCTGCTCGGCTTCTTCCTCCACCTCGCCCGGGCGAGCCGTGGCACCGCGCTCGCGGGCGCCGGCGCCGCGCTGGCCGGCCTCGCCGTGGCCCAGGTGACGCTGGGCATCCTGGCCGTGCTGCTGCGCCTGCCCATCCCCGTGCGCGCCACCCACGCGGTCGTGGGTTATGCGCTCTGGGCGCTCCTCGTCTGGATCGCGGTGCGGGCGGGCGTAGCGGGCGCGGCTCTCGGCTCGACTGTTGAAATGCTCGGCTCGCCTTCGGCTGCACCTCGCCAAGCTACTGATCCGCTCGGCTCGCCTTCGGCTGCACCTCGCCAAGCTACTGATCCGCTCGGCTCGCCTTCGGCTGC